>Ga0315900_10007463_pt1 | contig 14354 bp, 19 predicted proteins | sample LakEriMetagenome_FD_203521 | JGI IMG/M metagenome (GOLD analysis project Ga0315900, IMG submission 203521) | Freshwater fungal communities from buoy surface, Lake Erie, Ohio, United States - Buoy 12 MA114 | ecosystem: Environmental > Aquatic > Freshwater > Lake > Lake biofilm | place: USA: Lake...
CATAAACCGAACTAAGTTGGCAGGGGTAAGATGACTTGGCCACTGCGGTTGCCGCTGCCTTTGCCAAGGCGCTTGCGCCGGAGGAAATATAGCGCGCGGACTGATGACATAAATGTGACCGCGATGACCTTGCTCAACAAGCCCATTGATCGCATCGAGGGCTGTGAGCCCTGCTCCAAGCAAAATAATTTCCTCATCTTGCCCAATATCATTCAGATGATTACCAGGCCAGGGGTTTTCGACCAAGCGTGTACTCAGGTCATGGGTTGATGAATTTTGGCTATTTACAGAGCAAGGCCACCTCGGTGACGTATTCCCAGTGGCCACAATGACATATTTAGCTGTAAAGCTTTCTTGACCATACTCAAGAACCCAATACTCGTTGACCCGTTTAATTTGATCAACCATCGCATGGGTTTGTTGGAGCCTTTGAGCACCTAATGCGCTAGCAAGAAGAGCTTGCATATAGAGACCAAAATCGTTACGCCGATAAAAATATCCTGCTTCGTGCTTGGCATGGTGATCATTGAGTGATTGTTCTGCCCAGCGAGCAAAATGCAATGGATCTTCTGTATAAATCACAGGAAGATCCTCGCGCACGTTTAGGCGATAGGCGGGACTACTTGTTTTGTAGGCATTACCCCGCCCCAACTCGCCCGGTCCGAAGACTCTTAGTGATGTTGCAGGGATGCCCTGACGCAAGAGATGAACCACCATGACTGCAGCTGCAAAGCCATCTCCTACAATTGCAATAGTATTTGTGTGAGCCACTGTTTAAGCTAAGGAATTGAACTTAGACAGTATAGTTTGCTAATTTATGACGCTATAAATCAGCAAAAAGGCCGCCAGATAGGCGGCCTTTTGGTAAGCAGAGGTAACTAATTACTTGCGTTTATTAACAGAGTCTTTAAATGCTTTACCGGCTGAGAACTTAGCGGTTTTAGAAGCAGCAATTTTGATTGCCTCACCTGTTTTTGGATTACGACCAACACGTGCTGAACGTTTGCCCTGGCTAAATGTTCCAAAACCAACCAACTGAACGGGGTCGCCTTTGGTTACAGCTTTGATGATGTTATCAATTGCAGAATTAAGAGCACGCTCTGCGCTTGCTTTTGAAAGTTCTGCTTCATCAGCAATTTTTTCTACTAGTTCAGCTTTATTCATATTTTTTCCTTTAAACAAACAATTAAAAAACTGCTACAAAAAAGGACTGCGACCGCAGCCCAAAAATCAAAGTCGCGTAAGCAAAAATTACTAACCGCATTTGTAACGCAATTAATAAGGGCTTAGTTTGCTACATCCCTCTACTGAAAACAAGGGGCTAACTCTAAGGATAATCCCTCATTTTTGCTCTAGTTTTAACCGGATTGAAGCCTTTGCTGGCTTGAATTTGCGGGTAATTTCATAATCTGGTTACAAATAAACAGCATTTACTTGACAATCGGTCCGCGTCTTACCAACATCTTTCTGCCAATCATTACCGTCGCAATAACTAAGCTAGCAAAAATAACATTGATCCCGGTAATGGGTTCGGAGACCAAAATAGCAGAGGCGAAAAGAGTACAGAAAGGTTGCAACAATTGCACTTGACTAACGCGTGATATTCCACCAATTGCCATACCGCCATACCAAAAGAAGAACCCAATAAACATGGAGAAAATACTCAAGTATAAAAAACTAGACCAGGCAATGAGATCTGCCTGTAAGTAATTTGACTCAAAAGTGAGGATACTGAATAAGGCATTGATCGGTAAAGCGATTACTAAGGACCAAGAGATTACCTCCTTAGCGTTCATTGTGCGCGATAAATTACCCCCCACTGCATATGAAATTCCATTGGCTAAACACGCAATTAAGAGCAGATAATCCGTGTACTGAATCCCTCCACGGCTGTTCATAAAAGCATAAACCACCACGAGAGTACAGCCAATTAAAGCACTTACCCAAAATCCTAAGGAGGGCCGCTCTCTAAAGAGCAGTACCCCTGCTACCACGGTAGCCAAAGGCATGATGCCCAGAATAACGCCTGCATGCGATGCCTCACCCTCGGTCATTGCTAGATTAATAAAAAGTGGGAAGATGAACACCACGCCGATGGCCACAATGACAAATTGTCTTAACTCGCGCAGGCTGGGTAATTTTGCTTTGATACTTAATAAGTAGATAGCCGCTAAGACGCCCGCAAGAACAGCACGAGCAAATGCAATGAAGTAAGGATTAAAGCTTTGGACTGCTATCTTTGTAACCGGTAGAGTCAGGCTAAAAATAAAGATGCCAATAAAACCGATGAGCATTCCTCGTGTTTCAGTTTTCACGGTGGCAATCTGTTGGTAGAAAAGAAAATGGCCCCGCTACGAGGCCATTCAATAAAGTAGTTGAAGGATTTATTTTCTGGACTTCGGTTTAATTGCAAACGAGAGATAGCTTAATGCTACGGCTGATCCTAAAGAAAATAAAAATACTGCAGTTTTTGCTTGGGGGGCACTGGCTGAAAAAATTAAATATAAGGCTACGGTAATACTAATTACCATTCCAGAAAAACCAGCGATTTTCATGGCTTTATCAAGATTACTCATTGAGTCATTTAATAACATATGGTCTCCTTTTGAGGGCATTGGTCAAGAACCGTAAATATTGTATCCCCTTTAAGCCACCCGCTCTTATTTTTTTAATGCACTAAACAAGGTGCGTTTTCAAGTACTGAATCACCCAAGAAGCATCGCTATCGCTTGGAAATATTGGATAGTGCACAGCTTCAATCACACCATGGTTAGCAATTAGCGTAACTCGTTTTAAAAGGGTCATGCCAGCGGCTTCAAAGGTGGGCATATTAAGAGCCTTCTGAAACTCATAGCGCGCATCACTCACAATCGGAAAAGGTAAATGCAGTCTGTCTGCCATTTCTTTTTGGTATTGCGTCGTCTGTACGCTTAGTCCAAACACCTCTGCACCCAGATCGCACAGCTCTTGGTAGTGATCTCGATAAGAACAACTCTGCGGCGTACACCCTCTTGCCCCAGGTATCTGATCCCAGCCTTCAGGGAGGGCCACATTGGGCTGTCCGGTCATGGGATAGCAATAGATCACTAATCTAGTATGAATCTCACCCAGATTAATAATTTTTCCATTGGTCGCCTCTAGGCTGAAACTGGGTAGCCTCATTCCTTTTAAATGACGAGTGGCCCCATCATCGACGGGCACTGGCAAGTTGACTGGAAGTTCGTTGTAATTACTTGGTGCGGTCATTCGAGATCTACTTAGCTTTCATACGCGCAATTAAAGAGAGACTTGCCAGCACACGATTTGCGATCGCAGCATCTGTTTGTCCAGTAGCCAGTGCATAGAGTACCTGATCAGCCCGCTCGTGCATGGGGGCAGTCATTAATTGTCGAAAAATTGCATTTTCATCCATATCCACTGAAATACTAACAGGCTGAAAAGAAAGGGTAACCCCGGTTCCGCGAATTCCATAACGAACCTGGGCTAGATCAAGCAGTTCTTTTTCTTGATTTATTTTGACCTGCTCCAAACTTGGCAGTGGATACCGCACTGGATTGGAGGTCTTCGTAAGGGGGCGTTTATAAACGGGATCGTCCATAGCATCATATTAACCGTGCCTCATCACGACTTGATGAATCCCTCAGCTCTCTGCAAGCCCTTCACAAATAAAAGGTATTGCTGTCATGCAGCATTCATGAATACGATGTACTATGTATTTAGGGTTAACCCTTAAAAAGAGTTTAAATCCTAATTTAATCAACCCTTTACAAGAGGAAATCGTATGAAAAAAGTATATAGTTTTATCAAAAGCGTTCTAGAAGCGTGGTCCGAAGCGCGTTTAGCCTACTTTCTCAGGAACAAGAAGAACTATCCGATTGGCTCATAGACGTGACCATCTTCACGCGCTTTTTGCCCCAATCACATATTAGTCAATATGGGACTTGGCTCAAAAGTCTCGATCCCTCCACCCTAAGGGCATACTTTGGCATCGGCCTTGGCCCCAAAGGGATCGACAGTCTGGTGCGCAAGTTTAAAAAGGATTTTGCGCACCATCATTTCTTGGTTGCAGAAAAGAATAGCCAGTGGGTGGGTGTTATTCATATTGCTAGTTATCAAGATACCGTCGAGTTTGGGGTCATCATCCGAAAAGAATTTCGTCGCCTAGGTATTGCAGATCAACTCTTAGGAGAAGCATTGATATGGGCACAAAATCGTCAATACAAAAAACTGATCATGCACTGTATTGTCGAGAACAGCCCTATTCGTAAGTTATGCCAAAAGCATGGGCTAATCGCTCGAAATGTCTACGGTGATATTGAAGCGACTATGAATCTGCCGAAATCAAATTGGATATCGGTGTATAGAGAGGCAATTCAGAGGCAGGCGAACTGGTATTACTACTTGAAAAGTTTTAAAGCCTAAGCAGCGAGTGTTATGCCATCTTTTGTAAAAATACTGGGATTGAATCCTCAATCGAAAAGGGTTCATTTGAACTTGGATTACTTCTGACTCCAAACAAACTGGGGTCTACATTCATTTTTTCTGCGCTATGTACCGCGAGCTCAATGAAATGATCTAAATTTTCATGGAACGCATAAATATTACCGTTTTCTAAATTCACAATCTGGTTGACCGAATACCCACTAAGTCCAGCAAGAGCCTGAACACTCAAATGCTGAGATTCTCGAGAGGCTCGCACCAGCCGACCAATCTCTTTTGCTTTTCTAATTTCAACCAATCGCATCATGACACACCTAATAAGTTCGGAATGTCATATTCTTCTTGGACTTACTGCTTGTCTATTCACCGCACAGCTAACTTTTGATCAATGGATCGTTATTCTGAGCTACTTTTAGGGATAACCCTGATCAATTCTATGTAATTCAAGGGCTTAAGGCCAGATGAGATATACAAAAATGATTAGTTGCACAACATTAATCACCACGCTGAAGCCATGCAATACGCCAAATTTCTGACGCTCTTTAGCGTCGGATGCTTTATTGATCGCAGGGGTTAGGATCCAAAGTGCAAAGAGGAAAAGTGCTGCACACACAATTAACAAGCCAGAGGTAAGCACGTTACTTGCTAAGAAAGCCGCAAGAATACTTAAGACACCCAAAACAGCATAGTATTTAGGAAAGAAGCTTCTTACATACTTACTCGCCCACTCAGGTGGTAACACCTTAAAAACAGTAGGGGCAACTGCGATTGTAAAGAAGATCATGATACCAATCATAGCGACCACAATGTACGAGCTAATCAGTGGGTTGGTCATGATGATTTACTTTAACTTGTATTGGGTTGGACAGTACGCCTTCAGAGTTCCAGGCACCCTAAGTGACTCATGTTTCGTTTTGCGCCCAGATACTCGCTCGCGCCATAGGGTGTATGAGCTTGATTTCAGGTGTGTACGCATGATTTCTTTCACTTCTGACTCGGATAAATTGAACTGTGCCTGAATGGCTTCGAATGGAGTTCGATCCTCCCAAGCCATCTCAATGAGACGCGATAAATCATCGGTGCTTAATTTCATAGACGTGTATTTGCTAAACGAGATAAGATTAAACACCAAATTCAGTCATGATGTATTGAGACCCTAAATAAATGCTTCCCCACCACTTTCGTGCCTTAGTCCTTGGTTCTTCAGGAACGATTGGTTCTGCCCTTATGCGTTTTTTGGAGAGTCACCCTCGCTGTGAGCAAGTCATTGGCTTAAACCGTCATTCTGTGCCAGCCATCAATTACGACGCAATCGACTCCATTGAGTCTGTGTATGAGGCTTTCAAGACAGGCCCACGTTTTCATCTCATTATGAATACCATTGGGGCGCTGCACAGCGAGCACTTCATGCCAGAGAAGAAACTGGCTGATCTCAACGTATCCCAACTGAACCAACAATTTATGACCAATGCCATTGGTCCAGCACTTTGCATCAAGCTCTTTAGTCAGTTAATCGATCCTGCAGGGGGTATTTATGCAAATCTCTCCGCCAAGGTCGGCAGCATTGAAGATAATCGATTAGGAGGTTGGTATAGCTATCGAGCTTCTAAAGCGGCGCTCAATATGCTGATTAAGACCGCATCAATTGAGTTACGCCGCACCAAACCAAATGTAATCCTCGCAGCTATTCATCCTGGCACGGTCAAATCTAGACTCTCAAGACCTTTTCGGGGAGATGAACTAGGACGGGAGCCTGATGTGGCAGCACAAGAAATCTTTCATACCTTAGAGCAGCTAGAGCTAAAAGACTCGGGCTGTTTTAAATCCTACTCGGGGGAAACGATTCCTTGGTAGGACTGCGCATTACCTAATTTAGGCTTCATTCGTTTCGATCAAAGAGCGCGCCATGGAATAGCCGCTGAGCCAAGCACCCTCAACCGTGGAATTACGTAACCAATCTCCACATAAACCCAATCTGACACTTAAATCACTGACGCAGTTTTGCTCACTCGGAGTCTCTAGTTTGGAATACCGCCAAAGATGAGTTTGATACAGATCGCAGGATTGTCCTGTGAGCTCTTCAAACGCTTTTACCAAAATTGGTTCAATTTCAAATTGGGAGTACGCAAGATTTTCGTAAGACCATTGATTAGAGGCTTGAGCCACCCACGACTCATACACCGATCTTCCTGGCTTTGCATTATCACGCGCAATCCACGAGAACAAATGGTGATTAACAAATGCTCCATCAAAATCGAGCGGTAACGGGTCTTTGAAATACGCCATTAAGGTCCAACATGGCAACATTTTTACCTGCGCACAAACTTCTTTGAGCTTATTGGAATAGCCAGCTACCAAACCGCTTGCTTGCACCGAGGGTATAGCGGTTATCAAGAAATCAAAGGAAAAGGGCAATAGCCCCTCTTCTTTTGATACCACGCGCCAAAGATCATTAATTTGTCGAATTTCTATAATATTTGTTGATAGATGGACATCGAGCTCTTGCGCCAGAAATTTAGCAGGCGCAGTCATCGCAGGAACCCCAACATAACGCTCGGTATTGCCCTCTAGTGGGCTAATCACACCAACGGATAGACTAACAATTTTTGCATCCCAAGACTCGATCACTCCTGCGTTGAGCCAACGTTCGGCTTCTTCAATAAACAGTGGGTCTTTGGCCGTAAAGTACTGGGCGCCATGATCAGCTCCCCACTTTTCGTAATGGCGATGACTCATGCGACCACCCACCCCTCGACTCTTGTCAAACAGAGTCACATGATGGCCAGCTTTAGATAATTCTGTAGCGCACGCAAGACCAGCAATACCTGCGCCGATAATACCAATCCGTTTTGCAATCATAAATAAGTAGAGATTAGTTAGTTAGAGGTAACACGTCTGCCTTAGTTTGATGATAGTGGAGATTAAGGATATTAAGATTACTCGTCTCTTTCAGCAGTTTCTTAATGATTTTATAAATATCAAGATCAAACTCAGGCGCTCCATCCTCCAGTAATTCAGCTAGCTCGTTCTCATTGATAGCAGTCCCTAAGTAGCACCACCGATCAAATACATGGAGATCCTCATTTTCTTGAATGGCGATTGCACCACGATAGGGCCAAATCTCAACCTTTAATTTAATGAGCGCGGTCTGAAGCCGCAACAAATGCAGTTGTCGACTTTCGATTCCAATGCATGCCCCTTTACATTGCTTAACGTGATAGCCAAAACAAGATTGCTTGGGGAGTAATTTTTCAAGGCCCAAAAGCCCTTCGCATAATTGATTTTTCTTGGCAAGCGCTTGCAAGGTTTGTAAAGCTTCTCGTTTACTGTAAAACAATCCATACAAATTATCTTGGACTCCAGGCTCTAGATCTCGATGATTAACCAAGCGTAGCGAGACGGGGTCTGCGCTTGAGTGCACGATTTGCCATGCACAGAGGTCTCGCGAGCGTCGTAGCTTAATATTAAAACTGGGTAATTTTTCTTTGATCAGGCGCGATTCTAATAAGAGCGCCCCTACTTCACCAGCGGTTTCTATCCAATCAATATCACGCACCTGCAGCGATAGCTTCATTTCTTTTCGGCTAGTTAATGATTGTTGAAAATGACTCATCACGCGGGTTCGTAGGTCTTTACTTTTGCCGATGTAAAGAACCTGTCGATTCTCGGCATAAAAAATATATACGCCAGGTCTATTTGGGATTGCGTTCACCATTTCTGAATCGATATGTGCAGGCAGGCTAGGCCTACCCAATAAATCTGCCACCTCTTCAAGCAAACGCTGCTTCCCAAATAATCCCTCGCATACGAACCAAAATTGGAGGAGTAATTCAGCATCATCTAAAGCGCGATGGCGCTTGGCAATCTTCAGGCCATGGACCTGTATTAAGGTATCAAGATTATGACGTACTTGATTAGGAAAAAGACGCCGAGATAGTTTGACGGTACAAATAACCTTTGGTGAAAAATCAATCCCTACTGTTTTAAATGCTGCTTTCAGGAAGCTGTAATCAAAGCGCGCATTGTGCGCTACAAAGATCTTATCTTTTAGCTCGAGATACAACTCCTGCGCTAACTCTGCAAAACTGACCTGCTTGGCGACCATCTCAGGGGTAATGCCCGTTAAGTTTTGAATATTAAGGGGTATTGATACGCCAGGGTTGACTAAGCGACTCCATGTTGAGCACTCGCCATTTTCTAGCGTTAATATTCCAATTTCAGTAATTTTGTCTCGATCGGGCCGTGATCCGGTTGTTTCGATATCAACAAATGCAAAGGTGGGAGTATTGGTGGTCATACAAACAGAATAAGATTGAACACTAATTTAATCGCAATTAAAGAACTTTGCACAATGTATTCTAAGGAACCAATACTCTTTGAGTAAAACGGTCTTAGCTATGGCAGACTACTCCAAATGACCACAATTTTTCCTCTACCATTGATCGAGATCGTAACCCCCGCTCCCCCTGGAAGTCTTCATGGCAATCGGATCACTGCGCTTCGCTGGCAAGGCTTTCTCAAGAATTTGGGCTATTCATCACGCCTGACACAATCCTGGTCAGGAAATCATATCGATCTACTCATTGCTCTACATGCCTACCGAAGTCATTCATCGATACTGCAATTTAAACAGCAGTACCCTAATCAACCAGTCATTTTGATCATGACCGGCACCGATCTCTATCGCGATATGCTCTCTCAAGGCGAAGTAAGGCGTGCAGTCCGACAGTCAATGCAATTAGCATCACAGATTGTTCTTTTACAGTCTGCTTCCTTAGATCGTATTCCGCAGGAATTTGTCGGTAAAGCAAGCGTTATTTATCAATCCACCAAAGGCGTTACTAGGAAACCTCCTCCAAAACGTCATTTTCAGATTAGTGTCATTGGTCATTTGCGCCCTGAGAAGGATCCTTTTTGTATAACCCGCGCCCTTCCCCATTTAAGTTCAGTAAGCACGATAAAGGTTAGTCATCTTGGGAAAGCAATGAGTCCGCAAATGCAAGCGCACGCTAAGGAATGTAATACCCGTATGGCTCGCTATCAATGGCTTGGTGAGCAAACTCACGCTAAGACAATGCAAATCCTTTCGCGCAGTCATGTCATGGCAATCACAAGTTTGATGGAAGGCGGCGCCCACGTTGTTACCGAGGCCATTGCCATCGGGGTACCCGTCATTGCGACTGATATTGCTGGCAATCGCGGTCTACTCGGAGATGATTATCTCGGCTATTACCCTGTGGGGGATGAAAAAGCTCTAGCTAAACTAATGCAAAAAGCAGAGAACGATCCTGCGTTTTACCAATCGCTTGAGAAGGCTATTCAAAGACGCCGCAAACTAGTCCAGCCCGCCTTTGAAATGCGTTCCATTAAAAAGCTTCTCAATCACTGCAAATTAATCAGGAGGTTTTCTTATTGACTAAAAGGTCTAGCGTCTCGGGCGATTGGCAATGACTGGTAATTTAGGATCATTATTTAATATTCCTGTGAGTTGACCAGCGCTCATCTGCCCTTTAAAAGTATATGAGTTCTGGCCATCCTTAAACGCAAACTCAATGTGTTGGCCAGTGATACGCCCATCTTCAAAATAAATAGTGCGCCTCGCATTACTCATCATCGAGGCATCAATCGATCCATCAAAAAACTGTTTCTTTTGTCGAATCACTAAGTTTGCTGTATCTCCTTTTGGTAATCCTCTCATCACCCATAAACCATCGATATTTGCAGGGACTATCCATAAATAGATTGTCTCGCCTGGTCGCGTTTTTATCTCACGATCGGCAATCCACGACTCAATCGGAAAGGTATTTGATACGACCCGAGTTCCAGGCTTCATCTTTAAGATGGTGGGCATTAGTCGGGTATTCAGACTCTCTCCCAAAAAGAGAGTCAGGACCGTAGCTTGTGAAAAGTCCTCGACAAAGATATCGCCTTGCTTAAAGCTGACGAGGTTTTGAACCTTAGCTCGCTGGGCATTACGGATAGAGAGTGCTACAAGATCGGGGTTGTACTCAATACCATAGGCACGAACGCCATACAGTTTTGCTGCTTCAATGGGGATTACTCCGTCGCCAGAGCCAAGGTCATAAAGAATATCGGTAGACCTTACCCCAGCTAAAGTGAGCATCTCATGGGTGGTCTCCACTTTAGTTGGCATCCACATAATGTCTTTGCCGTGCGCAGCCATGCGCAACTGAAACTGGTCATCGCCATAGTTTGTGCTCGTACATCCTAAGAGACTCAGCAATAAAGCAGTAAGCCCCAGTAATAAAGGGGCCTTGGTCTTATGCAAAACCACCATCGTCAAAACCGCCCCCAAGATCAAGGTCATCGCTGAAATCATTGGATGCAACTTGCATATGATCTGGGGCAGCTTGACCGCCAACCGGCTGCATATCATGCGGTGTATCTGCTTGTCCTAGAGGACCTGGAGCAGCTTCAGGCTTTTGTTGGCCCATCATGCTCTGTATGCCCTGATACAGCATAGACCCTGCTACCACGCCGATCGCTGTTGTTGCAATTGCGCCCAACATGCCAGAGCCCCAAGCACTTGGTTGCGCACCGGGTCTTGCCTGAGCCTGAGCCTGAGCCTGAGCTCCTGCGGGAATTGCCTGTCGTCCCCAAGCGTTGTTATCGCTCAAGAAACTGGAGGCAGGTTTTGCGGAGGAACTGTTTGATTGCAACTCAGCCATTTGCTTTTGGGCAACCTGTAAGGCCATCTCTAAGCCCATTGAACGTTGCACTAATAAGTACAGCGCATCGGGCTGTTTTTTAGCAGCCTCAGTAATGAGCGAGTAAGCATCTGAGTCTTTTTGTTGCACAGACGTGTTATTGAGCTCATTTAAGAACTTCTGCAGTAATTCTTTTTCATGTGGGGTCATCAAAATCTCCTTGGAATTGTCTTAAAAGATCATAGTAGAAACTATCTTACATTTGAGGAGTAGGGTTATTAAGGTGGCAATTATGAGCCTATCTGCCCCCTCGTTCAATCAGGGTAATTTGCCAGAGATGGCTAGTCTAAATAGGTAAGGAACAGTAAATCATTAAAGATTAACTTAGGATAAAACTACTAGCCAACATACCGATTGGGACTAATTACACGCTACTTGTCTGACTTACACGGGTATTGCTGCGAAAAGAATCGTATTAAAGTTTTAGCGGCACTGTCTTTTCCATACTGAGGATTTTTTTTATTCCACACCAAAAATTCTTTTAAGGTTTGTTCCCTTGAATGATTTTGATGGGGGAAGCATATCGCTGACTTAAAGTTCGCAGGACGCCCAGCGAGATAAGCTTGATATACACCCTCCCCAAATCCAAAACAAAAGTTTTGCGCTTCCTGATCTTTGAGGTCTTGACACAACTCAACCATCGCTGCAGTAGACGCATCACTAGGCACTGTCGTCTGTGCAAAAGCTCCACCACCAATCAAAAGTACGGACACGACACATAGGGACATTATTTTCTGCATATGTTTACTCTTCTCAGTCTTAGCGTCTAAATCCACCCATGCGCCCTGCTCCAAATCCGCCTCGTGAACCCCCACCAAAGCGATCGCGGTTCTCATCCAAGCGAGTCTGCTCTCGCATCGCATTCTCTTGAGCAGCTTCCCGATACTGATTGGGATTTGCTCTATCTTGTGAAATAGCCGAACGACCCTCTTGATCTAAACGACTAGCCTGCGCTTTTTCTTGAGCTGTAGCGTTTTTTTGGAATGCGCTGTCAGCTCGCTGTCCCGCTGAGCGCGCATCTTGACGCTCTTGGGGCGTTGCATTGTTCTTCCAATCATTTAGCAGTCGTTGTTGGTTAGCAATACTGCTCGGTCCAATTACTCCGCGACCTGGTTTTGCATCATTGTTATTCACATTGATCGTACCGCTTGACCATGCTGGAGTTGCCCAAAAAGCGCCGCCAATCGCAAGACCTACTCCAAACGACATGGCCCCCAAAGCAGGGTCATACGCTGGATATGGTGGGTAATCCGAATATGGCCAAGGTCCATAAGTAATGCTGGGGTTATAGCTTGGCACATACACAATCTGAGTATTTGGTGGGGAGATTAATATATTACCGTTTGCATCGGTACTAACGGTCATTTGGGGCCCACTTTTTAAGGTGCCTGACTGCTGTGCTCGCTTACGTAAAGCTTGGATTGCACGCATCGTATCGGAGGGCTGGAGCTTATAAGCATTGCCTAAATTTTGTGTCCATTGCAACTGTTTACCCATCATGGTTAATGATTGTGGGAAGGATATAAGCGACTTCACACTATCGTTCCACGATTGCGCTGCGAGTGCATTTTGCAGATTAGAGCCTTGTAATGAGGCATTACTAGTTCTCCAGTTGTATGCCTCGGCTACTTCTAGAGGATATGTAGATGCCAAAAGCATTAAAGAAACCAATGAGTCAGGGTATAAAGCAATCGGTGAGAGAAGAGACTGCAACTGCTCACTAGAGAGCTTTTGTGGAACAGCAGTAGTAGTATCACTTCCTGCGGAAGACGATTGAGTGGGACTAGCACAGCCCCCCATTGCCAGAATCGAGGCAAGTATGATAACTACTAGCATCTGAGGTTTACGCTCAATCCTTATTCCCATACGTCTCCTGAAGTAATGCTTAATTATGTCATCAAAATAAAGGGCTTAGTTTTCCCTAGCATTCTTTTTAAATAACACTTTCCCAAAAAAGTGATGGGTTAAGTACTCGTTATGGTCTCGGGTAGGTCAGTTGTTATTGCAAGTAAATTGCATTAACATTGGGCAATGGCAAAAGTGATGAAATCTAAATTAGATTGGGAATCGCAAATCCGGGAAAAGGGCTTGCGGGCAACAAAGGCTGCGGTCTTGGTTCTTAAAACCCTGCAGCAGATAAAGAAGCCACTATCCCATGACGAGCTGTTAGAGCGCTTAAACCAATCGAGTTCGATAGATACCGTTACTCTGTATCGGGTCTTGGATCGATTTACACAGACTAGCCTCATTGAGAGGATGCTTGGGTCTGATCGGGTCTCGCGTTACCACTACCCCCAGAGTGATCATCATGAATTCTTTGAATGCGACTCCTGCCACCAACATTTTCAGCTTCCCCGCAGTTCCCCTTTGGCAAATCTCTTAGATCAACTTAGCCACCAATTAAAGAGTAAAGCGAGTGGTGAATTTGCAATTTCTTTCAACGTACAAGGAACATGTCGATCATGCAAAATTTCTTAAGAATTATAAAGAACATTCTGTCCTGCTTATTACCACTATTGATAATTGGTAGTAGTCAAGCGCATGCGCAGTCAAAACATGCTCATGAACACGGCAAGGGGACTCTCGAGATCATCATTGATAAGAATAGTGCAATCGGTAAGCTTAAAATGCCCTTAGAAGCGCTGGTCGGGTTCGAACGCATTCCCAAGTCAGAGGCCGAGCAAAATGCCATAAGCAACCTGAATCAGAAATTACTAAAGCCTGCTAGCTTATTTATTGTGAATAAAGAGGCTGAATGTAATCCTAAGATGATTGAAAACAGAATTGTGCGTGATGCCAATGGTAAGCATGCTGATCTGGATTACCAGTTTGATTTCAATTGCTCTAAGCCTGCCATGATTAAACAAATGACTATTGCTCTGTTTGCTGAGTTCAAACGCATTAAAGAAATTAAGGTCGAGTCAGTCGGTCCGTCAGGACAAAAGTCGAGTACCGCGAAACCCACATCCAACCTAATCTCGTTTTAATTGAATACAACAATCAATACCTTAGCGGTCAAGATTAGCCACCTACAATTTAGTTGGCCTGGTCAAGCCCCGCTGATTAAAGACCTCTCCCTAGCACTCGATGTCGGAGAGAGTCTGTTTATCTCAGGCCCTAGTGGTTGTGGCAAAAGTACCCTACTCAATATATTGGCGGGGGTAATCCCAGTGCAGGAAGGCAAGA
>Ga0315900_10007464_pt1 | contig 14351 bp, 8 predicted proteins | sample LakEriMetagenome_FD_203521 | JGI IMG/M metagenome (GOLD analysis project Ga0315900, IMG submission 203521) | Freshwater fungal communities from buoy surface, Lake Erie, Ohio, United States - Buoy 12 MA114 | ecosystem: Environmental > Aquatic > Freshwater > Lake > Lake biofilm | place: USA: Lake...
TGCAGGGCGTCCTCTCCGACGCCGGCCTGATGCTCGCCGGCCTCCAGCGCGGCGTGCGCGAGGAAGGCATTCAGGGCTGCCGTCGGGTCGGCCGGATCGGTCAGCCCGCCGCCGGGCGCATTGGGGTCGTAGACCTCCTCGGCGTTGAAGGCGGCTGCAGCGTTGACCAGTTCGTCGAGGTTCTCGATGCGGTCGGCCCCCTCCTTTTCCGACTGGTAGAAGTCCTTCAAGCCGCTCGCGTCCACAACGGCCTGGACCGTCTCGGCGAGCGGCAGGCCCGCGACCGACGCGCGCAGGCCCTCGATCAGGCGGATGAAGGTCGCCACCGAGGCGCCGGCCTTGCCGGACGGCGCGTGGGCGCAGGCGGCCTGCCACAGGCTGATGCCCCGCGTCTGGGCGGTCTCCTGCAGTGATTCCACCGAACGGGCGCCAATGCCGCGCGCCGGCATATTGACCACCCTCAGAAAGGCACCGTCGTCCTCAGGATTGGCCACCAGGCGCAGATAGGCCAGGGCGTGCTTGATCTCCTGGCGCTCGAAGAAGCGCAGGCCACCGTAGACGCGGTAGGCGAGCCCGGCGTTGAACAGCGCGTGCTCGAGCACACGCGACTGCGCATTGGAGCGGTAGAGCACCGCCATCGCATCGCTGCGCACGCCCTCGGCGCGCAGGGCGCGGATTTCGTCGACGATGAAGCGCGCCTCGTCGAGATCGGACGGGGCTTCATAAACGCGCAGCGGCTCACCGCCGCCTTCGGAGGTCCAGAGATTCTTGCCCAGCCGGCCGCGGTTGTTGGCGATGAGGGCGTTGGCGGCGTCAAGGATATTGCCGTGGGAGCGGTAGTTCTGCTCCAGCCGGATGACCCGCCCACCGGCGAAATCGCGCTCGAAGTGGCGCATGTTGCCCGGCTCGGCGCCACGGAACCGATACACGGACTGATCGTCGTCGCCGACGGCGAACACTGCGTTGTCGCGCCCCGCGAGCAGCTTGAGCCAGGCGTACTGGAGGCGGTTCGTGTCCTGGAATTCGTCCACCAGGATGTGCCGGAACCGGGCGCGATAGTGTTCCTGCAGCACCTCGTTCCGGCTCAGCAGTTCATGCGCCCGGAGCAGCAGTTCGGCGAAGTCGACCACCCCCTCCTGCTGGCATTGGCGGTCATAGGCCTCGTAGACATCCCGCAGGCGGCGGGAAAAGTCATCCGGCGTGTCGACCTGGGAGGCGCGCAGCCCGGCGTCCTTCGCGCCGTTGATGAACCACTGGGCCTGACGGGCCGGATAGCGCTCCTCGTCGACCCCGAGGCTGCGCATGACACGCTTCACCAGTGACAGCTGGTCCTGGGAGTCCAAGATCTGGAAGCCCTGCGGCAGGGCGGCGTCACGGTGGTGCGCCCGCAGCATGCGGTTGCACAGGCCGTGGAAGGTGCCGACCCACATGCCGCGCGTGTTGATGGGCAACATGGCGGAAATGCGGGTGAGCATCTCCCGCGCCGCCTTGTTGGTGAATGTCACCGCGAGCAGTCCGCCCGGGCTGGCGTGGCCGGTCTGGATGAGCCAGGCGATGCGGGTGGTGAGTACGCGCGTCTTGCCGCTGCCCGCCCCGGCGAGGATCAGGGCCGAGACGTCGGGCAGGGTCACCGCTTCGAGCTGCTGGGGGTTGAGGCCTTCGAGCAGGGAGGAATTCATCGTTGTTCCGGCCCGGTGGGACATCCAGGTCAAGGGGCGGATTATCGCGGAAAGGCGTGGGTCACGTCCGACCGCCATTGCTCCCCCGGGGGGGCTTGCGGTATGGTCCCTGCAACCTCATTCCGCCGCAGGTTCCATCGAGCATGTTCCGCTTCACCCTGAGCCCGAAATGTGCCCGCGTCCTCGGGCGCGCGCTGTGCCTGCTGTCGCTGGTGTCGGCCCTCCTGCCCCTGGAGGTCGCGGCGGTCGTCGCCGACGTCGTCTGGACCGACGCGAAGTGCGATTTCATCCTCATCCGCAACGAGGATGGCCATGGCATCGTCTACAAGGCCACGCCGGTCGTTCTCAAGGCCGGTGACAAGCTCGATGGCGCGCTCGACCATGTGGGCTACTTCCGCAAGATCGCCGTGGTGGGAACGACCGAGGCCCACATGATGCGCGGCATGAAATACGGTGTCCGCCGGCAGCTTGCCCTCGACCTGATCGCCGAATGGTCGAGTTATTGCGACCCGCCCGAGAACTGACCGGCCGGGGCCACCACCGGGCCGGAGGCGGCGATGGCATGTTGCTCGAACTGCCGCATCAGTTCCGCACCCTCGGCCAGCAGGTAATCCAGGAAAGCCTGCGCGACGATCGACAGGCGCCTGTTGCCTGGATGCACCGCGAACCAGGCGCCGGCGATGGGCAGGGTCTCCACGTCGAGCATCGCCAGTTGTCCGGTCATGGGGTCCATCAGCAACGCATGCAGCGGCATCAGCGTGACTCCGAGGCCGGCGATCACGGCCTGCTTGATGGCCTCGGTCGATCCGATCTCCATCTTCGGTGTGAAGTCCACACCGTGTTCGCGGAAATGCCGCTCGATCGCCATGCGGCTGCCCGATCCTCGTTCCCGAGACAGGATGCGCTGTTCCCCCAGCCGCGCGAGTGTGATCGGACCGCGACCGACCAGGGGATGACCGGCAGGCGCCACGGCGACCATGGGATTGTCCAGGAAGGGGTGAGAGGCGATGTCGAGATGACGCGGCGGCACGCTCATGATGTACAGATCGTCGTCATTGCGGGCGAGGCGCTCGACGATGCCGTCGCGGTTGCAGATCTCGAGACGGATGTCGATGCCCGGGTGTCGCTCGCAGAACGGCCCCAGGAGCCGGGGCACGAAGTATTTGGCAGTGGTCACGCACGACAGGCGCAGGCAGCCCTTGCGAAGTCCGCGCATGTTGTCGGCGTGCATCTCGAAGCGCTCCCACAGGCCGAACATGTCGCGTGCGGTGCGATAAAGTTCCTCGCCCAGTTCGGTGAGCTGCACCCGTCGTCCGGAAGTCACGAGCAGCGGCTGGTCGACCGCCTCGGTGAGCTGCTTGACCTGCATGGACACCGTGGGCTGAGACAGATGAAGCTCCTCCGCCGCCCGGGTGAAGCTGCCATGGCGGGCGACGGTCTCGAACACGCGCAGCTGGCGCAGGGTCGCGTGAATGCCTCGCTTCCGGGTGGGTGAGGGGCTCATCGGTATCTCTCTATGGTTTTCATCGAAATTACTCATTTCACTTATTCGACGCGGGAGACTATCTTTAGTTCGTCGGGTGATCGCTGCTCACGCAGGGGTGGCCCGATCGACGTAGCGTTTCTCCCTGGCAAACGCGATTTCAGGCGGCCTCTGGCCGCCTTTTTTTTGTGCCCTCCGCAGATGTGTCGCCTCCATGACCCGATTCATGATGCCCGGGTCGTCCGCGCTTGGCCGCCCGCCTGACCCATGTCTCCGGGGATCGATGCCATCCACCTGGCTCTGGGCGGGCTGTTCGCCTCCAGTTTCATCTCGGCAACCCTGTTGCCGGGAGGCTCGGAGGTCGTGCTGTGGTCGGTGGTGCGCGAGTGGCCGGATCATGTCCTCGCCGCGCTGGTGGCGGCCACCTTCGGGAACACCCTGGGCGGCATGACGTCCTATGCTGCAGGTCGGTTCGTGCCACGGCGCGACCTGCCCCGATCCCTGGACTGGCTGCACCGCTGGGGCGTGCTCGCCCTGCTCGGCAGCTGGTTGCCGGTGGTCGGAGATGCCTTGTGCGTCGGGGCGGGGTGGCTGCGCCTGAACCCGTGGAGCAGCCTCGTCCTCATGGCTGCAGGCAAGCTCGCCCGCTACCTCGTGGTGGTGTCGCTGGCCTGAACTCCGACCAGACCGGGCGGCACAGGCGTTGACCATGAGCCGCGCATGTGGCGGCGCAACATGCTCCGCTACAATCCTCCAAACCCGAATCGGCGATCCGTCCCGTGAATCCACTCGATCTCGCTCCCCAGACCGCATCGCGACTGAGGGAGATCCCCTACAACTACACCTCGTTTTCCGATCGCGAGATTGTCATCCGGTTGCTTGGGGAGCGCGCCTGGATGCTGCTCGAGCACCTGCGCGGGGAACGGCGCACCGGCCGCTCGGCGCGGATGCTGTTCGAGGTCCTGGGGGATATCTGGGTGGTCAGCCGCAATCCCTATCTGGAGGACGATCTCCTGGCGAACCGGCGCCGCCGGGCGGCGCTGGTCGAGGCCTTGCACCACAGGTTGAGGGAGATTGCCCGGCGCCGCGCCGCCGAGGATGCGCGCGTCACCGAGCTGCTGGACCTGTCGCACCAGGCGGTTGCGCGCTTCGAGCGCGAGTTCGAGCGGACCACCGCGCTGCGACAGAAGGTCTCGAAGCGCATGGCCCGGGTGACGCGCAAGGACAACGTCGCCTTCGATGGCCTCGCCCGCGTGTCCCATGTGACCGATGCCACCGACTGGCGCGTCGAGTACCCCTTCGTGGTTCTGTATCCGGACACCGAGGACGAGGTCGCCGACATGGTGCGTGCGCTCATCGAACTCGGGCTGACGATCATTCCCCGCGGCGGGGGCACCGGCTACACCGGCGGTGCCGTGCCGCTGACGCGATGCTCCGCCGTGATCAACACGGAGAAACTCGACCGTCTCGGTGAGGTGGTGACCACCGCGCTCCCCGGCGTCGACCGGCCGGTGTCCACGATCGCCTGCGGCGCTGGTGTGGTCACGAGGCGGGTGATGGAGGCCGCCGAGGCCGCGGGTCTGGTGTTCGCGGTCGACCCCACCTCGGCCGACGCCTCCTGCATCGGCGGCAATGTGGCCATGAATGCGGGCGGCAAGAAGGCCGTCCTGTGGGGTACCGCGCTCGACAACCTGGCCTCCTGGCGCATGGTCGACCCGCAGGGCCGGTTCATGGAGGTGGTGCGCCTGGACCACAACCTGGGACGCATTCACGATGCGGCGTTGGCGCGGTTCGCCATCCGTCGCTTCCGGCAGGATGGCCGCACACCTGAGGGCGAGGCCGAGGTGCTCGAGATTCCCGGCGCGCGCTTCCGCAAGGCCGGCCTTGGCAAGGACGTCACCGACAAGTTTCTCTCCGGTCTTCCCGGCGTCCAGAAGGAGGGCTGCGACGGCATCATCACCTCGGCGACCTTCATCCTGCACCGCATGCCGACGCACGTGCGTACGGTCTGCCTGGAATTCTTCGGCCAGGTGCGGGACGCCGTACCTTCGATTGTGGAGATCAAGCGCCACATGGATGCGCGCCCGGGCGGGGCCGTCCTGGCTGGCCTCGAGCATCTCGACGAGCGCTATGTCAAGGCGGTGGGCTATGCCACCAAGGCGAGGCGCGGCGTCAGGCCCAAGATGGTTCTGCTGGCCGACATCGCCGCCGATGACGACAACGCCGCCGGCGCAGCCGCGTCTCAGATCGTGCGCATCGCCAACGCCCGCGGTGCCGAGGGTTTCGTCGCGGTATCCGCCGAGGCGCGCAAGAAGTTCTGGCTCGACCGTGCGCGCACGGCCGCCATCGCGAAGCACACCAACGCCTTCAAGATCAACGAGGACGTCGTCATTCCGCTGGAGCGGCTGGGCGAGTACTCGGACGGCATCGAGCGCATCAACATCGAACTGTCGCTGCGCAACAAGATCGCGCTCATGGCGGCACTCGAGGCCTGGCTTGCCGGCCCGCTGCCCGTGAACCAAAGCGGAGAGGGCGTCGCGGCCGCCGATCTGCTGGACAGCATTCCCGAGACGGCCCGCGCCCTCTGCCGCGGTGCCCGGGAGCGCTGGCAGTGGCTGTTGCATCATCTGGACGAACCTGTGGGCGCATGGACGGGCTTCCCGGGCGACGTGGCCGCGGAGGGGGCGGCGGCGCTCGCAAGTCGGCAGGACAGCGTGTTTCGCGCGCTGCAGGACCACACGCTGACGGTGTCCTGGAAGCGCGAGGTCCGCGAGCCACTGATGCAGGTGTTCGACGGTCGGGCCTTTGATGCCATCCGCGCCGAGATAGACGCCATCCACCGCCGGGTCCTGAAGAGCCGCGTATTCGTCGCCCTGCACATGCATGCCGGCGACGGCAACGTGCACACCAACATCCCGGTGAACTCCGACGACTACGCCATGCTGCAGGAGGCAAATGCCGCCGTGGCGCGCATCATGACCCTGGCCAAGACCCTCGGCGGTGTCATATCCGGAGAGCACGGCATCGGCATCACCAAGCTGGACTTCCTCGAGCCCGGCGAGATCGAGGCATTCCGGGCCTACAAGGAAAGGGTCGATCCCGAAGGTCGTTTCAATGCCGGAAAGTTGCTGCCCGGCGCCAACCTGGACAAGGCCTACACCCCGTCATTCAACCTGCTGGAACTGGAGAGCCTGATCCTCGAGCAGAGCGCCATCGGCCAGATCTCCGACTCCATCAAGGATTGTCTGCGTTGCGGCAAGTGCAAGCCGGTGTGCGCAACCCACGTCCCCCGGGCAAACCTGCTGTACTCGCCGCGCAACAAGATCCTCGCCACCTCACTGCTGATCGAGGCGTTTCTGTATGAGGAGCAGACGCGGCGCGGCGTGTCGCTGATGCATTTCGACGAATTCTCGGATGTCGCCGACCACTGCACCGTCTGCCACAAGTGCGCCAACCCGTGTCCGGTCGACATCGACTTCGGCAACGTCTCCATGGCGATGCGCGGCTTCCTGCGCGCCCAGGGCCGGAAGAAGTTCAATCCCGGCACCGCGGCAGCGATGTTCTTCCTCAACGCCACAGACCCGGCGACCATCAAACTCGCCCGCACCGTCATGATCCAATGGGGTTACCGGGCGCAGCGCTTCGCGAACGGCTGGGCGCGACGTCTTGGTCTGGCACAGCGCCAGACGCGGCAACCGCCGGCGACCCTGGGCAAGCCTGCGGTCAAGGCCCAGGTGATCCACTTCGTCAACAAACCCATGCCCAGGTCGGTGCCGAGGCGCACGGCGCGCGCCCTGCTCGACATCGAGGACCGGAACATCGTGCCCGTGATCCGCGACCCGCGGAAGGCGGGCGAGGAGGCCGATGCCGTCTTCTACTTCCCGGGCTGCGGATCGGAGCGCCTGTTCAGCCAGGTGGGGCTGGCGACCCAGGCCATGCTCTATCACGTCGGCGCCATCACCGTGCTGCCGCCGGGCTACCTGTGCTGCGGCTACCCGCAGCGGGCGGCGGGCGAGGCCGAGAAGGGGCAGGCGATCTCCACCGACAACCGCGTGCTGTTCCACCGTGTTGCCAACACCCTCAACTACCTCGACATCAAGACGGTCATCGTCTCCTGCGGCACCTGCATGGATCAGCTGGCCGGATACGAATTCGACCGGATATTTCCGGGTTGCCGCCTGCTCGACATCCACGAATACCTGATGGAGAAGGGGGTGCGTCTCGAGGGCGTCGAGGGTGTGCGCTACATGTACCACGATCCCTGCCACAGCCCCATGAAGACGCACCAGCCGATCAAGGTGGTGAACCAGCTGATGGGCACGAGCGTGAAACAGAACGAGCGCTGCTGCGGCGAGTCCGGGACCCTGGCCATGACCCGGCCGGACATCTCCACCCAGGTCCGGTTCCGCAAGGAGGAGGAGATGCGCAAGGGGGCCGGCGCCCTGCGTCAGGACGGTTTCCAGGGGGAGGTCAAGGTCCTGACCTCCTGCCCGTCGTGCCTGCAGGGGCTGTCGCGCTACGACGAGGATGCGCTCACCCAGGCCGATTACATCGTGGTCGAAATCGCGCGGCGTGTCCTGGGCGAGGGCTGGCTGGACGAGTACGTGCAGCAGGCCAATCGCGGTGGCATCGAGCGCGTCCTGCTGTGAGCACCGTCGCCGCCTGCGTCTTCTGCGCCACCGATGGGGGCGAGGTGCTGTGGCGCGACGACCGCCTGCGCATCGTTCGCGCCGCCGAGCCCGACCACCCGGGGCTGCTGCGCGTCATCTGGCATGGGCATGTGCGGGAGATGACCGAACTCCCATCCGCCGAGCGGCGTCAGCTGATGGACGCCGTGTTCGCGGCGGAGCAGGCGCTGCGTGACGTGCTCGGGCCGCTCAAGGTCAACCTGGCCAGTTTCGGCAACGTGGTGCCGCACCTGCACTGGCACGTGATCCCCCGCCATGGGGACGACCCGCACTTCCCCAACGCGATCTGGGGGGCCCGGCAGCGCGAGGGGGGGCGTGCGCTGCCGGCGGATTTCGACGAGCGCGTCACGGTGCGGCTGGCCGGACTGCTGGGTGGGACGCCACAAGCCGGCGTGCGCGACGAGGAATCGGTGCAGGGCTTCTACGACGGCATGGCCGGGCAGTACCACGAGATGTTCGCCGACTGGCAGGCCGAGGTGCACGCCCAGGGCGTCGCCCTGGAGCGGCTGCTGGCGGCCGACGGTCCGCCGGGCCCGTGGCGGGTCCTGGATTGCGCCTGCGGCATCGGCACTCAGGCGATCGGCTTCGCCCTGCGCGGTCACAGCGTGCACGCCACCGATCTGAGCCCGGCGCCGCTGGAGCGCGCACGGCGCGAGGCCGGCGCCCTCGGCGCGCAGCTGACTTTCGGTGTGGCGAATTTCCTCGACCTCGCCGAGCGGGTGCCGGATGCTTTCGACGTGGTCGTGTGCGCGGACAATGCCATCGCCCACCTGCTCGACGACGAGCTTCTCACGCGCGCGCTGGTTGCGATGCGGTCGCGGCTCGCACCAGGCGGACGCCTGCTGCTGACCTTGCGCGACTACGATCGCCTGCTGGACGCGGCTGCCGGGCCGGTCGATCCCGGCCTGCCGGGCATCGGCCAGCCGACCGATCGATCGCTGCCGGCGGGCACCATGCCCCGCGTGTTCGACGAGGCGGGCGGCCGCCGCATTGGCTTCCAGGTGTGGGACTGGGACTCCTCCGGACACAGTTACGCGGTGCACCAGTTCTTCCTCAATCGGCCGGCAGGGGCCACCACCTACCGCACCGCCCACCACCTGTCGCGTTTCAGAGCCTTGCGGCGCATGCAACTCGAAGCGGCGCTGCACCGGGCCGGCTTCGCACGTCTGACCTGGCATCTGCCGCCTGACAGCGGTTTCTACCAGCCTGTGGTGATCGCTGTCTGAGAAGGTCGGGGCGGGTGGTGCGGGCCGCCCGCCTCGGGGCATGCGGCCTCAGGCCGACGTTGCCCCCGCCACCGCGCGCGGGGCATGCGGCACGCTCGCGTGCAGCAGCCGTTCCGGGGGAAACACCGCGCGGAAGGTGCTGCCCTTGCCCGGCTCGCTGCGGATCTCGAGGTGGGCCTGGTGGCGCGACAGGACGTGCTTGACGATGGCCAGCCCGAGACCTGTGCCACCGATCTCGCGCGAGCGCCCGCGATCGACGCGGTAGAAGCGTTCGGTGAGCCGGTCGATGTGGTGCGGTTCCACGCCGATGCCCGTGTCCTGGACTGCGAACACCGGAGAGCCACTCTCCTCGGTCCAGCTGATCTCGATGCGTCCATGCTCCGGGGTGTAGCGGATGGCATTGCTGACCAGGTTGCCGAAGGCGCTTCGGATCTCCTCCTGGTTGCCGCGCAGGCCATCGGGGATGTCGATGCGGACGCGGATGTCGTGGCGCCCGTTCGACAGGGCCAGGGCATCCTGGTGAAGTTGCTGCAGCAGGTCGGTCACCGCCACGTCTTCCTCCCGCGGCGGGGCGGTCGTGCTCTCCAGACGCGACAGGGTGAGCAGGTCCTCCACCAGCCGGCTCATGCGCACCGCCTGCTGCGTCATCAGCTTGATGGACCGGTCCACCATCTGTGGATCGGCCTCGGGCATGTCGCTCAGGGTCTCCAGGAATCCGGTCAGTACCGTCAAAGGCGTGCGCAGCTCGTGCGACACGTTGGCGACGAAGTCACGCCGCATGGTCTCCAGCCGTTCCCAGCGGGTGATATCGCGGCCGAGGAGCAGTTTTTCGCGGTCGCCGTAGGGAACCACCTGTACCGACAGGATCGTCTCGACCCCCGCCGCACCGACGATCTTCATCGACAGCGGCGCCGAGTATTCGCCGCGCTGAAGGTACTCGACGAACTGAGGCTTGCGCACGAGGTTGGTCACCTTGTGACCGCGGTCGCGCTGCAGGTCCAGGCCGAAGTGCGACCCGGCACGCGGGTTGCACCACTGAAGCGTATTGTCGTGGTCGAGGATGGCCACGGCCTCGGGGAAGGCCTCGCCTGCGTTCTGGAACCGCGTCAGCGCCTCCTGCAGGCGCGCCTCGGTCTGCGCCTGAAGCCGCTGCAGCCGGAGCAGGCGGGAGAACAGTTCCGACCACACCCCGCTACCCTCCGGGAAGTTCTCCGGACGTGGATCCAGCACCCAGAGCCGGAAGCGGGCCAGATTCAGCAACTGGTGCCACAACATGATGCCGAGCACCAGGGATGCCGCGCCGAAGCCCACCCCCGGACCGGCGATGAGCGCCAGCAATGTGCCGGCGAGCAATACCGGGATCACTGCCAGCAGTGGCCTGCGCCAGTGCTTCATCCGGCGGTGGTCGAGCGGACCGGGCGTGCGGCCCGCGGCCGTGACCGAATCCGTTCGTGGTGTTGTCGTTGCCTCATGCCTCCAACCCGTGATCCCCCGGTCCGGATTATCTCACCGGGCGTCGTCGCGAGACCGCGTCACATCGACTCGGACATCCGGTAGCCGGTGCCCCGCACCGTTTGCACCAGGATATCCAGCCCGGTCGGCTCGAGCGCCTTGCGCAGGCGGCGGATGTGGACATCCACCGTACGTTCCTCGACGAACACGTGGTCGCCCCAGACCTGATCCAGCAGCTGGGTGCGCGAGTGGACCCGTTCGGGGTGGGTCATCAGAAAGTGGAGCAGGCGGAACTCCGTCGGTCCCAGCTCCACGGGGCGGCTGGCGCCAGTGACGCGGTGGCTGGCCGGGTCGAGTTCCAGCGCACCCATCCGCACCACGTCATCCGTCATCTGGGGCGCACGCCGGCGCAGCACCGCCTTCACCCGCGCCAGCAGTTCGCGCGGAGAAAACGGCTTGGTGATGTAGTCGTCGGCGCCGGTGTCGAGGCCGGTGAGCTTGTCCTGCTCGTCCGATCGCGCGGTGAGCATGATGATGGGCACGTCCCGGGTACGCCGGTCACCGCGCAGGCGGCGCGCGAACTCCACGCCGGACACGCCCGGCAGCATCCAGTCCAGCAGCACCAGATCGGGAAGCTCACGCTGCACCATGGAGAACGCCTGCTCTGCGCTGTCGGCCTTGAGCAACTGGTGTCCCGCCTGATGCAGGTTGTAGGCGATGAGCTCCTGGATCGCAGGCTCGTCTTCGACCAACAGAATGGTTGCTGCCATGAAAAGCACTCCCTGCGGACTCTGGCCTGGGCATTCCGCCAGACCCTGGGAGTTTATGAATCTAACGTTGCATTTGCGTGACTGTCATTCGGATTGTACGGCCTGCACCGGTGTCACCAGCGGACGTGAGGGCCAGATCCCCCTGGCGCTCACCCGTCCGCCCTGCATGACCAGCCAGCTCTGGCGCCCGAGGTGGGGCAGCGGGCGCGCCAGGGCGCGCACAGTGGCATCGCTGTCGGCTGCGATCGCCAGCACGGCCCCGGCGGGGCCGCGGAGGGTCCAGGCCATGGCATCCGCGTCTTCGGCGCCGGGAGGCCCCTGCTCCTCGAGGCCCGCCTCCCTGAGGAATTCCCGCAACGCGGCCCGGGGGCCGACCACCAGTGTCGGCCCGTCGAGCGCCGCGCTGGGCGACTGGTCTCCGGGCGGTGCGTCCAGCAGGCGGTCCGCCAGTTCGCGCGCTGCGCGGCGGTAGCCCTGTTCCGGCGACAGCACGCGCAGCGAGGTCCGCAGATCGACCATGAGGTCGCGCAGGATGGGCGGCGCCTCGCCAGCGCCGAGGCGCCGCAGCAGGCGCGCGTCCGGGTCCAGCACCACCTCCTCCGGAGTGGCGGGAACCTCCAGGTCAACCGTCCGGGCCGCCCCTTCGAGCAGCACTTCCTCCTCCCAGGCATGGCCCCCTGCGCGCAACACCAGCGGCACGCGCAGCACCCGGTCTGTGGTGTCCTGGGACAGGCGCAATCGCACCAGAGGGCGACCACTGGGCCCGGGCGCGAGCTCTGCGGATTCGACGCGCACCGTCGGGATGCCCGCACGGCTCAGCCAGGGTTCCATGAAAGCACCCAGGTCGCGGCCGGCGGCGCCTTCCCAGGCCCGCCGCAGGTCGTCCCAGGAGGCCGGGCGGAACGCGTGTGTCTGCCAGAGCGCGCGCAGGCCGGTGTCGAAAGCTGCACGGCCGATGTGATCACGCAGCATCAGCAGCAGCATCGCCGTCTTCTGGTAGCCGAGGATGTGGGAGGCGCCGTGGGTGCGCGCGGTGAATGTCTCCAGCCCCGCATCCCGCTCCGGCGGCAGGGCGGTGATGTCGCGCAGCCAGCCGATACGGGTTTCACGCGCTGCCTCTGCGCCCTCGCGTTCCCGGGCGTGATAGTCGGCCATCAGGGTGGTGAGGCCCTCCGTCCAGTTGCCCCGGCCCGGCGCAGGGCGCACTCCGTTGCCCCACCAATTGTGGAGCACTTCATGGCCGAGGGAGGTGGCGCGGATGAACGGCAGGCGGATGACGTCGGCTCCGAGATAGGTCAGCGACGGCATGCCGAAGCCGGTTGGCGTCGGGCTCGCGACGACGCTGAATCCGTCGTGGGGGTAGGGACCGATCCACTGTTCGTAGGTCCGCAGGTGATCGGCCACGGCATCCAGGTAGCCTGCCGCGAGGTCTTCCAGCCCGGGCAGGAACCATGTACGCAGCCTGAGCGGCCGGGCCGACAGGCTGGTGACGATACGCTCCGTGACCTGGTAGGGACCTGCCATCAGGTCGATGCCGACACCCTCGCGCGGGGAGATAAACCGCGCCAGATAACCGTTGGCGTCATCCCGTTCCTCGACCAGGTTGCCGGGGACCAATCCGCGCTGGCCCGGCGGCAGCCGGAGTTCCACGCGGTAATGCATCGGCCGCTCCGCGATTGCCGGGTACCAGCCGCTGTCGGCCGGCAGGTAGCTGCCTTCCCGGCTGGTCACGGGCAGGTTGTGCACCAGCGTGTCGCGATGATCGAGGCTGCGATCCAGAGGGGCCAGCCGGCCGGCCCATGCCGCCTCGATCTCGCGGGTGCTGTCCGATGCGGGCAGCGTCCAGGCCTGCTGGCCGGCGACCGCAGGGGCAGACGGCAGCGGTGCGCCACGCCACTGCAGCCTCGCGTCGGCGTAGCGTCCGTCGAGCACGATCGTCTCGGTGGGACCCGGCGGAATGCGCAGCACGCCGTCCCCACGGAGCAGTCGCGTTGCGGGATCGAGCGATACCCGGAGTTCCATGTCCACCGCCGCCGGCTCCGGCGCCGCGGCAGCCCCGATGCCCAGGCCGAGCCCGAGGCCGAGCGCCAGGATGCGGACAGCGCGGGCCGCTCTCATGCGCGCGTCAGCGCGATGCCGGGAACCGCGCCACCAGGTCGATGACCCGGCCCGCGCGCCGCACCCGCATCGGCAGCCACGAACCGGGAGCCTGGACCTGTACCCGCTCGATCACGTCCTCGACGTTCTCGCAGGGCAGCCCCCCCACCTCGAGCAGAAGATCGCCCTGTTCCAGGCCGGCGTCCGCCGCGACGCTGCCATCGATGACCCGCTGCACCGAGACGAACCGGTCGACCGGCTCCAGCCACACGCCCAGCCTGGGGCGCTCGGTCGGCGTGCCGCCGTCCTCCGCCATGCCGAACACCGCGGTTGCATGCCCGGGCGCGACCGTGGCGCAGTCCTCGGCCACGTCGGACGGCAGCAGGGAGGCGACGTCGGACACCCCGAGGCTGCCGAGCTGGTGCGCCACGCCCCATCCGTTGAACACGTGACCGCTGCCGAGAATCCCCACCACCCGGGCCCCGGGGTGTCGTCCGAGGGCATCCGCGATGCCCTGCGCCATGGCCCTGTCCCAGGTGAGCTGGGATTCGACGAAGCGCTCGAACGCCTGCTCGTCCGCCGCGCTGGCGCCGTGCACGCCATGGGCTCCGAAGCTCTCCCTCAGATAACGCCGGTAGGCCGGCAGCGCCGGGGCCGGACGGCTGATGCCGGCGTCAGCCAGTTCGGGGACACCGTCGAATCCGTGCTGCGCCACCGCATGGGTCAACTCCGGCTCCACGTTCAGGGCGACCATGGGGATGCGGTGCAGCCGGGCGAAATGGAACAGCGGCATGTAGAGTTGCGGGTCGAAACGCCACACTCGCGACCAGCCCGAGGCGCGCAGGAAGTCGCGTTCGCCCAGTTCGCCCGCCACCCAGCGGTCGAGGGCGGGCTGGGCCGAACGGGGAAACATCTCCAGGGCGAGCACCAGTCTCCGCGAGCGGCCCATGAGCGCG
>Ga0315900_10007467_pt1 | contig 14347 bp, 13 predicted proteins | sample LakEriMetagenome_FD_203521 | JGI IMG/M metagenome (GOLD analysis project Ga0315900, IMG submission 203521) | Freshwater fungal communities from buoy surface, Lake Erie, Ohio, United States - Buoy 12 MA114 | ecosystem: Environmental > Aquatic > Freshwater > Lake > Lake biofilm | place: USA: Lake...
CGCTCGACAGCAGCTTGGCGAGGTTCTCGGCCTTCTGGTAGTTGAGCTGGAAGACCTCGGTGCGCAGCGGCTCGATGTCGGCGATCTGCTGGCGAGCCTCGAGCTCGAGCTTTTCCTTGGCGGCGAGTTCGTCGCGCGGTGCGATCAGGATCACGTTGCCGCTGCGCCGCATGTCGAGCGCCTTCGACTGCAGCACGATGTCGAGGGCCTGATCCCAGGGCACGTCCTTCAGACGCAGGGTCACGTTGCCGGTGACCGAATCGCTGGTGACGATGTTCAGGTTCGTGAAGTCGGCGATCACCTGCAGCAGCGCACGGACATCGACGTTCTGGAAGTTCAGCGACAGACGCTCGCCGCGGTAGCCGGCGCGGCCGCCGAGCTGGTTCGGATCCTCGCGCAGCGGCTTGACCTCGATCACGAACTGGTTGTCGCTCTGGTAGGCGTTGTGTTCCCAGGTTCCCTGCGGTTCGATCACCAGCCGGGCGATGTCGCCCTGCTGACTCGCGCGCACGGAGCGGATCGGCGTGCCGAAGTCGGTGACGTCGAGCACGCGACGCAGGTTGTCGGGCAGGCGACTGCGCAGGAAATCGACGACGAGGTTCTGGCCCTGCTGCCGGATGTCGACACCGACCCCGGGGCTGGACAGGTCGACGACGACCCGACCTTCACCGGTGCGCCCACGACGGAAATCGATGTCGCGCAGCGCGACCCCGCCAGCGGCGTCGGCATCGACGCGAACCGGCGCGAAGGTGGTGGCCGCGGGCAGCTGCGCCGCGTCGGCGACCACCGGTGTCAGCGCCACAAGGACGGTGTTGCCCTCGATCGACGTGGTGTAGGCCAGCGGTCGCTTCAGGTTGAGCACGACCCGCGCGCGACCGCCAGACTGCACGATCGACACGGTGCGCACGTCGCCCTGGACCATCTCGATCTGCGACTGCCCGACCTTGTTCTCGGTGTCGGGGAAATCGAGCGCGATCCTCGGCGGATTGTTGATCGAGAAACCACCCGGCTGCGCCGCCGGCGGGTTCTTCATGCGGATGCGCAGCACCGTGCCGGGCCCCTGCGCGACGCTGGTGACGCTCTCGACGGCATTGGACGCCTCTCGCTGGGCTTGCGCGGGCTGCGCCGCAGCGTTCGCGGCGGCGGGCGCCGCGGCGGGCGCGACCGGGGGCACGGCGGGCGCGGCGGCGCCCTGCGCCGCCGGTGAGCCAGTAGGCTGAGCCGCGGGTGCGCCACCCGGCGCGCCCGGGCGGGAGACCGGCGACACGACCACCGGCGTACCCGCCGACGCGCCGGGGGACGGCGCAGTCGTCTGCGCAGGCACCACCGAGCTTGCGCAAAGCAGCCAGCCCACGCCGAGCGCAACGCGTGTCGTGGGTGCTGCGCGTTGCGCGGCGAAGACCGCGGCACGCCGCAGCAATCCAGGTTCGAGCCTCATTTCGTTACCTCCGCGAGCCGCAGCGCGTTGTCGCGCTCGGCCCATTCGCCGGCCCCATCCTGGACCATCTCGCGCACCGACACCTCGCTCTCGGTGACCTTCACGATCCGGCCGAAGTGCGGCCCGACGTAGTTGCCGACCTTCACCTGATAGACGACCGATTCCACCTGCAGCAGGGCGTAGGACTGCCCGCCACTGGTCACGTGACCGACCATCCGGATGTTGTCGAGCGGGAAGCTCTCGAGCGGCTCGCGCCGCCGATTGGCATCCGGACGCGGGCCCGTCGACACGCGCGTCGCGACCGGCTGGTCGGCGGCGAGGGCGATCTTGTTCGGCGAGAATGGATCGGCGATCCCCGCGTTGTCGTAGCGAAAAGGCTCGAAGCGCTTCGGGTCCGGCAGCTTGTCGCGCAACAGGGGCGTGCTCGCCCGCTGCTGCTCCATCCAGCTTCGAAGCTCCTCCTGCGAATCCCCGCAACCGCCAAGGGCCAGCGCCAGCCCGGCCGCGAGCATGGTCCTGCGCATGATCATTTGGCCCCCGTCGCAGGCTTGCCCTGGCCGCGCCGCGCCTGCTCGACCTCGGCGAGATCGAGGTATCGGAAGGTCTTGGCGGTGGCATCGAGCGTGAGCAGCCCGGGCTTGTCGCCGGTCTGCAGCGTCAGATTGTTAAGCGTGACGATCCGGGCGAGATTCGACACATCGCTCGCGAAGCTGCCGATGTCGTGGTAAGGGCCGACGAGGCGGATCGCGATCGGCAGCTCCGCATAGAAATCGCGCACCACGACATTGCCCGGTTTGAAGAGCTCGAACTGCAGGCCGCGGGAATGACCTGCCTGGTTGATGTCGGACAGCAGTGCATCCATCTCGGCCTTGCTAGGCAGCTGCCGCTGCAGCTGGGCGACGTGAGCCGACACCGTCGATTTCTGCTTGCGCAGGGTCTCGACGTTGATCGCGGAGATCAGCTTGTCGGCGTAGTCCCGCTTGAGGGTCTTCTCCTTGGACTCCAGGCTCGAAAGCTCGTCGAGCTGGCCGCCCCACTGGACGATGTACGCGAGCAGCAGGACGCCGACAAAGATGCCGAACAGCAGGGTTGCGCGGGGCAACGCAGGCCACAGCCCCGGGTGGCGGCCCTGCAGGCCGTCGAACTGCCTGCCGATCTGCTGGATGTCGATCGACGGAAGCGAGAGTTTGCTGGCCATCGCCGGTACCTCAGGGTCGAGCGCTGTTGGCCGCCATCGGCGGCACCGCGGGCGCTTGCTCGGCGCCGGCCATCGGCTTGCCGCCGGGGCCGGCCGGCTTCGCACCCGGATCCGGACGCGCGAGGGGCTTGATCTGCGCGGTCATCGTGAATTCGAAGACCCGAAGCTGCTCGCGGTCGCCTTTTCGCGCCGTCGTGGCCGCCGGGTTGGGCATCTGCGCGGCCTTGATCTCGATCAGCTCGGGCCGCTCCATCCACTCCGACTCGAGTGCCAGCGTCCGCAGCAGCATCGAGACCTGCCCGTTGGAATGCGCCCAGCCGTTGAGCGTGATGCCGCGCTCGTCCTGCCGGATCTGGCGCAGCACCATGCCGGCCGGCGTGCGACGCGCGAGCTCGTCGAACACCCGCACCGGGATCGTCCGGTCGCGCTGCAGCGCCTCGACGGCCCCCTGGCGCGCCATCAGTGCCTCGATCTCCTGGCGCAGCTTGCCGATCTCCTTGATCTGGCTGTCGAGCTTCTCGTTCTCGTGCGAGATGAAGGTGTTGCGAGAACTCTGGGCCTCGATCAGCCGGTCGATGCCCAGAGAAACACCGAGCGCGGTCGTCAGCGCGAGGACCGCGGTGAGACCCGCGAGATTGAGGAACGCCTTCTTGCGACTGTCACGCGCGAACTCGCGATGCGGCAGCAGGTTGATGCGGATCATGCGTCGAGCCTCCGCAGCGCCAGCCCGCAGGCCGTGACGAGCGCGGGCGCGTCGAAACGCAGTTGCCGCTCGCGGATGGAGTCGGCGATCTCCATGCCCTGGAAGGGGCTGAGGATCTCGGTGGGGACCTGCGTTCGCTCGGCGACCAGCTCGCAGAGCCCGGGCACGACGCTCGAGCCGCCCGCCAGGAAGATGCGATCCACCTGCGTGTAGGGCGTCGACGTGAAGAAGAACTGGAGCGCGCGGGCGATGTCGGTCGCCCCATGCTCGACAAAGGGTGCGAGCACGTCGGTCTGGTAGTTCTCGGGAAGCTCGCCGGTCTTCTTCTTGAGCTCCGCCTCCTCGAGGCTGAGCCCGTAGAGCCGCATCAGATCGAGCGTCAGCTGGTGACCGCCGAAGGCTTGCTCGCGCTCGAACACCGTCTGACCGTCGACGACCACCGTCACATGCGTCACCGACTGGCCGATGTCGAAGATCGCGAGCACCTGCCCCTGACCGGCGTCCGGCAGGTAGGCGGCGACATGATCGAAGGCGATCCGCGCCGCCAGCGAATCGACATCGACGACGATCGGCTTCAGACCGCACATCTCGGCAACGGCGACCCGATCCTCCACCTTCTCGCGCCGGGACGCGGCGAGCAGCACCTCGACCTCGCTCGGATCGCTGGGCGACGGGCCGAGGATCTGGAAATCGAGGCTGACCTCCTCGATCGCGAAGGGCACGTACTGGCTCGCTTCGGACTCGACCTGGAACTCGTAATCCTCCTCGCTGAGTCCCGCCGGCAGCATGATCCGCTTCGTGATCACCGCGGACGAAGGCATCGCGAGCGCGGCCTCGCGGGTACGGGTGCCCAACCTGCGAAGGGCCTTGCCGAGCGCTTCCGCGACCCGTTCGGGATTCTCGATGTTGCCGTCGGTGATCGCGCCTTCCTCGATCGGCTCGATCGCGTAGCGCTGCAGGCGCACAGCCGCCTTGTCACCGGGCCCGAGTTCGACGACCTTCACGCCTGACGAGCCCATGTCGATGCCCAGCAGCGGGGGTACCCTGCGCTTGCGAAATGTCGGGAAGCTGATCCGCACGTTGACCTCTCGATACCCGTTACTGACCGACGACGGAGCCCGCGTGCGACTTCCATCACACACGCATCCGCCGGCCGAACCGGTGCCAGCCGACTCTAGCGGCTTTCGCGCACCAAGGAAGATCGCCCGCCATCCTTCCGTCGCGCTCTGGCCGCCATCCGGCGACCTGTGACTTTTTCCGCGCCCGGACGGTCGATCGCGGCGCATCGACGGCATCCGACGCGACGCTGCGCGCCGGCTGCGTCGACAGCGGCGCGCCTTATAATCCGCGGCTCCCGCAAGTCGGCCGCCGGCCGTCGCGCACTCCGCCGAGCATCGCCATGAGCGCAGCACCTGCGCGTCCACCCAGGCCCTTCTGGGTCAATCTGCTGCTGGTCGCGTTCGGACTGCCACTTGGCGTGGCGCTGGCCATCGCGCTGACGCTGTCGCTGGTGGTGCTGCTGGCGAGCGAGCGCCTGCCAGCCCTCGACGAACTCACCGATTACCGCCCACGCATCCCGCTGCGCATCTATTCCGCGGACGGGGAGCTGCTCGGCGAGTTCGGCGAAGAACGCCGGAGCATGGTGCGGATCGCCGAGGTGCCGGCGCTGATGAAGAACGCGATCCTGGCTGCCGAGGACTCCCGCTTCTTCGAGCACCGGGGCATCGACTTCAAGGGCATCGCCCGCGCCGCGGTCGCGAACGTGGTTTCGGGCGGACGCGACCAGGGCGCCAGCACGATCACCCAGCAGGTCGCGCGCAACTTCTATCTGTCGAGCGAAAAGACCTACACGCGCAAGATCTTCGAGGCGCTGCTCGCGCTGCGCATCGAGGAAAGTCTCTCGAAGGAGCAGATCCTCGAGATCTACATGAACCAGATCTTCCTGGGCAAGCGCGCCTACGGTTTCGCGGCGGCGGCACGTATCTACTTCGGCAAGACGCTCGATCAGCTGACCCCCGCCGAGGCCGCGATGCTCGCCGGCCTGCCGAAGGCGCCGTCGCTCTACAACCCGCTGGTCAATCCGAAGCGGGCAACGGAGCGGCAGCACTACATCCTCGGGCGGATGCACGAGATCGGCTCGCTGACCGATGCCGAGTACGAGACTGCGCTGAAGCAGCCGTTGCGCTACGCCAGCCGCAGCGAGGATCTCGGCGCGCAGGCACCGTACGCCGCCGAGCTCGCCAGGATGCTCGCCTGGGATCTTTTCAAGGACGACATCTATTCGGCAGGCATCGTCGTGCACACCACGATCGTCGCCGCCGAGCAGCGGGTTGCCAGCGCGGCGGTGCGCCAGGGCGTCATCGACTACGACCGCAAGTACGGCTACCGCGGGCCGGAGCGCTTCGTCGAGCTGCCAGCCGAGGCCGACGCCGCGGACGCCGCGATCGAGAAGCTGCTCGACGAGGTCGCCGATGTCGATCATTTCCCCCCCGCGATCGTGCTGGCGGCCGATGCCCGGAGCGTCCGGGTGTCGCGAGGGCGTGGCCAGACGATCACGATCGAGGGGGACGGGCTCAAGTTCGCCGCCGCCTCGCTCACCGACCGGGCGCCCGCCGGCAAGCGGCTTCGCCGCGGCGCGCTGGTTCGCATCTCGCCGCTGAAGCAGGGGTGGGAAATCTCGCAGCTGCCGGAAGTCCAGGCCGCGCTGGTCGCCTGCAGCACGCAGGATGGCGCCGTCAGGGCGCTGGTGGGTGGCTTCGACTTCAGTCGCAACAAGTTCAACCGGGTCACGCAGGCATGGCGCCAACCCGGCTCCAGCTTCAAGCCGTTCATCTACTCGGCTGCGCTCGACAAGGGATTCGGCCCCGGATCGGTCGTTGACGACGCACCCTTCAGCATCGACCCCGCGCTCACCGGCGGACAGCTCTGGGAGCCGAAGAACTACGACGGCAAGTTCGAGGGGCCGATGAAACTGCGGCAGGCGCTCGCATCGTCGAAGAACATGGTGTCGATCCGGGTGCTCCAGTCGATCGGCCCGCGTTACGCGCAGGACTACATCGGCCGCTTCGGCTTCGACCAGGAAAAGCACCCGGCCTACCTGACCATGGCCCTCGGCGCGGGTTCGGTCACGCCATGGCAGATGGTCGGCGCCTACTCGGTGTTCGCCAATGGCGGATTCCGTGTCGAGCCCTACCTGATCAGCCGGATCACCGATGCGAACGGCCGCGTGCTTGCCAAGGCAACGCCGAGCCAGGCAGGCGACGAAGCCAACCGGGCGATCGACGCCCGCAACGCGTTCATCATGGACAGCCTGATGCGCGGCGTCGTGCGCAACGGCACCGCGCGGCGCGCGCTCGCGCTGAACCGGGGCGATCTCGCTGGCAAGACCGGCACCACCAACGACTCGCACGACGCATGGTTCGCGGGCTACGCACCGACCATCGCGGCGGTCGCCTGGGTGGGTTTCGACCAGCCGCGCAAGCTTGGCGATCGCGAAACCGGCGGCGGGCTCGCGCTGCCGATCTGGATGACCTACATGGGCAAGGCGCTGGCAGGCGTGCCCGAACAGCCGGCGGTGGTTCCGGAGGGCGTGATCGGCACGGACGGCGACTACAGCTACGCCGAGGGCGCGGCGTCGGGCGCCGCCGGGAGTCGCGCGCCCACCCCCTAGGCGCGGCCCGGCGCGACGATGCGGGCGGGTACGCCCGCCTGCCGGCTCGAGAGTTCGGACAGCAGCGCGAAAAGCTCGCCGGCGCCTCGGGTATCGACCCAGGCACCTGCCTCGAAACGGCAGTGGAAGGCGCCACTGCGCGCGGCCACCCAGATCTCTCGAACCGGCGCGTTGCCGTTGACGATGATCTTCGAGCCGTCGTCGAACTCGAGTTCGAGCACGTTGCCGCTTCGGCTGCTTTCGATATCGACGCCGCAGCGGTCGACGGCATCCTCGATCGCGCTCAGCACCTGGTCACAGGCGGCGAGGAACTCGGGTTCGGTCATGCTAGAGTGCCTTGATGAAGACCATCAGGAGCCGCCGAGCGGCGGCGCGCCTGCAAGCGACGCTGGTGGCTGCGGTGATACTGGGCGGCGCGCTTGCCGGCTGCGGACAGCGCGGCCCTCTGGTGCTGCCGGCGCCGCAGGCGCGGCCGCAGCCCGCGTCCGATCAACCGGGGGCGGGACCAGCCTCCCCCACCACGCGCGATCAGCGCAAGCCGGCGATGTAGTCGGAAACCGCCTTGATCTCGGCGTCGGACATCCGCGCGGCGATCGAGGTCATCTGGGCGCTGTTCTTGCGAACTCCCTGGCGGAAGGCGACCAGCTGGGCTTCGGTGTAGTCGGCGTACTGGCCGCCCAGACGCGGATACTGGGCCGGGATGCCGGCACCGTTCGGGCTGTGGCATCCCGCGCACGCGGGCACCGACTTGGCCGCGATGCCCCCGCGCCAGATCTTCTGGCCGAGCTCGACGGTATCCGCGTTGCGCGCCGCCGACGGCTTCAGTTTCTGCGAGGCATACCACGCGGCGACATTGCGCATGTCGGCGTCGGACAGCGAGGCGGCGAAGCCGGCCATCACGGCATTGGCCCGTTCAGCCTCCTTGGCGCCAGGCTTGACCTTGAAGTTCTGCAGCTGTTTGTAGAGGTAATCGGCGTGCTGGCCCGCGAGCTTCGGGTTGCTCGGGCTGGTGCTGTTGCCGTCGGCACCGTGGCAGGCGGCGCAGGCCTGCGCGGCAATCTGCTGGCCCTTGGCCGGGTCGGGTTTCGCGGGCGCCTGCGCCAAGGCTGCCCCGGCCGACACGAGGACACCCGCCGCCACGAGAAGCCCGCGGGCAAGACCGCCGGGAACCGAGGCGAAAAGGGGACCGACGACCGCGTGGCGGCGTTGCGCCTGGGAGAGGCCGGAAGCGGGGGCTGGGCTCATGCGTCGCTCACGAACAGGAGTGAAGTGACAAGTCACGTAAACTCTCGATTCTACTCCAGGCGCATTGCCGAGGTCATTTCCCGATTCCATGGCACTGCTCCTCACCGCCCGATTCGCCACCACGGTGGCCCAGCCTCGGCAGATGCCAGCCGAGGGGCCGCCCGAGGTCGCCTTCGTCGGTCGATCCAACGCCGGCAAGTCCACCGCCATCAACACCCTTTGCGCGCGCAAGCGGCTCGCCTTCGCCAGCCGCACCCCCGGACGCACGCAGGCGCTGAACTTCTTCGCGCTCGGCGCCGTCGAGAGGGTTGATGCGCTGCTGGTCGATACGCCCGGCTACGGCTATGCCAAGGTTCCGCTGGGCGTTCGCAGCGGCTGGGATGCGCTTGCTGGCCCGTACCTGAAGGGGCGCCGCTCGCTGCGCGGCGTGGTGGTGATGCTCGACATCCGACGTGAGCTCACGCCGGCCGATGCCGCGATGATCGCGTGGATCGACCCGGGCGTTCAGCTGCTGGTGCTGCTCACCAAGTCGGACAAGTTCGGCTTCGAGCAGCGTCAGCGGGTCCGCCGGCAGGTCGTCGCCCAGCTCGCCGAACACTTCCCCGGGCGCAGCATCGGCGTCATCAGCTTCTCGGCCACGCATCGCCTGGGCATCGACGAGGCGCGCACGCGCATCGAAGGCTGGCTGGCGCAGGCACCCCCGGCTGCCGACGCCGAGACGGCCCCGCCCTCGGCCTGAAACAGGTCGGCGGGCGGCTCGGAAGCCGGCAGTGCGCCGGGCAGCACGGACGGCTTCATGGTAGAAGAGCGCCGATGGCGCGACGACGTGCCATCGTGGCGTGTCCACCGTGCTGGACAGTCGCCTCCCCTTCCGTCAAGCCAGGAGCCTGCCCGATGAGCGCCGCCGACAACCCCCGCGATCCCTCGTACCCGGCGATCCGGATGCGCAGGATGCGGCGCGACGATTTCTCGCGGCGCATGATGCGGGAGAACACGCTGTCGGCCGACAACCTGATCTACCCGGTCTTCGTGCACGAGGGCAGCAACCGGCGCCACGCGGTCGCCTCGATGCCGGGGGTCGAACGGCTCAGCATCGACCTGCTCTTCGGGGTGGCCGAGCGCTGCCTCGCGGCGGGCGTGCCGGTGCTGGCCCTGTTTCCCGTCATCGACCCGGCACTGAAGACACCCGACGGCATGCTCGCCGCGGATCCCGACGGCCTCGTTCCGCGCGCCGCGCGTGCGCTGAAGGCGCGCTTTCCCGAACTCGGGCTGCTGGCCGACGTCGCCCTGGACCCCTTCACGAGCCACGGCCAGGACGGCGTGCTTGACGAAAGCGGCTATGTGCTGAATGACGAGACGATCGCGATCCTCGTGCGGCAGGCCCTGGCGCAGGCGCAGGCCGGCATCGACATCGTGGCGCCGTCCGACATGATGGACGGCCGGGTCGGGGCGCTGCGACACGCGCTCGAAGCCGCCGGGCTGATCCATACGCGGATCATGGCCTACAGCGCAAAGTACGCGTCGGCCTTCTACGGCCCCTTCCGCGACGCGGTGGGGTCGGCAAGCAACCTCGGAAAGGGCAGCAAGAAGACCTACCAGATGGACCCAGCCAACAGCGACGAGGCGCTGCGCGAGGTGGCGCTCGACATCAGCGAAGGGGCGGACATGGTCATGGTCAAGCCCGGCATGCCCTATCTCGACATCGTCAGGCGGGTCAAGGATCGGTTCGCGGTGCCCACCTTCGTCTACCAGGTCAGCGGCGAGTACGCGATGATCAAGGCGGCGGCCGCGAACGGCTGGATCGATGAGCGGGCGGTCGCGCTCGAGGCCCTGCTCGCGATGCGTCGCGCCGGTGCCGACGGCATCCTGACCTACTTCGCGCTCGACGCCGCCGGCTGGCTCGCCGAGGGCTGACGCGGCGCGCGCCACGCGAGTTCCCGGGGGCTTCGATGGCGATGATGCGCTGCTTCCGCCTCGACGGGAGCGCTGTCGAGGAGCTCCCGCAGGTGCCGCCGCGGATGCCGGCCGAAGGGTGGCTGTGGATCGATTGCGACTACGGCGCTGCCCGCGAGTGGGTGGTGCCGGTGAGCGCGCTGACCGGCATCACGGTCATCGAGGATCACCTGCTGAGCGCGGGGAACCTGCAGCATCCGTCCTATTTCAATGCCACTCGCGACTACGAGATGATCGTCTTTCGCGGACTCGGCGCGATCGACGAGCCGGTCGGCGACGGCCGGCTGCTGCGCATCGCCACCCGGCCCACGGTCTTCTTCGTCTTCCCGGGCTGCCTCGTCACGGTGCGAGCCCCCGACAGCCGCACGGTGCCGGCGCTGCAGCAGCGCCTTCTCGAGGGGCTCGCCGGAAGGCACAGGCAGCGTCCGCCCGAATCGCCCGAGGCGCTGATGCTGCGCCTGCTCGGCGGCATGGTCGACCGCTACCTCGAGCTGCGACAGCCCCTGACCGCTCAGCTCGAACGCTGGCAGCGCCTGCTGCTCGATCCGCGCCGGCCCTTCGATGACTGGTATGCGCTGCTCGAGGCGCGCGATGAGCTGCGCAGCCTCGAACAACTGTCGGAAGAACAGCTCGACGCCATCCAGGCGTGGCGCGACGAACGCATCGAGCAGTTGCGGGCGGTCGGCACGAGCGGACTGCCGCATCCGCCGGGATTCGCCGGCATCGCCGACCCCCTTCGCGTTCGCGCCGCCGATCTCGCCGAGCATGTGCAGCGTGTGCTCAACCATGTGCGCCGGCTCGAGGCCTCGCTCGAATCGGCGGTGCAGATGCATTTCTCGGCGATGGCCCATCGCACGAACGAGGTCATGCGAACGCTGACCACGCTGAGCGCGATCTTCATGCCCCTGACACTGATCACCGGCATCTTCGGCATGAACTTCGCGACGATCCCCGGAAGCACGGCCGTGCACGGCTTCTGGTGGGTCCTCGCGGCCATGGGCATCGTCGCGCTCGCGCTGCTCGCCTGGTTCCGTGCGCGCCGCTATCTGAGCGCGCCCGAGCGTCAGCTGCGCAGGCGGCGGCGCGTCAGCGCGAGCGCCAGCAGGAACGAGCCCAGCGCGTAGGCAGCGAGCAGACCCGCCCGGGCGGCCGCATCGGGCGGCCACTGGCCAAGCACCAGCGGCCGTGCAAGATCGACGGCTGCGGCAAGCGGCAGCCAGTAAGCCAGCGAAGCCAGCCATGCCGGGAGCGTGTTCGCCGGGTAGTAGACGCCCGACAGGAAGACCATCGGCGTCAGGACGAGCGTGAAGTAATAGGTGAAGAAGTCGTAGCCGCGCGCCAGCGCGTTGAAGCACAGCCCGATGCCCGCGAACACGAGGCCGGTGAGCGCGACGACCAGCGGCAACGCAAGCAGCGTCGGGGCCTGCGACAGCCCGAGCACGACGATGACGCCGATGATCGCGAAACCGGAGAACATCGCCTTGGTCGCAGCCCAGAACCACTCCGCGATCAGGATGTCGTCGAGCTCGACCGGGGCATTCATGATCGACGCCCAGGTCTGCTGCACCTGCATGCGCGAGTAAGCCGAGTACAGCGACTCGAAGCTCGCCGCCATCGCGGTGCTCATGCACACCGAGCCGGCCGCCAGAAACACGATGTAGGGCACCCCGCCGACCTCGGGCAGCAGTCGCCCCAGCCCGTAGCCGAAGGCGACGAGCGTGATCAGCGGATCTGCGATGTTGCCGAGCATGCTCGCGAGGGCAAGCTTTCGCCAGACGAGCAGGTTGCGCCGGAAGATCGGGACGAAGCGCAGGCTCGGTCTCGGCAGCAGGGTACGAAGCGCGATGGCCATCGGATGCTCGGGAACGCCCTGCTCAGTCCCGGAGGTCGCGGCCGGTCAGCTTGAGGAACACGTCCTCGAGGTTTGCCGGACGACGCAGCCAGCGCAGATCACGGCGTGCCTCGAGCCACGCCAGCAGCGGCGCCACCACGCGGCAATAGGCAAGCACGGTCTCGCCGACGCGCTCGACTCGCGCGACGCCGTCGATCGCGCCGAGCGCACTGGCCAGAGCTCCGGCATCCGCCGACGATACCTCGACGACATCAGGCTCGATATGCTCGTCGATCAGCACCTGCGGCGCGGCCTCGGCGATCAGGCGACCGCGGTCGACGATCGCGAGCCGGTCGCAAAGCCGCTGCGCCTCCTCCATGAAGTGCGTTGTCAGCACGATGGTCTTGCCCTCGCGGAGCAGACGCCGCAGGCGCTCCCAGATCAGGTGACGAGCCTGCGGATCGAGCCCGGTGCTCGGCTCGTCGAGAAACAGCACGCGCGGATCGTTGACCAGCGCGCGCGCCAGCGTGAGCCGGCGCTTCATCCCGCCAGAGAGCTCGGGGATCCGAGCGTCCCGCTTGCCCGCGAGTCCGGCGACCTCGAGCAGCGCATCGAGCCGTGCATCGACCTCTTCGGTCCGCAGGCCGAAATAGCGTCCGAAGACCCGCAGGTTCTCGGCGACCGTGAAGTCGGGATCGAGAGCGTCGGCCTGAGGGACGACGCCGATCAGCGAGCGGACTTCCCGGGAACACTCGGGCACCGGCAGCCCCAGCACCTCGATACGGCCCGCCTGTGGCGCACTGAGCCCGATCAGCATTCGAAGCGTGGTGCTCTTGCCCGCGCCATTGGGCCCGAGCAGCCCGTAGCACTCACCCGCGCGAACCGTGAAGGACAGGCCGTCGACCGCACGAAAGCCGCCGTACTCGCGCACCAGACCTTCCGCGCGGATCACCGGTTCGGGTTGGCTGGAGATGCTGGACATGGAGGCTGCCAAAACGACAGAGGCGTCGTCACGCAAAGCGATGCGCAACGACGCCCCGGCGGACCCGTTATCCGCCCATGGGGCGGCGTGGCGGGGATCGATCAGGCTGCGACGGGCTCGGCGGCAACCTGCTCGGGCCGATCGAGGAGCTCGACATAAGCCATCGGCGCGTTGTCGCCGACGCGGAAGCCGAATTTCAGGATCCGCAGGTAGCCGCCATTGCGGGCGGCATAGCGAGGACCGAGATCATCGAAGATCTTCACGACCATCTCGCGATCGCGAAGGCGGTCGAAGGCGAGTCGGCGATTGGCGAGCGACGGTTTCTTGCCGAGCGTGATCAGCGGCTCGACGACACGACGCAGCTCCTTCGCCTTGGGCAAGGTCGTGCGAATCGCTTCGTGGCGCAGCAGCGCGTTGCAGAGGTTGCGCAGCATCGCTTCGCGATGGGCGCTGGTGCGATTGAGTTTGCGGAGTCCGTGACGGTGGCGCATGGTTCAGTCCTCGTGGCGGGTTACGGGCGGCGTCTCGCCTCAGGGCCGCTCGAGCCCGGCCGGCGGCCAGTTCTCGAGCTTCATGCCCAGGGTGAGGCCACGCGTGGCCAGCACTTCCTTGATCTCGTTGAGCGACTTGCGGCCGAGGTTCGGGGTCTTCAGCAGTTCGTTCTCGGTGCGCTGGATGAGATCGCCGATGTAGTAGATGTTTTCCGCCTTCAGGCAGTTGGCGGATCTGACGGTGAGCTCCAGGTCGTCGACCGGCCGCATCAGGATCGGATCGATCTGCGGCGCGCGACCGGATGCCATGTCGATCAGGGCCTCGGCACCCCCCTCGAGCGCGGCGAATACCGACAACTGCTCGACGAGGATGCGCGCCGACTGGCGAACGGCCTCCTCGGGCGCGATCACGCCGTTGGTCTCGACATCGATGATCAGGCGATCGAGGTCGGTACGCTGCTCGACCCGGGCGCTCTCGACCATGTAGCTGACGCGACGGACCGGCGAAAAGGATGCGTCGAGCACGATCCGGCCGATCGACTTCGTTTCGCCAAGATTGCGCATGGTTCCCGGCACGTAGCCGCGACCGCGCTCGACCTTCACCTGGAGATCGATGCGTCCACCCTGCGTCAGGCTGGCGATCGGGTGCTCCGGGTTGATCACCTCGACATCGTGCGGGCAGTCGATGTCCGCGGCGGTCACGGGCCCGGCACCTTCCTTGCGAAGGGTGAGGAAGACCTCGTCGCGGTTGTGGAGCTTGAAGACCACGCCCTTGAGGTTGAGGAGAAGGTCGACGACGTCCTCGCGAACACCGTCGAGCGTCGAATACTCGTGGA
>Ga0315900_10007468_pt1 | contig 14347 bp, 7 predicted proteins | sample LakEriMetagenome_FD_203521 | JGI IMG/M metagenome (GOLD analysis project Ga0315900, IMG submission 203521) | Freshwater fungal communities from buoy surface, Lake Erie, Ohio, United States - Buoy 12 MA114 | ecosystem: Environmental > Aquatic > Freshwater > Lake > Lake biofilm | place: USA: Lake...
ATATCCTTGAGGAATGGCTTCTCTAAATTCAACAATCAAATCAATCCCTTTCTTAAACTTGACAGGGTCCGTTGTTTTAATTAATAGCTGTGCAAATGGCATTGTCATTTCAAATTTCTCTGATGACTGAATATTCAATTTGCTGTAGGTGCTTGCAACGAAGTCAAACATTTGCTCGTCCCCATATTTAGTTAGAATAGTGGTCACTACCGTATTCAATCTTTTTTTCAATGTCTGTTTAGAGAACGCCTTAGCAATATCAATAGCTTTTGCACTATCTACTATTTCTAAAGCAGCTAGGGCAGCTCCAGCCACTGTGTAAGAGGAGTCATTCACCCATTTTTCATACAATGGTGTGAAAATCGGTTTATTGATTTTACTTAACACATTAATCGCATCTTCTCTAACTGTACTTACTTTATCTGTTTGAGCAATTTGTATGATTTGAGTTTCCATTGCGACATCAATCGCGGTTGGATTATAGCTATTTAAAGCAATAGAACGAATCACATGGAAAGTATCCTTAATCGCAGCTTCAATGATGGCTTTAGCTGCAGGATTCTTTAAGTTAGTCGCTGCTTCATTCGCCGCTTCAAAACGATCCATGAAATTACGTGCATGCTTCATTTGATATGCATATTGTTCTATTGGCTTGGACTCGTCTTTTGCCCACAATAATATCTTATCATTATCTACATTCACATTGTCTGGTGCCACAGCAGCTGGGAAATAAAAGCTATCTACTTTATTTTTACTCCATACCTCATAATGGTTGCGATTGCCATTTACATATACATCAATCCCCACAGGCAGCGTGAATAATTTATTTTGAATTTGCGTTTGTTGAATCGTCACCAATACCTTTTGTTGGTCCGCCATGTATTTTTGCTGGATGCGCACATAAGGATGACCACTACCAAAATACCATTGATTAAAGAACCAATTTAAATCCTTGCCAGTCACTGCTTCAAAAGCCAATTTAAGTTTGATAGCAGAACCGTTTGAGAATTTATTATCTGTTAAATATTTATTTAAAGAAGCAAAGAAGGCATCATCACCCACCAAGTGTCTTAACATATTTAATATGCGTCCGCCTTTTTGATAACTCACTAGGTCAAATACATCTTCTTGATTTTGATAATAAAAGCGCACTAAATGCTTCTCAGCATCACTTGGGCTACTCAAGTAACTACGAAGTCCAGTATAGTTCTCAAATGCACCAGCATCTTTACCTTGGCTATGTTCAAACCAAAGTGTTTGGCTATAGTCGGCAAAGCTTTCATTCACGGTGAGATTGCTCCAGCTTTCTGCAGTCACTAAATCCCCAAACCACTGATGAAATAATTCATGTGCAATGGTACTTTCCCAATTATTACCGTCAATCAATTCTCTTGCATCTTGCTGTACAGCATCGCTATGCAAAGTAGCCGTGGTATTTTCCATGGCGCCACTCACATAGTCTCTACCACTAATTTGCGCATACTTACTCCAAGGATAAGCAACGCCTAATTTACTTTCAAAATAAGCAATCATCTGCGGCGTATTACCGTAAATTTTTCTTGCTACTTTTTCATAAGGTTTTTCAATGTAGTAGCTTACTTCCTTTCCTTTATAATTGTCTTTAATTACTGCATAATCGCCAATGCCAATAAAAAATAAATAAGGGGAGTGTGGAAGGTCCATCTTCCAAACATCTTCTCTGAATCCATTTTTTAAATCTGTTTGTTTTACCAATAAACCATTAGATAAACTAACGTATTTACTTGGTACCGTTAAATAAAATTCCTGTGTTGTTTTTTGATTTGTTTTATCAATGGTTGGAATCCAAACAGAGCTTGCTTCCGTTTCGCCTTGGGTCCAAATTTGTGTTGGCTTATCTTTATCTGTACCTAATGGATTGATAAAGTACAAGCCCTTTGCATCTCTTATGGCTTCGCTACCTTTTCCTTTATACTCATTCGGGCGTGCGATGTATTTGATATAGATACTGTAAGACTCTTTTGCAGTATAGGTTTTATCCAAATCGATATGCAGTTGAAGACTATCATAAGTATAAGATAGTTTTGTTTTTGCAGCACCATTCATCAAAGCAACTTCTTTAATATCCATCGCTTTCGCGTCCAATACCAAATTTTTTGTTGGATAAAAATGTGGTTGAAATTTCAACCATACTTCGCCATTCATTTGCGATTTTTCATAGTTAAAACTCGCAACTAATTTAGTGTGCTTAAGGTTGTTGGTCTTTGTTGCGACTGCACGATAGTTTTGTTTCCAGCTACTATCTACTTGCTCGGTTTTAATTTGTGCATTTAATGTAAATGCCAAAAAAAGAGATGCGAATAAGGCTATTTTTTTCATTTGAAAGTGGATTGAATTTATATAACGAAAGGCTTATAATTAAGTTACTAAGTTAGGAATCGATTTTGTTTTGATGCGCTAAATAGTGTGGAATCAAAAAAATTGTAGCTTAGTGGCTTAATTAAATGATTCATGGCAAGGTATTTTATAGAACTTAGTTATGACGGCGCTTCATTTGGTGGATTTCAGATTCAACAAAATGTAGGCACTGTGCAAGGAGCGCTAGAAAACGCTATGGAAACCTTATTTAGAACACACATTGCCTTGACAGGCGCTTCAAGAACTGACTCAGGGGTGCATGGGTATCAAAATTTCTTGCATTTTGACACAGAATTAGAAGTCCTTCCAAAGCATGTCTATAATTTAAACGCAATTTTACCCAATTCAGTGGTGGTGAAGGGCATTTATGCTGTTCCAAACGAGGCGCATAGCCGTTTTGATGCCATTAAAAGAGGGTATAAGTACAAGCTTCATCAAAGTAAGGATCCATTTTCAGAGGGAAGATCTTGGTATTATCCCTTCCCTTTAGACCTAGATTTAATGCAAGCAGCGGCAGACTCCCTATTGAATTACACCGATTATGAGAGTTTTTCAAAGAAAAATACCCAGGTCAACAGCTTCGAATGTGCCATTACAAAGGCCAATTGGACCAGTTCTGGTACCAATCTCCAATTCGAAATCCACTCCAATCGTTTTCTAAGAGGGATGATCCGTGGATTAGTAGGCACGATGGTACAAGTAGGAAGGGGGCAAATTAGTATGGATGAATGGCATGAAATTGTTGCCTCAAAGGACGAACAAAGGGTCGATTTTTCCACTCCAGCTTGTGGTCTTTATTTATCTCAGATTATCTACCCAGATTTCTTAAAAAAAATTGGGTAACTAGAATCCTTTCTCCTATTGGGTTTGAGCTCATAACTGATAGATTATGAATGGCTTGAACGAAAAAAAATTCAAAATAGTATACAATATATTTGGCTGTCATAAATATCTCCCTATCTTTGCCGCCCGTTAACGATGAAATATCAATAACAGGAGTTCTCTGAAGCAATTATAAAGCAACATAAAAGTTCAAAAAAACTTTAAAATTAATCCATCAAAATTTGGTGGCTTAGAAATGTGGCTCTATCTTTGCCCTCCCTCTTCAAAAAGGGGTTAGTTCTTGAAATCATATCGGCCTTATTTTGTTGATTATTTTTAATCCTATTTTAAATAATTATTAAATAAAGTTTGGCTAATAAAAATATTGTGTCTACCTTTGCACCCCGCTATGAATAACGGCGCGCAAAAAACACACTAAGATCTTTGAAAGTTTGGAAACAATAGTAACTGATTAATTGAAAAAATCAGGTAAAGGTTATAGCATCAACAGAATTATATCAGACCGTTAATTTCGGATTTATTTGAGATTGATAGTCATGATCAAACAACATTTACAATGGAGAGTTTGATCCTGGCTCAGGATGAACGCTAGCGGCAGGCTTAATACATGCAAGTCGAGGGGCAGCATGAAGTAGCAATACTTTGATGGCGACCGGCAAACGGGTGCGGAACACGTACACAACCTTCCTTTAAGTGGGGAATAGCCCAGAGAAATTTGGATTAATACCCCGTAACACAACGAAGTGGCATCACTTTGTTGTTATAGTTTCGGCGCTTAATGATGGGTGTGCGTATGATTAGATAGTTGGCGAGGTAACGGCTCACCAAGTCTACGATCATTAGCTGATGTGAGAGCATGATCAGCCACACGGGCACTGAGACACGGGCCCGACTCCTACGGGAGGCAGCAGTAAGGAATATTGGTCAATGGACGCAAGTCTGAACCAGCCATGCCGCGTGAAGGATTAAGGTCCTCTGGATTGTAAACTTCTTTTATATGGGACGAAAAAAGGTCTTTCTAGACCCCTTGACGGTACCATATGAATAAGCACCGGCTAACTCCGTGCCAGCAGCCGCGGTAATACGGAGGGTGCAAGCGTTATCCGGATTCACTGGGTTTAAAGGGTGCGTAGGCGGGCAGGTAAGTCAGTGGTGAAATCCTGGAGCTCAACTCCAGAACTGCCATTGATACTATCTGTCTTGAATATTGTGGAGGTAAGCGGAATATGTCATGTAGCGGTGAAATGCTTAGATATGACATAGAACACCCATTGCGAAGGCAGCTTACTACGCATATATTGACGCTGAGGCACGAAAGCGTGGGGATCAAACAGGATTAGATACCCTGGTAGTCCACGCCCTAAACTATGGATACTCGACATATGCGATACACTGTATGTGTCTGAGCGAAAGCATTAAGTATCCCACCTGGGAAGTACGTTCGCAAGAATGAAACTCAAAGGAATTGGCGGGGGTCCGCACAAGCGGTGGAGTATGTGGTTTAATTCGATGATACGCGAGGAACCTTACCTGGGCTAGAATGCTGGGAGACCGCTAGTGAAAGCTAGTTTTGTAGCAATACACTGCCAGTAAGGTGCTGCATGGCCGTCGTCAGCTCGTGCCGTGAGGTGTTGGGTTAAGTCCCGCAACGAGCGCAACCCCTATCTTTAGTTGCCAACAGGTAATGCTGGGAACTCTAAAGAAACTGCCGCCGTAAGGTGTGAGGAAGGAGGGGATGATGTCAGGTCATCATGGCCTTTATGCCCAGGGCTACACACGTACTACAATGGGGGAGACAAAGGGCTGCAACATAGCGATATGAAGCCAATCCCAAAAACTCCCTCTCAGTTCAGATTGCAGGCTGCAACTCGCCTGCATGAAGCTGGAATCGCTAGTAATCGTATATCAGCAATGATACGGTGAATACGTTCCCGGACCTTGCACACACCGCCCGTCAAGCCATGGGAGTCGGGTGTACCTAAAGTCGGTAACCGTAAGGAGCTGCCTAGGGTAAAATCGATGACTGGGGCTAAGTCGTAACAAGGTAGCCGTACCGGAAGGTGCGGCTGGAATACCTCCTTTTAGAGACGCTAAACCGCTATTGTTTCCAACACTTTTAATTTAAATCTTTAAAATAGTTCTTTAATTAAATTTAATGTTGGCCCGTTCAGACCCGTAGCTCAGTTGGTTAGAGCGCTACACTGATAATGTAGAGGTCACCAGTTCAACTCTGGTCGGGTCTACTAATAAAATTTTCTTGGGGGGTTAGCTCAGTTGGCTAGAGCATCTGCCTTGCACGCAGAGGGTCATCGGTTCGACTCCGATATCCTCCACAACTTAGTGAGAGGGTTTCTTTTCGGACCATACTCATCTAGAAAATTAGTTCTTTTGAAAACGGTGTTCAACACCCACAGGTGTGATTAATTCAGGTTAATCATTCGGTTCAAGTCCGACACATCTACTACGATCATTTATGATCATAGCTCTTTGACATATTGGATAAAATTGAAATCAATAACAGAAAAGGTTTTTGTGCATATGCAAGCACTTAAACTTATAATTTTTTTAAAGCAACTAAGGGCGTATGGTGGATGCCTTGGGTCTGAGAGGCGATGAAGGACGTGGTAAGCTGCGATAAGCTTCGGGGAGCTGCACACGAGCGTTATATCCGAAGATTTCCGAATGGGACAACCTAATATACTGAAGGTATATTACTCGAAAGAGAGCCAACTCCGTGAACTGAAACATCTAAGTAGCGGAAGGAAAAGAAAACAACAGTGATTCCCCAAGTAGTGGCGAGCGAAAAGGGACAAGCCCAAACCAAATCCACTTGTGGATTCGGGGTTATAGGACTGCATTTAGAAACTAATGTCAAGCTGAATCATCTGGAAAGATGGGCCATAGCAGGTGATAGCCCTGTAAGCGCAAATCATTAGGGACGAGCAGTATCCTGAGTAGTGCGGGACCGGAGAAATCCTGCATGAATTTGTCAGCACCATCTGATAAGGCTAAATACTCCTCAGACACCGATAGTGAACCAGTACCGTAAGGGAAAGGTGAAAAGCACCCCGAACAGGGGAGTGAAATAGTACCTGAAACCGTACGCCTACAAGCGGTCGGAGCCAGCAATGGTGACGGCGTGCCTTTTGCATAATGAACCTACGAGTTACTCCTCACTGGCGAGGTTAAGTTCTTATTTAACGGAGCCGAAGCGAAAGCGAGTCCAAATAGGGCGATTAGTCAGTGGGGGTAGACGCGAAACTTTGTGATCTATCCATGGGCAGGTTGAAGGTGTAGTAACATACACTGGAGGACCGAACCCGTTGACGTTGAAAAGTCTTGGGATGACCTGTGGATAGGGGTGAAAGGCCAATCAAACTGAGAGATAGCTCGTTCTCCCCGAAATGTTTTTAGGAACAGCCTAGGCTTAAGAAGTATGATAGAGGTAGAGCTACTGATTGGACTAGGGGGCTTCATCGCCTACCAAATCCTGACAAACTCCGAATGCTATCATATATCGCCTGGAGTGAGGCTGTGGGCGCTAAGGTCCATGGCCGAGAGGGAAATAACCCAGATTAGCAATTAAGGTCCCTAATACGTGGTTAAGTTGATCAAACGTGGTGGAATTTCTATAACAGCCAGGATGTTGGCTTGGAAGCAGCCATTCATTTAAAGAGTGCGTAACAGCTCACTGGTCGAGAGATTCTGCGCGGAAAATAATCGGGCATCAAACCACGAACCGAAATTCTAAATTCTAGCTTGCTAGAGTGGTAGGGGAGCATTCAATTCTGCACAGAAGGTGTGGCGCGAGCCATGCTGGAGCGAATTGAAAAGAAAATGTAGGTATAAGTAACGATAAAAGTAGTGAAAAACTACTTCGCCGAAAGTCTAAGGTTTCCTGATCAACGTTAATCGGATCAGGGTTAGTCTGGTCCTTAGGAAAACCCGAAAGGGGCATCTGATGGAAAGCTAGTTAATATTCTAGCACCTACTATGCATTAAAAGTGACGCAAGGACGTGGTGGTTACGAACAGACGGATGTTCGTTGAGTGGAACCTTCGGGGGAAGCGAAATCATAAAATCCTTGCCAAGAAAAGCGAGCATAGCAGCCAGTACCGGAATCCGACACAGGTAGACGGGATGAGTATTCTAAGGCGCTCGGGTGAGCCGCGGAGAAGGAACTAGGCAAATTAATGCTGTAACTTCGGGATAAAGCATACCGCAGTGATGCGGTCACAGTAAATAGGTACAACCAACTGTTTAACAAAAACACAGGGCCCTGCAAAAACGTAAGTTGACGTATAGAGCCTGAAACCTGCCCGGTGCTGGAAGGTTAAGGAAGGGTGTTCGTCGCAAGACAAAGCTCCTGACTGAAGCCCCAGTAAACGGCGGCCGTAACTATAACGGTCCTAAGGTAGCGAAATTCCTTGTCGGGTAAGTTCCGACCTGCACGAATGGTCTAATGAGTTGTACACTGTCTCCTCCGCGAGCCCGGTGAAATTGTAGTATCGGTGAAGATGCCGGTTACCCGCCACGGGACGGAAAGACCCCGTGAACCTTCACTACAACTTTGCATTGATTTTGAACAACCGATGTGTAGGATAGTTGGGAGACTTTGAAGTAGCGTCGCCAGGCGTTATGGAGTCATCGTTGAAATACCAACCTTCGTTTGTTTAGAACCTAATCCCTAACGGGAGACAGTGCATGGTGGGTAGTTTGACTGGGGTGGTCGCCTCCTAAAAAGTAACGGAGGCTCGCAAAGGTACCCTCAGTACGGTTGGTAATCGTACGTAGAGCGCATTAGTATAAGGGTGCTTGACTGTGAGACAAACAAGTCGAGCAGGAGCGAAAGCTGGCTAAAGTGATCCGGTGTTTCTGCATGGAAGGGACATCGCTCAAAGGATAAAAGGTACTCCGGGGATAACAGGCTGATCTTACCCAAGAGCTCATATCGACGGTAAGGTTTGGCACCTCGATGTCGGTTCGTCACATCCTGGGGCTGGAGAAGGTCCCAAGGGTTCGGCTGTTCGCCGATTAAAGTGGCACGTGAACTGGGTTCAGAACGTCGCAAGACAGTTCGGTCCCTATCTGTGGTGGGCGTTAGTAAATTGAGTGGACATGTTCTTAGTACGAGAGGACCGGAATGTACGTACCGCTGGTGTATCTGTTATGCCGCCAGGTGTAATGCAGAGTAGCTATGTACGGCCAGGATAAACGCTGAAAGCATCTAAGCGTGAAACCTTCCACAAGATGAGTTTACTTTTAAGGGTCGTCAGAGACTATGACGTTGATAGGCTACAGATGTAAGGCTAGTAATAGCGAAGTCGAGTAGTACTAATTGCCCGTAAGCTTTATTTTTTTTTCTGTTCTTGATTTCAATTCCAATATGTAAATTATTGTTTTATCCGTTTAGTTGTCATGACTAAACATCCGATAAAATTGCCGTCTTAAGGTGGTTTTGCCGGGGGTGTTCACCTCTTCCCATTCCGAACAGAGAAGTTAAGTCCCCCATGGCCGATGGTACTTGGGTTTTCCTGGGAGAGTAGGTAGCTGCCTTATTTATTAAAGAATCCTCATCATTTATTTGATGGGGATTTTTTTTGCCTATATTTTTTTGAATTTCTTATGCGACTTCTTTTCCTGTGGAAGCTGCCCATAATTTATAGAAGTCTTCTCTTGTAAGCTCTATCTCCATGGCTTTTGCAGCTTCTTGGATTCTTTCAAACTTTGTGGTACCAATGACTGGGACGATTTGACTAGGATGAGCGTATAAAAATGCAAGCAATACCTGATTGATACTGCAATGATAGGTCTTTGCTAAGCTTTCGGCTTCTGAAAGAATTCGGGCATGTTGTTCTGTATGTTCTGTAAATATACCATTCCCCATTGGTGACCAGGATTGCGCCTCTATATTTTCTAGTTGACATTGATCTAGCACTCCATTATCAAATGCATTTAAATTAGTTACTGAAATTTCTACTTGATGATGTTCTACTGGAATGTATTTATTTAAAAGTGCAACTTGACTTGTTGTAAAATTAGACACACCAAATGATTTTATTTTTCCAGCATTTTTAAGTGAAGTAATTGTTGATGCAATTTCCTCTACGTTCATTAATATATCTGGCCTATGAATTAATAATGTATCAATATAGTCTGTATGAAAATTTTGTAAAGATTGCTCTACCGATTTTGTGATATGAGCTGCACTGGTATCATAAGACTTGATGGCATGATGCGGTCTGTTGGGTGTCAACATATTGATCCCACACTTGGTAATGATTTTTATTTTGCTTCTTAAACTAGTATTTCCTTTTAGTGCATGACCAAAATCTGCTTCAGTAGTGTAGTGCCCATAGATATCGGCATGGTCAAAAATATCTAAGCCAATTTCTAAACACTGGTGTATGATTTGCTCGTATTGACTTGTTGTAAAGTTTTCTCCCCATACTCCCCAACGCATACAGCCCACAATAGGCTTCTGTTGTAGCTTTTTCATCTATCTTATTTTTTGTATTTACAGATACAATTTAATACTATCTGTTTATTTATTAAGCATGTATGGACATAAAAAAACCGGCGCTCAGTGAGCGCCGGTTGTATTGCAACGAGGTTGATTAATATCTGTTATATTCACCACCGCCATTACCGCCACGATCACGATTGTAACCGCCGCCAGTTCCGCCGCGATTAAAACCACCACCGCCACCACGATTTCCACCACCACCAGCACCGTAAGGCTTCTTAGTGAAACTTCTTTCACCTTCTGGACGTGGAGTAGACTCGTTTACGACAATGTTACGACCTAACACTTCCGTGTCATGAAGTTGAGCGATAGCTGCGCGAGCTTCGTCATCATTAGGCATTTCAACAAAACCAAAGCCTTTGCTTCTGTTGTTGTTAAATTTGTCTGTTACAATTTTTGCACTTGCAGTTGCTCCGAATGGAGTAAAAAGTGCTTCAAGATCTTCGCTAGTCATATTCCAGCTAAGATTTCCAACATAAATGTTCATGTTCTTTAAAATTAAGTGATCTAAATACCGATTGAGCAATATCGCTCTTTCGGACTAAACGAAGATAGGTATATTTTATACACAAATAGGGTTTCTAATGTTAATTAAATTAATTATGAGTATAAATAGACCCAAAAACTAATAAAAAGGCCTTTCTGAGGTTTCAGAAAGGCCTTTTTGAGGTAAATTGACCATTTTGGGGGCCAATATGTTGAACTAAGCTTCGGCGCCAATTTCGATCTCAATCTCAGTCGTTTGACCGTTACCGAAATCAATTGTTGCTTTATAAGTACCTAATTCTTTAATCTCATCTTGAACAGTGATTCTTCTTCTATCAATCTCATAACCTTTTTGATCACGGATTGCAGCAGTTACCTGAATTGAAGTTACACTACCAAATATTTTGTTGTTGGCACCAGTCTTAGCTGTTAATTTAACAGGACTAGCAGTTAAGACAGATATTACTTTTGTGATCTCAGCCAACATTGCAGCTTCTTTCTTCGCCTTCACTTTTAAACGCTCTTCCAATTGTTTTAAGTTAGAAGGGATCGCTTCAATTGCATGTTTAGTTGGGAATAAGAAATTACGAGCGTATCCGTTTTTTACATTTACTAACTCATCTTTTCCACCTAAATTATCTACGTCTTTAATTAAAATTACTTGCATAATTGTTTTTTTAGTTCCCAAGAGCCCAGTGATATTTTTATTTATGACTGTCACTCGCCTTGATGTTATTGCATCGCGAGATTAGGGATGGTTGACTAATTGTTTTATTTCAATAAATCTGTTACATAAGGTAACAAGGACATTTGACGTGCTTTTTTAACAGCGTCAGCTACCTTACGTTGGTATTTAAGTGAGTTTCCACTTAAACGACGTGGTAACATTTTACCTTGTTCGTTAATGAACTTCTTTAAGAATTCGATGTCTTTGTAATCTACATACTTGATACCATACTTTTTAAAACGACAGAATTTCTTCTTTGGTTTTTCCTGCTTAATAGCTGTTAGGTATTTGATTTCATTCTTTGCCATGTTGGTAAAAATTTAATTAAGCCTCAACTGCTTTGTGAACAGGGAAACCGCCGTTTCTCTTAATGTGGTTGTACTCGACTGCGTACTTGTCAAGTTTAGTAATCATGTGACGCATAATTTGCTCGTCACGTAAGAATTGAATTTTCAATTTCTCGTTGATTGTTGCAGGTCCTGTGAATTCTAAGATCCAGTAGATGCCTGTTGTTTTCTTATCGATAGGATAAGCAAGTGATTTTAAACCCCAAGGATTTGAGGCTACAGTATCTCCACCATTTTCTTTGATGAGATCTTGGTATTTTTTCTGAGCAGATTTAAAATCTTCTTCAGACAATACCGGTGTAAAAATCACCATTAATTCGTAATTGTTCATTACTTGAATTTTTTGGTTAAATAATTGGTTTTTCCCAGTGGACATCCTTATTAGGAATGAATCTGCCAAAACAGATTTGGGAGGGCGAAGGTAGGCTATTTCAGTGGATTTCCAGTCATTTTTGGCTTAAAAATTAGGGCCACAGGAAAATGGTCACTATATCCGCCCCTAAACTGGTCCCCATTCCAGGTTCTTTTGGGATATCCAGCGTATCTACCCTGGGTTTCGATCATATCGGGGGTTTTGTAAATGATTGATTTATAATGATTTAATTGAGATTTAGGGGTTTCCCAATTGCGACTCAACAAAATCTGATCAAAGAGGTTCCAGCTGTCTCTAAATGCCAGACTGCCTTGTCCTTGTTTGAATAAGGGTAAAAATGGGTTATCTAGGTCTAAAGTCCGTACGCTTTTATTGGTTGGATTGTCGTTAAAATCGCCCATCACTATCCAATAAGCATTTGGATCAACCAAATGAATGCTATCCATTATCCGCTTACAGGTGATGGCTGCCCAAATTCTATTTTTTTTAGCCAGGTTAGATCCACCTCTTCTACTTGGCCAATGGTTCACCAAAATATAAACCCATTGTGCTTTAAGTTGACCTTTCACAAGTAAAATATCTCTAGTGGCGTAATCCTGAAAATGATTTACATCTTTTAATGAGTAAGTCTTGTATTGATAGGGTTTGAAAAAACGAGGTTGATAAATTAAAGCAACATCAATACCTCTTGGATCCTTTGAGTTAAAGTGTATGTATTGATATTGGTATTTTCTAATGGCATTGGACTGGATGACTTTTTCTAACACATATTGATTTTCGATTTCTGCTACACCCAATAATGCAAGACCTTCTTTTGTACCTAATTGGCCTAGTCCAAAAATAACTTTGCCTAGTTGTGCTGTTTTTTGAGCATACCTTGATGCGCTGTAACCTTTTGCACTATTGGGTAAGAACTCCTCGTCATTCACGATGATTTGATTGGTGGTGTCATAAAAATTTTCACAATTGTAAAATGCGACCACTTGAGTCGCATATAATTGATTTTGAAAAAAGTAAGTTATTAAGAAAAAAGAAACCATTAAAAGTAATCTCTTTTTCAAAACTGAATTCTTGTCTATATTTTTTTTATAGTCTACAAATTTTTTCTTTTTCATTGCGCTTTCTTTTTTTTAATGACTTATTTAAAATGACTTTTTTAAATGACTTTTTTTAAATCCAGAATACTTTATGAATATCAGTTTTTAAATAGATGGTTTACAGCGTATTTGCCGAAAGAAATTGATTGAATAATAAATGCAAATTGCTTGCATGAATCAAATCTTGCGTCTCTGTTTTATTATTACCTGTTGCTTGAGTATATCCATTGCTCCTTTATTTGCACAAATTGAAAATGCAGATGCATTGCCCAAGCAATTTGATGCTTTGGGAGAATCGTCTATCTATTGGACACCTAATTTGCTACAATCTAATAATGCAGGATTACAGGATATGGCAAGATTCCATGGCTTTACATTGAATTGGTTGCCAAGGGGACTGATCAATAATAAAATAAATCAGATCAATGGGATTGATTGGCGTACCAATTTAAATGGCTGGGATCCCAACTTAAGTTATGCAGGTTTATATGCTGGATTTAAAACAATTGACATGAATTCAACATCTTCCAATGCTTCCTTATTTACAAAAATAAAATCGGTCAGTTCTAGTTTATCCAATGCAACTACCATGCAAGAAATTAGGTTGCAGTGGCATACTGGACTTATAAAAAAATCATATTGGATCAATGTGGATGCAGTAGTTCAAAAAACGCCTTTAGGTTATTTAGCAAATGGTTTGAAAAATCGACAGGGCATTTTATTCAGTATAGAAAAGTCCATAGCCACAAATCAGCAATTTGGTTTTAGTTTTTGGTGGAGCCCTGTTGAGCAAGGAAAGCGTGCGCCAACAGTTCAAGAAGTATATACCCTGACAAATAACAATTTGTACAATCCAAGTTGGGGATGGCTTGATGGAAAACCTTTTTATGCCAATACCAAAAAAAGCAATGCGCCTGTAATGAGTCTGCATTATGATATTCGGACAAAGAAGGAAAACTTAATTCAATTCAATCTAGGACTCGTTCTTGGAAAACAAAGTTCAACACAATTGGACTGGTCTAAGGCAGCCGACCCAAGGCCTGACTATTATAAATACTTACCTAGTTATGCGATTGACGAACAACTAAAAAAGAATCTTTTGATTTGGTATGCCATCCATCCTGAATACTTTCAAATTCAATTTGATCAATTAAAAGCAAAAAATATTGCTTCTGCAAATGGTGCTGCTAAATATATCATCAATGAACAAGTTCAACAATTACAATTGATTCGTTTTTCGGCTATTTTGAATCAAACAATAAGTCCAAATAGCAAGTGGCATCTTGGTTTGGCCATCCATTCGGATCAAATTGGATACAGTAATCAAGTGGCCAACCTTTTAGGAGCAAAGTATTACCTCAATTACAATAGTTGGGTGGATGATGATGGGCTAGCAACCGCTTTTCAAAATGATTTACAATTTCCTGATCGAAAAATAAAAGAAGGGGATTCATGGGGCTCAAACTATAATTTAAACAATCAAAAAATATATGCATGGACTGCTTTAAATGGTGCAACGTCTTTTTTGGAATGGGGTTTGGGGATGCATAT
>Ga0315900_10007469_pt1 | contig 14346 bp, 12 predicted proteins | sample LakEriMetagenome_FD_203521 | JGI IMG/M metagenome (GOLD analysis project Ga0315900, IMG submission 203521) | Freshwater fungal communities from buoy surface, Lake Erie, Ohio, United States - Buoy 12 MA114 | ecosystem: Environmental > Aquatic > Freshwater > Lake > Lake biofilm | place: USA: Lake...
CGGAGTGCCCGGTCGAGGCGATCTACTCGGAGGACGAGGTGCCGGCGGGGCAGGAGTCCTTCAAGGCCTTGAACGCCGAGCTCTCCCGCAAGTGGCCGGTGATCACCGAGAAGGGCGAGGCGCCCGCCGACGCCAAGACCTGGGAAGGCAAGCCCGACAAGCTCAAGCTGCTCGAGCGTTGACGCTCAGCGCGTGTCGATCGCGCGTATGGGGCAACGCGCGTCGGTCGCGCGTGTAACTCAACGCGCGGCTGCGGGCGGCCCCTGCAGCTGCTTGATGAGCATCGCGGGCGGCAGGTAGCCCGCCAACATCTCGCCGTCCGGCAGGATGATCGCCGGCGTGCCGCGCAGGCCGACATCCTGACCGAGCTCGTAATCGCTCTTCACCGCGCGCGCGTCGCACTTGGCCGACTTCACCGTCTCGCCCTTCTTGGCGCGGGTCATCGCATCGTTGCGGTCGCGCGAGCACCAGACCGCCTCGGCCTTGTTCCAGGACTCGGTGTCGGGACCGCTGCGGGGATAGAAGAGATACCGCACGCGGATGCCGAGCTCGTTGTACTGCGCGATCTCGCCGTGCAGCTTGCGGCAGAAGCTGCAGTCGATGTCGGTGAACACGGTCACCGTATGGCGCGCGTTGCGCGGCCCGAAGATGACCATGTTCGCCTCGGGCACCTTGCCGATCAGCGCGAGCCGGGCTTCGCGGCGGCGGCGCTCGGTGAGGTTGGCCTGCGAGCCGAGATCGAAGACATCGCCGTCGATGACATGCCGTCCGTCGGCCGTGACATAGACGATGTCGGCGCCGTGCGCGTACTCGTAGAGACCCGCGATCGGCGACAGGCGGAAATCTTCGGGCTTGCTGCCCGGCATGCGCTTCGAGAGCTCGACGCGCGGATCGGGGCGGGTCGAGAGCGCGGCGCCGCCCGCCGCCGGACGCGTCGGGGCCGGCTTGGCGGCCGGCCGCTGGGTCTGGGCGGGAGCGGTGGATTGCGCCGGCGAGTCGATGGATGCCGACAGGCCGAGGGCTGCGACGGCGACCAGAAGCGCCGGAAGGATCTTGCGGGTCATCGACGAAGTCTAGCAGAGGCCGCCCGCCGTCCCGTGGGGCGGCTCACCCGCGCGGATGGTGCCGTCCGTGCAGGTCCTTCATGCGCTCGCGCGCGACATGGGTGTAGATCTGGGTGGTCGACAGGTCGCTGTGACCGAGCAGCATCTGCACCACACGCAGGTCGGCGCCGTGGTTGAGCAGGTGCGTGGCGAAGGCATGCCGCAGGGTGTGCGGCGAGAGCGGCTTGTCGACCCGCGCCAGCCGTGCGTAGCGCTTGATGATGTGCCAGAACGACTGGCGCGTCATGCGGTCGCCGCGCCGGGTCGGGAAGAGATAGTCGGTGACCTGCGCGCCGAGGATCTCGGCCCGCGGTCCGTCCATGAATTCGTTGATCCAGCGGATGGACTCGGCGCCGAGCGGCACCAGGCGCTCACGGTTGCCCTTGCCGCTGATGCGCACCACGCCCTGGTTGAGGTTCACCTGCGGGTGCTTCAGGCCGACGAGCTCGGAGACGCGCAGTCCGGTCGCGTAGAGCACCTCGAGCATGGTGCGGTCGCGGATGCCGAGCGCCCCGGACAGGTCGGGCGCGGCCAGCAGACGCTCGACCTCCTCTTCGGTGAGCGACTTCGGCAATGCGCGGCCGGTGCGCGGCATCGAGATGTCGAGCGTCGGGTCCTCCTTGATCGCGCCGTCGCGCAGCTGCTGCCTGAAGAAGCAGCGGAACGAGGACAGTTGGCGGGCCGTGGACCGCGGCCGAGCGCCGCCCTCGGCCTTGGAGGCGATGAAGTCGAGCAGGTCCGCACGGTCGACCGAGCGCAGCGTCCGTCCGCGCTTGGCGAGCCAGCGCTGCAGCGACAGCAGATCGGCACGGTACGCGGCGAGCGTATTGGCCGACAGGCCGCGCTCCATCCAGACGACGTCCAGGAAGCGCGGCACCGAGGGGTCTATCTGTACGGATTCGTCCATGGTTGGAGGACAGTATGCCGACCACGGGAAGCGCGGGCCGTGACGGCCCTCACAACTACGCGCGCTCGTTGACTTTCGACCGCCACCCGCGAAGCATACCGCGCGGATGCCGCCGTCCCCCTCAAAATCCCCTGCGCCGCCCGGGTCGCCCGGCACAGCGAGCCGACGCGAGAGCCTGCCGGCGCTCGCGCTGCGGGTCGTATACGGGTCCTGGACCTGGCTGGTCTTCCTGGTGGTGGCCCTCGTCACGCTGCTGCTGCTGCTCGTGCTGCCCGGCATCGATCGGCGGCGGCATGTCACGGGCGTCGCCGCCCGCTTCATCCTGAAGCTCGCCGGCGTGCCGCTTGCGGTCACCGGCATGGAGCGGCTGCCGCCCGGCCAATGCATGGTGGTCGCCAACCACTCGAGCTACATCGACGCCATCGTGGTGAAGGCGGTGCTGCCGGAGCGCTTCGCCTATGTGGTCAAACGCGAGATGGCCTCGGTGCCGCTCGCCGGGCTGCTGCTCGAACGCATCGGCACGGAGTTCGTAGAGCGCTTCGACCGTCACAAGGGCGGACTCGATGCGCGGCGCGTGCTGCGCAGCGCCACCAGCGGGCAGCCGCTGCTCTTCTTCCCGGAGGGCACCTTCGAGCCCGAGCCCGGACTGCTGCGGTTCCGCATCGGCGCGTTCGCGAGCGCGGCGCGGGCGCGCTGCCCGGTGGTGCCCTGCGTGATCCGCGGTACCCGCGACATCCTGCCGAGCCCGTTGTTCTTCCCGCGGCCCGGCAAGGTCGAGTTCGAGGTCCTCGAACCGCTGCATCCCGACCCCGCGCTGCCGCCGGAGCGGGCATCGGCCGCGCTGCGCGATGCGGCGCGGGCGGCGATCCTGGCCCGCGTCGGCGAACCGGATGCGGCGACCGAGGACGCGACCCGCGAGGATGCAGCCGGGGAGCGCGTTGGCTAAACTGCCCGCCTCTCCCCGCAAGAGGCTTCGCGGATGTCCGTCTCCGTCGTGATCGCGGCTGCTTGCCGCACGCCCATCGGCGCTTTCCAAGGCGTGCTGACCGGGGCGACCGCCCCGCAGCTCGGCACCGCCGCCATCGCCGGCGCACTCGCCGCCGCGAAGACCGCGCCCGCCGAAGTGCAGGAGGTCGTGATGGGGTGCGTGCTGCCCGCCGGCCTCGGTCAGGCGCCCGCGCGGCAGGCCGCGCTCGGCGCAGGCATCCCCGCCTCGGTGCCCGCCACCACCATCAACAAGATGTGCGGCTCGGGCCTCAAGGCCATCATGATGGCCGCCGACCAGATCCGCGCCGGCGACATCGAAGTCGCGGTGGCGGGCGGTCTCGAGTCCATGAGCAACGCGCCGTACCTGCTGCCGAAAGCCCGTTCGGGCTACCGCATGGGCCACGGCGAAGTGCTCGACCACATGTTCTACGACGGTCTGCAGTCGCCGTGGGACGGCCAGATGATGGGCTGCTTCGCGGAGAACACCGCGGGGCGCTATGCGTTCTCGCGCGCCGAGCAGGACGCCTACGCGGCGGAATCGGTACGCCGCGCGTTGGCGGCGGTCGAGAGCGGCGCCTTCACGGCCGAGATCGTCCCGGTGACGGTCAAAGGCCGCAAGGGCGAGACGCGTGTCGAGCGCGACGAGACGCCCTTCACCTGCGACATCGCCAAGATCCCGCAGCTGAAACCCGCCTTCCGCAAGGACGGCACGGTCACCGCGGCGAGCTCGTCGTCGATCTCCGACGGCGCGGCGGCGGCGGTGCTGATGAGCGCCGGCGCGGCCGCCGCCCGCGGCCTGACGCCGCTCGCGCGCGTGGTCGCCTACGCGAGCCACGCGCAGGAACCGGAGTGGTTCACGCTGGCGCCGGTGGGCGCCATCCGAAGCGTGCTCGCGAAGACCGGTTGGACGGCGGCCGATGTGGACCTCTTCGAGGTCAACGAAGCCTTCGCCGCGGTCGCGATGGCGGCGGCGCGCGACATCGGCATCCCGGCGGACAGACTCAACATCAACGGCGGCGCCTGCGCGCTCGGCCACCCGATCGGCGCCACCGGCGCGCGCATCGTCGCCACGCTCGCGCATGCGCTCGCGCAGCGCGGCCTGCGCCGCGGCATCGCAGCGCTCTGCATCGGCGGTGGTGAGGCCACCGCCATCGCCATCGAGCGCGGCTGAGCGGTCGACGCACGCCGCCTCGCGCAAGCACTTCGGACCCCAGGGAGCCCTGAACATGGACATCACCCAAGCCCGTGCCGTCGTCACCGGCGGCGCCTCCGGCCTCGGCAACGCGGTGGCGCGGCATATCGCCGCACGCGGCGGTCAGGTCACGCTCGTCGACATCCAGGAGGGGCCGGGTCAGGCGGCCGCGGCGGCCATCGGCCCGCAGGCGCGCTTCCTGCGCTGCGATGTGAGCTCCGAAGCCGAGGTGAACGCGACGATGGACGCGGCCGCGGCGGCGATGGGCGGCATCGACCTCCTGGTCAACTGCGCGGGCGTCATCGGCGCGGCGCGCGTGCTCGGCCGCAACGGCCCGATGGCCGGCGAATTCTTCGCGCGCGTGGTGCAGATCAACCTCATCGGCACTTTCCTGTGCGACAAGGCCGCCGCGGCGATCATGCAGCGCAACACGCCGAACGCCGACGGCGAGCGCGGCGTCATCATCCACACCTCCTCGGTCGCCGCCTTCGAGGGCCAGATCGGTCAGGCCGCCTATACGGCCACCAAGGCGGGGCTCTCCGGCATGACGCTGCCGCTCGCGCGCGAGTTCGCGGCCTTCGGCATCCGCGTGCTCTCCATCGCGCCCGGCATCTTCCACACGCCGATGGTCGGCGGCCTGCCGGCGGATGTGCAGGCCTCGCTCGGCGCGCAGGTGCCCTTCCCCTCGCGGCTCGGCCGGCCCGAGGAGTACGCGCAACTGGTCGAATCGATCTACTCGATCGCGATGCTGAACGGCGAGACGATCCGTCTCGACGGCGCGATCCGCATGCAGCCTAAGTGAGGGACTGATGGACATCGAACGCGACCAGATGGAGTACGACGTGCTGGTGGTGGGCGGCGGCCCGGCCGGCCTCGCCTGCGCCATCCGCCTCAAGGAGAAGAAGCCCGACCTCACGGTCTGCGTGCTCGAGAAGGCTTCGGCCATCGGCGCGCAAGCGCTGTCGGGCGCGGTGCTGGAGCCGGGCCCGCTCGATGCGCTGCTGCCCGGCTGGCGCGATGCGCCCCCGGGCATCTGCGTCCCCGCCAAGCGCGATGAGTTCGCGCTGCTCACGCGCACCGGCAGCATCCGCATGCCGGTGCCGCCGCAGCAGCACAACGAAGGCAACTTCATCGTCTCGCTCGGGCTCCTCACGCCGCTGCTCGCGGCGCGCGCCGAGGCGCTCGGCGTCGATGTGTTCCCGGGCTTCGCCGCCGCCCATCCGCTCTTCAACGAGGACGGCTCGGTCGCGGGTGTGCAGATCGGTGATGTCGGCATAGAGAAGTCGGGCGAACCCGGCCCCAACTTCGCACCGGGTCCCGAGGTGCGCGCGCGCATCACCGTGCTCGCCGAGGGCTGCCGCGGCAGCGTCAGCAAGCAGCTCATCAAGAAGTACGCGCTCGACGCCGACTGCGACCCGCAGACCTACGGCCTCGGCTTCAAGGAGTTGTGGCAGCTGCCGCCGGGCCGCGTGGAGCCGGGCCTGATCCAGCACAGCATCGGTTGGCCGCTCGACTCGGGCACCTACGGCGGCAGTTTCCTCTACCATCTGGACAAGGACCGGGTGTACATCGGCTATGTGGTCGGGCTCGACTACCGCGACCCGCGGCTGAAGCCCTTCGAGGCCTTCCAGCAGTTCAAGCACCACCCGAGCGTGCGCAAGCTCCTCGAGGGCGGCGAGATCCTGGCCGCGGGCGCGCGCACCATCGCCGCGGGCGGTTGGCAGTCGCTGCCGAAGATGGAGATGCCGGGCGCGATGCTGGTCGGCGATGCCGCGGGCACGCTCAACGTCGCGAAGATCAAGGGCATCCACCAGGCGCTGCGCTGCGGCATGCTCGCCGCCGAACACCTCGCCGAGCACGGCTCGCCGGCGGGCTTCGATGCGCGTTGGCGCGCCTCGGAGGGCGGGCAGGAGCTGCGCAAGGTGCGCAACATCAAGCCGGGCTTCAAGCGCGGCCGCTGGTTCGCGCTCGCCAACGCCGCGCTCGAGACGCTGCTCGGCGGTCGCACGCCCTGGACGCTGCGCAACAAGGCGGCCTACGCCGAGACGCAGCGGCTCGCCGACTTCGAGTCGCCGGACCGCGGTTGGACCGACCGCAGCCTGCCGCCGCGCGACCGCCTCGCCTCGGTGTTCTTCGCCAACAACTCACACGAAGAGAACCAGCCGATCCACCTCAAGGTGCGCGATACCTCCATCTGCGCGACCAAGTGCGCCACGGAGTACGGCAACCCCTGCCAGAACTTCTGCCCCGCCAATGTCTACGAGATGGTGGACGACGGCGCCGGCGGCAAGCGGCTGCAGATCAACGCCTCCAACTGCGTGCACTGCAAGGCCTGCGACATCAAGGACCCGTACCAGATCATCGACTGGACGACGCCCGAGGGCGGTTCGGGACCGATCTACCAGTCGTTGTAGGCGGACGGGACCGACCGGTCGTGGAAGCCGTGGACGCGGAACAGCAGCCTCTCTGGACGCCCTCGCCCGAACGGGTCGCGCGGTCGAACCTCACCCGCTTCAGGCAGCGGCTCGCGGCGCGGCGTGATCTCCGCCTCGCCGACTACGCGTCGCTGCACCGCTGGTCGCTCGAGCGGCCGGACATGTTCTGGTTCGAGATGGCGCACTTCGCCGATGTGCGCGCCGACTGGGCCGATGCCCCGGTGCTGCGCCACGGCGAGCGGATGCCGGGCGCCGAGTGGTTCCCGGGCGCACGGCTCAACTACGCGGAGAACCTGCTGCACTTCCACGACGACGCGCCTGCGATCGTCGCATGGGACGAGCGCGCGCACACCGACCCCTCGCGGCGTCGGTCGTTGTCGCGGCGTCGGCTCGAAGCGGAGGTGGGCCGGGTCGCTGCGGGCCTGCGCGCCGCCGGCATCTCGCCGGGCGACCGGGTGGCCGGTTTCCTGCCCAACATACCCGAGGCCGTGGTCGCGATGCTCGCCGCCGCCAGCATCGGCGCGGTCTGGTCCTCATGTTCGCCGGATTTCGGCGTCGCAGGTGTGCTCGACCGCTTCGGGCAGATCGCGCCCAAGGTCCTGGTGACCGCCGACGGCTACTTCTACGCCGGCAAGTCGATCGATTCTTTGGCGCCGGTGGCGGGCGTGCTCGCTGCGCTGCCCTCGGTGCGCACGGTGCTGGTGGTGCCGTTCCAGGCGGGCGAGGCGCAAGGCGTGGAGGCGGCGGGCAGGCTCGCCGCGCTGCTGGCCGGATCGTCCACTGCGCCTGCGGTCCTGCCGTGGGCGGCGTTCGGCACCTCGGGCGCACGGCCCGTCTTCGAGCGTCTGCCGTTCGACCACCCGCTGTTCGTGATGTATTCGTCGGGCACGACCGGCGTGCCGAAGTGCATCGTGCACGGTGCCGGCGGCACGCTGCTGCAGCACCTCAAGGAACACCAGCTGCACTGCGATCTGGCGCGCGGCGACCGGCTGTTCTTCTTCACCACCTGCGGCTGGATGATGTGGAACTGGCTGGTCGGTGCGCTGGCGAGCGGCGCGACCATCGTGCTCTACGACGGCTCGCCGCTGCACCCGGATCCGGGTGCGCTGTGGCGCATGGCCGAGACCGAGAAGGTCACGCACTTCGGCACCAGCCCGCGCTTCCTCGCCGCGCTCGCCAAGGCCGGCTATCGGCCGCGCGAGCATCTCTCGCTCGGCGCGCTGCGCAGCCTGCTCAGCACCGGCTCGCCGCTGCCGCCCGAGGCCTTCGACTTCGTCTACGAGGCGGTGAAGAGCGATCTGCACCTCGCCTCGATCTCGGGCGGCACCGACATCATCTCCTGCTTCTGCCTCGGCGACCCCACAGCCCCCGTGTTCCGCGGCGAGATCCAGTGCGCCGGGCTCGGCATGGCGGTCGATGTCGACGACGGCACCGGCCATGCGCTGCCTGTCGGCGAGCGCGGTGAACTCGTCTGCCGGCAGCCCTTCCCCTCGATGCCGATCGGCTTCTGGAGCGACGCCGACGGCGCGCGCTATCGCAAGGCCTACTTCGAACGCATCCCGGGCGTCTGGCACCACGGCGACTTCGTCTCGCGCACGCCGCGCGGCGGTTTCCTCATCCACGGCCGCTCCGATGCGGTGCTCAACCCGGGCGGCGTGCGCATCGGCACGGCGGAGATCTACCGCCAGGTCGAGCGGCTGCCCGAGGTGCTTGAATCGGTGTGCATCGGACAGGAGTGGCAGGACGATGTCCGTGTGGTGCTGTTCGTCCGGCTGCGCGACGGCGTCTTGCTCGACGATGCGCTGCAGACGCGCATCCGCGGCGCGATCCGCGCCCATACCTCGCCGCGGCATGTCCCGGCACGCATCGTCGCGGTGGCGGACATCCCGCGCACCTTGAGCGGCAAGACGGTCGAGCTCGCGGTGCGCGAGGTGGTGCACGGACGGCCGGTCGCCAACACCGACGCGCTCGCCAACCCGGACGCGCTCGCGCTGTTCCGCGACCTGCCGGAACTGCGTACATGACGCCGCGCGGGTCGGGCCGCGACCTGTTGCAGCGCTACCAGGAAGCCGCCGCCGCGGGCGGCTTCAGCGACGACCCGGCGCAGCGCGCCGCGCTGACGGCGCTCGAGCGCTTGCGCACCGAACTCGCCGCCGCGGAGCGCGTCTCGCTCACCGCGCGTCTGCTGCGCCGCTTCTCGGGGCCGTCGGGCCACGGCGCCGCACCGCGCGGCGTGTATCTTTGGGGCAGCGTCGGCCGCGGCAAGACCTGGCTCATGGACCTCTTCTTCGAGTCGGTGGCGACGCCGCGCAAGCAGCGCAGCCATTTCCACCGCTTCATGCAGGGCGTGCACGCCGGCCTGCGCCGCCACCGCGACCGCGAAGACCCGCTCGCCGCCGTCGCCGCCGACCTCGGCGCCGAGGCGCGGCTGATCTGCCTCGACGAGCTCTTCGTGTCGGACATCGCCGATGCCATGCTGCTCGGGGGCCTGTTCACCCATCTCGTCGACGGCGGCGTCACGCTGGTGACCACCTCGAACGTGCCGCCCTCCGGCCTGTACCGCGACGGGCTACAGCGCCAAAGATTCCTGCCCGCGATCGCGCTGCTGGAGCGCCACTGCGAGCTGGTCTGCGTCGACGGCGGAAACGACTACCGGTTGCGGCAGCTCACACGCGCGCCGATCTGGCTGCAGGCCGGCACCCCGAGCACGGGCGCCTCGCTCACCGAGATGTTCGAGGACCTCGCCGACGGGCCCGGCACCACGGGCGGCAGCGTGACGATCGAGGGCCGCGACATCCCCGTGGTGCGCGCCTGCGACAACGTGGTGTGGTTCGATTTCCGTGCGCTCTGCGAGGGGCCGCGCAGCCAGGACGACTATGTCAGCATCGCCCGCGAGTACCAGACGGTGCTGCTCTCGGATGTGCCGGTGTTCGACGGTCACGGCGGCAGTGAGGACGCCGCGCGGCGCTTCATCGCGCTGGTGGACGAGTTCTACGACCGGCGGGTCAACCTGGTCGTATCGGCGGCGGCCGCACCGACCCAGCTCTACCGGGGCAGCCGTCTCGCGTTCGAGTTCGAGCGTACGGCGAGCCGTCTCATCGAGATGCAGAGCGAGGAGTACCTCGCGAGCGAGCACCGCTACTAGCGGCGGTCGCGGCGGCGGAGCTAGTTGAGCGCGCCCGAGCCGTCGACCGGCCGGTCGGCGCCGCCGAAGAGACCGGCCACCTCGCGGGCCTCGAAGCGCCATGGCCGGTGGCAGAACTCGCAGGTGACGGTCACCGCGCCCTGCTCCGCGATGATCCCGTCGAGCTCGGCCTCGCCGAGCGCGCGCAGCATGCCGGAGACGCGCTCGGCGCTGCAGCGGCAGCGGAACTCGACGGACTGCGCGGGCTGCAGGCGCAGGTCGTGGCCGGCGCAGGCCTGCTGCAGGAGCTCCTCGACCGGGCGCCCGAGCAGTTCGTCGGCGGCGAATGCGGCCATCGCGTCCCGGGTCGCCTCGAGCGTCGCGGTGGCCTCGGCCTCACGCGCGGCGAGCGCGCTCGGCGCGTCCACGCTGCCGCCCCGTGCACCGGCCCGGTCATCCGAGAGGCCACCGGATTGCGGCAGCCGTTGCACCAACATTCCGGCGGCCTGCGCATCATCGGCGGCGAGGACGACGGCCGTCGGCAACTGCTCCGAGCCTTCGAAGTAGCGCTCCAGCGCGGCGGCGAGCGAGCCGCCGCCGAGGGGAACGATGCCCTGGTAGCGCGCGCCGCCTTCGGCTTCGAGCGTGACGGCGAGCTGGCCGTCGCCCACCAAGGCCTCGAAGCCCTCGACGACCCGCTGCGCATCGAAACGCGCCACGGCGCGCAGCTTGAGGTCGTGGGTGCACTGGGCCACCAGCAACCGCACCGCGCCGCTGCCCTGCATCTGCAGGGTGAGCTCGCCTTCGAACTTGATGGTGGAGGCGAGCAGCGCCGCCGCCGCCGCGGCCTCGCCGAGCAGGCGACGCACCGGCGCCGGGTAGTCGGCGTGTTCCCGCAATGCGAGCCACGCGGGACCGAGACGCACGAAGCGTCCTCGCACCGACTGGTGCTCGACGGTGAAGCGGTGGACCGCATCCACGCCGAGGGTCTCCTCGACGGCGTCGTTCATCCGGCGAGTTTTTTCTTGAGCAGGTCGTTGAGCTGCGCGGGGTTGGCCTTGCCGCCGGTCGCCTTCATGACCTGACCGACGAAGAAGCCGAACAGCTTGTCCTTGCCGGAGCGGTAATCGGCGAGCTGGCCGGGGTTCTTGGCCATGACCTCGTCGATGGCGGCCTCGATGGCTCCGGTGTCGGTGATCTGCCGCAGGCCCTTCTGCTCGATGACGGCGTCGGCGCTCGCGCCGCCGTCCCACATCGTCTCGAAGACCTCCTTGGCGATCTTGCCGGAGATGGTGGCATCGACGATGCGCGTCACGAGACCCGCGAGCGCGGCGGAGTCGACCTTCGACTGGCCGACCTCGAGGTTGTCGCGGTTGAGGAAGGCTGCGAGGTCGCCCATCACCCAGTTGGCGCAGAGCTTCGGGTCGCGGCCGACGCGGCGTACGACATCCTCGTAGTACGCACCGAGTTCGCGGCTCGCGGTGAGCACCCCGGCGTCGTACTCGGAGAGGCCGTGCTCGCGCACGAAGCGCGCGGCCTTCTCGTCGGGCAGCTCCGGCAGCGTGGCGCGCAGCGACTCGATGACCTCGGGCTCGAGCGCCACGGGCAGCAGGTCGGGGTCGGGGAAGTAGCGGTAGTCGTTGGCTTCCTCTTTGGAGCGCATGGAGCGCGTCTCGCCCTTGTCGGGGTCGTAGAGCCGCGTCTCCTGCACCACCTTGCCGCCGGACTCGATGAGCTCGATCTGGCGCTCGACCTCGTAGTTGATGGCCTTCTCGACATAGCGGAAGGAGTTGAGGTTCTTGATCTCGGCGCGGGTGCCGAACTTCTCGGCGCCCTTGCGGCGCACCGACACGTTGGCGTCGCAACGGAACGAGCCTTCCTGCATGTTGCCGTCGCAGATCTCGAGGTAGCGCACCAGGGTGTGCACCTTCTTCATGTAGGCGACGGCTTCCTTCGCCGAGCGCATGTCAGGCTCGCTCACGATCTCGATGAGCGGCGTGCCGGCGCGGTTGAGGTCGATGCCGGAGACGCCCGGCAGCCCCTCATGCAACGACTTGCCCGCGTCCTCCTCGAGGTGCGCACGGGTGATGCCGATGCGCTTGCGGGTGCCGTCGTCGAGCACGATCTCGAGCGCGCCCTCGGCGACGATCGGCAGCTCGTACTGGCTGATCTGGTAGCCCTTGGGCAGGTCGGGGTAGAAGTAGTTCTTGCGGGCGAACACCGAGCGCGGCGCGATGCGCGCGCCGATGGCGAGACCGAAACGCACGGCCATGCGCACGGCTTCGCCGTTCAACACCGGCAGCACGCCCGGATAGCCGAGGTCGACGAGGTCGGCCTGGGTGTTCGGCTCGGCGCCGTAGGCGGTGGCGGAACCGGAGAAGATCTTCGAGCGCGTGGCGAGCTGCGCATGGATCTCGAGACCGATGACGGTTTCCCATTCCATGGCGGTCGTCCTCAGGCCCAGGCCGACGGCACGCGCAGATGCCAGTCGGTCTCCTGCTGATAGCGGTGCGCGGCGTTGAGCATGCGCGCCTCCGAGAAATGCGGGCCGATCAGCTGCAGCCCGACCGGCAGACCGCCCGCGAAGCCGCAGGGGATGGACATCGCCGGCAGGCCCGCGAGGTTCGCGCCGATGGTGTAGATGTCGTTGAGGTACATGGTGATCGGGTCGTCGTTCTTCTCGCCGATGCCGAACGCGGTGGTCGGCGCGGTGGGCCCGAGCAAGAGGTCGCACTCGCCGAACGCACGCGCGAAATCGGCGCTGATGAGCTGCCGCACGCGCTGCGCCTTCAGGTAGTAGGCGTCGAAGTAGCCCGCGGACAGCACATAGGTGCCGGTCATGATGCGGCGCTTGACCTCGGCTCCGAAGCCCTCGCCGCGCGAGCGGCAGTAGAGGTCGGCGAGGTTGCGCGGCGAGTCGCAGCGGTGGCCGAAGCGGACGCCGTCGAAGCGCGCGAGGTTCGAGGAGCACTCGGCGGGCGCGACCACATAGTAGGTGGGCACGGAGAGCGGCAGGTTCGGGCAGCTCACCTCGCGCACCTTGGCGCCCAGTTTTTCGTAGACCGCGATCGCCTCGCGCACGCGCTGGCCGCAGTCGCCGTCGAGGCCCTTGTCGAAGAACTCGCGGACGAGGCCGATGGTGAGACCCTCGAGGCTGTCGCCGAGGGTGGCGGTGTAGTCCGGCACGGCCGACTCGACGCTGGTCGAGTCGCGCGGGTCGAAGCCCGACATCGGGCCGAGCAGCAGCGCGGCGTCCTCGGCGCTGACGGTGATCAGGCCCGCCTGATCGAGGCTCGAGGCGAAGGCGATCATGCCGTAGCGGCTGACGCGACCGTAGGTGGGCTTGATGCCGGTGATGCCGCAGAGCGCGGCAGGCTGGCGGATCGAGCCGCCGGTGTCGGTGGCGGTGGCGGCAGGCGCGAGCCGCGCCGCGACGGCGGCGGCCGAGCCGCCCGAGGAGCCGCCCGGAACCTTGGTCGGGTCCCAGGGGTTGCGGACCGGGCCGAAGAAGCTGGTCTCGTTCGACGAGCCCATGGCGAACTCGTCCATGTTGAGCTTGCCGAGCATCACGGTGCCGGCGGCCTTAAGGCCCTTCACCACGGTCGCGTCGTAGGGCGAGACGAAGTCGGCGAGCATCTTGGAGCCGCAGGTGGTCTTCACCCCCTCGGTGCAGAAGATGTCCTTGTGGGCGATCGGGACGCCGGTGAGCGCCCCGGCGCGCCCGGACGCGCGAGCGGCATCCGCCGCCGCCGCGGCCGCGAGGGCGGCCTCGCCGGTGACCGTGACGAAGGCATTCAGGGCGGGCTGCCCGGCCGCGATACGGGCGAGGCAGGCCTGGGTGAGCTCCACGCTGGAGTAATCGCCCCGGGCGAGGCCGCGGGCGAGCCCGGCGACGGTCGGGGCCGGCAGGGACGGCGGGGCGGTCATTCGATCACCTTCGGGACGAGGTAGAGGCCGGCCTCCACCCGGGGCGCATTGCGCTGGTAGAGGTCGCGACGGTCGGTCTCGGTGACCTCGTCGGGCCGCAGGCGCTGCGACAGCCCCGGCAGGGGGTGGGCCATCGGGGCGATGCCCTCGGTCGGCGCCCGGTCGAGCTCGCCCACGAAGGCGAAGATGCGCGACAGGGAGTCGACATAGACCGGTATCTCGGCCTCGGTGAGCTCCAGGCGCGCGAGGCGGGCGATGTTCTCGATGTCGGTACGGGTCAGGCTCATACGGCGGTCCGCGGAATACACGGGAAAACCGGCCTTGGCCGGACCGCGAATCATACACCGTCGCCTTGTGGAAGGTCGCGCGGATTGGTAGATTTCCCGCCCTTTCCCCATCCTCCTCCGGATCGCGGCACCCACCGATGTTCAAGCGTCTGCGCGGCTATTTCTCCAGCGACCTCTCCATCGACCTGGGGACGGCCAACACCCTCATCTATGTCCGCGACCGCGGCATCGTGCTCAACGAGCCCTCGGTCGTCGCGGTGCAGGAGGACTACAGCCGCGGCGGCAAGGTCATCGTCGCCGTGGGCGCCGAGGCCAAGAACATGCTCGGCCGCACGCCGGGGCACATCACCGCCGTGCGCCCGATGAAGGACGGCGTGATCGCCG
>Ga0315900_10007470_pt1 | contig 14344 bp, 11 predicted proteins | sample LakEriMetagenome_FD_203521 | JGI IMG/M metagenome (GOLD analysis project Ga0315900, IMG submission 203521) | Freshwater fungal communities from buoy surface, Lake Erie, Ohio, United States - Buoy 12 MA114 | ecosystem: Environmental > Aquatic > Freshwater > Lake > Lake biofilm | place: USA: Lake...
TCGCCGACCACCGCGAGGGCGAGCAGGACGGCGACGGGGATGAGGACGCGCGGGTTCATGACCGCTGGATTATAGACGCGCCGCGAAACGCCGGGTGGCACGCCAAGCCATTCGCGGCGGGATGCCGGGATTATTCCACCCGTCTCCCGCCCGGCCCCCGGCGCGAGCCGGGCGGGCTGCGGGCCTACGGGGACGACCGGTCACGCCCCCGGAAAGAGCACGTACAGCATCAGGTAGATGACGACGCCGGTGACCGACACGTAGAGCCAGATCGGCAGCGTGACCCGCCCCAGCCGCCGGTGGGCGTCGAACCGGCCCTTCCAGGCCAGGAAGAACATCCGCAGGGCGAGGACGGGCACGGCCGCGGCCAGGGGCACGTGCGTCCCGAGGATCGCCAGGTACACGGGCCGCACCGATTCGGGGCCGGCGAACCGGTGGGTGCCCTCGATCGCCCAGCGGGCGAGGTAGGACACGAGAAACACGCAGGACGTGATGAACGCGGCCGTCATCGCCGCCCGATGCCGCTTCACCCGGCCGCGGCGGATCGCCACCCAGCCGACGACGAGCAGCAGGGTCGCCAGCGCGTTGAGCGCGGCGTTCACGGTGGCCAGCGGATGGGCGGCCTGCGGCAGGGCGACGGCCAGGCAGGCGGGCGTCATGGCGTCGCGGTCCCGCCGGTCGTCGGGGCCGGCTCGGCGAGCACCTCGCGGATCAGCTTCTTCAATTGCTCGACCTTGTCGGCCTGCAGCAGGTGGTAGCCGCCACGGAGCCGCCCCTGGCGGTCGAAAACGACGCCCCGCTCGGAGTGCACGCCGACCTCCACCGGCAGGCGGAACGTCTTCAGCCCCACGTCGCTGATCGTCTGCATGTCGCCGGTGAGGAACTTCCAGCGGGCCGGATCGGCCTCGAACCGGTCGGCGTAGCGGGCAAGGACGTCGGGCGTGTCGTTGTCGGGATCGCAGGTCAGGCTCACGGCCACGAAGTCGGGATCGTCGATCTCCCTGACGATCTCGGCCACGGCCTGGTTCTCCCGGAAGCAGGGCCCCGGGCAATTCGCGAAGAAGATGCTGCCCATCCACACCTTGCCGGCCAGGGACGCCGAGGAGAACTCCTGTCCGGTCTGGTCGGTGAGGGCGAACGGCGTGTTGGCGATGCGGGTCGCCGACTCGTCGTCGATCGCCACCCGCCCGGACACGGCCTGCGGCTCCGGCGGGGCGCCATGCCGCCTCTCCCTGGTCGGCCCGCAGCCGGCACAAAGAGCCAGAAAACAGACCGCGGCCACTCCCAGCCACAGCGGCATCCGGGCAGGCGAGCGGGTCGGCGTGAGGATCGCGAGCGTGTCAGCGAGCGAACTCATGCCGCCTGCGAGCCGAGTTGGGCGCATGGATTCAACCGTGGCCTTCAATGGGCCGCCCCGTGATCCGCCGGCTCGCGGGCGGCGCCCGCCTCCTCCATGAGCGTCACGTCCGACGGCCGGGCCATGTGCAGCGCCCGCTCCTGCGACGCCATGCGGTTCCGCATGCCCACGTCGGGGATGAGCATGATCGCCAGGAACAGCGCCATCATCGCGGCCGGGATCGTGAGCACGTACTTCCAGTTGGCCTCCCAGAGGACGTGCATGAAGAACAGCACGACGAGCATCGCCTTCGTGCAGGAGACGGCCATCATGAAGGCCCATCCGACCTGCGGCTGGTCCCGCCAGGGCCAGTAGGGCGTGAACGTGAGGAACGACATGGTCGTCAGGAAGCAGAGGGCCAGGAACACGGCCAGGTAGGTGCCGAGGCCCCCGTGGCCGTGGTCGTGGCCGCCGTGCTCGGCGTGATGCAGGGCGTCGTCGGCGGTCTCGCCGGCGCGGGTGACGGGGCCGTGGTCGTGGTCGTGGTGGTTGCTCATTTGAGTGGCTCGCCGCGTTGTCCGTTGAGTTTACCAAACCGGGCATCGCCGGAGGCGATGCCTGTCGATCGTGGAAACCCTTGGCGTTTCCACCGATCGACCAAGTCGAAAAAGGCCATGGAGGGCTTTTTCGACGCGAAAACTAGAACAGGTAGAGAAGTGGGAACAGGAAGATCCATACGAGATCGACGAAGTGCCAGTAGAGCCCGATGTTCTCGATCATCCCGGCGTTCTTGGGCCCGAGCGTGTAGCCGAGCAGGATCGCGAACACGAGCAGGCCCACCGCGACGTGCACGGCATGGAAGCCGGTGAGGAGGAAATACGTGCTCGCCCACATGTTGCCGCCGGGGATGACGATCGGGAGCCGCAGCCAGGGAAACACGTCGTTGAGCCCCTGCACGTGCCCGCCGCCGTGGCCGCCCGCGGAGTGGGCCGCCGGCAGCGGCATGATCTGGTCGGCGACCACCGCCATGTCCACGAGTTGCTGGTCGGGGCTGGCGACCATCTTCTGGATCTGCTGCAGGCCGTCGCGGGCCCGCCGCTGCTCCGCGGTGAGCTGGTCGGCCTTCGCGACGTCGAGCCGCATCAGCACGTCGACGGTGTCGCCCGGCTTGGCCTCGGCGTCGGCCGGCTCCCTGAGGAACACGGGCACGCTCGCGACCGGCAGCTTGCGGAGCGCGTCGAGCCGGGCACGGACGGCGGAGCCGTAGTACAGGTCGGGCCGCTCGTAGATCAGGCCGCGGGGGGCGGCCGGGTAGATGCCGTGGGAGAACTTCGACCAGTACTCGTAGGCCTTGATGCCGAGGAACAGGCTGCCCAGGAGCAGCGTGAGCAGCATCCAGAACTTGGCGAGGCCGGTCTTGGAGGCCTTCGCCGCCTCGAGCGCCAGGACGATCGTGACGCTCGAGCAGATGAGCACGAAGGTGTTGAAGGCGCCGATCGGCTCGGAGAGGTGGACGTGGTGCGGCTTCGGCCACACCGGGGCCCCGAAGCGGAGCACGACGTAACTGCCGAGCAGCGCCGCGAAGAACATGATCTCCGTGGAGAGGAACAGCCACATGATCAGCTTGCCCCGGGAGAGCGGCAGCCCGGGCTGGTACTGGAGGTGGACGTGGCCATGGTGGCCGTCGTCGTGGCCCCCGTGGCCGCCTTCGTGGCCGTGGTCGTGTGGGATCGAGATCGCGGAGGCGTTCATGGCGGGCACCGGAGGAACGGGGAGGTCGGGGATCAGGCCGGCCGGCCCAGCACGACCGCCGCCGTGAGCAGGCCGAGCAGGGAGCCGAGGGACGTGAGCAGGAGCACGCGGGCCGAGGCGTCGTCGCGGCGGATCGCGAACCGCACCGCCGCCAGAGCATAGACGATGCCCGCCAGGGCCGCCGCCAGGAAGAGGCGGATGCCCGCCGAGGGCACCGCCAGGGCGAGCGCGGCGGGGATCATCGCCAGCGCCGCGGCCAGCGACTGGCCTCCGGCACGGAGGCCGCTGGGATCGACGACGGTGAGCATCTTCAGGCCGGCGGCGGCGTATTGGCGGCGGTACAGCCAGGCGATGGCCATGAAGTGCGGGAACTGCCAGAGGTAGAGGACGGCCCCGAGCGCGGCCGCGGCGAACGTGCCCTTGGGATCGCCGGCGGCGAGGCGGGCCGGCCCGTCGGCGGCCAGCCAGCCGATCGCGACGGGCAGCGCGCCGGCGACCGCACCGACGGCGGTGTTCAGCGGCGAGATCCGCTTGAGCGGCGTGTAGGCGGCCACGTAGAGGACCCACGTGGCCAGGGCCGCGAGCGTCGCCGGCCAGCCGCCGGCGGCGACCGAGATCGCCGCCCCGACGGCGAGCAGTGCGGCCGCCCCGACCCACGCGGTGCCGACGGCCAGCCGGCCCGCGGCGACGGGTCGATCGGCCGTCCGCGGCATGAGGGCGTCGGTGCGGCGCTCGAGGATCTGGTTGGCCACGCTGGAACTCGCGGCGATCAGCGCCGTGCCCACGAGCAGCCCCAGGAGCGGCCCCACGTCGGCCGGCCGGCCGGCCGTGAGCCAGAAGGCCGTCGCCACCGTGGCCAGCACCATGAGCGCGATCTTCGGCCGCGCGAGTTGCGCGACGTCGGCCACCAGCCCGGCCGACGCGGCACGGTTCACGACGGAATCGGCGGCGAGCGCCGGCAGCGCGACGGCGACCGGCTGCGGGGGCGTCATGCGAACACCTCGTTCCTGGCGCCGGTCCGTCGGCCGACGGCCGGCGTCGCGTCCCGCAGCCCGCCGCTCACCAGCCAGAGCACGACCGACCCGCCGAGAATCAGCATGCCGAGCACGACGTGCCCGGTGACCACGGCCGCGCCGGAGGTGCTGCGGGCCTGGATCGCCTCCGCGAACCGCCAGGACTCGGGCAGGATCCCCGTGGGCAGACCCCACGACACGACCCACGCGCCGCAGCCGAGGGCGATCTGGCAGACAACGAGCCCGGCCAGCAGCCACGACCAGCGGCGGGCCGCGGACGCCGCGGCGCCGTTCACCCAGGCGAGCATCCCGGCCACGGCCGCGACCACGACGGCACCGGCCACGTGGAACCCGATCAGCCAGCGGAACGTGAGCGGATCGAGCGCGGCGTCAAGGTGCCGCAGCTGGGCCCCGGCCACGAGCTGCACGTAGGAGGCGATCACGAGCGCCGCCGCGCCGACGGCCGCGACGAAGGCCCGGGGCCGCGGCGGCACGGGCACCGCGTCGCGGCGGGCCGGGGATGCCACCGCCCCGCCCCGCCGCGTGAGCGTGGCGATCGCGGTGGCGACGGCGAAGAACAACGGGCCGGTGCAGGCATGCACCTTGGCGATCGTCTTGTCGTCCAATCTCACCCGCATCCCGCCGAGCAGCCCCTGCACCACGACCAGGAGCACGGCGGCGACCGCCAGCGACCTCACGGCCGGGCTTTGCCCGCTCCGCCAGACCACGGCCGCGAGCACGAGCGAGAGCAGGCCCACCACGGCACCGAGCAGCCGGTGGCCGTGCTCGAGGAACAGATCCCAAGGGCCCCCGAGCCAGTCGGCGAGCGGAAACAGGAACATGTTGTGACCGTACGTGGCCGGCCAGTCGGGCACGGCCATCGCCGCCTCGTAGGTCGTGACCAACGCCCCGAAGCAGAGCAGCACGGCCGTCACCGCCACGACCAGGCAGGCGACGAGATGGGGCCAGTTGAGGCGGCGGGTGGACATGGGCGGCTCGGCGGGGACCGGCTCCGGCAATCAGTGCGCCGCCGCGGCCGCCCGCGCCGCGGACTCGTTCGGCGGGTCGGTCTGCATGAGATGGTCCTTGTCCACGCCCGGCACCGAGTACTCGTAGGGCCCGCGGTGCACCACCGGCTGGTAGTCGAAGTTGCCGTGGCCCGGCGGGCTCGGCGCGGTCCACTCGAGCGTGTTGGCGTTCCAAGGATTCCGGCCGGCCTTCGGACCGTTGAACATGCTCCAGATGAAGTTCGCCGCGAAGATCACCTGGCTGGCCACCATGCCGATGGCGCACCAGGTCATGAAGGCGTTCATCGGCTGGAGGTGGTGGAACGTCTCGTAGTGGTAGGCGTCGGCGAGCCGCCGCGGGAAGCCCACGGCCCCGAGGATGTGCATCGTGAAGAAGGTGCCGTTCATGAAGATGAAGGTCAGGAAGAAGTGCACCTTCCCCCAGAACTCGTTCATCATCCGGCCGAACATCTTCGGGAACCAGAAGTAGATCCCCGCGAACACGCCCATCGCCGTGCCGCAGAAGAGCACGTAGTGGAAGTGGGCGACGATGAAGTAGGTGTCGTGGATGAAGATGTCCACCGGCGTGGCGGCCATGAAGATGCCCGACAGGCCGCCGATGATGAACATCGACACGAACGAGATCGCGAACAGCATCGCCGTCGTGTACTGGATCCGTCCGCCCCACAGCGTGCCCAGCCAGTTGAAGGTCTTCACGGCGCTCGGCAGCGCGATCATCATCGTCGACACCATGAAGGTGATGCCCAGGGCCGGGTTCATGCCCGACATGAACATGTGGTGGCCCCAGACGATGAACCCCAGGCCGGCGATGCCGGCCACGGAATAGACCATCGGCCGGTAGCCGAACAGCGGCTTGCGGGCGAAGACGGTGAGGATGTCGCTCACCATGCCCATTGCCGGCAGGATCATGATGTACACGGCGGGGTGGCTGTAGAACCAGAACAGGTGCTGCCAGAGCAGCGGCTGGCCGCCGCCCGCACCGGGCACGGCGTTGTTGACGATGTTGCCCTCGGGCGAGAAGAAGCCCGTGCCGAGCGTGCGGTCGAAGAGCTGCATGAAGCCGGCGGCGGTGAGCACCGGCAGGGCGAAGGCCTGAAGGATGGCGGTGATGAACATCGCCCAGATCGTCATCGGCAGGCGGAACATCGTCATCCCGGGAGCCCGCATGAGGATGATCGTGGTCATGTAGTTGACGCTGCCGAGCATCGACGACACGCCCACGAACGTCAGGCCGACGAGCCACAGCGTCTGGCCCCAGCCGCTGGAGGGCGAGGAGGCGACGTTGGTGGAGAGCGTGGGATAGCTCGTCCAGCCGCCCGAGGCCGCGCCCCCCTCGACGAAGAAGCTCGCCCCGAAGGCGATGAAGGCCGGCCACATGAACCAGTACGACAGCATGTTGAGCGTCGGAAAGGCCATGTCGTCGGCCCCGATCATCAGCGGGATGAGGAAGTTGCCGAACGCCCCCGCGAGCACCGGGATGATGACCAGGAAGATCATCACCGTGGCATGCATCGTGAACAGCATGGTGTAGAACTCGGGCGCCATCTGCCCGCCCTGCTGGGCGAAGAGCTTGCCGAGCACCGGCACGTCGGACCACGGCCAGGCCACCTGCCAGCGGACGGCCAGGGCGAGCAGGCCGCCGATCAGGAACCACAGCAGCGTGGAGAAGAGGAACTGCAGGCCGATGACCTTGTGGTCCTTCGAAAACACGTAGGTCGAGAGGAAGTGGCCCAGGCCGCCACGCGGGGCCGCCTGATGGCCGCCGGTCTGCGGCAGCGTCGGGCTCGAGGTGGCGATGCTCATGGGATTCTCCTCCGGGAGAAAATTAGGGACGGGAGCTATTTTTCAGTTTTGAGTGGTGTTTTCGAGGCAGGAGTGGCAAAACAGCTCCCGTCCCTATTTTTCAGTCGGCGGCGGCGGCGGTGCCGTCCGGGGCCTCGGGCTGCGTGGCCTCCTGCCGCGCGTACTGCTCCTCCAGCCAGCGATTGAACCGCTCCCGCGGCTCGACCGTGATCCGGCCCTTCATCTTGTAGTGGCCCCAGCCGCACAGTTCCGCACAGACGATGTCGAACTCGCCCGTCTCGGTGGCCTTGAACCACACCGGGATCTTCATGCCCGGCACGGCGTCCTGCTTGATCCGCAGGTTCGGCAGGAAGAAGGAGTGCAGCACGTCCATGCTCTTGAGCTGGATGAGCACGTCCTCGTCGGCCGGCACGTGCAGGTCGTTGACCAGGAACAGGTCGTCGGGGGTGCCGAGCATGCCGTCGCGGCCGGGGTAGCGGAGCCGCCACTCGAACTGCCGGGCCACGACCTCGACCGTGGGCGCCATCCGCGGCCGCCGCATCTTCACGTCGGCCCAGGCGTTCATCTGGTAGATGGCGATGAACAGCAGCGTGGCGGCGGGGATGATCGTCCACACCACCTCCAGCGTGTGGCTGCCCTGCACGTAGGTGGCCAGGCCCGCCGCCTTGGCGGCGTCGTACTTCCACATGAACCAGAAGAGGATCGCCTCGGTGGCGATGAACACGACCCCCGTGAGGGCCAGGATGAAGTAGAACAGGCCGTCGATGCTCGGGCCGTGGGCGGCCACGTTCTTGGGCAGCCAGTGGTCGTAGGCCGGGGCCACGGCGAACACGGCCACGCCGAGCACCGGCACGAGCAGGAACAACAGGGACCAGAAGATCCCGGCGATGCGACTGTTCACGACTCGACTCCCCTGCCGCGACTAGAACCGGTCCCGGGCCACCATCGGCCGATCCACCCCGAGCTCGCCGTCGAGTTCGTAGGGCAGCGACCGGATGTAGTTGACGATGTGCCAGATGTCCTCGGGCGAGATCGTGCCCTTGGCGGCCGGCATCGGCGCGCCGTTGATGCCGGCGTAAATGCGGTAGTAGAGGTCGAGCGGCCGCCGCCCGCCGCGGTAGATGCCATGCCGCAGGTTCCGTGGCGGGATCGTCCGCGGCCGCAGGGCGTCGCCCTCGAGCACCTGCTCGAACCCGGCGATCCACCGCCGTTCGGCGGCTTCCATCTCGGCCCCGGAACGCTGCGCGAGCTTGGCGTGGATCTTCCAGATGTTCTTGTTCCAGTCGTCGTAGTCGTTGGCCTGGCCGTCGCCGAGCGCGGTGGGCCCGTGACACTTCACGCAGTTGGCCTTGTCGCCGTAGAAGAGTTCACGGCCCTTGGCGATCGACGCCTTGAGGTCGATGTCGGTCGGCATCGGGGGCACAGGGATCGCGGCGGCGGCGGCGGCCGACCAGCGGTCAGCGATCGGCGCGAGCGTCTCGGCCACGAGGAACTCGCGGGTCTCGGGAAGCTTTCCCTGCGCCTCGTCGTCGAGCTCGAAGAAGGCCCGCATCAGGGCGATCTCGGTCTCGCCCCGGATGGAGAGGTACTTGACGTACTCAGCCAAGGCGTCCACCTGCGTCTCGCTGAGCAGCGCGAACGAGGGCATGGACGTGCCCGGGATGCCGTTGTGGAGGATGCGGACGAGGTCGTCGTGCGTGGGCTTGTCGGCCCGCTCGGTGCTCTTGAACTTGAACACTCCCGGGCGGTAGTCGCGGGGATAGGGATTGAGGAACGCGGCCGTCGGCCCCAGGCCGTCGCCCGCGATCCCGTGGCAGTGGGCGCAGTGCTCGCGGTAGAGGCCGTTCTTACGCCCCACGATGTCGCTGCGGACCGGACCGGCCGCCAACTGCAGTTTGGCGACGTCGAGGCCGGTCTCGGGCAGCGCCACGGGATCGTCCGGCGTGCCGAACATCGCCAGCAGGACCGTGGCGACCTGCCTCTGCTGATCCGGCGTGAGCGCCTGATCGGCGGAGATCAGATCCTTCTCGCCCGTGGGCGCGGCGGCCTCGACGAGGTTGGCGCGGAAGGAGGCCGGGGGCGTCTTTCCGCAGCCGGCGGCGAGAACCGCCGTCCCGGCGAGCAGGAAGGCGAGGCGGCGACGAGCATGAGCGGGAATCATCAGCATGGCTGCATCGGGAAAAGGGTCAGGTGCCGAGGGCGGAGGCGGGCACTTCCAGCGTGCCCAGGTCCTTCTCCTCGTTCTCCTCGAGCTTGATCTGGAAGCGGCCCTTGGGAGTCCACTGCAGGTCCGGCTTGGCCAGGCCCAGGGCGCCGTTGGCCCCGGTGGCCCGCTCGTGCCAGACCTGGAACTCGAGCGGTTCGCCGGCCGGCAGGTCGGGAATCGTGAACGAGCCGTCGGCCGCCGACACGGCCACATAGCCGTCCTTGCGGAACACCATGTAGGCCTTCATCCACGGATGGACGTTGCAGGTCACCATCGTGGGCATGCCCGTCTCCGCCTTGGCGGCGTAGGCCAGGCCGCCGCCGGCGGGGATCAACTGATTGAAGTCGCTGCCGGAGATGTTGGTGTTGTGGCCCACCGGATCGCTGTTGCGGATGTCGATCGGCTGTCCGACGCGGGCCGCGAACACGGGCGCCAGGAACTCGCAGTTCTTCTGGTCGAAGACGACCTGCGGCCCGGGCCCCGGGTCCTTGACGCGGCTCGTCTTGCGTGCGAACACGACCACGTTCGCCAGGCCCTTCGTGGAGGAATCGACGAGCAGCGAGCGGTCGAAGAGCTTGGCCGTCTTGCCGCAGACCTCGGTGTCCTTGTCGGCGACGAGCGCCCTGGCCTCGCCGGGCGTGCCGGCGAACACGAACCGGCCCTTGAGCGTCGCCCAGCCGGTGCCCGCAGCCGCGGCCGCGGCCGGACCGGAGGCCTCGCCCGCGGCGGCCCGCAGCGTCTCACGCAGCTTCAGGGCCGCTGCCTCGTCGGCCGCCGGCGCGGGCACGCGGGCGGGACTGCACCCGGCGGCCAGCAAGCCGGCCAGGACCACGATCGATCGGAGAGGGGGCGGGAAGCTCATCCGGGGTGCTCTCACTTCTTGAACGCGGCCGCCTCGACGGGGATCTCCCCGAGGTCGGTGCCGGCAGCCTCGACCTTGACCTTGAGCCGCCCCTTCGCGTCGGCCTTGCCCTTGGCGGTGGCGACCTCCTTGAGGTTGCCGGCCTTCTCGTGCCAGAGCTGGAGCTCGACCTCGCCGACCGGAACGCCCTGGATCTCGAACGAGCCGTCGGGCTTCGTCACGGCGGCGTACGGATTGCCGCGGACGACGACCCAGGCCTTCATCCAGGGGTGGATGTTGCAGGTCACGCCGACGGGAAGCGTCTCCTCGGCCGCGAACTTGAGGACGGTCTTGTCACCGGCCGGAATCACCGGATTGGCCTGCGGATTCTTCAACGTCGTGACGTTGCTGTTGTGCCCCACCGTGTCGGAGTTCTTGATCACGAACTCCTGACCAGTCTGCACGAACACGACGTGCGGCTCGAAGCGGCAGCCCTTGTTGTCGAGCTCGACCGGTTTGGCCTTCGCAGCCTTGTCGACCTCGGGGTTGATCTTCACGCCCTTGTCGCGAACGAAGACGACGATGTTTTGGATCCCCTTGTCGGCCCCCACCACGAGCTCCTCGGCGAGCAGCTTGTGCTTGCCGCAGACCTCGACATCCTTGTCGGCCTTGAGCTCCGAGGCGGCCGGCGGCTCGCCCTTGAAGACGAACTTGCCCTTGATGGTGCCCCAGTCCTCGGCCCGTGCCGACGAGATGGCGAGGCAGGCGGCGACCGCGGCGAGGCGAACGAACGACGACTTCATGACATGGCTCCGGGCAGGGCGAAGGGGAGGGATCGGCTCGACACCATCAGTTTAGGGCGGCGGACGTCGGGGACGAGCCGGCGGCGGGCCGGAGGCCGACGGGCGGCGGCTGCGGAGCCGGCGCCGCGGCCGCCGGCGAGCCGGACGGTTGCGGCACGGCCGACTGCGGGGCGGCCGGGGCGGCCTGCCGCAGGAACGCCTCGAGCACCGGGCGGAGGTTGCTCTTGGCGAAGGTGTCGAAGTGCATCAGCAGGTCGGTGAGGGCGGCGACCTGCTGCTCGCTCGTGCCCTTGTAGAGGTCCTGGCTCACCGGCTTGTCGAACGGGATGTTCACCGGCATGCCCGTGTAGGGCAGGAACCGCTTCGGGTTGGCGATCCAGTCGTGCACGTAGCCCGGCCGCAGCCGCTCGTGGACGCGGGCCAACTGCGGGGCCAGCGCCTTGACGCTGCCCGGCGGCGTGTAGTCGCCCACGAGGTGGCACTTCACGCAGTAGTTCGTGTTGGTGACGATCTTGAGCGCGCCCTGGAGGTGGCCCGGGTAGGCCCGCTCCGCCGCCGCCAGCGAACTCTCGTCGAGCCGCGGGTCGGCCACGTAGGGATACTCCGCCCCGTCCACGGCAGCGAAGTAGTCCACGAGCTTCGCCGCCTGGGAGGCGTCGAAATGGAACTTCGGCATCCGCAGCACGGCGGGCGGCCGGATGGGGTGCGGGTTGAGCAGGAACTTGTGCAGCCAGGCGGACTGCACCTTCCTGCCCTCGCCGACCAGCGGTGGCGGCAGCCAGCCCCAGGCGTCGTCGGCCTTGACGTTCGGATTCACCTGCTTCTCGTCCGCGAACACCACCGGGAAGAGCAGCCGGGCCAGGTCGCCGCCCTTGGCGGGATAGTGATGCCCGGCGGCGAGGGCGTCGTCGGGCACCACGAGGTTCGGGGAGCCGACCGCCCGCGCCGCCCCGTCCACGAGCGCGTCCCGCCACAGCATGAACGGCCGCGACTTGGCCTCCGGGTCGTCCGCATCGACCGGCGTGCCCTCCTCGTCCGCCCGCTGCGGCTTGCCCGTCTCGGGATCGAGCACCGGCATGCCGACGAGCGACGCCTTGCGGCGGCCCTGGCGGTCGGTCACCAGCGACGCCTCGATCTGCTGCGGCGTGAAGTGCGGCGAGAGGAACGGGTAGTCGGCCAGTTCCATGGCATCGCCGAGGGAGCCCGGCTTGTAGCGGATGTCCCAGCGGTCCATGTTCAGCACGTGGCAGCCGCCGCAGTTGTACTGCTCCGCCACGACGAGGCCGTCGAGCCGGGCCTGCTCCCGCGGCGACGGCTGGTAGACGTACTTCGCCGCCGGCGGCTCGGCCACCAGGCCGAGCACGAACGTCATCACCGCCTCCCGCTGCTTCTGGTCGAAGGGGAACTGCGGCATGCGGTACCGCTCGTTGTAGGTCTTGTTCTCGGCCTTCTTGTAGTCGTAGCTCCGCGGCGCCCGCAGCTTCTGCCAGAGGAAGCCCTCCCGCTCGTGGCCCACGAGCTTCTCCAGGAAGTAGCCGGTGTCGGGATCGACCGACTCGGGATCGACGTGGGCGTCGTCGTGCTCGGCCGACGCATAGGCGAGATCGGGGTTGATCGTGTCGTCGGCCCGGGGCTTGTCGGAGGCCGGCTGCTCGGCCTCGTGGCCGCCGCCGTGGCCGGCCCCGCCGCCATGGCCGTGGGCACCGGCCAGCTGGTGCATCACGAAGTGCGACACCTGCTCGAAGGCGATCCGCGACGGATCCTTGCGGCCCCAGTCGGCCAGCGCCGCCCCGGCGGGCTTGGCGTCCTCGAAGCCGGGAATGTCGTGGCAGGAGTAGCAGGCCAGCTTCGCGATCGTCTTCTTGCCGACGTAGTTCAGCAGCACGGCGTCGCGATCGGCCGCCGCGAGGCCGAGCAGCATCCGCTCGTCTCCCTTGATGGCCGATTGCTCGGGCGGGATGCCTTTCTCGAGGACCTGCTCGGCCCGGGCCGTGGAGAACCGATCCTTGAGATACATGAGCGCCAATTCGTCGAGCGCCTTCCGCTCGTCGGCCGAGAGCTGCCGGGCCGGCACGTTCTCCGGCCTCCATTTTTCCGTCGAGGTCATCAGGTAGGCGACGGCGTCGGCGGCGGGATCCGAGACCCTGCCATCGGCCAGCGTGACGGGCTCGAGGAGCACGTTGGGCATGAGCGTCTTGGGGTGGTAGGTGGCCGGCTCGCGGAGCCAGCTGTAGAGCCAGTCCTTGCCCCGCGGATGGTCCGCCACCTTGGCACCGATCCGCGACAGGTTCGGGCCGTGCGTGCTCGTGGCCTCGGGGAAGTCGGCGTGCTGGTGGCAGGCGAGGCAGCCGCGAACCTGGAACACCTTCTTGCCCCGCTCCGCGTCGGGAGCGGCCGTGATGCCGTCGTAGGGCTTCACGTAGTCGAACGGCGCGCTGGCGCCGGCGAGATAATGGATCATCGAGCGGATCTCGAGCGGCTCGTACCGCATCGACTCCTCGAGCCCCTTGCCCTCGAGGTGGTCCCACAGCCCGAAGAACCGCGGCATCTTCGTGGACGGGCGGAAGTCCTGCGGGTTTCGCAGCCAGGCGTAGGTCCACTCGAAGCCGAGCTTGGCGGCGGCGTGCCGCAGGCTGGGGCCCACCTTCGGCAGCCCGCCCGGCGTCTCCGGATCCTTGAGCATGACGGCGAGCTCGTGCGACCGCGGCGTCAACTTCGACTCGGCGCCCGCGGCGGCGTCCCGCTCGATCGCGTCCCGCAGCCGCTCCCGGGCCTGCCGGCTCTCGGGCGCCGAGCGGACGTCGGCCACCCAGCGTTCCACCGCCGGCCCGAGATCCTTCAGGCCGGGATCGACCGCCAGCCACTCGGCCACCTCGTGGTAATTCGGCGCCAGCCGCATGTCGGGACCGATCCGCGCGTCGGGGCCGGCCCAGCCGTTGATCTCGTGGCAGCCGTAGCAGCCGTACTGCCGGATCAGGTGGTAGCCCTCGACGAGCTTCGGCGCGGGCGGCTCGGGAAACCGCTCCGAGGGCTCGAGATCGACGACCTGGTGGTGGCACTTCAGGCAGCTCGACTCCTCGAACCGCTCCGGCAGCATGGGGAAGATCCAGTGGTGGTTGTTGAACCACCGGTGATCGTCGTGCCACTGGTGCGCCTGCTTGGGCGTGTTCGGCGAGTGCGAGGCCCACATGAAGCTCGTCGCGCTGCCCTGCCCTTGGTGGCAGATCGTGCAGCCGAACGACTTCATCGGGTGCGGGCTGGAGTCGCCCACGAAGAGGTCGAGCCGCGGGTGCGAGGCGTAGGGCTGCGGCACGCCGCGCCGGACCTTGAGGTCGAGCGGGCTGCCCCAGCGGGCCGTCTCCACGAGCGCCGTCACGGCGACGTTCCGCGCCAGGGTGCGGCCGCCATCGATCTCCTCGATCACGTCGCCCACCTGGAGGCCGGCCTGGGCGGCGGGCGAGGCCGGCACGACGACGCTCACGGTCGGGTCGTCGGCCGAGAACAGGCCCACGGGGGCCAGCCGCAGGCCGTACAGCGCCTCCAGCTGATCGTTGCCGTCGCC
>Ga0315900_10007472_pt1 | contig 14343 bp, 15 predicted proteins | sample LakEriMetagenome_FD_203521 | JGI IMG/M metagenome (GOLD analysis project Ga0315900, IMG submission 203521) | Freshwater fungal communities from buoy surface, Lake Erie, Ohio, United States - Buoy 12 MA114 | ecosystem: Environmental > Aquatic > Freshwater > Lake > Lake biofilm | place: USA: Lake...
TCGATGTAGCCCTTGATGCGCTCGTAGTGACGCTCGGCGATCACGGCGGTGTAGTCGGGATTGTCCTTCAGGGTCGGGAACATGCGGCCGACCGCGCCCTGGGCTTCCTTCACGAACTCGGCGACCTTGCCTTCCGGAGCCAGAACGTAGTCCGGCGCCAGGCAGATCTGGCCGGCGTTGAGGGTCTTGCCGTTCATGATCCGGGCGGCGGCGGTGGCGATGTCGGCGCTCTCCGACAGGATCACCGGGCTCTTGCCGCCCAGTTCCAGCGTCAGCGGCACCAGGTTCTCGGCGGCCGCGCGCATGACGTGGCGGGCGATCGAGGTCGCGCCTGTGAAGATCATGTGGTCGAACGGCAGCCCGGCGAAGGCCTGGCCAACCTCGGGACCGCCGGTGATCACGGCGATCTCCTCCTCGCTGAACACCTTGCCGAACATGGTCTTCATCAGATCCGAGGTCGCCGGCGTGAACTCGGACGGCTTGATCATGGCGCGGTTGCCGGCGGCGATGATGCCGGCCAGGGGCGCGAAGGTCAGGTTGACCGGGAAGTTCCAGGGGCTGATCACCCCGACAACGCCCTTGGGCTGGTAGACGACCTGCGCCTTGGCGCCGAACAGGCCGAGGATCGCCGGCGTGGTCTTGCGTTTCTGGCCCTGCATCCATTTGCGAAGGTGCTCCTTCGCATGCTTCAGCGGGCCGATGGAGCCCGAGACGTCGGTCAGCAGCGTGGCTTCCCGCGAGCGGTTGCCGAAGTCGGCGTTGATGGCGTCCTGGATGTCCTTCGAATGGTCGACCAGCAGGCCGATGCAGCGATCAAGCCGCTCGATCCGTTGCTCGGCGGTCGGCGCGCCGTCGCGAAGGTGCGCGGCCTTCTGCTTGTCGAGAATGGCCAGCATCGCGGCCTTGTGGGCGTCGGCGCCGAGGTTGGCGTGAGCGTTCATCGAAGTGTCCCTCCGGAGGGCCGGGCTGGTCCCGGCTCAGGTAATCGGCGATCAGAATGACGGGTCGGCGCGTCGGCCGCAAGCGAACCGCGTGCCACGCCTTAACCAGTCATTGGGGCCTTGCCCCATAGTGTTCACCATCTAGTGCGCGAGACCGCTCCAGTCGGGGCCGGCCTGGTTCAGGGGGAAACGAGAATGTCCGCCGACTTCGAAACCAAGATGCGGGGTCCCGACGCCTACAAGCTCGCCCATGAGACGCTGGACGTCATGGAGCGCCACGCGGTTTGGCCGACTCCCCTCAACTTCGAGATCTGGTCGCACTTCGTGGCCGATCCGAACGGCGAACTGGCTCTCGAACTCAGGCGCCTGATCCTCTCGGGCGAACCGATGACGGAGGTGATGAGCGAGGAGCTCGCCGCCGCCTACCTGCCCAAGGCCCGCCTGAACGACCAGATCCGCGACGCCGGGGATCAGCTGTCCAAGGAACTGGCCGCTGTCTCGACGGCGATCCGCGAGGCCCAGAAGTCCACCGAAACCTACGGCCAGACGCTGGCCAGCGCCGGGAAGGGCCTGACGGACGCCAAGGACACGACCCAGATCAAGGCCATGGTCGATTCGCTGTCGACCGCGACCCGTCGGGTGCAGAAGGAAAACAAGTCGCTCGAGAAGCGGCTCGCTGAATCGACCAGCGAGGTCCAGCGCCTGCGCGAGCACCTTGAGCAGGTCCGCCGCGACGCCACCACCGACGGCCTGACCAACCTCGCCAACCGCAAGGCCTTCGACGACGAGCTGGCCCGCGCCTGCGCCGACGCCGAGGAATCCGGCACGCTGCTGACCCTCGCCGTGCTCGACATCGACCACTTCAAGAACTTCAACGACACCTGGGGTCATCAGACCGGCGACCAGGTCCTCCGCTACGTGGCCAGCGTCATTGGACGCATGGGCTGCACGCCGCGCTTCTCGGCCCGCTACGGCGGCGAGGAATTCGCGATGATTTTCCCGGGCGAGGACGCCGCCATAGTCGAGCAATGCCTGGAGGAGATCCGCGAGGAAGTCGCTTCCCGCATGCTCAAGCGTCGCTCGACAAACGAGGATCTCGGCACGATCACCATTTCGTCCGGCCTGGCCACGCGTCGGGAAGGCGAGAGCGGATCCTGTGTGATGGAACGGGCCGACGCGGCGCTCTATGCGTCCAAGCGCGGCGGCCGCAACCGGGTCACCAACGGCGAGTTGATCCCCGTCGCGGCCTGATCCCCTCCGGCATTGCCCTGAAGCAAGCTGCGTGCGAGACCTTCGGTATTCGAAGGAGCAATCCGCTCATGTGTGAGACCAACTTCTAGGACCTGCCACGGGCCGGTCGACCGCAACCCAGGGCCCGGCGGCCTCCGCCGGGTCTTTGCCGTCTCACGCAAATCTTCGGGTCATCATGTCCCAGTTCAATGATCACGCGATCCGTCGCGCGACCTTCCACTACGCCATCCAGGCCTTCGCCCAGGCCGCCGGCGGCATTTTCATGCTGGCGTTCCTGCTGAAGGCCGGCGTCTCGGCGCCCGTCGCCCTGCTCTACCAGGCCGGCGTCGTCGCGGGCCGACTTCTCATCCGCCCCGCCGTGCTGCCGCTGGCGATCCGCTTCGGCGTCCGGCCGCTCCTGATCGCCGGCGCATTGCTGATGGCGATGACCTACCTGTTTGTCGGCCAGATCACCGGACCGGGCTGGCCCCTCGTCGCGCTCTGCGCCTTCAACGCGCTGGGTTATCTGCTCTACTGGCTGTGTTTCCATGCCTATTTCGCGGCCCTGGGCGACCCGGACCGGCGCGGCGGACAGGTCGGGATGCGCGAGGCCATCGTGGCCGGTGTCGGTATACTGGCCCCTCTGCTGGGCGCCTGGGGTCTGACCACGCTGGGCGGCCCGGCGACCTTCGCGCTGGTCGCGGCGATCATGGCGTCGTCCGCCCTGCCCCTCATCGGCGCGCCGGATGTCCCGGTGGCGGCGACCGCGCCCGAAGGCTACCGGACGCCACGGATCGGACTGGGCCTGATGGCCGGCGACGGCTTCATGTCCGCGGGCTTCCATTTCGCCTGGCTGATCGCGTTGTTCACCGCCCTGGGCGAAAGCTACACCGCGTTTGGCGGTGCGGCGGCGGCGGCGGCCCTGACGGGGGCGGCGGGCGGACTGCTGCTGGGCCGGGCCGTCGACTCCGGACACGGGCGGCGTGCGGTTGTCGTCGCCTACGCCTGCGTCGCCATGGTCGTGATCGCCCGGGCCGCCAGCCTTGACGCGCCCTGGCTGGCGGTGCTCGCCAACGCGGCGGGAGGATTTCTGACGGCCATCGTCACCCCGGTGCTGATGACGCCGGTCTACAACCTGTCGAAGGCTTCGCGCTGCACGCTGCGCTTCCATGTCGCCACCGAAGGGGCCTGGGACATCGGCTGCCTCACCGGCTGCCTGGGGGCCGCGGCGCTGGTCGCGCTCGGCCTGCCGCTGTCGGTCCCGATCCTGACCGCCCTGCTGGCGGCGGGCGGGCTCGTCGTGCTGCTGTTCCGCTACTACGGGCGCGGATCAGCCTGATTTTTCCGTTGGCGTTCCGCCGCGTTACGGGCGCTAGCGTCCGTACAAACAAGCATCAGGGAGGATGTTCGCGTGGACTACACCAAGATCAAGGTCGAAGTGGCCGACGGCGTGGCCGTGATCACGCTCAACGACCCCGGAACGATGAACGCCGCCGGCCTGGACCTGGCCGGCGAGCTCTCCCACGCCTTCAGCAACATCGCGGCCGGCTACGTCTCGGCCCGCGCCATCGTGCTGACCGGCGAGGGACGGGGCTTCTGCTCGGGCGCCAACCTGGCGGGCGGCGGAGCCAGCGCCCGTGAGCTGGACGTCGACGGCAAGCCCGACGCCGGACGGGCGCTCGAGACCGTCTACAACCCGCTGGTCACCCAGATGCGCGACTGCCCCCTGCCGGTAGTCACCGCCGTCAACGGCGCCGCGGCCGGGGTCGGCTGCTCGCTTGCCCTGCTCGGCGACCTGATCGTCGCGGGCGAGAGCGCCTACTTCCTGCAGGCCTTCCGGCGCATCGGCCTGGTGCCGGACGGCGGCTCGACCTACCTGCTGCCGCGCGCCATCGGCCGCGCCCGGGCCATGGAAATGGCGCTGCTGGGCGAGAAGATCGGCGCCGCCAAGGCGCTGGAGTGGGGCCTGGTCAACCGGGTCGTTCCCGACGCCGACCTGCGCGCGACGGCCATCGAACTGGCCAAGGAGCTGGCCAACGGCCCGGCCTCGCTGGGCGCCATCCGCAAGCTGATCTGGGAAAGCCTCGACACCGACTGGACCGGCCAGCTGCAGGCCGAACGCAAGGCCCAGAAGATCGCCGGCAAGTCCGAGGACTTCATCGAGGGCGTCAGCGCCTTCCTGCAGAAGCGCGTCGCGGCGTTCAAGGGGCGCTGATCTATCGGGGACAGGTTAAGGTGTCCCAAGGGACATCTTAACCTGTCCCCTCACCTACCCATCCCAGGGGCCGGGCCCGATGTCGTCGCGCATCGCCCGGCCCTTCTTCGTTTTCGGCTTCCGGGCGCGGTACGCGGCCTCCAGCCCCAGCCGGGCCCAGCGCACCGCCTCGTCCGGATCGTCCAACGCCCGCTCCGGCAGCGACCAGTAGTGCAGGATGCCCGTGCGGCCGTCCTTCATCGCGTAGGTGAAGGGCGCGCTGCCTTCCGCGTCGAAGGCGGCGCGGTTGTCGTCATCAACCTTCAGATACAGCGTCTCGCCGAACACCAGGGCGAAGGCCGTGTCATCGACCGACAGGCTGGCCCCGCCGAACATCTTCTTGACCCGCAGGCGGCCGAGGCCGGCCAGCAGCTCTTCCAGATGCGCCAGGAAATCAGGGCTGACCGCCATCATCGCTCCATGTGAGCATTTGCTCATTGCGCGGCGCGGCCGGATGTGAGCAAATGCTCACACAAGGAGTCGCCCCGCATGTCCGCCAAGCCTCGCATCGAGCGCGCCGCACTGGAAGTCTTTGTCCGCGACGGCGTGGACGGCGCCACCACCCGCGCCATCGCCACCCAGGCCGGGGTGTCGGAGGGCGCCCTCTACCGCCACTACCGGTCGAAGGACGAGCTGGCGATCACCCTGTTCATGACCGTCCACCGCCGTCTCTCGTCGCTGATCGAGGAGAGCGCGGCGGGCGCGACCGGCATCAAGGCCAAGGCCGCCGCCATCGTCGCCGCCTACTGCCAGGTGGCCGACGAGGACTGGCTGACCTTCAGCTTCCACCTGACCCAGATCGACCGCTTCATCCCCTACTACCAGGACGATGGCCGTGATCCGGTGACGGTGGTCGAGACTGTGATCAAACAGGCGATGATCAGCGCCGAGCTGCCGCCGGCCGACCCGCGCGTGCTGGCCGCCATGGCCATCGGGGTGATCACCCAGACCGCCCAGAACAAGGCCTACGGCCGGATCGGCGACGATCCGCTGTCGGCCCACGCCCTTCTCATGACCGCGGCCGTGCAGGCCGTGCTGTTCGCTCGCTAGAGGCCCCTGCCCCATGACCTTCCGCAACAGGCTCTTCAACGCCTATTACTGGGTGCTGTCGATCTTCTACGGCCTCAGCGCCGCCCTGCTGGCCCTGGCGCCCGGCCGGGGCCCGATGACCGGGGCGATCAAGCTCTACACGCGCCGCATGCTCTGGGCGATGGACGCCATGGCCGGCATCAAGATCGACCTGCGCGGCCAGGACAAGCTGCCCGAGGGCGCCTTCATCATCGCCGCCAAGCACCACAGCTGGGGCGACGGCTTCGTGATGTTCGCCAATGTGCCGAACCTCAGCTTCGTCACCGGCGACCACATGGAGCGCTTCCCGCTGGTCGGGGCCATCCTGCGCAAGTTCGGGGCGATCATCGTCGACAACTGCGGCGGACCCGAAGCGCGCAAGGCGCTGTCGGAAAGCGCCGCCCAGGTCGCGAAGGAAGGCCGCCGCATCCTGATCTATCCGGAGGGCAACCTGGCCAGGCCGGGCGAGCGGTTCCGCTACCGCACCGGCGTCTACTACATGAGCCGCGACTTCGATCTGCCGGTGGTGCCGGTGGCGACCAACCTCGGCCTGTTCTGGGAGCAGACCTCGGCCGTGAAGAAGCCCGGGACAGCGACCATCGAGTTCCTCGACCCGATCCCGACGGGGCTGGAGCGCAGCGAGTTCCTGGCCCGGCTGGAAGCGGTCGTCGAAGGCCGCAGCCAGGAACTGATCGCCATGGCGACGGGTGAGCCCGTGCGGGAGTCGGTGCTGGTCCCGGCGCCGGATGAGGTGCGCAAGGCGCAGGCGGCGGCGGCAATCCCTTCTCCCTGAGGGGGAAGGTGTCGGGCGGAGCCCGACGGATGAGGGTTTGCGGCGCCCAGTGGCTAGCCGTCAGGCGGTGTAAGCCCTCACCCTCCCACGCTTCGCGCGGGCCCCTCCCTCTCCCTCCGGGAGAGGGTTACTGCTCCGCCGACCCCGCCGGCACGATCGTCACGCTCTCGCCGCAACCACAGGCGTCGGTCTCGTTGGGATTGCGGAACACGAACTTCGAGCTCAGCCGGCTGACCTCGTAGTCGATCTCGGCGCCGATCAGGAACAGCACCGCCTTGGGGTCGATCAGGATGGTCACGCCGTGATCGTCGATCACCTCGTCCAGCGGATCGGCCGTCTCGGCGTATTCGAGGATGTACTCGGACCCGGCGCAGCCGCCGTTCTTCACCCCCACGCGCAGGCCGGCGTAGGGCTTCTCCGGCTCCTCGAGCGCCTTGCGGGCCATGATCTCCTTCACGCGCTCGGCGGCCGCGTCGCTCAGGGTGACGACCTTGGGGCGCGGGCGGCGGGTGCGGGGGGTCAGGGCAGGTTCCATATCAACACCAAACTCCGATCTCCCCGGCGAAGGCCGGGGTCCACGGTCCAGCCCGTGAGGCGTCAAGATGGGTCCCGGCCTTCGCCGGGATGACAGGTTTAGTGCTCATCAGAACATGTTCAGTTGCAGCTTGGCCTCGTCGCTCATGCGCGAGGGGTCCCAGGGCGGGTCGAAGACCAGGTCGACGGTGCAGGACTTCAGGCCCGGGATCTCCATCACCGCGTCCTCGACCCAGCCCGGCATCTCGCCGGCCACCGGGCAGCCCGGGGCGGTCAGGGTCATGTCGATCTTGACCTCGCGGTCGTCGGAGACGTCGACCTTGTAGATCAGGCCCAGCTCATAGATGTCGACCGGGATCTCCGGGTCGAACACGGTCTTCAGCTGTTCGACCAGCCGGTCGGTCAGGGCGTCCAGCTCCGCCTGGGGAATGGCGGACGGCGCCTGGGTCTCTGGTGCGGTCTCGGTCATGCGTGTCTCAGGCAAAGAAGCTGCGGGCCTTGACCAGCGCGTCCACGAACGCGTCGGTCTCGGCCTCGGTGTTATATAGGGCGAAGGAGGCCCGGGCGCTCGAGGTGACGCCGAACCGGGTCATCAGGGGTTCGGCGCAGTGGGTCCCGGCTCGGACCGCCACCCCCTGCTTGTCGAGGATCTGGGCGATGTCGTGGGCGTGGGCGCCCTCGACCGTGAAGCTGAGGATGGCCCCCTTGCCCGGCGCCGTGCCCAGGATCCGTAGCCAGTTGGCGCCGTCCAGCCGCTCGACCGCGCGGTCGTAGAGGCGGCGCTCGTGGGCGGCGATGGCCTCACGGTCCAGACCCATCAGCCACTCCAGCGCCGCGCCGAGCGCAATGGCCTCGAGGATCGGCGGCGTGCCGGCCTCGAACCGCATCGGCGGCTCGGCGTAGGTGATGCGGTCCTCGGCCACCGTGCCGATCATCTCGCCACCGCCCTGATAAGGCGGCAGATCGGCCAGAACCTCGGTCTTGCCGTACAGCACGCCGATGCCGGTCGGGCCGTAGAGCTTGTGGCCGGTGGCGACGTAGAAGTCGACGTCGAGCGCCTTCACATCCACCGCCATGTGGACCGCGCCCTGGCATCCGTCGACCAGCACCAGCGCCCCGGCCGCGTGGGCCGCCTCGGTCAGCTCGCGCACCGGATTGATCGTGCCCAGCACGTTGGACATCTGGGTGAAGGCGACCAGCTTCGTCTTCTCGCTGATCATCGCCTTGGTCGCTTCGAGGTCGAGCGAGCCGTCCTCCAGCACCGGCGCGAACCGCAGCACCACGCCCTTGCGCTCCCGCAGCAGGTGCCAGGGCACGATGTTGGAGTGGTGCTCCATCTGGGTGATGAGGATCTCGTCGCCCGCGACCAGCCGCTGGCCGAAGGACGCGGCGACCAGGTTCATCGCCTCGGTGCCGCCCTTGGTGAAGACCACTTCGGTGACGGCGCAGCCCAGGAAGCGCGCGACGGTTTCTCGCGCCTTTTCATAGGCTTCCGTCGTTTCGTTGGCGAGCGTGTGAAGGCCGCGGTGGACGTTGGCGTAGCTGCCCTCCATAGCCCGCGTGATCGCCTCGATCACCGCCCGCGGCTTCTGGGCGCTGGCGGCGTTGTCGAGATAGACCAGCGGCTTGCCGTTCACCGACCGCGAAAGGATCGGGAACTGGCCGCGGATGGGCTCGGGATCAAAGGGCATGGCGCGCTCCATTCCCTTCCCCCTGGAGGGGGGAAGGGTCAGGGTTGGGGGTGGCGCCCTGTCCGCGCTGCTGCGTCCGATGATTGGGCGCCAGTTCCGCAGGCTTTTGCAGCCTGACCGATCCCACCCCCATCCGACCCTGCTCCGCAGGGCCACCTTCCCCCCTCCAGGGGGAAGGCGTGATCTGCGCGCTCACTGCCCCCTCCCCAACTGCTCGGCCACCCAGGCCGCCGCGATCTCCCGCCCGCCCTCGTGCTCGATCCGGTCCACGACCTCGCCGACGAAGGCCTGCGTCAACATCGCCCGCGCGACCTCGAACGGCATGCCGCGCTGCTGCGCATAGAACAGCGCGTTCTCGTCCAGCGCCCCGACCGTATTGCCGTGCGCGCACTGGACGTCGTCGGCGAAGATCAGCAGCTCGGGTTTGGCGTCGATCTCGGCCTTGTCGGACAGGATCAGCGCATGGTGGCCCATGCGGGCGTCGGTCTGGTCGGCGCCGCGCTCGACGACGATCCGGCCCTGGAACACGCCCCGCGCCTGGCCGTCAACGACGCCCTTGGTCAGCTGGCTGGTGACGCCGCCGAGACCGCTGTGCGTGACGACGGAGGTTGTGTCCGCATGTCTTTGATCCTGCAGCAGATAGGCCCCGTCGAGCCGGACGCTCGCGCCCTGCCCCGGATGGGCGACATGGGTCTCGATCCGCTGACGACGGGCGCCGGAGGTGAGGATGGTTTGGGCGTAGGAGGCGCCGGGGGCAAGGGTGACGGTGGCTGTCGCGACTGTGACGCTCTCGGCGCGGTCGGCAGCCAGGACAATGCGTTCGAGCCGGCCGCCCTCGGCGACCTCGATCTCGAGTGCGATGTCGGACACAGCGCCGTCGGCCAGCGCTTCATGACTTTCCAGCAGGGTCAGGGTCTGCTCCGCGCGCACGGCGACGAGCACCGTGGTCGCGATCGAACCGGCCTCGGCGGCCACGAAACGCAGCTGGGCGACCGGGCTGTCGGAGCCGCCCTCGATATGGGTGAAGCCCTCGACGAACCCATTGGGCACGACGAACAGGTCGCCGCCGAGCGCCGCGAACGGCCCCTCTGTGGTCACCTCGGTAGGGCCCGGCGTCGGCGGCAGCGTGCGCAGCAGCCCACGCAGGTCCGTCCAGCGCCAGTCCTCGTCGCGGCGCGACGGCAGCTGGGTCAGGTCGCCGGTTTCGATGGCTTTGGCGAGGGTCATGCGGCGGTCGCCTTGCGTGCTTCGACACGCGCCCTGCGGGCGCTGCTCAGCATGACGTGGTGGGTTGGCCTTCCAGATACGTCATCCTGAGCAGCCGCGAAGCGGCGTGTCGAAGGACGCAATGACGCTGCAACGACCATTACGCCGCCACCTGCGCGTACTTGTCGTAACCCTCGGCTTCCAGCTCCAGGGCCAGCTCCGGCCCGCCGGACGCCACGATGCGGCCGGCGCTCAGCACATGGACGCGGTCGGGTTTGATGTAGTCGAGCAGGCGCTGGTAGTGGGTGATGACCAGCATGGCGCGGTCGGGCGAGCGCATGGCGTTGACGCCCTCGGAGACGATGCGCAGGGCGTCGATGTCCAGGCCGCTGTCGGTCTCGTCGAGAATGAGGAAGCGCGGCGACAGCATCGCCATCTGGAAGATCTCCATCCGCTTCTTCTCGCCGCCCGAGAAGCCGACGTTGAGCGCCCGCTTGAGCATGTCGAAGTCGATCTTCAGGGCCGCCGCCTTTTCGCGGGCCAGCTTGAGGAACTGCGGCGCGCTGATCTCGTCCTCGCCGCGCGCCTTGCGCTGGGCGTTCAGGGCCGTGCGGATGAAGGTCAGCGCGGGAACGCCGGGAATTTCCAGCGGATACTGGAACGACAGGAACATGCCTTTGGCCGCCCGTTCGGCTGGGTCCAGCGTGAAGATGTCCTCGCCGTCCAGAGTCGCGGTACCGCCGGTGACCTCGTAGCCCTGCCGACCGGTCAGCACATAGCTCAGCGTCGACTTGCCGGCCCCGTTCGGCCCCATGATGGCGTGCACCTCGCCGGCCGGAACGTCGAGCGTCAGCCCGTTGAGGATCGGCTTGTCGGCGACCGTGGCGTGGAGGTTTTTGATGGAGAGCATGGGGGTCACGAATGAGCTTTCAAAATCACCGTCATCCTCGCGCTTGTCGCGAGGACCCATGCACGCGGCCGTTCGCCGGTGTTCATGGGTCGTCGGAACAAGTCCGACGATGACGAAAGGGGGGATGCTGCGCTGATCATTGGGGAGCGCTCAGCGGCTTCAGGAACTCCAGCCGATTTCCGAACGGATCGAAGATGAAGACGCGCTCGACACCGTCGATCTCGTCGTTGGATCTGGTCTCGTAGCCGGCGGCGGCGGCACGGGCGGTGATGGCGGCGACATCATCCACCACGAACGCCACATGCGCCTTCACATTGGCGCGGAAGTCCTGCTCGACGCCGAGGTGGACCTTCACCGCGCCAAGCTCGAACCAGCAGCCGCCGCGCTTGGCCAGCTCGGCCGGCTTGGGAACCTCGGTCAGACCCAGCAGGTCGCCGTAGAACGGGCGCGCCTGCGCTTCTCCCGCTACAGGGATGGCGATCTGGACGTGGTCGATGGCGCGGAGGGTCACAGGGCGTCAGCTCCCCCTGCCGTCATCGTCGGACTTGTTCCGACGACCCATGCACACGAGCAAACGACCGTGTTCATGGGTCCTCGCGACAAGCGCGAGGATGACGGAGAAAGAAGAGCGGTGCGCGTCACCCCACGCTCCCTTCCAGCGAGATCGCCACCAGCTTCTGCGCTTCCACCGCGAACTCCATCGGGAGTTCCTGCAGCACTTCACGGACGAAGCCGTTGACCAGCAGGGCGACGGCCGACTCCGTGTCGAGCCCGCGTTGCTGGCAATAGAACAGCTGGTCGTCTGAGAGTCGCGTCGTCGTCGCCTCGTGCTCGAACACCGACTGGCCGTTGCGGGCCTCGATGTAGGGCACGGTGTGGGCGGCGCAGTCCTTGCCGATCAGCAGGCTGTCGCACTGGGTGAAGTTGCGTGAGCCGACCGCCTTGGGGTGGGCGCTGACCAGGCCGCGATAGGTGTTGGACGACTTGCCGGCGCTGATGCCCTTGGAAATGATCCTGGACTTCGTGTTGGCGCCCAGGTGGATCATCTTGGTGCCGGTGTCGGCCTGCTGGTGGCCGTTGGTGACGGCGATCGAGTAGAATTCGCCCGAACTCCCCTCCCCGCGCAGGATGCAGGACGGGTACTTCCAGGTGATGGCGCTGCCGGTCTCGACCTGGGTCCAGCTGACCTTGGCCCGGGCTTCCCGGCAGTCGGCGCGCTTGGTGACGAAGTTGTAGATGCCGCCCTTCCCGGTCACCGGATCGCCCGGGTACCAGTTCTGAACGGTCGAGTATTTGATCTCCGCGTCTTCGAGGATGACCAGCTCGACCACGGCGGCGTGCAGCTGGTTCTCGTCGCGCATCGGGGCGGTGCAGCCCTCGAGGTAGGAGCAGTAGCTGCCCTTGTCGGCGATGATCAGCGTGCGCTCGAACTGGCCGCTGTCCTTGGCGTTGATGCGGAAATAGGTGCTGAGCTCCATCGGGCAGCGCACGCCCGGCGGGATGTAGACGAAGCTGCCGTCGCTGAAGACGGCGCTGTTGAGGCAGGCGAAGTAGTTGTCGCTGACCGGCACGACCGAGCCGAGATACTTCTTGACCAGCTCGGGGTGCTCGCGCACCGCCTCGCTCATCGAGCAGAAGATGACCCCGACAGCGGCCAGCTCCTTCTTGAAGGTGGTGACCACGCTGACGCTGTCGAACACCGCGTCGACGGCGTACTTCGGCGCGCCCTGCACCCCCGCGAGAACCTCTTGTTCGCGCAAGGGAATGCCCAGCTTCTTGTAGGTCTCCAGGATGTCGGGATCGACCTCGTCCAGGCTCATCGGCCCGGCCTTCTGGGAGGGGGCGGCGTAGTAGTAGGAGTCCTGGTAGTCGATCTTCGGGTAGTGGACCTTGGCCCAGCCGGGCTCCTGCAGCGCCAGCCAGCGCTCGAAGGCGTCCAGCCGCCATTGGAGCATCCACTCTGGCTCGTCCTTCCTGGCCGAGATGAAGCGCACGATGTCGGCGTTCAGGCCCTTGGGAGCGAAGTCCTGCTCGATGTCGGTGACGAAGCCGTGCTGGTACTTCTCCAGCTCGGCGACCGCAGCGACCGTTTCCTTGACCGCAGCCATCAGGCCACTTCCTTCCTGCGCGACGCGTGCCGCGCGTACAGGTCCAGCCAGGCGTCGCCGGCGCGGACCCAGTCCTCTTGTGTGGTGTTCCAGCCCCCGCTGATACGCACGGCGAAGGGCGCCAGATCGGCGCGGCCCATGGCGGCGACGACATCACTGGGCTTCATCTTGCCGGACGAGCAGGCCGGGCCGGCGCTGATCGCGACCCCGGCGAGGTCCATGCCCATGACCTGCATCTGGGCGTCAAAGCCCTGGGCCGCAAAGCCCAGAGTCTGCGGCAGGCGGGGGGCGGCCTTGCCGAGGATGACGACGCCGGCCGCTTCGACACGGTCCTGCAGCGTGTCGCGCCACGGGGCCTGGGCGGCGATGGCGGGCAGGTCCCGGGCGGCCGCGACCGCGGCGACGCCGAAGCCGGCGATGCCGCTGAGGTTCTCCGCCCCGGCGCGGCGGCCGCGCTCCTGCCCGCCGCCGTGCAGGCGTCGCACCAGCGTCGCCCGTGTGCCGGCGACAAGGGCGCCGGAGCCGAACGGCCCGCCGATCTTGTGGGCCGCCAGGGCCAGGGTGTCGGCGCCCAGCGCGGTGAAATCGATGGCGATCTTGCCGGCCGCCTGCACCGCGTCGACATGCAGCCAGCCGCCGGCCTCGCGCACCAGCGCCGAGGCCTCGGCCACCGGCTGGATGACGCCGGTCTCGTTGTTGGCCAGCATCAGGCAGACCAGCAGCCTGCCACCCTTGCCGAGTTCGGTCGCCAGCCAGTCCAGGTCGGCGACGCCATTCGCGTCCACCGGCCAGACGGCGACGGGAACGCCGGCGGCGCGGACATTCTCGGCGACCGCCCCGTGTTCGGTCGCGCCCAGCAGGATGCGGTCATAACCGGCGGTCACGGCGCTCTCGATGGCCAGGGCGTTGGACTCGGTGCCGCCGCTGGTGAAGGTCACCGAGCCGGGGACCACGCCGACCAGAGCCGCGACCTGCGCCCGCGCCGTCTCGATCAGGGCGCGGGCGGCGCGACCGGCGGCGTGGACCGACGAGGGATTGCCCCCGACCTCCAGCGCCCGCAGCACCGCGACCTTCGCCTCCGGGCGGACAGGGCTGGTTGCGTTGTGGTCCAGATAGATCACGCCGCCTCCGACACCGACGGACGCAGCTTGCCGGCCAGCACGTCGGCCAGCGACACCGAGGCGAGGTAGCTGTGCAGCTGGCGGCCCATCTCTTCCCACAGGTCGTGGGTCATGCAGCGCTCGCCGCCCAGCATGCAGCCCTTGCCCCCGACCTTGCCGCAGCGGGTGGCGCGCAGGGGCTCGTCGACGGCCAGCACGATGTCGGCGATGCGGGTGTCATGGGCGGTCTGCGCCAGGCGGTAGCCGCCGCCCGGTCCGCGCACGCTCTTGACCAGACCCCGCCGGCGCAGGCGGGCGAACAGCTGCTCGAGGTAGGACAGCGAAATCTGCTGGCGGGCGGCGATGTCGGCGAGCGACACAGCGCGCCCGGAATCGTCCGCGTCCTGCCGTCCGGCGAGGTCGGTCATGGCCATCACGGCGTAGCGGCCCTTGGTGGACAGGCGCATGGCGAGATTCCTTGGCATCCGGCGGGCGGCCTGTGCTAAAG
>Ga0315900_10007473_pt1 | contig 14342 bp, 9 predicted proteins | sample LakEriMetagenome_FD_203521 | JGI IMG/M metagenome (GOLD analysis project Ga0315900, IMG submission 203521) | Freshwater fungal communities from buoy surface, Lake Erie, Ohio, United States - Buoy 12 MA114 | ecosystem: Environmental > Aquatic > Freshwater > Lake > Lake biofilm | place: USA: Lake...
GTTCCACGAGGCGTGATGCCACGATTCCAATGACACCGGCATGCCAGCCCGGTTTATACACGACTAGTGATCTACGCTCTTTTTCTTTCAATAATCTTTCAGCTTCTTTGCTGGCTTGATCGAATGTAAATTCATCGAGTTGACGGCGACGACGATTGTCGCTTTCAAGAACTTGTGCAATTGAAAATGCAGTGTATTCATCATCCGCAATCATCATGTCAACAGCTCTTCCGGCATCACCCAATCTTCCTGCTGCATTGATTCTCGGAGCAATTCCAAAGATGACATTTGAAGTGGTCAAACTTCCGGCACGCATGTCAGCGCAGTCGAGCAAACCTTGAAAACCGGGTCTTGTATTATTATTCAATCGTTCAAGACCATAATGGACGAGAACTCGATTTTCACCGGTCAATGCCACAATATCTGCGGCTGAAGATATAGCTACAAAATCCAAATAGGAAAATGGCAAATCGGGTTTATTGAGTGCGGAACAAACTCCTTGCACCAATTTGAATGCTACACCACAGGCGGATAAATGCTTGAAAGGATAAGTACAATCAGGTTTGAGAGGATCAAGAATTGCATGTGCATCAGGCAATGCTTCAGCAGGTTCATGATGGTCACAGATGATGGTGTCTATGCCAAGGGAATTTGCATAATCGACAGGTTCAACCGAAGTGATTCCACAATCTACGGCGATGATAAGTGTAGCCCCGGCTTCTCTGGCTTTTTGAATACTTTGATGAGATAAACCATATCCTTCCCCTTGTCTGTCCGGCACAAAATACTGCACATCTCCCCCTATCTCTCTCAAGAAGAGGAGCATCATTGCTGTACTTGCGGTTCCATCAACATCATAATCGCCATGTACCCAAATGGTTTCTCCATTTGCAATGGCTTTGCATACACGCTCCGTAGCCTTGTCCATGCCATCCATCAAAAAGGGGTCATGGATTTCTTCAAGTACGGGAGTGAGAAATCGTTCAGCTTCAATATGATCTACAAGACCTCTGGTCGTTAAGACCTTGGCGAGACTTATCGGTACATTGAGCGTGTCAGCGAGTGTTTTAGCGGAACCATCATCAGCATGTTCTCTGATAATCCAACGATATTCCAAAAAAAAGTAACTATTGTTTAGAAAAACTGTGGCTAAAATACATAAATTCCCCAATGTTGCAAGAAATATTGTGTAAATAAATTGACAGATTTGTGCAAACAACCTGACACTTTTCGAATCCATTACATGAAGAAAAAACGAGTCGATACCGGTAAGAAGGCGAAAATCAAGCAAAGAAAGTCATATTCTCAGGAAGATACATGGCTTGAGGAATTTGATGTGCGTTCTGCAACCGGAAATGTACTCTCAAAAAAAGAAGAGACACGCACCATGATAAAATTGGGCGAGGCACCCAAGGAAATGAATTTACAGTTTGGGCGAGTCATGGCGGTTGGTGGCAGAACTTGGTATGTGCAGTCTGATGAAGAAGTTATAGAATGTTTGCCTGCCGGAACCGTGTATGCATTGCATGAGGACACTTCGCTTTTGGCAGTTGGTGATATGGTTGGTTTTGAGCGCATTGATGATGGTACGGGTATAGTAAAAGGAAGTGTTATTCAAGTTGAGAAGCGCTTTTCACATTTATCAAGAAAAGGCATTGGGAAATATGCCGGTGAGCAAGTGATCATTAGCAATGTTGATAGTATTTTGATTGTGATGTCTGCAGCTGATCCATTTTACAATAAGCGGTTATTGGACAGATATCTGATTGCGGCAGAGCTTGGGAAACTCACACCTTCGATTTGCATCAATAAAATTGAATTGATGGATAAAAATTTGATTGCCGAGGATCTGGCAGTGTATTCCGACACACTGAATATCCCTATTTACTTCACGAGTGTAGCCGAAGGAATAGGCATTAAAGAATTGGCAGCGGGCTTGAATAATCATTCTACAGTATTGTCAGGTCCATCAGGTGTTGGGAAATCATCTCTTATCAATGCAATTTCCGGTGAAGAATTGCAAAGAACGGGCGAAGTGAGTGAGCGTACTTGGAAGGGTAAGCATATTACTTCATCAGCTCGCATGTTTGCATTGCCCGGAGGTGGATTTATTGCAGATACACCCGGACTTCGTGAATTGGGTTTATGGGATATTCATCCGGATGACACTGCATTTTACTTTCATGATTTCGATGCATTTTTTCCGAAGTGCAAATTCACATCCTGCACACATAGGCATGAACCGGATTGTGCCGTAAAGAAAGCCGTTGAAGAAGAATTGATCGATCCGGAACGCTATGTCAGTTATCTGCAGATCGTTGAGAGCTTGGAAGAATAGTCCTCTCATTTTCGTAATTTTACAATCCAAACCACGGAGAAGTGCGAGAGTGGTTGAATCGGACGGTCTCGAAAACCGTTATAGGAGCAATCCTATCGAGGGTTCGAATCCCTCCTTCTCCGCAACCCAGGTAGAGACTGGAAACTTGTGACCGATGATTACTTCATGTAGTTATCGGTTTTTTTGTTGGTATTGGTAGTGTTGGGTAGGTAAATTCTTTTACTAACTGTATTGTATTCTATGTAGTTATAGTAATATCAGTAGGATACCGACCTCATCACATCAACTCAGTCTCATCATCACAGTTCACATTCAACACAGTCACATTCATCGGATTGAAAGGGGTAAAACGATGAAAAAAGAGGTGATTACAGTATCTAATTCGTAACCTTTTGGTCACTTTTTGAAATAGGTTACGAATTTCCCTACAAGTGAGTATTCATCAGGATAGTTGGATATTCGTATTTGGGGGAAAATGAGGTGATACTGAACACTTTTGGTGTCTTTTACCGAAACCTTTTAGGTGATGAATTGAACTCGAAAATGACCGTGCCCTTTGTTTTATACATAAACAAAGTCAAGATAGATAAGGAAATATCAAGATAACACTATCAACAATGCCTCTATGTTTCCAATTGCATTGTATTTTCGACCACAATGAAAAATTCCAAACCATTACTTAGTAGTTAACTTTAACGAACTAATTTGTTTATCCTTTAGCTCACACTTATACTCCGGTATCATCATGCTTCGAAATATATTTCACTATTTGACAGTGCTCTTGTTTAGCACTTCCCTATTATTTGTCGGATGTTCTGATCATCCAGCAAATTCCATACATGATGATCATGGCTCCATTCAAGTTTCTATAAATCATGTATTTGATTCTGTACCTTTCATTTTCGATAAGGCATATTCACTTCCAAATGGTGAATCAGTGAAAGGAACAATGTTGAAGTATTATGTTAGCAATATCTCGTTTGAAAAAGCAGATGGTTCAAGTCATGTCATTCCTCAAGATGAATCTTACTTTCTAGTTGATGAATCAATTGAAAGTACAAAGAAGTTAACATTGGACCATATTCCATCTGGTACATATACCGCAATCCGATTTACCATTGGAGTTGATTCACTTCGTTCGACAATGGGAATCGACAAAAGAAAAGGCATTCTTGATATTGGTGCTGCGGCACAAGACATGTACTGGTCATGGAATTCAGGTTATATCCACTTGAAATTTGAAGGTACATTTACTGCTCCAAATTCTTCAGGTGATATCCGATATCATGTCGGAGGTTTTGGTGGTTACTCCTCCCCCACAATCAATGCAATTAGAAATATTCGATTAACTCTTAATAATGCTCCATTGGTTATTACGGGAAATTCTAAAAAGTCATTGGCAGTTTCAGCTGATTTGAAGAAAATGTTTACGGGACCAATCCCATTTTCCGTAGCAGAGAATTCATCCGTGATGTTTTCACCTTTTTGCGTGACAATAGCCGATAATTATGCCACAATGTTTTCTGTGGTAAACAAGGATTAATCTATGAGATTGCTAGGAAATATATTTCTACTAGGATTGTGTTCAATTCTTCTGTCTTGCGGTGAAACCACACAGCCTGAGGAGTCATTTGATGTCACATTCACGGTTCCTTCTAATTTTCCTGCACTTGTCTATGATATATCAAAAAATCCCATCACCAAAGATGGCTTCTTGCTTGGGAAGAAATTGTTTTATGATGGAATTCTCTCGAAGGATGGATCGATTTCATGTGGAACTTGCCATATACAATCATCCGGATTTACACAGCATGGACATGATCTCAGCCATGGCATTGCAGATCGATTGACTTTACGCAATACTCCAGGTATTCAGAATCTGGCTTGGAAAAAGTTTTTTCAATGGGATGGCGGAGTATTCAATCTTGATCTATTTGCCATAAATCCCATTACTGCTCATAATGAAATGGATGAAACCCTGGAGAATGTACTCATCAAATTGCGAAGACATTCTCAATATCCCGGATTGTTCAAATCTGCATTTGGCACAGATGAGATTACTACAGAGCGCTTTCTAAAAGCACTCTCACAATTTCAACTAATGTTTATTTCTTCCGGCTCAAAGTATGATAAGGTCATGCGAAATGAAGGTACTACATTCACGAATGAAGAACAAGACGGTTATTCAGTATTCAAACAAAAATGCGCGACTTGCCATACTGAGCCATTATTCAGTGATGAATCCTTCAGAAATACAGGCCTTGCGGTCAGAAATCAGAATGATAAAGGAAGGGCTCTCATCACATTGAATGACAAAGATGTCTATGCCTATATCGTGCCCTCATTACGAAATATCATGATCACCGCCCCATATATGCATGATGGTCGCTTTGACAATATAGACAAAGTACTTAATCATTATGAAAAAGGCATGATTGATTCACCATATCTTGATTCTATTTTTAAACAGCAAAATCCTGCCGGAATAGCTCTTTCAGAGAAAGACAAGTCCGTATTAAAGGCATTCCTTCATACACTCACAGATCAAGAGTTTCTGCAAAGAAGAATGCTTTCTGAGTTTTAACATAATTGTCATATCAATCTGACACCACCCTTAAACAACACACACAATTTCACACCGTCGAGCACTGTGGGCAATATACTTTGCCAATGATATTTCAATTATCGTCAATGTCATAGAAGCGTGCATTCATCAGGGTTTACAGGAAACTGGTGATTTTCGTATTTACCCATCATTAAATTTTTGGCACGGCAAATGCATTATGTATTTCTGTGCGACGAAATGACACACTATCACAATACATTTTCAGGGATCGCACAGTATTTTTTGTAATGCCATTTTCACATTTTTTTCAGGGTTTATTTTTATGAAAAGCATCGTTTTATTCCTCGCTTTTGTTGCAATGTCAACAACACTCTTTGCACAAAATCAAGTTTTGGGTCAGTCACCAAGATGCGCAAAAATCTACACCAAGCAAGTGAGTAATCATCAAGTTCTTGGTCAGTCACCAAGAAGCGCGAAGATTTATAATTCAGAATATGTTCCGGTTGCTGCTAAAGAAGAAGTGACTAGTCAAGAACAAGAATCAACACATTTGGTTTTGGGGCAATCACCAAGAAGCGCGAAGATTCATAATTCTACATATGTTCCAACACATATCGTACTTGGTCAATCACCAAGAAGCGCCTTAGTCTATAATTCAGATGGATATGAATTGTGGAAGTATCGCAATGGCGTATTCAATGTTTCATTAAAATCTGTTAAGTAACACTTTATACATTCTTCTGATAAGATGAAGAATGACTTTATTCCATCAGGGTTTTTTAAAATCAAGGGTAATTATGAAAAAGACTTGGATTGCTTTTGCAATTACATTTTCACTTGGATTTATGGGTTGTGACAAAACTTCCAATCCTTTAGATGTCACAGAAAACAAATCTGATATTATTCAGCATCCCACTACTGTGGAAAACATGCCAATCATGACAAGAATGAGCATTCCTGTAGAAGTGGTACTTGAATCATGTCTAAACTTAACTGCTGATCAAAAGAAAGTATGCAATGTGAATCGCAGTGAATTTATTGAAATGAAGATATCGGAATCTGAACGTATCAAATCATTGGATGAAATTCAGAAAGCAAAGCAGAGTAGACTGGAAAAGTTAGATCGCTATGATCCTGATTATGGACTCAAATTCAGATTAATTGAAACAGAGTTTGAAGGAAAAAAAACTATGTGGAAGAGTACACATCATTTTGGCTGAAAAGTCTCTCTCAAAGAGTATCCAATTCATTCCGTGCAGTCATGAATGACAGACAAAAGAGAATATGGAATGAATGGATCGTTTTGAATAAAAAGCCTTGTTAAAATCCATTTCTCGCAATTCTGTTTTTCTGTGTAAATTACATGGTTGAAATTCAATTGCGAGTCTAACATGACACATATATTCCTATTCGTACTGTTGTTCTGTTCAATCAGCATGCATTCCCAGCAATCACTCATCGGATATTTCCACAATTGGAATTCTCAAGATGTTGCATGGGTGCATCCACAGAATATCGATTCTCGTTATTCCGTGATTGCAATTGCATTTGCGATGCCTACTTCGAATACGGACATGACAATGACATTCACTCCTGAGAATATGTCTGCAAGTGCATTCAAACAAGCAATTGCTCAGTTAAAAGCTCAGGGTAAAAAAGTGATTATTAGCATTGGTGGCGCAACTGCCTATCTGGATTTTCCAACGGATGCCGTTAAAAATGACTTCATTAATTCGATGAATTCCATCATGGATTATTATGAATTCGATGGTATTGATATTGACATAGAACATGGAAATTGCATTCTGATTACAGGTGGTTCAATCGTAAATCCGGCAAATGCCTCACAAGTACGGCTCATAGATGCAATCAAGTCCATCATGAATCATCATCGTTCAAGTAAGGGGAAAAAGATGATGCTCACCATGGCTCCCGAAACAGCTTATGTGCAAGGTGGACAATCAGCATTTGGAAGCATTTGGGGTGGATATCTTCCAATTATTCATGCACTTCGTGATTCTTTGGATATTCTACAAGTGCAACTCTATAATTCCGGAACCATGTTCGGTATCGATCGCAATGTATATACACAAGGTACCGCTGACTTCATTGTGGCAATGACAGAAGCTGTGATTCAAGGATTTCCGACAGGTGGCGGACAATTCGTCGGACTTCCCGCTTCAAAAGTTGCGGTTGGACTTCCCGCTTGCAATCAAGCAGCCGGTGGTGGATTTGTAGATACGGCAACTGTTTCGCAAGCCATGAAATATCTACTTGGAAAAGGCAATAAACCGGGATCATATTCTCTGGTGTCTCCGGGTGGATATTCAACATTGAAAGGCATGATGACATGGAGTGTCAATTGGGATGCAAGAGAACAATGCAATGGTGCCTATTCATTTGCCGGATGTTATGACAGATTATTTGGTAATACTCCACAACCACCTGCTCAAGTGACAATGCTCGCGCCTCAGTATGGACAAAAAATCACCGCAGATACAGTATCATTTCGATGGAATAAAATCAGTAATGCAGTGTATAATATTGAGATTTTACGAGGTGGAACAATCATCAAAAGTGATTCAACTTTGTCCGATACCACATTCAAGATTTCAAATTTGGAATATTCGCAATTGCATACTTGGAGAGTACGCGCAAAGAATGCGCAAGGATGGGGTCAGTGGAATAGTCCTTGGACATTTACTTCACGCGATTTACCCATTCCATCACAAGTAGTCGCATTGTCTCCAGAGAATTTCACAAAAGTGAATAAGGACAGTCTGATTCAATTCAGATGGAAAAGTGCACAAAGCAATATTTCATCATATGTGTTCACAATCAAAAAAGGGATTGATATCATTCATAGAAAATCAGATGTCAAGGATACACTCTATTCCTATGCTCTCCCTGATTTTGATGCCACCTATTCTTGGAATGTGCAAGCAGTCAATTCATCGGGTAGCGGTTTCCCAAGTGATCAGCGATTCATCGTCACGAATCCAAAACCACTTGATCCTCCGGGACTTGTGACATTGCTCGAACCAAATGCACCAGAAATCATCACTGATTCCATACGCTTCCGCTGGACAAAATCCACTCCTTCAGTTTCAAGATATCATGTCCGAATTGAATTAGATGGTACCATGCTCATAGAAGACTCCATGATGATTGACACATTACTCATGGTTTCCATGCCGGATAAAAGCGGCACAATCAATTGGAAAGTTCGTGCATTTAATCCGTCGGGCTATGGTCAGTGGAGCATTTCAGACAGCATTCGATATCGCAGATTGCCACCCATGCCACTTGCAACAAAGTTTTTGAATGTGCCCGACAGCATATATATCATGACAGATACAGTTACAATTGCATGGGAAAAAGTTGATTTTGCAGATACATATCAGATTGAAGTGTTAAGCGCGGATAGTCAATTCAATCATGATACAGTAATCTCAACAAATGTACATACCTTCAAAAACTTGAAAGATGGTCATCTGTACTCAGTGAGAGTACGTTCCAAGAATGAAAGAGGCTTATCAGCATGGAGCGTACCATTGATACTTACTGTTAACTTCCCCATCTCCTCATTATACGATGGACAGGATTTACAGGATTGGTTTATAATTGGAGATGCTGATAGAACACTTCGAATTAAGAGTCAGACTGCTTTGAAAGCAATGTCAATTCAACTGTTTGATATTCAAGGAAGAAGAAGATTAGAGCAATTTTTTAATTCAGAAGAGGTCGCACTTCCATTGCATGAATTTTCCTCGGGAGTGTATTTTCTAGGCATCAATCAAAGTATTCGCCCCATTTTTATTCAATAAAGCATATATCTATCGACATAATTCTACCCTAACTATTTCTGTCTTTTGACATTAATTAATTTCATCTTTCAGGGGTTTGAATTATGTTGACCATTCTTATCTTCATTGTATGTGGATACAAAGTTCTCATTTGGAATACAAGTTAGCTCCGTCCAATTCTATTTGCCTATTGTCGACATACAATTTGAAATTCAATACAAAGAAATCAGGGGTGATATAATTGTATTTTCACCGGATTATTCAATGCAATTGTCCATGAAACAAAAGGGCATACAGACCTCTGTCTATATTATACTTTGATAATAAATATGGCGAAATCTTGAAGCAAATGGGTATTTGGGAAACCAAATGCATAATGTCTATGTTCAAGACATTATCTTTGCAAGACCAAAAAAGACAACTCATTTTTCATCATTTCACAGTAATATCATGGATACTTCATCAAACAATGCATGTCCTGTCACCGGTGCCACGAGCAAAGGTTTCCACAGTGCAGGTACATCCAATCGTGATTGGTGGCCCAATCAATTGAATCTCAATATTCTTCGCCAGAATTCAGAGCTCTCCAATCCACTCGGTGGCGATTTTAACTATGTGGATGCTTTCAAGAAACTCAATTATGATGCACTCAAGAAAGATCTTGTGGCACTCATGACCGATTCACAAGATTGGTGGCCCGCGGATTTTGGACATTATGGTCCATTCTTCATCCGCATGACATGGCATAGTGCCGGTACATATCGCACCGGTGATGGTCGTGGTGGCGGAGGAACGGGTCAACAGCGTTTTGCCCCGCTCAATAGCTGGCCTGATAATACCAATCTCGACAAAGCACGCAGACTTCTTTGGCCAATCAAGCAGAAATATGGACAAAGCATCTCTTGGGCAGATCTCATGATTCTTGCAGGTAATGTTGCACTTGAATCAATGGGCTTCAAGACATTCGGTTTTGCGGGTGGTCGCGCTGATGTATGGGAACCTGAAACCGATGTGTATTGGGGTAAAGAGCGCTCTTGGCTTGATGATAGACGCTATACCGGTGAGCGCAATCTTGAAAATCCTTTGGCAGCTGTACAGATGGGCCTCATTTATGTTAATCCCGAAGGCCCTAATGGCAATCCTGATCCGATTGCAGCGGCAAAAGACATTCGAGAGACATTCGCTCGCATGGCCATGAATGATGAAGAGACGGTTGCACTCATCGCTGGTGGTCATACATTCGGAAAAACACATGGTACCGGCCCGACATCACATGTAGGACCTGAGCCGGAAGCAGCACCGATCGAGGAGCAAGGATTGGGTTGGACAAGTACTTTTGGTTCGGGCAAAGGACCTGATGCCATCACAAGTGGTTTGGAAGTTACTTGGACTACGACTCCAACACAATGGAGCAATAATTACTTTGAGAATCTCTTCAATTATGAATGGGAATTGACAAAGAGTCCTGCAGGCGCAAATCAATGGGTTGCAAAAAATGCGGAAAATACCATTCCCAATGCATTTGATTCATCCAAGAAGCAATTGCCAACTATGCTCACGACAGATTTATCACTTCGTTTTGATCCTGCATATGAGAAAATCTCTCGTCGATTCCTTGAGAATCCGGATCAATTCGCAGATGCTTTTGCTCGCGCATGGTTCAAATTGACACATCGCGATATCGGTCCGAAAACTCGTTATGTAGGACCCGAAGCACCAAGTGAAGACTTGATTTGGCAAGATCCAATTCCTGCACTCAATCATGAAGTGATCGATGCAAATGATATTGCTTCACTCAAGAAAACCATTCTTGAATCAGGTTTATCCATATCTGAACTCGTATCCACAGCATGGGCTTCTGCTTCCACTTTCCGTGGTTCAGATAAGCGTGGCGGTGCAAATGGTGCGCGCATCAGACTGACTCCACAGCGTTATTGGAATGTGAATAATCCAGCTCAATTGTCGAAAGTATTGGATGCATATGAGAAGATTCAACACACATTCAATGCCGGTGGCAAGCATGTATCAATGGCAGATCTCATCGTACTTGGTGGTTGCGCAGGAATTGAAAAAGCTGCGGCAAATGCAGGTCATGCAGTAACTGTTCCTTTCACACCCGGCAGAATGGATGCAAGTCAAGAGCATACCGATGTCGAATCCTTCTCAGTGCTTGAGCCGATCGCCGATGGATTCAGAAATTACAAGAAAGCGAATTATGTGTACTCAACAGAAGAACTTCTTGTTGACAAAGCACAATTGCTCACGCTCACAGCACCTGAAATGACCGTACTTCTTGGTGGCATGCGCGTATTGAACACAAATTATGATCAATCCAAGCATGGTGTATTCACTTCAAAGCAAGACACATTGAGCAATGATTTCTTTGTGAATTTGCTTGACATGAATATCAAGTGGGCACCGATTGATGCTCACAATGAATTATTTGAAGGGACTCATCGCACAAGTGGCGAAAAAGTATGGACAGCAACACGCGCTGATTTGATCTTTGGATCAAATTCCGAATTGCGCGCCTATGCTGAAGTCTATGCCACTTCTGATTCAGGAAGTAAATTCATCAATGATTTTATTGCAACATGGAATAAAGTGATGAATGCGGATAGATTCGATCTTGCATGATTAATATGACATTGAAAGGGTGGTCTTGGTAATTCTAGACCACCCTTTTTTGTAACCACTTGAGTTGAACTGCGTATTAGCACAACATTTTTCTAAGAGTATTCATGCTTGTAATCTCCGAACTCTCCAAACAATATGGCACTTTCAAGGCACTCGATTCCATTTCTTTCTCAGCGGAATCGGGTAAGATTTGTGGAATCGTCGGTCCGAACGGTGCAGGAAAGACCACAACCATTCGCATCATATTGGGTATTCTGGGAGCCAATTCCGGAACAATCACCTATAATGGAAATCCTATTTCCGATATTCCGCGAAGTGCATTTGGATATTTACCTGAAGAACGCGGTCTATATAAGCAGTCAACAGTACAAGAGACTTTGCTATATCTCGGTGCATTGAAATATCCGGATAAACAGAAACTCAAACAACAAATTGATCAATGGCTTGAGCGATTTCTCATTCCCGAGTACAAACACAAGAAAATCGAGGAATTGTCAAAAGGCAATCAACAGAAAATTCAATTCATTGCATCTGTTTTGCATGATCCCGAATTGCTCATCATCGATGAACCGCTTTCAGGATTGGATCCAATGAATCAGGAATTATTCAAGGATATTGTGAAAGTATTCCGAACACAAGGTAAGACAATCATCTTCTGCACCCATCAATTAGGAATTGCGGAAGTATTATGCGATTCAGTCATAATGCTGAATAAAGGTAAAGTTGCAATGAGCGGATCAATGGATGAACTTCTTCGTTCCGGAACATCGGACATGATCATTGAATATTCAACACTATTCAATCAAGAAATCCCAAATTCATATCGCAAGGTATCAGACATGCAATGGATATTTCCCAATGAACATGAATCCATGCAAGAAATAGTTTCCAAAGCATCAGAATTTGGAGAGATCCTCAGCATCAATCCATATCGTCCTACTTTGCTTGGAATGTTCCGTCAACATATTGAAGATGCAGAGGAGACATTATCATGAATTGGAAATCAGTCTCAACTGTTGCTTGGTGGGAATTCATTCAAAAAGTCAAAACCAAAGCATTCATTCTTTCCATGATTTTAAGCCCTGTCATCATGGGTATATTTTCCGTTCTTCCTGTTCTGCTGACGACTGTTTCTGTTGAAGAACCCAAAAAGATCTTGATACTTGACAAACAACAAGTGATTGGTCAATTGGTGAAACCAAGTATTGATAGCATAACATATAGCGGTGGAGAGAAGAAATTTGATGTAAGCGTAAAGAAGATTGAACCCAATACAACTTTGGACCTAAAGCCATATCAACAGTCATTGTTGAAAGAAGAATATGTAGGAATGTTTGTGATACCATCCGACATTTATTCATCAAAAACAATGGAATATCATGGTCAACATGTAAGCAATGCGAGAGAATTGGAAGAAATCACGGACATATTTGAAACTATTCTGCAAGATTCACTTTTACAGTTATATGGTGTGAAAGAATCTGAGTTCAAAGCAATAAATAAAGGCATAGATCTCAAGACAATCAAAGTTCAAAAGGATGGTAGCTCTGAGTCTGGGTCTTTCCTCGTGGAATTCGCTAGTGTTTATGGAACGATTTTCATCATTTTGATTATGGTGAGTTTTTCGGGTCAACAGCTTGTGCGAAGTCTCCTTGATGAAAAAACCAATCGCATCATTGAGATTTTATTGTCTTCTGTCACACCGATGGAATTAATGTCCGGAAAACTGATCGGCCTTGGCGGATTGGGTTTGATTCAAGCATCTCTATGGCTTGTTTTTGCTTGGCTCGGCGCAACTTTTTCACAAGTTGAAGTATCAGTATTTTCCTCGATTCATTTGATTTTTCTATATGCGATGCTCGGCTATTTCTTGTTTGCATCCATCATGATTGGACTTGGTTCTCTTGCAACCACAGAACAAGAAGCACAAACGATGACAGGATATATTGTCATGTTGGCCACATTGCCTTTCATTTTGATGTTTGTCATCATTGAAAATCCGGGTGGAACAATCACAACTGTTTGTAGTTATATCCCATTCCTCACGCCTGCGGTCATGAGCGCAAGAATAGCACTCATGATGCCACATTGGAGTGAAATAGTGATTTCTGTGATTGTACTGCTACTTTCAATTTTTGCTTGTCTTTGGGTATCAGCCAAGTTGTTTACGGTAGGTATGCTTACATATGGAAAACGCATTTCATTTTCACAGGCAAGAACCATTGTGATTGGAAAAGAAAATAAGACTTTATAATGAAGTGTGTCATATTGAGTGAATAGTGCTGAAAGTTATTAGTGCTATTATTAATTGTAAGTTGAGAATATTATCTCAATGTGCATTTCTGTAATTTGTAATACATGAACAGAATGACTCAATACATCACGCGCCCAATCTGGCTTCTTTCTTTGGTGAGTTTGTTTTCGGATATTACATCTGAAATGATTTACCCAATCATGCCGATATATTTACAATCAATTGGGTTTTCGATTTTATGGATTGGAATTCTGGAAGGTATTGCAGAAGCAATTGCAGGTCTTAGTCAAGGATATTTTGGCAAGGCATCTGATTTGGCGGGAAAGAGAATGCCATTTGTGCGACTTGGTTATGCCTTGACTGCTTTGTCAAAACCAATCATCGGAGTATTCAGAGATCCATTTCTCATATTGCTGGCAAGATCAGCAGATCGCTTTGGGAAAGGCATTAGAACAGGTGCTCGAGATGCGATTCTATCCACTGAAACGACCAATTCACATAAAGGGAGAGTGTTTGGATTTCATCGTTCAATGAATACCACCGGTGCCGTGATTGGATTATTGCTGGCTTTGGGTTATTTGTATTATAATCCCGGAAATTATCAGGCATTATTTCTCATTTCAGCTATTCCGGCAGTAATTTCTGTCGCACTCACTTTTTTTGTGACTGATTCACAAGTTCATCTTAGCAAACCTAACCCTGAGATATCTGCTTTTACTTTTCTGAGTTATTGGAGTAAAA
>Ga0315900_10007477_pt1 | contig 14339 bp, 27 predicted proteins | sample LakEriMetagenome_FD_203521 | JGI IMG/M metagenome (GOLD analysis project Ga0315900, IMG submission 203521) | Freshwater fungal communities from buoy surface, Lake Erie, Ohio, United States - Buoy 12 MA114 | ecosystem: Environmental > Aquatic > Freshwater > Lake > Lake biofilm | place: USA: Lake...
CGGAACCAACGGGCGTTTTAGTGTTGAAACAAATACCTCAAGGATTGCTCTACTTGCCAGTACAACAGGCTTTGGCGCTTATGAGAATCTCGAAGTTTATGCTGCCGAGACAATTTTTCATAAGGGCAGCACTGGTGAAGCCGCCCGCATCGACTCCAGCGGCAGATTAGGCATAGGGACCTCGACGCCTCAGCTAAGTATTGGTGCAGTTGGCGGCAATGTTTTACACCTAGCAGGCGCAGGAACCACGGGTGTACGAGTCCAAAACACTTCGGGTAACTCAGTTGACATCTACGCCGGAACTGATGGATTTATCAATCAATCTGGATCTGGCGTACTTAATTTCCAACTTGCTGGGTCTACCAAAGCAACTCTTACCTCAACTGGATTAGGGATTGGCACTACGAGCCCTAGCACCGCACTCGATGTTTCTGGTGAGTTGACATTTAGCGCAGGTGGCGCTGGTTGGAGATCCGCTGCGATTAAAGGTATTGACGAGGGCGGATCGTTCCGTGGCGGGATGGCGTTTTACACGCACCCAACCGCAGGGTCTGCTGGAGCGCCAACAGAACGCGTCCGCATCGACTCCAGCGGCAGGCTCTTAGTTGGTACGTCTAGTTGGTCTGCCAATGCAACACTTGTAGCGCAAGGAAACAGCGGAGGATCTGCATCACGAGCAGTCCTCTACTTATCTTTGGGCGCCAATAATCCTGCAGACGGAATAGCACTAGGAAACATTGAGTTTTCCGACTCAACACCAGGGCGAGCCGCAACAATTTCAGGTCAACGTGACGGTGGAACCTGGACTGCTGGATCTAGCCATCCAGGCCGGCTAGTGTTCTCCACTACTGCCGACGGAGAAAGCAGCCCGACGGAGCGGATGCGGATTGATAATGCCGGAGATATTACTATAGGAAACAATGCGTCCCTGAACTACCGATTAGGTTTACTTGTTGCCGGTGGCGCAGATCGCAGTCTTTTACTTACGGGTATTTCTGGTGTTAGCAACGGATTACAAGTTAACTACATAAATACAGGCACTGCCTTGTCTGTAAAGTTCAACAGCATTACAACTACCGCATCTGCGGCCAATGCTTTTCTTGACAGTGCAGACGGCAACCGGATTTATCGGTCCACATCGTCGCTTCGTTACAAGAAAGATGTTGAAGACATTGACCAATTAAAAGCAGATGCCGTTCTAAGCCTTCGTCCTGTTTGGTATCGCTCCAAGGCTGCCGATGATCGCAGTAATTGGTCTTGGTACGGCTTAATTGCTGAAGAAGTTGCCGCCGTTGAACCTCGCCTTGTTCACTGGACTTACCTCGACGAAGATTACGAAATTGAAGAAGTTGATGGTGCCATCAAAAAAACGCCTAAGCCTCACGCTGAATTGGTACCTGACGGCGTTCAATATGACCGTTTGACGGTTTTGCTGCTTGATGTGGTGAAACGCCAAAACGAGCGTATTGAAACCCTTGAGGCCAAAGTTGCAGCCCTTGAAGGCGTGTAGTCCTACTCGTTAAGAGGCACGGGGCGGCTACACAGTCGCCCTTTTTGCTGCATTGCGATAAGGTGGTGGGGTAGCGAGTTTGCACCTCCTACCCCTGGCCACGATCCCCTGGAGACCATGACCGACCAACAATACGACAACGATCTCGTCTTCCGTTCAGGCGGCGAAGAGTACGCCCGTATTGACGGGAGCGGAGAATGGAAGCCTCAGACTCCCACAGTAAAGCTTGAAATTACAAATACCTGGAAGGAATACTGCGAAGCCAGCCTTGACCTGAGCGATCAAAAAGATGTTGGCGAAGAGTAAGACGAAGCCCAGTAACCATTACCACTAATCGCCCATGACACAACAATATCCCATCACACCGCCGCCGGAGCTGGTGCAGCAGTGGCGAGAGCAGGCCCCGCGTTGCCGCGACGGTGGCATTGCCCGCGAAGACTGGCTGATGGCCCGCGCCGCCCAATGGGGCACAGATCAGGAGCTGGAGGCTTGTGTGAAATGGCTGAACTCTTACATGCCCGGCAAGACAGGCGATCAGCTCTTACGCCCATTCCGCCGCTCCAAGCCGCAGAGCTTGAAGGAGCAGGCGTTGGCTGCTGCTGCTGAACTTGAAGGCTTTAAGGGCGTTGACATCATCCGCCGCGCCCTGGAGGCACTTCCCGACCCGTCGTAGTCCCCTTCTCCTCTGGGTCTGGGAAAGCATTAAATTGCCCCCAGACCTAAGACTGAGGGCGCAGCAGCATCGTAACGCCACTGGGTGAAATTTCATTGTACTGCTAATGTGGTGGAGCAGCGAGTGCAACCTCCTGCTCCTGGCCACAGTTCTCTGGAAACCATGACCCAACAAGATTACACCCCCAACACCATCACTTTCAACACAACAGACACGAAGGAAATCGCCCGCTTTACCGAAGAAGGCTTTTACTACAAAGGTGAGTTCGTTGATGACGCTGGTGAGGTGCATCGTTTGTTGAAGGAAGTGCTGGGCCAGATGAAAGTCGAACAAAACTCCTAGTCACTTGCTTGACAAGGCCTCGCAAGGCTGGTAACTTGAGGCTCCTCTTAAAACCAGCATGACCACCACTGTTTCCAAGCTCTGGAGCGCCTTCGTTGAAGAGCGCTCCATTTCTTTATGCCCAACCAGTCTCACTTCAGACTATAAACAAGTAGGGAAATGGTTGGCCCGCTGTCCTATTCAAGATATTGATGAGGCTAGAAAAGTAATGATCTGGGCATTGGGAGAAAAACCAGTGCTCACTTCAAGGCGCGTTGCAATGTACATCAAGACCATGTACAAATGGGCAGCGCAAGAAGACGTGGCAATCGTCACTCGTAATCCATTGGCAAGTTTTAAGATGCCGAAAACTCCTCAACGTGAGGAAGAAATCATTGTCATCCCTCGCAGCGAGACGGGGCTGGTTCTTGCGGCGTTAGAAGCCAAGCTCACCTATCGCAGTGTCAACTGGTCTTGGTATACGGAATTTATGTTGCAAACTGCAATGCGAACTGGAGAAGTAAGGGCAGCGAGGTGGGACGACATTAAAGAAAACAAGCTCTTAGTGCATCAAAACTATACGCTTACGCATGGCCTAAAGAATAGCACAAAGACCAACAAGCGTCGCTGGGTGCCATTGAATAATCGTTGTCAAGAGATTCTTGCCGAACTCCCCCGCGAAAACGATTTTATTTTTCCATGGAATCGGCTAGCTTTTCAAAGCTATTTCAGGAAAAAGCTTTCGCCTTTACACGAGGCAGGTTTGATTTCCCATGTTTATAGGCCATACGACTGCCGCCACACTGCCATTAGCCGCTGGATTGAAGCCGGCATTCCAGTGCCACAAGTGGCAAATTGGGCAGGCAACACAAGCGAAGTAATTTTCAAGCACTATTGCAATAGCACGCAGGAATATGAGATGCCCGTACTGTGAGACGGTTTCCCGAAGAAGCCGCCTTCTTTTCCATTGTTAAACTAACGAAGACCATTCTTTCTAATCATGGCAATCACTTACCAATGGGGCGTCGCCAATCTTGAGCGCCACCTTGCTGATGGAATCGTCTACACGGTTCACTATACAATTTCTGCCGATGATGGCACGTATGCCAGTTCGGCGTATGGCAGTCTTGGGCTTGAAGCTCCCGACGAAGATGATGAAATTCCTTATGCCCAACTCACGCCTGAAATCGTCACTGGCTGGGTGAAGGAAAAGTTTGGCGACGAAAAAGTGGCTGAAATTGAAGCCGCTCTCGCAGAGCAAATTTCTCAACAGCGCACTCCTACTAATGGCACTGGAGTGCCCTGGAGCTGATGGCATCAAACAAAACCATTAACGGGCAAAAGCTTCATCAGCCAAACAAAAGCAAGCGCACGCGCCAAGGCAATGGAGCGAATAGTAAAGCTTCTCACGGACGAAAACTTCTGAGAGGACAGGGTAAATAACTAAGGGGCCAAAAGGCCCCTTTTCTTTTGCTAGTACAATGGAAGAAAGAATTATTTCTCATGGGCCAAATTATTGCTGGTGGCGAACAGTTTGAAACTCATATTGAAGCTGATTATCGCGGACAGATTTTAAAGACTGGCCCTGACAGTGGCGCAGTGGATGCTTTTGGACGTGCTCGCACTAGCGCTCCCTATACGCTTTTTGATAGCACAATGCGTTACAGCAAGCGTGCTGACCAATGGTTTGATCGCATTTCCAATGGAGGCGTGGTCACGCATTTAACAAACGAAAGCAGCACCGCTTTGACGACCACCACTGCGTCTGGAGATACGGTGCTGCGCAGAACTAAGCAATACTTCCCGTACCAACCAGGAAAAAGCATGATGATCATGCAAAGTTTTGCTGGTACCACTCCCGTCTCTGGTCTCATTCAAGAAGTGGGTTTCTTTGATGATCAGAATGGAGTGATGCTTAGAGCAAGTGGCACTACGTTGCAAATGGTCATCAGAAGCTTCACGTCTGGCGCAGTCGTTGAAAACGTGGTTGATCAATCAGCGTGGAACATTAACACTCTTGATTCGCTCGACTTCTCTAAGGCTCAGATTTTCACCGCCGATCTCGAATGGCTTGGCGTAGGACGAGTGAGGACTGGATTTGTAATTAACGGCGAGATCATTTATTGCCATGAATTCAATCATTACAACACATTGACTAGCGCATATATGACAACGGCCATTTTGCCATTGTCCTATCGCGTTCATAACGCCTCTGCTCAAGCTTCGGGACGCACTATGAAGCAAATTTGTAGCAGCATTCTTAGCGAGGGAGGATATGAGCCAGATGGCGCCGTGTATTCAGTGAATCACGATTTAAACACTGTTCCAAACACATCTGGAGAGCGCATTACTGCTGGCATCCGCATGGCAAGTGGTCGCACTGGCAACGTCATTCTGCCTGTGAGGATTTCCACTGCTACTGCTTCTAGTGATGTGGTGCTGTGGCGTTTGCGTTTAAATCCAACGCTTAGTGGAGTGGTGTGGAGTGCTGCTGACAATCAAAGGGGCAATGTGGAAGTGACAACTAGTGGCACTGCTACCGGCGGCACAGTGGTCGATGCAGGCTTTGTAAGCCAAGGCAGTGCGAATAATTACGACATTGCCGTGGCCATTCGTCTTGCCTTAGGACAAAATGCCTCTGGCGAAAGCGACACTCTCATCTTGACCGTCGACAGTGCAGTCAGCGCTAAAGCACTTGGCATGATCGGCTGGGTGGAAATCACTTAAGCTATGGGGGCAATATGCCCCTTCCCATGGCCTTTCCTTTTGTTGCAGAGGGCGAATGGTACAAGCAGCAACTTGAGCAGCTCTCCGATATTTTTGCAGAGCTGCTAACGGACGATGATCCGGCTATAGCCTGCAAGGCTCTTAGTGAAACCATTGCTTCGTGGGAGGACTACCACGAGAAGGAGCATGCCAAATGGAAGCGCCTCAGGACGCTTCTTGGCTTGGGAGCTGGTATGTAATCCTTAGCTCTCCGCCTAGCGCCTTCACAGCCTCACTGGCATTTGCTGGTGGGGCTGTTTCAATGAGCACTGACGGGACAATGGCATTAGGAAGAGGCGTGACGATGGCATCAGGGAAAAGCTTGTGGGCTTGTTCGGCCAGAGCGTTTGCTTTTGCTTCCTTTTCCTCTTGCTCCCATTGCCTGACCAACGTCTTTGCTTGCTGGTCTACTTTCTGCATCACATCCTTGGTTTTCCACTCTGCCCAGTCAGGCCTGCAATGAGCCATGAGCATTTTGAACCATGGCTTAAAAGCAAGGGAAGGCCGTTTCACAACGGCCCATAAACCTAGTTCGTAGCAGAGTGCATTAAACCAAGACTGCCAGTTCATTTGCTATTTGCGAATGGCGAATGATTAACCTTCCTGAAAAATTGAAATATACACTGTGCCTGTTTTCGTCAGAGGCAGAATTTTATCGCGAAGATCAATGTTAAACGCACGGCAACAACCATGAGTTGGCACTAGAGGTTGCTTGGGAGCCCATGCACCAGGCCAACCATTTGCGCTTCCGCCACCATGCAGGGCAATTCCTGCTCTGCCATACCGCGCCTCTTGATTTTCTAGCTCAATCATATCAAACGTGTACCAACCATACGCCATTAGCGTACGGTCATAAGCAGGCTTGTCTCCAACCCTCTCATAGTCCTTGTAGATTTCTCCAATTTTGTAGATTCCAGGAGGGCAATCAGAATTTGTGATTTTCCATTCAAAATCACTGTATTGCCCACGAGCAAGACAAGGGATTTCCCATAAGAGTTTTCCTTCAAAAGAAAAAGCTTTCATGGTTTCCACGGCATCATTCACGACCAAATGCGAATCGCCTTTCTTGAAGCCAAAATCTTGCGGACGTTTCTTGGGGCCGATCATAGTAAAAGCGGTGCTCTCAGGAGCGTATTCCTTCATGAGCTTAGACAATTTTGCAGGATAATCGGGATCAGTGGCATAGCTCTGTTCTTTCAGCATTCGCGCCGCTGCATAGCGATTAGGGGCATTGTTGATGCCCTTGAATTGTCGATAGTCTTTATACCACCGTGTGACCAAGTATTCAATGCAAGCAGCAAGGCTGGGGAAGTCAATAAACCCCGCCTTGATCGTCACCCATTGACCATCGTAAAATTCTTGCGTGCTAGTAGTAGTGCCGCTCCCTTTAATTCCTAAAAAATTATTTTTGCCAGACGTGTGCTTGCCGAAGCCACTTTCTAGGCAGCACTGTGCTGCTACCAGCTCTGGATAGCGAGCGCCGTATTTACGGGCTGCCTGGAAGCATTCGTCCCAGAAAGCCCGATTTGAAGGCCACATGGCTTCAGCCCTTCACGCGGAAGACTGCTTTGAGGCCAGTCAGCAGAAGCTGAATGACGTTGTTTTCCTTGTAGGGAGTGCGTTCGATGATTTGGTCAACAGCAGCAACAATGATGCCACCAATTACGAACCATTCAATGCCGCTCATGACGAGAGATGCAATGGGGATATAAATAGCCTAGCGTTCAATCTCTAAATTACGGACTCTGTTTTCCATCTCACTCATCTTGTCCGTGAGGGTGGAGAGTTTTTCGGTGACGGTTTCAATTTGTACTGCCACTCTTGCTTGCTGAGTGCCCACTGCAATAAGCATGGCTCCCGTTGAAAGCAACATGCCAGCCGTGATGGTGGCTACGAAATTTGCAAGGCCGTCCTTGAAACTGTCCATAGCCGACAATCAATACTCTGATTCTAGACGAAATTCGCGGGGCATTATTTAGCGTTAAACTATGGTCAAGACAACTAAATAGTGCCATGCCAAGAGCGAATGGTCCTGATGAGCTGCTTTATTCTCTCATTGAACTTCGCCCTGGGGATGCAAAACGTAGATTCCGCAAGAGTATTTTTGAAGATTATTTTTTGAGGGGGCCATTTGGCCAATGCGCTTGTGCTTATTGCGGCGAATGGGGAGAAAAGCTTACGATTGACCATATTGTTCCGAAGAGTAAAGGCGGCCCTCACTTCAGTAAGTTTAATCTTGTGCCCTCTTGTCGAGGCTGCAATCTGTCCAAGGGAAACGAAAATCTTTTTGAATGGTGGCGTCCTCAGCAATTCTGGACGGAAAAGCGAGAGGAGATTCTGATGGCTTGGGTGTATTGCAATAGCTTTGTCAGTGCTCACACTGACCAAAAGCATCTTGAGGAATGGTGCGAGAAGAAAGGGATTGTTCTGCCCATGCACCAAAAAATTGAGCATGAAAAAGCCCCCTCATGGGGGCTCTGTTGTAATGTTGCTTAGTTTTCTACTGGAGCGAAAGTGATTTGCTTCCCAGGGAGGTCATAGCGAATGCCAGGCATTGGACAGAATCCATCTTTGCATTCCATAGAAGCGTTTTCAAGAGCTTCCACGGCTTCTTGCTGAGGCTCGTTTTCTATGTTAAAAATGAGAAGATCAAGATACCAACTAGCCTTTTTCAAATCTTCTAGGCCATTTTTTTCTTCGTAGCGCCAAACATACTTTTGAATGTTCCCTTTCAGAAAACCACGAAAGTCGTCTTTGTCCATTGAAGCTTCAATGGCCTCAATACATTCAATGCCGCCATTTTTAGCGTAATGACGGGGAGAATTGATGGCGTCAGTCATTAGAAAGAAGATTGGTGAAGATCAAAGGCCTCGAAAGCCTCTTTGAACAATGGACGGGCAAGAGTGGACAAGGCTTGAGCATAAGCTTGGATTTCCCACTGGCTACCAGTTTCGTCTCGCAAGGAAATGAAATGCAGGAGAGCTTGCAAGCTGCAGGTCCACGTGAATGACGAATATGAAGCCATGGGCAGGATGCCCCTGGCTTGCTCCTTCGCCACGCCTAGCGTCAGCAGCGCCCTGTAAGCCTGCTTTGCCTGCTCAAGAGCCTTGGCATATTCAATCATCGCCACTTGGTTCATGCTGGGCTCCAAGGCGCCGCTGGAAGCTTGCTTGTTACTGGCGCTTTGCTGGCGGAATTCACGCGGCATGTAGTACGTGTCATCATCAGCTTCGCAGTAGCGAAAGCTTTTCTCGTTCCAGCCCAGCGTGTCATTAGCGAACGTGCCACCAATCACATGCTTCCACCATTGCCGACAAACATACAGCGGAGCTTTCACTTGCCATTTTGTGACCACGCCACGAAATGGACTGGTGTGCTGATGCTTGACAAGATAGTTCAGCAGCTTCTGGTCCTTTTCGGACCATTCGCTACTGGTCTGATCGAAGCTTTGACGAGCATCGCAAACAATATCAAGCGAGCTGCCCATCCAATCAATGAGACGCACGAAGCTGATGCCATCCATCAGCGGATCAATTTTGCCCATCATGATTCAGAAGTGGGCTCGGCGAAAAGGAAGCGCACGGTCAAAACCACCAACACCCACTCCCAAAATCCCAACGCAACACTGGGAAAGAAAAGTGGCACACAAAGGCTCACGAGCCAAGCGCGAAGACACTGCGCGGCGAACCAACCGAGAAGCTTGCCAAGAAATTCTGAAATCTTTCTGATGGAATCATCGGTGGGGGTAGACATTGTTGATCAGCGAGAGGGGCCGAAGTCGTTGCAAACTGATTGTAGGAGCAATGTCCGTAGCCGAATGCCAGCGTACGATTGCTTTTCTGGCTCTGGCGCTTGCATCAAAGCCTTCAATGGTGCCAACAATGGAGGAGGGCATCCACCCAGCGGACGTACGTTGTACGTACACCACATCCTGTCCTGGAAGCCATTCATGGTTGCGAGGCGTGCGAGGAAGCTTGTATGGGCGGTAGCCCGTCCCACATCTTACGGCATCCTTCCCATCGTCCACCCGATAAACAAACCGTTTGCCAAACTGCTGCATGGCTAGGCTAAACGAAACAATGCAAGGACAATGAGCACTTTCTCTATCCCAGTGGGCCTAAAATACAATGGTCAAGATTGTATTGGCATTATGGGGCCTTTTGAGCGGAGCATGGAACGAGACTTTGCTCTCGTTGCTAACAAAAAGGCACTGAGCGAATGCAATGACGTTGATAAGCTGCGAGAAGTGGCTTGCACGATGATGGAGGGCTGGAGCAATATGCAAGAAGCCGTCACGTCGCTGGTGAAAGAGAATCTTGAACTGCGTCAAGCTATGCAGCTTCAAGAGCGTGATTTGGAAGCCGCTGATGAGCTGCTTGGTGAAGCTGCTGAAGCCGTTACGCAGTTCGCAATGAAGCAGCAATCCGCTCAAGCCAAAAAATTTCCTTGGCCGTTTGGGTGGTAAGAAGGAATACTTTCCAGCCACCAATGGTGGCAAGATTAAATTTGCGGGCATCACGCTCGTAGCCAGAGCCAGTTACGTGCCGGCCTCTACTGAATGTGCCCCCTTGGATTTCAATGAGGGAGCGGGAGGCCAGATGAGCGAAGTCTGCCCTGTAGCGCTTTGACCGTTTGCTTTTTGCATAGCGCTCTTGAAAATCAGCTTCCCACGTTGGTACGTCACTGAATTCTCTAATCAATGGGAGATCAGGAAAATGAGCTTGCCATAGTCCGAGGAACTGGTCTTCAAGAGCGCTCACTGATCAGACGGCAGCAAATGCTACGTTAGCGCCTTGGTTTTGATACTTGCCGTTTCCATAGTCCTGATCTGCGGCGCCTGAGAGGCGAGCGAACATAACTTGCACGATCCCTTCGTTGGCATAAATGCGAACGGGAAAAGCCAAGGGATTGACAATACAAATAGTGAGATGGCCAGACCAGCCAGGCTCAATTGGCGTAACGTTAATGATGGTGCCTTGCCGGGCATACGTGCTTTTGCCGTCTGTGATCCCCATGATGTTAGACGGCATTGTCAGCAGTTCCACACTCACGCCAAGAGCGTAAGAGAACGGGGGCAGCACGAAGAACGTAGAACCATTCTCTTCGATGGGAGAAGCCTCGTACATCAGCTCCTTGTTGAAGCTCTTAACGTCAAGCGCTTCCACAGGCTTGCTGTTGTTGATGACCATAAAGCCCTTCGGGGAAAGGCGAAGGTCATATCCGGCATGGCTCAGTCCGTATGAGAGGGCTTTCGTGCCATTGTTAAGCTCTCTGGCTTTCTCCCCGACAAAAGGAAAAATAATATCATTTTCAGCAAGAATGCTGATTTCCTTGTCATTAAGAAGCATGGTTTTGAAGAAAAGAAAAGGGCGCATTAGCGCCCCAGTGAACAATAAAGAAAAGCTTCAGAACGGATCGTCAGAGAAGCTTTGCTTGGCCTTATTGCCATTGTCCCACATCGAAGCGTAAGCCTTGGGAGAATTGTCAAGCTTGTTGACAGTCACTTGTCCTTTGAAATGAGGAGCAGTGTCCTTGTCACGCTTGTCATTGTCCCAAAGAGCGAAACGCAGGGAGTAGTTTCCTTGGGGGTTGGTACCGGCCTTCTTCATGGCATTAAGGATGTCGGGGGTGAGATCGACAGTGCCAGAGAAAGCGGGAGAGTTGCCAGCGGGCATTGAGTGGTCCTCAGAGGAGTGTAGTAGGCCCTGGAAGGGGCATCAGAAGCATAGCGCCATGGACAGAGGAGGTCAAGCTCCACGGTCCATAGAAATCATTAAGGGGCGTCCGCCGGGGTAATGCTCAAAGAAGAACTGCTGCACCTTCTGCACCATGATGCCTGCCTGCATGGCAAGCTCCGCTGCTGAAAGGCTTACAACTTGCGCTTCCTGACCAGCTCCCGTATCAGGATCATGAATGGCAATGGCGCAATGCGCTTCATTCACTTCGATGTCATACATCTGTTCAATGGCTTGCACATAGGCGCCAAGTTGCATTCGATAATCGGCTAGTTGTGTATCAGGCTTTTCTTTGTAGCTCGTCTTCCAATCAAGCAGTGCATACGCACCGCTGTTCATTTTGGCAAGCATATCAAAGGTGCCTGAATAACCAATCTCTTGTGCAGGATCGTACCAGGCAATGGCACTTTCAACTAGCAATGGACTATCAACACGCTCAAGAAAACCAACAATGCTCTCAAAATAGGGCACGTAATTTTCATGAGAATCAAGATGCGCTTGAATGTCTTCACCATTCCAGAAGTCTTCTAGAACACCGTGAAGCCAATTGCCTCGATCCACAGCATTACGAGTGCGACGATTAGCTTCTTCATCGCCCACCTTCTTGCGCCAGTTCATTAGCGCTGCAATCTTGCCAGGCGGAGAACACGCGCTCGCAATAGTCGTCACAGAAGGCAAAACAAACCCTTCTGGAACATTTGGAAAATCGTTCAGCAGATAGTAACGCTTTTTCTGAATTTGGAGCCGGTTGGGCTCGTAGCGGGGAAATGCTGGCATTTGGAGGGAGGCAAGGCATAGATCGTAACAGGCCACTTTTAATCATGGCTTGAGATGTGGGAACTCAGTTCGTATTCAAGATCGAAAGCTTTGTCGCCTACGCTTTGAATGTCGGTTTCAAGTTCGCCCAAGAAGTTCAAAAGCTTTTCAATGCTTACGCCATTTTCTCCCATTAAGCGCTCAGCCATAATGCGCCCAACAGGTGACAACAATGTGGAGCTAAGCACTGCTTCTTTGTTGGTTTTCATTCCTCGTTCATGTCCCAGAAATAGTCGCAACCTTCTTCATCCGCTGGAGGCGTAGCGAAATAGCTCTGCCAGCGATTTGCAGGCGCCATGTAGCGCCAACAATTTTCTTTAATAGGGCATTCGCCCCCCGAGCACATCGCAATGTCAGGCATGAGAATAGTTCGAGCAGTTTGATGGAGGAATTGCTTGTCAACCAAAGGATGATTAGCAATGGTCTCAAGAACAGCAGCAATACGACGATCACTACTAAGCGTGTCTTCAGGAAAGCTCCAGAACGCTTCATGACAAGCATCAATCAGAGAGCGATGATTTTGCACGCTTTTCTTCCATTGTTTCGTATTCTTCAACCATGGTCGCCATGGCAGCCATCAAATTGCTTTCAAAGAAGCCGCAGCCCTGCATGAAATGCTTGAAATTTTCAACAATTTCAGGACAGTAGATGTTATGGAAAGAATGGGAGACTTTGCTATCTCCTTCTTCGTAAGTGAAAGTGAAGCGACTCATGGGACTATCAACGAAAGGATGGCGAGAATCGACAGAGCAAGGATCAAACATGTGAAAGTGATAAGAAGGAACAAGCCGAGAGGGTCATTCGCCAAATAGCCTGGGAGGAAGCTCAGTAACGGGAAGGAGATCATCATCAAGACAAATGGTTCCAGCAAAGGCCCGCGCTAGGCGGGCCGCTGCCAGATCTACTGCTTTTTTGCCACGAATGCTTTCATGCCTTCAATAATGGCGGTAGTGTCCTCAAGCCCGCGAACAAGGGAAATTTCCTCTGTCATTTCAGCCTTGCTGATGACAACTTCCTGCTCCTTTGCCCATAGTGTCATCATTGCGGCGACGACGTTTCCGAAGGCTTGCCAGCTTTTGATTTCCGTGGCGCGAGCAAGTCCAATGCTTTCAAGAGCAGCTTTGCCTGCAGCCATAGAAGCTTTCTCGTCCGCATAGTTCAAAGGATTGGCTTTGCACACTGCCGTGAGAGAAGCTTTTGCATCGAAGGGCTCAGCGGACCCTGTATCAGCGGCGGCAACAGGCCCCTCGCCTCCAGTAGCAGCAGCGCTTTCCTTAGGGGCAGTCTTCGTGCGTGCAGGCGTCTTGAGCGTGTCCTGCTGCAGCTTTGGCGCTTCTTCCTTGGGGATGTCCTCTCCGGCATAGAGCCGAAGACCAAGGCCCGTGAACGTAGCGATGGCTTTGACACTGGCACGTTGGATGTTGTCGCTGATTGCACGACCATCGAGCTGCTGAATGGAATTGTGCTTCCTGTCCATCACGGGAAAGACAAGCGCAGGAGTGCGACGCACGCCGTCCGTGAGATAGGGGCGAAGGATGAATGCACCAGCTTCGCCGAACACGGGCCATCCAATAGTTTTCTCCTCAAATGCTACGAACAGCGTTGGGAAATGCTCCTTCAGATAGCGGAAGGCAAACGGCCAAGACAGATAGGAAAGGCCTTTATAGTCCTTCTCAATGTGAGGGCCGATGTCGGGCGTGTCATAGGCAGCACGAAAAGCTTCTGCAGTGATTTCCAGCGGCGTGAAAATACCAAGAGCGCGTTCTGTCATTGCTTGTTTTGCGGAGTCTTCCATGCTGGAAAAGTCGGAGGGGGAATAAGTGAGAAAGGTGTGGTTCATTCTTCAAGAAAAGCGAAATGCCAATCAAGAAGATACTCTTCGCTTTCTTCGTCAAACGAAAGATTCAGACCAACCACGGCCACACCAGTATCGGAAAGAAAGCAATCAAGACAATAAAGCACATCATGGTCCATTTGCTTCATGCGAGCATAAAGCTCAGATGTGGTGAGATTAGGCGTTTCCATCATCCCAAATGCGCCACTGCTTTGTAGCCGAAGGCTGCTTGATATTCGCCATACATAATGACAAACATCTTGGAAGGCATTTCGCTCTTAACAATCAAGCTGTCACCAGGAAGCGGCCAGTCATTGATGGCTCTCACATCAGTGGGCTCTTCCAAACAATCAGGATCGTAGTTTTCCGTGAGTACGCCCTCTTCCCAAAGCAGCTTCACTTCTGTGTCGGCATGCTCAAGAAGGAAATCTTCACAAGCGAGCTTAAGCTCTGAAACCTTCATAGTCCTCAATTTCGGAAACGATGGAATGATCCTCTACCAGAGAAAAGGCCCCGTCAGAAAGAACAGCATTTCCTTCCCATGGAGAAGTGGTGCGAATGAGACGTTCGACGGTCTCGCTAAGGCTTAACCGTGCTTCATGGGCAATGTCCTTGAGATGGTTGTAGGCAGTGTCAGTGAGGGTGAAGTGGCGGCTCTTCTTTAGCTCGCCGTGATCAACGGTC
>Ga0315900_10007478_pt1 | contig 14337 bp, 14 predicted proteins | sample LakEriMetagenome_FD_203521 | JGI IMG/M metagenome (GOLD analysis project Ga0315900, IMG submission 203521) | Freshwater fungal communities from buoy surface, Lake Erie, Ohio, United States - Buoy 12 MA114 | ecosystem: Environmental > Aquatic > Freshwater > Lake > Lake biofilm | place: USA: Lake...
TTCGCAGCCAAGGAAGTCCGCCAAGCGCCATCTTGTTGTATTCGGCAATGTTCTGCTGCGCGGTTCGCCCGATCTCGGTAAAGACGAAGCGAAGGTCGGTGTCGTATCTGGCAACAACCTCTCGAGTTAGGTACTCGGCAATAAGCTCTGCGAGCGGAACAATCCCGTTGTCGTAGGTGAATGCAGCGCCAGTCTCTGATGTGCTCTTGTTCACATCAAATGAAATTCCGATGTCCTGCGGCTGAACCGCAAACACGGCGCAAATCTTTCGGGCAAGGTAGACCTGCCACTCCATGAACTGCATGTCGCGGTTTGAGGCAGCAAGTGGAAGCCACTGCATTCCCTTGCCGCCGCCAGTGATAGCAATCTGGCTCTTGCCAGCAACTTCTGCTTCCCAATACGCCTTGAACGAGTCAACCTGATCTGGTCGCACGCCCTCACCAAGATGCAGAACGCCGGGAGGCGCAGCCTGCGAAACAGCCTTAGCGTTATACGCCGCAGCATCTAGGTCTGCAGCGATTGTTTCAGCGAGGACCTCAAGTGGAGAAAGTCCGATTGGACTGTATGTCACTGGGTTTGCGATTACAACGATAAGTTCATCGTTCTTGTAAATTGCAACCTGCCGACCAGCGCTGTCTAGTTCGTAGTATCGCGGCTTGCTTTCGTCCCTGCCATCCCACGTAGTATCAAAGGCAATGCGGGCGGCGTCTTTATTCCAGAGGTATGCGATTGGGTCTGCTCCGACCCTAGACCCGACTTTCTTTTCAATCTCAATTGCGCCTTGGTCCAGAACGAGAATGTCTTCAATCACTGGCTCAATAAATGATCGCCAAGAATCCCCCTTCGGGTTTGGTCGGCGGAACAGTTCGCGCAACTTCTGAACCGTTCGTGGATTTGCGCTATCGCCAGCATCGGTGGTGACGATGTCCCACTTCGCGCGGCTGATCTGCTGTCGCCTGAGGTTTACGGCGGCGCGAATCCAAGGGTTGTTCCTTGACCATCGTCGCAATTGCTCCGTGCTCATCTTGGCAATCGTGTTTATTGATTGAGCGCCACGAGCATACGGATAAGTGTCAGGTGCGAATGACGGGGTTGCCTTCTCCGTTGTTGGCTGCGTTCCGCCGCCGAAGAGACGCTGAAGAATGGAGCGCTGTTCTGCCATGATTACCTTCCGCTACGCTGTTTTCTGACCGCATCGGTCCAAATTGTTTCTACTGCGTCAGTATTGACAAATTTACGCATTTCGTCAATGGAGCAGTCCACTACACGTATCCCATTGACATAAGTAGTCGTTCTCTTGTTAAGCGCCTTCGCCCACCACACGGGGACGACGAATGTGCCGTCGGTGAATTGTACCTCAAGGGTGGAGTCAACGCTTGGTATCGTCATCTTCCATTTCCTCTGTGTCCGCGTCATGCCGGTGATGCCCCTGGGGTGACCCAAAGACTGCGAGCTCATTGTGAAGCGCCCGCATAATGCTGTCAATATCTGTGTCTGCTGTCTCCTCATCCTCACCCTTGAGCATCTCGTCAACCCGCAACTGGATCTTTCGGCGCTGCGGGACGCTCTGACGGCTCTTGTGGAGGTCGGTGTAGCACCACTGGCAGACGTTGTAACGCTTCTGACCCCTTGCCCTTGGGATCATTGGTTCTGGGATCATTTCGGTCACAAGGTGGTCTGGTCCAGCAAGGATGCCGCAGGATGCGCATCGGGGGTGGGACCGCCTGCCCTTCTCGTATGACTCAATTACTGGCTGTATCTGTCGCTGGAGTCGGATCAGCGCTCGGGCCAAATCCTTTATTTGGTCGCCGGAATAGTTAATCTCGTTGCATAACGTGCATTGGAGCATTGCAGTAGTATACCACGCATATTAAGGCTATATTGAGTTAGGGTTAAGAAATCTTACCCGTAGATTGTTACAGGCATTTTGATATGTTACAATCCTGTAGTATTAGGCGGAAAACCTGCCAAAAATCGTCAAAAGTGAGCAGAAACCTCACCTCTTGACGCAGGTAAACTATTAGTAAATTATAAGTAAAGTCATAGCAGCATTGGAGGCTCCGTGGACTTTAAGCTCTATACCAGCGCCCTAAAGGCATATACGGCCGAAAACGGCGAACTTCACGTGCTCGGCACTACGTCCTCAACCATCCGAGACCTGCACGGGGATGAGATGACCCTCTCTGCATTGAAGTCTATGGAGGAGACAGCCAAGCAGAATATGACTGTCTTCCTGAACCACAACTACAACGTTCCAGACGACATCTTCGGATCAGTCACTGACGCCAGGATTGTCAAGCGCTACGACCAGGAGTCGGGTCAGGATGTTTACGATCTTGACGTTGATGTCCGAGTAGTCGGGGAAGACGAAAACCCCCTTGCAATGAAGACCTACCGTGCGATTAAGCGCGGAGTTAAGCTTGGCCTATCTATTGGCGCCAAGGTTGATAAGGTCTCAAAGAAGAAGGGCGACGGCGGCGAGGACACCTATGTCATTGAGAGCGTCAAGCTCCTTGAGACTTCTGTTGTCGGCATCCCTGCCAACCAGCGCTCATACCTACAGAATGCACTCAAGAGCCTTAAGCAGGCAGAGCAGACTGGCGAACTTGAGATTGTTGAGAAGGCTGGTCCAAAAGACCTCGTTGAAGGCGACTTCGTCCGATGGGACTCCAGCGGCGGTGCCGCCCAAGGTCGCATTGAGCATGTCATGCGCGAAGGCGTTCTTGGCGTTCCTGAGTCTGACTTCAAGATTAATGCAACCCCAGAAGACCCAGCGGCTTTGATCCGAATTTATCGTCCCCAGGGAAATGGCTGGGGTGAGACCGACAAGTTGGTCGGTCACAAGTTTTCTACGCTCCGCAAGATTGAAGCACTCAAGCCTGCGGAGGATGTTGAAAAAGACGCGCAGAAGGCTGCTCCTGATGGGCTGCAGGTTGGCGATTATGTCAACTGGCCGATTGGCGGGCAACTTGGCTACGGTGAGATTGAAGAGATCATCACTCGTGGCCCCGTCGCCTTGCCTGGCTCGGAAGAGTCCGTTGAGGCATCGCCGGAGAACCCGGTGGCGATCATCTGTGTCTACGCCCCACACGGCGAAGACTGGGAAGATAGTGGTGTGTATGTGGCTGTACAGTTCAGCGCGCTCACCCGAAGTAATCCGCCTGTAGAGGCGGAGGAAGACGAGGAGACAGAAATGTCCGAGACCGAGAAGGATCTCGTCGCCGGGGAGGTCGTTGAGACCGCCACTGCCGATGAGGTCATTGACGCGGAAAAGAAGACCCGCGTGACCGTAACTGTTAGCACGGAAGGCGATAAGCCAGCCGATGTTGCCGCTCCAGCCGCTGTCGCGGAAGAGACGGAAGAGGAAGCCGCCCCAGAGGCGATCAAGGCTTCCGCAGAGCCTTGCGACTGCCCAGAGGGTGGCTGCGAGTGCAATAACGAAGTTGCAGAGGAGATCGTGGAGAAGGCTATTGAGCCAACCCCCGCTCCAGCACCTACACCAGCACCAGCGCCGGCTCCTGAGCCAGCGCCTGCACCGAAGCCTGATGATGCGCCCAAGGCGCCAGAGGCTGATTCGGACAAGAGCTCACGCTACAAGAGTGGCGTAAGTGATCAGGTCCTTGTCGGCATCAACGGGATTCTTGCCGACCTCACCGATGAGGACCGCGATGCGGTTCTTGCTGGTCTTGGCGTCCAGAAGGACGGCGAGCCAGTGGTGGAAGAGGCTCCAATTTCCGATACTGAAGTGACCCTTGAGGTCGTTCAGGAAGCCCCTGCCGAGGTCGCTGTTGAAGCCGCCCCGGATGTGGTTGCCGAAGATGCTGCCGCTACTTCTCTGGAGGAAGTCGCTGCCATCGCCAAGTCGGCGCTCGATGCAGCCATTGCTGCGCAGCAGGAGGTTGTTGCGGTTAAGTCCGTGATAACCGAACTGGCTGCGGACAAGGCCAAGGTCGAGGGAGAACTTGCCAAGGCTCTGGATCTCGTTGGTCGTTTGATCAATGTCCCAATGGGCCGAAAGCACGCAACTGTAGAAAATACGAAGTCCACGAATGGAGAGAAGGCCCCGTGGCTGGACCCATTCATCGCGCGTCTTCTTGACGCACAGGAGTAAAAAATTATGAGCGACACACTTCGCGAGAAGCTGCAGGACGTTCACAAGGGACTTGAATCCCTGAACGACACCGCAATTGTCTCACGCACCTCGGGTGCTGAGGACAATCTCGACGTCGCAGAGGCGTATGCCGTCCAGCGCGAACTTCGCAAGAAGTTCGGCAAGATGAGCACCGCTGAGCTCGGCGAGGCACTTGACATTCAGGCTGGTCGCGAGACGGGGAAGCAGGCTTCGGCTGATATCCTTAACCGACTTGCAACCGCGAACCCAAACATTTCTAAGCTTCTGGACAGCAGCGGCGGCGCGGCTCTTATCCGACAGGACCTTGAGCCAATCCTTTATTCGCTGTTTGTAAAGCGCTTCCCAATGTTTGACCGACTGCGCAAGGAGCCTGCAAACGGCCTTGTGCACGCGTTCAATCAGCAGACCGCCTACGGCGACGCAGTCTTCCAGACGGAGACTGGCACCGTGACGGACGACAACAACACCTACGCTCGCCAGACGACGAACGTTGCCGTGCTTGCTACCCGCCGTGGTATCACGCTTAAGCAGCAGTTCGCTCTCACTGGTGGCGGGTCGCCGTTCAACGGCCTCTCGGCTGAGCTTGCTGGTGGCGTAACCGCCATCGCACACAAGCTTCAGAAGCAGGTTTTCCAGGGCAACGCCACGGTCACCTCGGGTGCAGGCGCGACCACTGAGCTCGGCGCGTATGACGCGAACGGGTTTGACGGTCTCCGCAAGCTCTTGGGTTCGGCTGCTGGACAGGGCATTATCGCGACGAAGGGCACTGCTGCCTATCTCGCCACGATTAACAGCGCTGTTGCCTCAGTTCTCGACAATGGTGGTAACCCATCAGCAATCGTTTGCTCGCCAACGGACTACGCTGGCCTTGTAAACGAGCTGACGAGCCTTGTCCGATACAACGCACCAGCATCCGATGAGGTTGCGGGCGCGACGTTTGGTCAGGTTGTTACGGCTGCTGGCGCACTCCCGATCCTTGCGGTCGCGGGCGATGCTATCGGCTCGTACACGGTCACTTCGCCAACGACGGCGAACTATCGCGATATGTACATCATTGACGAGGACACCTGGTCAATGCCGTACCTCGGCGCGGACAGCATCACGACGCTGGAGATTCCAGTGGGCGTGAACGGTGCTCTTTCCAAGCTCTACATCATGTATGTGATGTTCGGTCTTGCGAACAAGGCTCCGCAGTTCAACGCAAAGGTTCGCGTAACCGTCTAATCGTCAACTGACGATTGGTCTGGAAGGGGATCGGGCGAAAGCCCGGTCCCCTTTCTGTTACCATAAGAAGATGAGTGGTGACAACGGTTACGATCTGGCAAAAAAGATTGCCCAGAGAGCTGCGGACAATTACGACCCCTTTTACAGGGTGGAAGTCCGTGGTCCGCTTGAGGGGAACGTCGTATTCTCAGACGGCAGCATTTACAACTTCAAAGAGGGTATTGCAATGGTTCACAGAAGGAACCTTAGCGAAGCCTACAACCTGGGGTGTAAGAGGACTAGTCGCCGCCGTCGGGTATCGCCCTAGAAACTGGCTGCAAGGCCGCTGCGTCCCAAGTGAAGTGGGTCGTACCGTAGTGACGAGTAATGGCATCAACCTTAAGCCAGATCTCTCCCCCAATGGATCTCCAGTCGTTGCAGAACATGAAGTCCTCCCCGATAAAGAACCCCTCATCGTCTAGGGCGTATCTGAAGTATTCAAATGTCTGAATTGGCGCTTTCGCCTTAGCCTCTTCGCCGACCCCATCTGGCTCAAGATACACCCGACCTGGGAAGCTCTCTTGGAACTTCTCAAAAACAGAACGATGGATCACAACGCAGCCGGTGCCAATCTTTTCAGCCCGAACAAGGTTGAGATCCTTGGCAATTTCGTCAAGATTCTCAGTTGAGTCCTCTCCAACAATAAAGTTTGGAGCACAGAAATAAGATGACAGGTACTCTGGCGGAACGTCTTTGCCAGCAGCAATGGTGAAGTCCCTTAGCCGACCGAAGTCCATTGCGCGCTTAGAGCAGGGGATGCCGACAAACTGTTTGCCACTAAGCACGGCGCCAAGGATGTCCTTCGCGTCAACCTCAATATCACCGTCAATCATGACAAGGAAGTCGTATCCGCTAGACATAAACTGAGAGACAATCTTGTTTCTTGCTAGGGGGAGGATTGAGTTTCCCCAAACAACTCTCCAGGCAAACTTTAGACCAAACTTAGAGCATGCTCGCTGAATGTCAAGGACGCTCTTTGTATAGCCCCACGACATATTGCCGTCAAGGGATGGGGTTGACACGTAGACTTTAGGCAAGTCCTGCCCGCCCTCAGCCTTCTGCTCGGCGATTTGGCGCTCCCTGTTCTCTCGTGCTTTCTTTCCCATGGGTCCTCCTTGGGTAAGATTGTATCACAGCCGTAGATCAAATAGGGGTAGACTAAAAAGACCGTTAGGAGGACAATCAGCACATGATCCGAGTCACAATTCCAGTACCAGACATCGCCACCCAGATCGCATCTTATAACAAGATTGAGATCGGTAGGGCAAGCACCAAGGCGGACGCCGACTCAAGGACTGGCACGTGGTCAAGCCTTGGTCAGGTCGTTACGCTTGTGCCGACAGTAAGTAAGTACCAGTATGACGACGAAGGCGCTGCAGAGGGCTATTTCCACACCTACCGCCTAATCAATAGCAGCACGAGTGCCGCTGGGTCCTACTCCACTGTCAGGGGCAAGACGCTTGGGTACCTCACGGCGGAGGAGTTCCGCGACTACGAGCTCGGAGACCTCACGGACGGCGCTGGGACCGACCTGTCCGATGCGGCGCTGGACTCATTCATCGGAACAGCTTCTCGGCTTGTTGACGCATACGTCGGCTATTCCTTCCAATACCGACAAACAACCGAGCGACACGTTTGGAACCAGAAAAGTCGCCGAGTATATCCGCGAGAAAAGCCGATTGTCTCCGTTGCCGCCTTTAGGGTCTACGTTAGCAACCAGCAGAACGCGGCATTTACCGTCAATGATATTTACATCAATCCAGACCGTGGCTATGTTGAGATTACAAGCCTGGCAAATGTGACGTATTCGCTGTTCCCAGCGATTGTCGCCCTTGGGCTCATTGAGCCTGTGGCCGAGATCACATATACCCACGGTCACCAATACACGCCAACCGACATCAAGGATGCCGTTGCCCTCACCGCAGTTGACCTCATTGCTCGAGATAGTCTCGCAAAGCAGGGGCTGAACGGTCTTTCCAGGCTTCGCGTTGGGGAGATGGAAATGTATTCAGATAAACCAGCCAGCGGCGCAAGTGTCCTGCAGGTGCCATCAGCAGCCTGCACCATTCTTGATCCTTATCGGTTTATCTCGGTGCGCTAATGGCGCTGCCAGGATTCGTTACAAACATCACGCTAAAAAGAGAGGGTCAGACTGGTCACGCCGCAGACGGCACCCCAACGGTGAGCGTCACGACCATTTGGACTAAAAAGGGTCATTACCAGCAACAGCAGGGGACAGAGCTAAACGTCCAGACTGGTCCTGTTGAGTTTCAGGTTTACAGGTTCTGGCTGCCATTCCTTACTGGTGCCGACCGACCCTCAATGACCGACCGGCTCGTTGCTGACGGCTATGAATTTGAAGTTATAGGGATTGAGCAGGAAAGCCTGAAGCATCACCTGATTGTAAAGGCGAAACGAGCTGAGCGTTAATGGCCTACAGGACAATCGGCAGGGGAAGCCGCTCTGGTCTTTCTGGAATCAACGAAGCGATGAGCGCGCTTCGTGCGCTTGCCAAGGCTGTTAGCAATAAGCAGTCTAGGGCGGCGCTTGTGAAGGTTCAGGCCCAAGGGTTTTCAATGATCAGATCTGCTATTTATCACAGGAAGTACGGCACAAGCCTTGCTGAAATTTTCAGGAAAACCAGACCTCGCGGGAAGAGTGGGAATTCAAAGTTTGGGGTTGGTCTTGGCACTCCGGTAAAGACTGGGAGACTTCAAAAATCACTCGTGACCCCTGATGCGCCGCACAGCATCTACCAGCAGGAAGTCGCGAAAGACGGAAGCATACGCGTTCAATATGGCGGAAACCCAATTGACCCATACTCGGGAAAGCCGTATTTCCAATACCCAGAAAGCCTCTATGGATTCTTTGAGGAGGGGGTCCAGTGGTTTACGATGCAAAAAACACTAAAGCTGCTTGGGGAGGACCTCGCCGCGATGTACGGCAAGGCCCTCCAGAAGCATGTTGCGAACAGCGTTAAGCGTTCTCGCTAAGGCAGGGTAAGACCCGAAGGTCGTCCCAGCCAATCTTACTTATTGTAAAAGTCAAAAGCCCAGGCGCAGACTTCACGCCAGCCGTCTCAGTAAACCACTGAGAGCCACCATCAAGAGATGGTGCCTGAATGTGCGTCCTGATTCCCTCGGTAAGGACCGAGAGGTGATGGTAGTGACCTGTCACCAGAATGGTTGCGTCTGCAACCCTCTGCATCCCATACGCCTGATCCTTCCACCACGCCTTGATCTTTGCGGCTGATACCGCGCCTCCCCGTCGGGCTTGATGCCCGTGGGCGAGCCCAAGGATTGTCCCGTGAACATCCATCGTTAGCGTGAGTTCGTCCTGCGGGAACATGAATGTCACATTCCCATACACATCTGGGTTGGCAGCAAGGATCTCTGCAACCTGCTCAAACACAGCAACGTCATCGTTGTCGCTGAATGTTGTGTATGCCTTTCCATTGCGTCGGTTCTCTCCGTGGTTCCCCGGAACCGAAGCGACTACAACCCTCGGGGCAATCTTCGCCCACGAGGTTAGTGCCTTGACAAGAAGTCGTCGCACGACCTTAACCTGCTCTCGCCGATCAAGATCGTTCTGGAAGGTCTGCATGGCGTAGTGGCCGTCGCAGGACTCAATGAGGTCCCCAAGCCCAAGCACCACAAGCCTGTCAAGCTTCCTGCCCGTCTTCACGAGCTCCTTCCAGCGATTCTCAACCTCATTAATTCCGGCTAGGAATCTAGAGACGATGCCCTCGGAGCCGCCCCCTTCACCTTTGCCCATCTGCAGGTCTGAGATTCCCACGACAAGTGCCGTGTCGCCATCAAATGTTGTGACTTTTCCGGGCTTATGCTTTTTTATTTCATCAATAAGATCATTAAGTTCAACGCCGCGCTCTACGCTTTTGCGAACGACCTTGCCCTTCCATTGGCGATTTGGAACGCCCTCTGGGTTACCCCAAACATTAAAAAGGATTGGCTCAACAACTTCAAAGTGGTCGGGATCAAGACCCCACACCTTAAGTACTGCTGACCAATCCGCCGCCTGATCAAGCGGGCCACCACTTGTCGTAACGGTTCCCTCATTTCCGTTCCATGTGATTCCCGGCTCCCAGCCCTCTGGGTGCTGTCTTTTCGGTCGTTTTGCATCTGATCGTTCTGACTGTATTGCTTTCAATTCATCTAGATCACTCATTGCAGGCACACTCCCCTCGTCGGTGGCGGGCAACAGTGTGTCGCCTCACCTTGTGACCCTTGCGATCAAGCCATACGCTGATCGTGTTGGCGTCAATGGTTTGATCTCCAAGCGCCTCAATGAGCGCCTCCCGATCCTTGCCACCAAGAATTCTTGAAACAAGACCCGCGGTGCACTTTGCCCCGCGCGGTTTAAACGACTGCATCTTTTGCAGTTCAGCAAGAGCGGTTGCCCTGCTTGTCATTTAACCTCCCTGACCTAGCCCGGCTACGGGGTAGGTGCTAGTTGCCCCAACGGATAGCAGTATACAACACAGAACAGCTGTGTGTCCACAATGATAGTGTGGAAATGTGGATTAGGGAACGAACCTCAGGGCAATAGCAATAGCCGCCACGATAATGGCAATAGCCGCCGCAGAGTCTGGCGCTATCCAGCGAAGGATGCCCTTGACCTGCCCGTCCGCAGCGTCCCTTTTCTCAAGGCTTAGCACGATCTTTTGGACGTCCTCGTGGATGGTATTAATCTTACCCTCAATGCTGCTAACCCTTCGTGTCAAGTCGTCCATTTTGGCGTCCATGTGACCCCTCCAATAGGAAAGCGCGACAGCCTCCTCTTGGGAGGCGTGCAGATCGGCTGGAATTTTGGCTGCTGCCATGTTCAGCATTGTTACCGTAACAAAGAAAAATGTCTATATGACGAGCTTCTGCGTAGATCGCGGGTCTATTGGCTCCCTTAACAAATACGCGTAGAGTATGGACATGGTTGGTGTGTACGAATCGTTCTTTACCGCGTTGGGCGGGGATGCCACGCTCCAGACGTTGCTCTCCGGTTCAAACACGGATAAGAAGGTGTACCCCATTTACCATGTCGGCTCGAGTAATCTGCCGGCGATTCGGATAGCTGTGCTTAGCGGCTCGGCGGATGTTGGCCTTCCGATAGATCGTCCAACAGTAGACGTTCTCATCTCCAGTGGGACCAGTACTACTGAACTTAATACGATTTCGGCAAGGGTGGACACGTTGATTAACCGAAAGCGGCTTTCGGGTCCAAATGGGGTCGTAGTGCACCTCTGTCAAAAGGTTTACGAGGCAGATGGGTATGACGATCAGGCACAGGAATATCGGAGAATCATCCGATATAACCTAATAAAATCTTAACGCAAGGAGCACAATAATGCTTACGCTTGGATCAGGCGTACTAGAGGTGGCTTACTGGGTGAGCGGCCGCGCGAAGGGTACCTCAGCGTACTTTACTTCTGCGTCGGGCGGATACACCGCGGTATTCTCCATCGGACAGATCGCCGGCGATGTCGAGTTTGACATCAATTATCAGGAGCGCGAATTCTACGGTCAGTACAACTTCCCTATCATGAAGGCACACTTCGGTGGTAAGGTTGAGGCGCGTGCGCGTCAAGTTGAGCTTAACGTAAACTCGCTCAAGAACTTCTTCAATAGCAACGGAACCGCTTCGTTCATCAGCACTGCCGAGCCAAGCTCGTTCGTGTTTGATCCAGACGTTGACGGCGGCTCGGGGCAGGCGACCACGGCAGGAGCCGGTCTCCCACGCCCACTCTACGTGCGCTTTACGCACCAGCGGACCGATGACTCGTCCAAGACGGTCAAGATCCACTTGCCAAAGGCGTACACGATGAGCCTGAACATTCCGTTCACCCGAGAAGACATCATCGTTCAGGATGTTGACTTCATGGCGGTTGTGGACACGTCGCTTCTCGTGACGACTGGTGGCACGGCTGAGCCGACCATCGTCCTCATTGAGGCGTAATTAAAGCCTTAGCGCTTTAATCTGTGGGGTCGGGGGCTTCGGCTCTCGGCCCCACATAGATCCCCCAGTCTTCACAATGGGGAAAGATATGGGTATAATGTACCCGCCCCCACCAAAGCACGACATGTGTCGTCTGGTCGGGCATAGATGTAAATAGCAGCCACGGGCTGCAGTGGGAGAGTTATGGGAAATCTGGTAGAGCTCAAGGGCGGCAAAGCCCTAAACCTCAATGACCTTGCTGAGCTTGAAGAGGAGTTTGGACCGCTGGACAAAGTGGACCTCAGCCGATTCACTGTAATCAGAAAAATTCTTTGGCTTGTTATTCGCAAGGGCGAAGTTGGCATCTCTATTGAGCAGGTTGGAGAACGATTTAACATCCAAACCATGCAAGAAGAGGTTCAAAAAGTCCTAAAGGCAAGCGGTTTGCTTGGAACCGACGAAGTCTCGTCGGGAAAAGAGGAGGCGACTGGGGAAGTATAAACTGGGGTGAACTTTCTGCATCATATTCTGATGCATTCGGCTTCACACCAGAACAATTTCTCCAACTGACGCTTCCCCAGCTCTCGGACTTTGCCTCATACGCAGAGAAGAGGGACGCAGAGATGAAGCGCCAGAGTAAGTCGCCTTCGTCTGGAGCAACCGGTCAAAGAATGGGCTCTACGAAATCAATGGATCAAATGGTGGCCCAGTTTGGGGCACCAGAAGCGAAGGCGGAGTTGCTGAAGAATGGCTGACGATCAGGCCAAATTTGACCTAAAGATTGGCTTGCAGGTTGAGGGCGGTGACAGCGCTGCCCAGCGCATTGCCGCCCTCACCAAGCAGATCGGTGGACTAGAGCGCCAAGCATCGCAGATGCGCGGTCTTGCAAACATCCCAATTCAGATGCAGGACCTTATCAAGTCCTCATATGGAGCTGCCAAGGGTCTTGGTAATGCTAAGGATCAAGCAAAGGCTTTAAGCCCAGCCATCTCAGCAATTGGCGAGGCAGTCAAAAAGACTGGTCTATCTCAAGACATCCTAAAAAGCGTCGGCCTTGACGATAAGTCCTTGCGTGCTGCGGGAAAAAATGCTGACGGGTTCCGTGGTCTTATTGAGAATCTTGCCAAAGCCAGATCAAGAGCAATCTCCGCCAGCTCAGAATATTCTGGAAAAGCAGAGTCGCTTTCCGCCGAGCGTTCGCTTCTCACGACCAACTTCAATCGAGAACAGCGCCTACGTGAGGAGGCCGCAAGAAAAGCAGTTGCCACCGACAAGGCAACTGAAGCGCAGAAAACACAGGTCGCGATGGCCGGTGCACGGGAACGGATCGCGGTCGCAAAGCGGGCAGCAACATCGGTTTCTGACGCAACCAGCAAGGATTTAACACCTCGGCGCATTAGGGCAGGTGGTCGCTTTAACGAAGCTGAGCTTGCTGCCCAGGCAAAACGGCTTGCACCATACGAGGCGGAGTATCGTTCAATCAAGGATGCGCAAGCGAGAAAAGCCGCCGAAGCAGCCGCCTCTAAACAAGTTACACCATCTGCCCCTAGCGCCAACGTCCGTGGCGTGTCATCAGGGCTTGAGGGTCTTGCGTCGGCAGCAAAAAATGCATCCTCTGCGCTTAATGCGCTAGCAAAGTCAGCTAGGCCAGCTGGGGGGCGGGGACCGACTAAGGCGCAAACCCCAGAACTAATTGCAACTCGCATGATGCGGGAGATGAGGGGCGGATTTGCCAAGGAGTATGCGCAACTCCACAGAATGGAGCGCCGCAATGAGGCAAGCGTATTCCCGAAGTCTCAGTATGCTGCCGGATCTGGTGGTTCTGGTGGTCCCGGTAGCCCTAAGGCCCCGCAGCAGTTGTCGTCCGCATATGGTCAGATTGACAAGTCCGCCGCTGCAGCAGCACGGTCAATCTCCCAGGTAAGGAGCGAAGGCGACGCAATTACTGGTCAAATTAAAAACGTTCTTGGCATGGCCTTCGGGTATCAGGCAATTCATGCCGTCGCCTCACAACTGCAGCAAGTATTTGGACATCTTCAGGGTGGTGTAGTTCAGTTTAACTCAATGCTGGAGCAGGCAACGGTTGGGTTTACCACTCTATTTGACAACCAAAGAAAGCAGGCAGAGGCAACAAATGAGCTGGTTGGAGAAAATGCAGTCGGCATTGACTTCATGGCAATGGGTTATGACAACGCAAAGGAGGCAGCCGAGGGCGTCATTGAAACCATTCGCCAATTTGCAAACGTTACGCCATTTAGGTTCGCGGAAATCCAAGAGTCAACACTCCGAATGCGAGCGTTCGGGTTTGACATGCAGGAGATCCTTTACGAAAATTCTGAATCAGTAGATCAGTTCTCTGGCGGTATCGTTGCCGTAGGTAACGCCGTTGCTGCCCTTGGCGGCGGGGCAGACGCCTTCCGAAGAATTACCTACGCTCTCGGTCAGATGAAGCAAGCTGGTCGCGTCTACCAAAACGACATGATGCAGCTGGCAAACGCGGGTATCGGTGGATACAAGTATATCGCCGAAGCACTCATGAAAGAAATTACAACTGACGGCAAGGGTACTCAAGACAAGGTTATCAAGGGCCAAGAAAATCTTTATCGTCAACTGCAATCAAACGCAATTGAGACCGTACGCCGGCTTACAACTAGCGGAAAAATCTCTGGAGAGGTAGCGTCTCGAGCAATCCTTTCTGGCCTTGAGCGCGACTTCGGCGGCGGAATGATGGCACAATCCAAGACATTTGCCGGAGCATTCAGCACGGTTGCCGACATGTCTCAGAGCCTTGTGGCAGATTCTTTTAGGCCGCTCTACAACGCAATTAGGGATATAACCTACGAGTTCAGCCTTTTCCTACAAGACCCAAGCGTTCGCGCATCTGCGCTGGCTTTCAGTGATGTTGTTGAAAAGATTCTTGTGCAATTGAAGCCAATGGGCGCACTTTTGATGAGCATTGGAAAAAGGATCGGCAAAGACTTCGCTAATGCAATGTC
>Ga0315900_10007479_pt1 | contig 14337 bp, 8 predicted proteins | sample LakEriMetagenome_FD_203521 | JGI IMG/M metagenome (GOLD analysis project Ga0315900, IMG submission 203521) | Freshwater fungal communities from buoy surface, Lake Erie, Ohio, United States - Buoy 12 MA114 | ecosystem: Environmental > Aquatic > Freshwater > Lake > Lake biofilm | place: USA: Lake...
TGGGTGAGCTCCTCGATCGTGGTGGGGTAGCGCATTGTCATCTCCTCCAACGAGGGGTCCTGGAACAGCACCCAGGGCTGGAGCTTCAGCTTCTGTGCCTGGCTGCGCCGCAGGTCCTTCAGCATGGCCATGAGCTTCTCGTCAGCCGCTGCGCTGCCACGGGCCACGGGTTCATCGTCACCACCCTCGTAGTCGCTGTAGTCGCGTTCCTTCACGAACTTGATGGACACCGGCTTGGCGAGGAACTTCTTCCCGGCCTCGGTGAGGCTCAGGTTCCCGTAGGTCTCGATGTCCTTGTGCAGGAAGCCGCCCACGTTGGCCTGGCGCACCACGGCCATCCAGTGGTGTCCGTCCTTGTCCGAGCCTTCGCCGTACACCTTGAGCTTGTCGCCCTTGTAGTTCTTGATCTCGCTGGTCTCGGTGCCGGTGATCAGGTCGCAGATGAACTTGGCGCGGTGGCGCTCCTTGCTCTCCTTCACGGCGCGCAGCACCAGTTCCAGGTCTTCCTTGCCCTCGAACTGCTCCTTGGGGTTGGCGCAGTTGTCGCACCCCTTGTTGCAGTGCCGGGCATCGAACTCCTCCCCGAAATAGTGCAGCAGGAACTTCCGCCGGCACATGCTGGTCTCGGCGAAGCTCACGGTGTCCGCCAGCAGCTGCTTGCCGATCTCCTGTTCGGCCACCGGTTTGCCTTGGAGGAACTTCTCGAGCTTCTCGATGTCCTTGTAGCTGTAGAAGGCCACGCACTTGCCCTCCCCGCCGTCGCGTCCGGCGCGTCCGGTCTCCTGGTAGTAGCTCTCCAGGCTCTTGGGGATGTCGTGGTGGATCACGAAGCGCACATCGGGCTTGTCGATGCCCATGCCGAAGGCGATGGTGGCCACGATCACGTCCACCTGTTCCATGAGGAACTGGTCCTGGTGGCTGGCGCGCTGATGGGCGTCCATGCCGGCGTGGTAGGGCAGGGCCTTGATGCCGTTCACGTTGAGCATCTCGGCGGTCTCCTCCACCTTCTTCCGGCTGAGGCAGTAGATGATGCCGCTGCGGCCTTCATGCTGCTTGATGAAGCGGATGATCTCCCGCTGCACGTCCTTTTTGGGGCGGATCTCGTAGTAGAGGTTCGGACGGTTGAAGCTGGCCTTGTACACCAGCGCATCGGGGATGTCCAGGTTCTTCAGGATGTCCTCCTGCACCTTCTCGGTGGCCGTGGCGGTGAGGGCGATCACCGGCACCCGCTTGATCTCGTTGAAGATGGTGCGCAGGCGGCGGTACTCGGGCCGGAAATCATGGCCCCACTCGCTGATGCAGTGTGCCTCGTCGATGGCGAAGAAGCTGATCTTGATGTCGGTGAGGAACTCAACGTTCTCCTTCTTGGTGAGGCTTTCCGGAGCGACGTAGAGGATCTTGGTGCGGCCCTCCTTGATGTCCTTCCGCACACGCAGGGTCTCGTTGCGGGTGAGCGAGCTGTTCAGAAAATGGGCCACACCGGCCTCCTCGCTGAAGCCGCGCAGGGCATCCACCTGGTTCTTCATCAGCGCGATGAGGGGGCTCACCACGATGGCGGTGCCATCCATCATCAGCGCGGGCAACTGGTAGCACAGGCTCTTGCCACCACCGGTGGGCATGATGACGAAGGTGTTGCGCCCGTCCAGGACGCTCTGCACGATGGCTTCCTGTTCGCCTTTGAAGGTGTTGAAACCGAAGAATTGCTCGAGGGCTTCCCGAGGGGTCAGGTCTACGTGGATCATTGCAAGTGTGTCGGGCCGGAGCAACCCGCTGTTGAACGCTTCTAAGGTACGGATCGCGGATGGACCTGAACCGCACTTTTTTCCCATGATCTTTTACGCGTGCCGCCGGGTCTTGTTGCATGTGCAGCGCAGTTGATAACTGGCCTGCACAGGGCCGGCAACGCCTGTGGCCCCGGCTATCTTTGGCACTTTCCAGAGATCCGTCGTGGCCCGCACAGAACCTGCCGAAATGACCTTTTTGGAGCATTTGGAGGAGCTCCGTTGGACGCTCGTCCGGTCGGCCGCTGCGGTCGTCATCGGCATGGTGGCTGCCTTCGTCGCCAAGGACGTGGTGTTCGACGGCATTGTATTGGCTCCGAAGTCGGCTGATTTCATCACCTATCGGCTGTTGTGCAAGCTGGGCAGAATGGCAGGCGCGGCCGATCTGTTGTGTGTCTCCGACATCCCCTTCGTGCTGCAGAACATCAGCATGAGCGGGCAGTTCTTCACACACCTCATGGTGTCCTTCGTGGCCGGGTTCATCATCGCCTTCCCCTATGTGCTGTGGGAGTTCTGGCGTTTCATTGCCCCCGGGCTGCATCCCCGCGAGCGCAACTCGCTCCGTGGCGTGGTCGGTTTTGCCACCCTGCTCTTCCTGGTCGGCGTGAGCTTCGGCTACTTCCTGCTGGCACCGATGAGCATCCAGTTCTTTGGTTCCTATCAGGTGAGCGGCAGCGTCCAGAACGCCGTGGCGCTGGACAGCTACATCTCCATGGTGACCTCGGTGACCATGTGGACGGGTGTCGCCTTCGAACTGCCCATCGTGGTCCTGTTCCTCACCCGGGCCGGACTGCTCACCCCAGCGTTCATGCGCAACTACCGGAAGCATGCGTTCGTGCTGGTGCTGGTCATCGCCGCGATCATCACACCGCCCGATGTGGTCAGCCAGCTGGTGGTGGCCATCCCGCTGATGCTGCTCTACGAGGCCAGCATCGTTCTTTCCGCCCGCACGTTGAAACGGATGGAACGCATCGCCGCACGCGAGCTTCCGCCTGCCCACCGCGCATGAGCACATCTGCCGGCATAGCACGTGCGTTCTTGATGGCAGCGCTCCTGCTGGTCGGCCTAGTGAGCGTGGCCCAAAGCACTTCCGTCAGCGGACGGGTCACCGATGCCCGCACCGGCGAACCTCTGCCGTTCGTCAGCATCGCCTTCATCGACAGCCGCATCGGCACCACCACCGACATGGAGGGGCGCTACACCATCGAGACCTACTATGCCACGGATTCGATCCGCGTCTCCTCGGTGGGCTACACGCCCCGCAGCGTGGCCGTGAGGAAGGACCGCGCCCAGGTGATCGACATCGCCCTGGAACCAAGCAACGTGGAACTGGCCGAGGTGGTGATCGTGCCGACCGGGGAGAACCCGGCCTTTGCCATCCTGCGTCGTGTGATCCAGCACAAGCCCGTGAACAACCGGGAGAAGCTCGCGGCTTACGAATACGAGGCCTACAACAAGATCGAGTTCGACCTGAACAACATCACCGAGGAGTTCACACAGAAGAAGCTCTTCCGGCCCTTCGCCTTCATCTTCGACAACATCGACAGCAGCGGAGCGAAACCCTACCTGCCCATCTTCATGACCGAGACCCTTTCCGAGGTCTACTACCGGCAGAAGCCACGCACCCGCAAGGAGCTCATCCGGGGCACCAAGGTGAGCGGGATCGAGAACGAGAGCGTGTCGCAGTTCATGGGCGACATGTACCAGAACGTCAACATCTACGACAACTTCCTGGTCATCTTCGGCCGCAACTTCGTGAGCCCGCTGGCCGACGGTGGCAAGGGCTTCTACGACTACTACCTCACCGACAGCGCCTTCGTGGGCAAGTACTGGTGCTACAAGCTCGAGTTCAAGCCCAAGCGCCCGCAGGAGCTCGCCTTCGCAGGGGAGATGTGGATCAACGACACCACCTATGCCGTGCGGCGGATCGAGGCGGGGATACCGGCAGGGGCCAACCTCAACTTCGTGGAAGGGTTCTGGGTGCGGCAGGAGTACGATCAGGTGCAGAACGAGGTGTGGATGCTCACCCGCGATGAGCTGGTGGTGGACCTCAATGTGGTGCGCGATGCCGGCAAGCCCAACAAGAACCCGGTGCAGGGATTGTACGGCCGGCGCACGGCCAGCTACCAAGACTTCGTCATCAACCGACCCAAGGAGGAGGAGTTCTACGCCGGCGCCGAGGAGGTGGTGATGGTCGTGGACGCCGCCAGCTCGGAGAATGCCTACTGGGAGGAGCATCGCCACATGGAGCTCTCCGCCAAGGAGGCCGCGGTCTACCACATGGTGGACACCATGAAGACCATCCCGCGGTTCCGTACCTACATCGACATCATCCAGACGGTGGTGACCGGCTACTACCCCATGGGTGACCTGGAACTGGGGCCCTACTTCACCACCTACAGCTTCAATGCGGTGGAAGGCAATCGCTTCCGCGTGGGCGCGCGCACCAGCAGTCAGTGGAGCCGTCGGGTGGAGCTCGAAGGTTACCTGGCCTATGGTACCAAGGACGAGGATTTCAAGTACGGCTTCGGAGGGAAGACCCTGGTCTCCCGCGATCCACGCATCATCGTCGGAGCCTATTTCAAGCGCGATATCGAGCAGCTGGGCCAAAGCGTGGGCGCCTTCCGGGAGGACAACATCCTCTCCTCCCTCTTCCGCAGGCTGCCCAACGACAAGCTCACCCTTGTGGATGATTACTACGGGTTCGTGGAGCGCGAGTGGTTCATGGGCTTCAGCAACACGTTCGGGGTGCGGCACCGCACCATGTTCCCCCGGGGATCGCTGTCCTACGTGCGCTACAGCGATGCCGCCGAACCCGAGGTGATCAACAGCATCACCACAACGGAAGTGTTCCTCAACACCTACTTCGCCTACAAGGAGAAGTACATGAGCGGCGATTTCACGCGGGTGAGCATGGGCACGCGCTATCCGGTGCTGCAGGTGCACCTCGTGCATGGCTTCAAGGGCCTGCTCGACGGGGACTACGACTACACCAAGGTCATCGCCCGGGTGCAGCAGCGCCTGCAGCTGGGGGCGCTCGGGTTCTTCCGGTACACGGTCACCGCAGGCAAGGTGTGGGGCACACTGCCCTATCCGCTGCTGCTGATCAATGCGGGCAACGAGACCTTCTACTACGACGATATCGCCTTCAACACGATGAACTTTTTCGAGTTCATCAACGACCGCAGTGCCACCCTGTTCCTTGAGCACCACTTCGATGGGTTGTTCTTCAACCGCGTGCCCCTCTTCCGCAGGCTGAAATGGCGGGAGGTGGTGGGCTTCAAGACGGCCGTGGGTGACCTGGACGACAAGAACCGCGAGGAGATGGAGCTCCTGCCCTTCATGTATGACCTGTCCGATGGTCCGTATGCCGAGGTCTCCCTGGGCGTGGAGAACATCCTGAAGGTGCTGCGGGTGGATGCCATTCGGCGTCTCACCTACCTGGACCACCCCAACACGCGGGCCTGGGCCTTACGTTTGAAACTGAACATCACCTTCTGATCCGTGCTCAGGGCCGAGAACATCTTCAAGCGCTACAAGCGCCGCACCGTGGTGAACGGGGTGAGCGTGCAGGTGGACCAGGGCGAGATCGTTGGGCTGCTCGGTCCGAACGGGGCCGGCAAGACCACCAGCTTCTACATGATCGTGGGCCTCATCAAGCCCAACGAGGGCCACATCTACCTCGACAACGAGGACATCACCGACCTCGCCATGTACCGCAGGGCCAAACGCGGCATCGGCTACCTGCCGCAGGAGGCCAGCGTGTTCCGCAAGCTCAGCGTGGAGGACAACATCCGCGCGATCCTGGAGATGACCGGGAAGAGCAAGGCCGAACAGGCGCGCAAGCTGGAGGAGCTGCTGGACGAGTTCAGCCTGCAGCATGTGCGCAAGAACATGGGCGATGTGCTCAGCGGGGGCGAACGGCGCAGGACCGAGATCGCACGCGCACTGGCCAATGAGCCGCGCTTCATCCTGCTCGATGAGCCCTTCGCGGGTGTTGACCCGATCGCCGTGGAGGACATCCAGGGCATCGTGGCCAAGCTGAAGGAGAAGAACATCGGCATCCTGATCACCGACCACAACGTGCAGGAGACGCTGAGCATCACGGACAGGGCCTACCTGCTGTTCGAGGGCAAGATCCTGAAGCAAGGCACGGCCGAGGAACTGGCTGCCGACGAAACGGTGCGGCGCGTGTACCTCGGGAAGAACTTTGAGCTGCGGCGGAAGGTGTAGAAAGCTACAAGGCGTAAGCTCTAAGCCTCAAGCTCAAGATCTGGAACGAGAGGTGCTGGATAACACATCAGATAGGCATGGAAGACCGCGTCTATGACCTTGAGGAGCGGCTCACGGTTTTCGCCGCTCGGATCGTCGTTTATGTTGACCGCATGCCGAACTCATTGGCGGGGCGCTACTATGCCGGCTAACTGCTCCGTAGTGGCGGGTCCCCGGCCATGCACTACGGCGAGGCACAGGGTGCGGAATCGGACAAGGACTTCATCCACAAGTGCGGCATCGCGTTAAAGGAGCTGAAGGAATCTTCGGTGAACTTGCGTATCCAGTTGCTTTCGGGTCTGATGCCCAAGACCGATGTCGATCTGCTCTGGCTCACGCAGGAATGCAGCGAGTTGGCGAAGATCGTCGGCAAGATCATTTCCAACAAAAAGCGGAAGGGCGGCCGATGATCTGACACATCATGTCCGGACCCGAACAAACGTCCGCCCTTGAAGCTTGACGCTTGGAGCTTCCTCAAGGCTGCATCAGCAGTTCGAGCTTTTACCTTGAAGCTTTAAGCTTGCGCCTTGAAGCTTCCTCAGGCCTCCTCCACCGAGAAGCTGTACTTCTCCATGATCTGGTTGGCCAGCAGCTTCTTGCAGGCCTCATCCACCTTGGCCTCGGCGGTCTTCTTGTCGGCGGCCTCCACGTGCAGGGTGATGTGTTTGCCGATGCGCACGCCGGTGATCTCCGGCAGCCCCAGATTGCCCATGGCGCCGGTCACGGCCTTGCCCTGTGGGTCCAGCAGGTTGTCGTGGGGCATCACATCGATGGAGGCGCGGAAGGTCTTCATGGAGCAAAGATGGGGACAGGATCGCTGTGGTCGCATCTGAAGCGTCGTCCGATATGCACCGGACCCACGGGGTCGACCTACGCTTGGTTAGGACGCAGCCTTCGGGAACACCCTGCCCCACAACGGACTCAGGACATAGACCACCATGATCAACGGCACCGCCAGGATGCCATAGAGCACCACCAGCACCGCGCCGATGCCCCCCAGCAGGTAGATGACCTGGTTGCCCTGCCAGCGGAAGTGCTTGAACTTCAGGGAGGGGAGGGGGAGCTCGGAGAGCATGAGGGCGGCCATGATGACACAGGCGACCAGCAGTGTGGTGGGCGACTTCACTAGGCTGACCATCAGGCCGGCAAGCATTTCATGGCCAGGTCCCGGATGCACTGCCACGTTCAAGCTGACGAGGACCATTGATACCCAGAAAAGGCCATTGGCGGGAGTGGCCAGACCGAGGAAGCCACTGGTCTGTCGGGTGTCCACGTTGAACTTGGCCAAGCGCCAACACGATGCAATGGCCAGCACGATCGCGGAAGCGAAGACAGGCCAGATCAACAACTCCAGCGGGGCGGGAAGGGCTGAAAGGGGCGGATAAATCGTCCAATGCCAGCCAGGATAGATCGCCGAATGCCAGCCTGGTCCGGATGGTTCCAGTGCGGTTAGGAAGAGCATAAAGGCTGGCGCCACTCCGAAGCTCACCAGGTCCGCCAGGCTGTCCAACTGAGCGCCCAGCGGAGTGCCTCCACCCAGGGCCCGGGCCGCAAGCCCATCGAACACATCGAACAGGGCCGCAGCGAACACCAGCCAACACGCCGGTGTTAGCTGTCCTTGGGAAGCCAACAGGATGGAGCCCACGCCACAGCATAGGTTCGCGGTCGTCAGCAGGTCCGGAAGGCGCGGCAGGCGGGGCATCGGTGGGCACCGGGGCTCTCCCGGTGGTGTTCTCGGGCCGAAGTTGGGATAATTTCGGGGCAATAAGGGAGGCCACCCGGAGTTAGAAGCTGCGTCAATAGCATGAACGAATGAAGACCGTGAGCGAGAACCGTATGCGAAGCGCATGGGCCTTGGTGCTGTCCGCCCTGTTCACCTTGCCCGCACTGGCCCAGACCGATGCGCCCAAGTACAGCAACGAGTTCCTTGCGATCGGGGTGGGAGCCCGGGCCCTGGGCATGGGCAGCGCCTACACGGCCGTGGTGAACGACGTGACCAGCGGCTATTGGAACCCCGCCGGCCTGCTCGGCGTGAAGGGCGACCTGCAGGTGGGCGCCATGCACAGCGAGTACTTCGCCGGGATCGCCAAGTACGACTACATCGGGGTGGCCAAGCCCATCGATTCGCTCAGCACCATTGGATTCACCTTCCTCCGCTTCGGCATCGACAACATCCCGAACACCATCGACCTGATCGATCCCTCGGGGAACATCGACTACGACCGCATCACCTCCTTCAGCAGCGCGGACCACGCCTTCATCATCAGCTATGCCCGCAAGCTGTCCATCCCCGGCCTGCGCCTGGGCGGCAATGCCAAGGTGATCTACCGCCGGGTGGGCGGCTTTGCCAAGGCCTGGGGCTTCGGCCTCGATGCGGGTGCCCACTACGAGCGCGACCGCTGGCGCTTTTCCGCCGTGGCCCGCGACATCACCGGCACCTTCAACGCGTGGAGCTACACGCTGGACGAGCGCACCATCGATGTGTTCGAGCAGACCGGGAACGAGATCCCGGTGAACAGCGTGGAGGTGACCCTGCCGCGCCTGTTGCTCGGCTCCGCGCGCCAGTTCAAGTTCGGGCAGAAGTTCGACCTGATCGCCGCGCTCGACCTGGAGTGCACCTTCGATGGTAGAAGGAACACGCTCATCCAGACCAACTTCGCCAGCATCGACCCCCGGATCGGTCTGGAACTCGGCTATGCTGGGATCGTGTATGTGCGTACGGGCCTGATGAACATGCAGTACGTCACGGACATCAGCGACAAGCGCACCTTCACCGTGCAGCCCAACATTGGTCTCGGTCTGAGGATCAAGAGCGTGTCCATCGACTACGCCCTCACCGATATCGGTGACAACAGTGTGGCCCTGTACTCGAACATCTTCTCCCTGAAGTTCGACCTCTTCAAGAAGCCGTCCTCATGAACCGATCGGTACTCCTGGTCCTGGTCCTGTTGAACGCAGTCCTTGTTGTTGCACAAGGTCCCTATGGCAACGAGTGGGTCGACCATGATCGGCAGTACTGGCGATTCAACGTCCATCGGGACGGGGTCTACCGCATCGATTCCGCAGGTCTCGCAGCCTCGGGCTTCCCGGTGGCCACGGTGGACCCGCGCGACCTGATGCTCTTCGCGCGGGAGAAACAGGTGCCCATCTACCTCTCCGGTGCGGAGGATGGCGTGTTCAATGCAGGTGATTTTGTGGAGTTCGTGGGCCGTCGCAACGATGGTTGGCTGGATTCCCAGATGTATCCACTGCCCTCGCAGAACCCGAACCCGTACTACAGCATCCACAACGACACCATCCGCTATTTCCTCACCTGGGACCCCGTGGCGCCCAAGGCCCGGGTGACGGCCCACGAGGACCCGGAGATCACGATCCATCCGATCCAGCCCTGGGTGTGGGGCCGTGGCCTTCAGGTGTTCACCAACAACTACTGGCAGGGGATGCTGGACCATTACTACTGGACCCAGCTGAACGTGATCGCCACCAGCGGCATGATGGTGAACGGGGAGGGATGGGGTGGTCCTTTTGTGATCACGGATAGTGCCGATGGCCAGATGGACGCCAACATCACGGTGAACTTTCCCTACACCGGTCCTGATTCACCCAGTGCGCGGGTGCGGACCTCCAGTTCCGCGCAGAACAGCGTGGGTTTCGGCATCTACGATGACCATCACCTGCAGGTCCTCTATGGTCCCGGGTTCGCCACGCAGGCCTTCGATACCATCTTCCGTGGCTCGCAGGTGATCAACGGGGAGTTCCTCGTGCCGCATGCGGTCGTGTCAGGCGCCACGCAGTTCCCCTTGCGCTTCCGGGTGCCGCACGACCTGGAGGGTCCGGGCCAGATCGGATCCATCAACCCGAGCTACCGCGAGTTCCAGGTGCTGCACAATGCGTCCGTGCATTATGCCATGGCGCCCAACCTGCTCGGTGGAGCGCTCGACCTGTGGACCCCTTCGTCCCTGGCCGGTTCACCGGTGCGGATGACGACCACGGCTGCGGGCCTCACCCCGTTCGCCTATGCCTTCGGCGATTCGGTGAAGCGGGTGCCCGGGGTCCTCGTGGATGGCCAGTGGAACCTGGTGTTGCCGGCCAACGACCAGGTGGATAGCGCGCAGGTTTTCCTCACTGCGGAGCAGTTCATGCTGACCACTGGTCCGTTCCAGCCGGTGAACGGTACGGGCTTCTTCACGGACCTGTCCGAGCAGGCCTCGGATTCCGCGATGCTCATCGTGAGCCACTCCACCCTGATGACCGGCGCTGACGCCTACCGGGATTATCGGCAGAGCAATGCCTACAACCGGTACAACACGGTGCTCGTGGATGTGGACGAGCTCTACGACCAGTTCGGTGGCGGTGTGCCGAAGCATCCGTTCGCCATCCGTCGCTTCGCCAAGTTCGCGTTGGACACCTATCCCTCCGATCCCCGCGGTCTGTTCCTGATCGGCAAATCGGTGAACACCTCGCCGCGCTTTGGCGATCCCGACGGCACGCGGCCCAACGTGAACGGAGGCTATGCGCGTTGTCTGGTCCCCACGTACGGTGCGCCCAATTGCGACCAGTGCTTCACCATCGGGTTGCGCACCGACCCGCGTCGTATGGAGATCCCGGTGGGACGATTGAGCGCGAGCACCGCCCAGGACGTCCTGGATTACCTCGCCAAGGTGCAGGCGACCGAAGGCCAGCCGGTGGACGCCTGGATGAAGAACATCATGCACTTCGGCGGCGGGTTCACCACCAATGAACAGGACCTGCTCGCCGCCTATCTCCGGTCGTACGAGATCATCGCCGAGGACACCTCCTTCGGGGGCAACGTCCACACCTTCCTGCGCAACTCCTCACAGGTGCTGGAACAGGCCCCGGCCGATTCGGTACGCAACCTCATCGAGCAGGGGGTCACCATGATGACCTTCTTCGCCCACGCCTACTCGTCCAACTTCGACATCACCATCGACGATCCGGCCAACTACGAATGGAACGGCCGTCACCCGCTGGTCATCGCCAACTCGTGCTACATCGGCAACATCCACCAGAACGGAGCGCTCAGTGCGAGCGAGAACTGGGTGGACCTGCCAGGTGCCGGCCCCATCGGCTTCCTCGCCTCGGTGAAGCAGGGGGTGACCAGCATGCTGCATGACTACACCAGTCGGTTCTACCGCAGCTTCAGCCAGGCCAACTATGGCGGCACCATCGGCGACCACATGCGGTACGCGGGTTTCAATATGCTGGCGAATACCAACAACCTGCCGGCCACCTTCCATGTCCACACCTTCACCCTGCAGGGCGATCCCCTGCTGATCCTCAATTCGCCGGAGGAGCCCGACCTGGTGGTGCGCGATCAGGACATCCTGTTCGAGCCGGAGTTCATCAATGCCGACGTGGATACCTTCCAAGTGAAGGTGGCCGTGACCAACATCGGTCGCGCGACGAACGCCACCATGACCGTGGCCGTGGACCGCGTGAACCCGAACATGTCGCCCGCCACGCAGGGTTACCTCACCACGCTGGGCAACATGCACTTCCGCGACACGGTCACCTTCGATGTGCCCACCAAGGCGTTCGCAGGGGGCGCGGGTACCAATGCCTTCCAGGCCCGGGTGGACCTCGATCCGAACGTGATCCCCGAGCTGCAGGAGTCGGCGAACAACGTGGCCAATACGGCCATCTTCATCAGCAGTGGGGACATCATCCCGGTGCATCCCTTCAACTACGCCATCCTGCCGGACCCCGCGCCGCTGCTGAAGGCCAGCACAGGCGACCCGCTCGCACCCCAGCGCACCTATGTGTTCCAGATCGACACCACGGACCACTTCAACAGTCCGGTGCTGGAGACCGCCACCATCACGGCCCCGGGCGGTGTGGTCACCTGGCAGCCTTCCACCATCTATGCGCTGAACGTCCAGCAGGATAGCACCGTGTTCTACTGGCGTTGCAGCATCGACAGCACCGGCAACCAGGGCTTCAATTGGTACGAGCGTTCCTTCCAGTACATCCCGGGCCGCGATGGCTGGGGGCAGTCGCACTTCCACCAGTTCAAGAACAACACGTACAGCGGCATCCGGTATGATGAGCCGGACCGTGAGTTCGAGTTCTCAGGTGGCGTGCGCCAGCTGCGCACCATCGTCACCGGCAACAACCCCTTTGGTGACACCGGTTATGACATCGACCTCACCGCGATCGACTATTCCGGATGTGGTCCGTGGCCAGGCTGGCATGTGGCCGTGATCGATCCCATCACCATGGAGCCATGGGGCACGCGTTTCATCGCGAACAACGGCACCGAGTTCAATCCGCAGAACCAGTTCGGGAACGCGAACAACCTGTCCCAGTGCCGGCCCCGGGTGCAGAAGTACTTCGTGTTCTTCACCAACCAGCCGGCCCAGCTGGCCGGCATGCAGGACATGCTCGTGAACCGCATCCCCGATGGCCATCACATCCTGCTCTACACTTGGTTGTATCTGGACAAGGACGGCATGGCAGCGAATGCACCGGGGCTGATCCCGGCCATGGAATCCCTTGGGCTGCCCGACTTCGACAACCTGCCGGACAGCGTGCCCTACATCTGTTATGTGCGCAAGGGTTTCCCGGAGACCTTCTCGGACACGGTGGCCACGTCCATCAGCGAGGTGCTGCTCTTCAGTGCGGACATGACCCTGCTCACCGATCAGGGATTGATCACCACCGTGGATGCCGGGCCATCCTCCGAATGGCAGGCGCTTTATTGGGATGAGCAGCCGCGGAACGAGGAGGACAGCACGCGCATCATCCTGCAGGGGTTGAGTCCGTTCAACCAGGTCACCGAGCTCTTCAACCTGCCGGCGGACATTGATTCGGTCACCTACCTCACCAGTGTTGCGCCTGCGGCGCAGTACCCGCGCCTGCGTATCCGTGGGCATTTCTTCGATGAGGATGTGGCCGTGCCGGACCCGTCGCAGTTGCAGCGCTGGCAGCTGGTGGGCACACCGGCCGCCGAGTGCGCGATCGATCCCCCGTCAGGCTATCTGCAGGCGCTGGACGGTTGGTTCGCTGGACAGGAGGCCTCCGTGGCCGTGGCGGTGCGCAACATCGGCACCGTGGACATGGACAGCCTGCTGATGACCGCCTGGGTCATCGACCGCGCCAACGTGCGCCATCGCATCCATTACAAGCTGAACGCCCCGCTGCCCGTGGGTGGTGTCCTCGTCGATACCGTCCGCTTCAATACACTGCCCTTTGGAGGTCCGAACACCCTGGTGCTCGAGGCCAATCCCATCGATACGATCACCGGCTTGTACCACCAGTTGGAGCAGTACCACTTCAACAACATTGCGCAATGGCGCTTCAACGTGGCGGTGGACCAGGAGAACCCGCTGCTCGATGTCACCTTTGATGGGGTGCATATCCTGGACGGCGATATCGTGTCCGCACGTCCCGCGATCCAGATGAGCCTGAACGACGAGAATACAGTGCTGCTGATGGATTCACCGGCGGATACGGCCCAGTTCAAGGTCTTCCTCCGCACGCCGGCCAACCAGGTGCAACGCATCTACTTCCGCGATGGAGCGGGTGTGGAGGTGATGCGCTTCGTTCCGGCCAACGGTCCGGCCAACGAGGCACACATCCTGTATGATCCCGTGTTCCCGGTCGATGGCAAGTACCAGTTGATCGTACAGGCCTCCGATGTCAGCGGCAACCGCTCAGGCGACCATGACCTCAAGGTGAATTTCGAGGTGGTGAACAAGCCAACGATCACCGAGGTGCTCAACTACCCCAACCCGTTCACCACCAGCACGCGCTTTGTCTTCACCGTCACCGGCAGTGAGCCGCCCACGAATATGAAGATCCAGATCATGACCGTGACCGGCAAGGTGGTGCGCGAGGTGCGTATGCACGAGCTGGGCCCGATCCGGGTGGGGCGCAACATGACCGATTTCGCCTGGGATGGCACGGATGAGTTCGGCGACCGATTGGCCCGTGGCGTTTACCTGTACCGCGTGATCGCACAGCTGAACGGACAGGACATCGAACTGCGCGAGACCAAGGCCTCCGAGTACTTCACGAAGGGCATCGGCAAGATGTACCTGCTGCGTTGAGGGGACGGCTACTTTCGTGGCGTTCACCCTGATGGTCCCGACACGAACGCGCATCGCGCTCTGGTCCATGCTCTCCGGAGCCCTGTGGGCGCTGGCCTGGCCGGGCATCGGCGGGTTGGCGCCGCTGGCGCTGGTGGCCTGGCTCCCGCTCTTCCTGGCCGAGCGGCTTCACGATCGTCGCACCGCAGGCCGGCGTGTGGCCTTCGCGCCCTACG
>Ga0315900_10007481_pt1 | contig 14334 bp, 15 predicted proteins | sample LakEriMetagenome_FD_203521 | JGI IMG/M metagenome (GOLD analysis project Ga0315900, IMG submission 203521) | Freshwater fungal communities from buoy surface, Lake Erie, Ohio, United States - Buoy 12 MA114 | ecosystem: Environmental > Aquatic > Freshwater > Lake > Lake biofilm | place: USA: Lake...
AGGGAGGTGCCTGAGCCATGCGCGACACGGAGATCGAGGACCTGCTGCGCCGCCTGATCGAGGCGGCCGCGACCGGCGACCAGGACGCGCTCGAGGAGGCCGCATCGGAGGTGGCCGACCGCATCGGCGGCGTGCGGACCTTCGAGGACGAGGGCGTCCTCTCGATGAACCGCGGGCTCGTGATCGACGCGGTCGAGGGCGGGCGCGAGTTCCAGATGCAGATCGTGAGGAGCCGGTAGGCCATGGAGGACGGCACCCTCGATCCCCGGCTGGCGGAGGCGGGACGCGCGGCGCGCGCGGCGGCTGAAGGGGCGGGCGCAAGCCTGCCCCTTGCGGACGCGGCGCAGGCCGCCGCGGTCGGCCGCCTGCGGTGGGCGCTCCTCGCCGAGCGATGGACGGGCAGCGACCGCGAGCGCGCCCTCGCCGAGAGCCGCCACCACGCCGACCACCTCGCGCGCCTTGCCGCGCGCCTTGGCCGTGATCTCGGCTGAGGTCACTCGCCGCCCTCCGCCTGGACGCGCTCGGCCTTGCGGCCTGTGAATTCCTCCCAGCGGCGCACCACGACATCGCAGTAGCCGGGGTCGAGCTCCATCGCCATGCAGGTGCGACCCGTGCGCTCGCAGGCAATGACGGTCGTGCCGCTCCCGGCGAAGGGCTCGTAGACCAGGTCGGCCCGGTGATTGCGCACCGGTCGCTCCATGCACTCGACGGGCTTCTGCGTCCCATGCCCGTGGCCCGCGTCGTCGCGCGCCGGGATCGACCAGAGCGTGGTCTGCGTGCGGTCGTCGGTGCGGTGGCCCTTGCGCCCATCGCGCACGGCGTACCAGCATGGCTCGTGCTGCCAGTGGTAGTCGCCGCGGCTCAGGGCGAGGCGGTCCTTCGCCCAGATGATCTGCGCACGGATCGCGAAGCCCGCCCGCTCGAGCGACTGCTGCACGGTCGAGGCGAAGACGCCAGCGTGGTAGACGTAGGCCACGTCGCCGGGGAAGAGCTTCCATGCCTCGGTCCAGTCGGCACGGTCGTCGTTCATGACCTTCCCCATGCGCGAGGTGTTCCCGGTGAGCCCGGCGTCCATGCGCCACTCGGGGTCGTACTCCACGCCGTAGGGCGGGTCGGTGACCATGAGGCTCGGGATGGCGCCGTCGAGGAGCCGGGCGACGTCCGTCGCGCTCGTCGAGTCGCCGCAGAGGAGGCGGTGCTTGCCGAGGAGCCAGAGGTCCCCGGCCTTCGTGATCGGGTCGGCGGGCTTCTCCGGGACGGCGTCGGGATCGGTCAGCCCCTCGGTCCCTGCGGGCGCGAGCAGCTTCGCGAGCTCCTCCTCGTCGAAGCCGAGCAGCGTCCAGTCGATCCCTGCGCCGCGGAGGGCGTCGAGCTCGATGGAGAGCATGGCGTCGTCCCAGGAGGCGAGCTCGGCGGTCTTGTTGTCGGCCAGGCGGTAGGCGCGCACCTCGTCGGGGGTGAGGTCGGTGGCCACGTGGACGGGGACGGTCGCGAGGCCGAGCCGCTGGGCGGCCCGGAAGCGCGTGTGCCCGGCGACGATGACGCCGTCGGCATCGACGACGATCGGCTGGCGGAACCCGAACCGGCGGATGCTCTCAGCGACGGCCTCGACCGCGTCGTCGTTTTGCCGCGGGTTGTTGGCATAGGGGCGGACGGCATCGAGCGGGCGGAGCTCGACCGACATGGGCGTGGTGGCGTCAGGCGACATGACCTTCTCCTCGGTTGACATGGGAAACGGGCGACGCGTACGAAGGCGCTACGTTGGCTTCTGTGGCGTTCCTTGGCTCGCTTGTGCCACGGCCGCCGCGAGCGCGACGAACGCGTCCTGGGGCAACGTGGCGGGCTCCGTGGGCCAAGGGCGAGGAGCGCGACCCACGCGAAACAAACTCACTCGCGATTGCCTGCCGCTCCGGAGGGCCAAAAGCAGCCAAAATCGGCCCGGGAGGACCCAATCGTTCAGATGCGTCCGAGATATCGCAGGGGGTCGCTTGAAGGATCTCCGACGCGCGGAGGGCCTGTTTTGTAGATGTTTTAGAGAAAAGAGAGATATTCTTCATTACTTCCGTCCCTCCACCCGTGCGCGTAGCGCCCACGCGTACGCGCGCGAGAGCTTTAGGAACGATTGAACTTTTGAACTCACGCCACCGCATAAACCGTCCTTGGGCGCGTGGCCGTCGCCTCGCTGCGCATCACGATCTGCCCTGTTTCCAGCAGGTTTTCGATCACCTCGCCACGCTCGCGCTTGCTCAGCCACTGCGTGCGCCGACATAGTTCAGACGCGGAGATCTTTCCTTCAGCCGCGCGGATCGCACGCAGCACCCGCTTCTGCCGCGAGTCGAACTGGCCGTCTGAAACCCATGCGTGCGCGAGGTGGAGCATGCGTCTGGTCAGGTGTTCCGACACGGCGCACGCCCACTCCGCCGCCTCCTGGCCCACCACCGGCTTCGCACGGTCCGCGCTGCACGCATGGACGAGCGCCAGCCTGCACGCCTTCTCCTCCGCACGCGCCCAGAGCGACCGCCCCGGCGAGTCCTTCGCGAGCTCCGCATCGACGGTGAGCGCGAAGCGGTCGTAGACCGCGACCGCCTCGGGCGTGGTCGGCACGACGACCGGATCGGGATTCGTCCGACGCAGGTCGCCGCCCGGCGCGAAGTCGCCCCACCAGCGGGCCGCCTCGAGGATCGGCTCCGGGATCGCCGTCGCATGGGCGCGCTGGCGCACCGCGGTCGAGTCGGCCTCGAAGACGAGGAGCCGGGCCATGAAGCCGTCGGCGAGCGCGTCGGCGGTCAGCGACTCGAAGAAGTGCTCGGGCACCGTGGTGCCGTAGACGACCGCGCACGGGCGGTCGATCACCTTGTTGCGCTTCGCGTCGGCGTAGGCCTTGCCCTTGAAGACGGTGTCGGCGCTCGAGTAGAGCTTCATCAGCGCCGTGAGCACGTTGTAGAGGTGCGGCGCCTTCTTCGCGTCGCCGATCGTGCGCAGGAAGCGGCCGAACTCGTCGAACTGGAAGAGCGACGCGGAATTGATCTCGAGGGCGCTGACGAGGCCAGCGTCGCTCGCGAGGTCCTCGTTCGCCTCGAGCGCGTCGAGCCCGGCGTGGAAGAGCACGTTCTTCGACACCTTGCGCGCGTGGTCCTTGCCCGCGCCCGACGGCGCGACGCCGACGGCGTAGAGGTTCGTGCGGTTGCCGCGCTCATCGCGCACCTTGCGTCCCGCAAGCACCGCCTGCAGCGTGACGGCGCCCGCAAGCGCGAGCACTGGCTGCGGCCGGTGCGCGGTCGCCAGGTTGTGCGCCATGACGTCGGCCATGAATCCAGGCACGCGCAGCAGTTGCTCGGGAAACGGCCCCGGGTCGGGCGGACCGTCGGATGCGGAGGGGGCCTCGCCGGTTCCTGCCGCCTCATGGCGTTCCGCGCCCTGGCAGAGGCTGAAGTTCGAGAGGTCGACGCCGAGGTCGGCGGCCTTGCGCTCGTCACGCAGCCAGCCGTAGGGCCGCGAGTGCGGCTTGCGCTCGGCGTCGTTCACCTTGTGCGAGAGCTCGGCCTCGGTCCACGCCGGTTCGCAGCGGTGGTTGTAGTGGTCGCGCAGGATCGCGAGCGCCCTCGGCGGGGCGATGCCGAATCCATGGACGAGCGCCGTGGCCGCGGCGTAGGTCGCGGCATGACCACCCGATCCGGAGATCGCCGGTGGCATGCGGTCGAGGTAGGCGATCGCGCGCCGCTCGACACGCTCGTCGTCGGCCGCCCCGCCCTGGCCCACCGGCTCGGCGATCTTGTGCCTGCGTGCGATCACGTGGTCGGCGAGGCGCTGCACGCAGGCCTCGAGCTCCTCGGCGTCGATCGTCGCGGGGATCCCCTCGAGCGCGTCGTAGCGCTCGCCGCTCGGATGGATGCTCGGGCCGACGATGGTCTGCGCACCGGTGCTGCGAAGCTCGACGATCATCGAGCGGTCGACCGGGTCGCGGAACTGCCGCGTGCGGGCGCCGTCGGCCACGTACCAGCGGTGGCTCGCCTTGCTCGACTCGCGGCCCGTGACGCAGGCGGTGGGCGGCAGGAAGCGCTCCGAGGCCTCGCGTGCCTCGGGGCAGTCGAGGTCGACGTCCACGAGCCAGCCCGAGGGCTCGCCGAGCAGGACGCCGATGTTGGCGTCGCCCGCGAAGTGGCGCTCGGCGTCGTCCGCGTCGATGCGGAGCTTCTGCCAGCCGGGGACGACCGGGCCCTTCGAGCCGTGCGGGACGGGGACCGGGCACCAGCCCCTCGCGATGCACGCGAGGGCCGCGTCGATGGTGGTGTGCTGCTGCATCAGAAGGGAATCCCGTCGTCGGGGACCTCGGGGATCGTGCGGACGGGCGAAGCGGCACTGGCCCACTCGGGGATCGGGCCGATCTCGTGCGACTTGATGCGGTCGTACTGCTCGCCCGGCTTGCGGGTCACGACAATGCCGGTGCAGTCTGCGAGCGCGCCCTGCGATGCGAGCGACACCGCCTCCTCGACGCTGTCGGGGACGGGAGCATCCGAGCGCATGCGCCACCATTCCTCTGCCTTCCGGCGTGCGTAGCTGCCAGCAGGATGGTCGAAGCAGACCCACTCGCGCTGGTAGGTGCCGAGGCCCGTGCGGTACTCGACGCGCATCGTCGGCGGCGCATCGGGATCGGTGCGCTTCCAGTGCACGAAGTAGCGCACATCGAGGACGGGCTGGACCTTCGGCTGCTTGCGACCGCTGAGTACATCCTCGGTCGTCGCGGTCGGTGCATGACGCTCGCGCTCGGGCTCGGGGAACGCGTGCCCGCACTCAGGGCACTCTCGCGTTGCGGTGGGAACAAGCGTGTTGCAGCCCGGGCACTCCTTCATCGGTGCCGGTCTGCCGTTGGGATTACGGTCGCGCATCTGCAGGTCGTCGACCGGCCCGTGCCGCATGACGTTGCCGCCGAAGTCGAGGACGAGGCAGTCCTCCTTGCCCGGCGCAAGGCGGAAGCCGCGGCCGACCATCTGGTAGTAGAGACCGGGAGACGCGGTCGGTCGCAGGAGCGCCACGCAGTCGACGTTCGGCGCGTCGAAGCCGGTGGTGAGCACGTTCACGTTCGCGAGGTAGCGGAGCTCCCCCGAGCGGAAGCGCTCGATGGTGCCCTCGCGCTCCCTCGCCGGTGTCGTGCCGTCGATCCAGCCGCAGTCGACGCCGTGCCGCTCGTGGAGGACGCGGACGACGTGTCGGCCATGGGCGATCCCGGCGGTGAAGATGAGCGTGCTGCGGCGCGACCTGGTCTCGGCCGCGATCTCGGCGCATGCGCTCTCGACCACCTCGTCGGTGTCGAAGGCCTGCTCGACCTCGCTCGCGACGAACTCGCCGCAGCGGATCTTGAGGTCGCTCATGTCGACCTTCACCTTGCCCGCCTTCGACCGGAGCGCCGAGAGGAAGCCGCGCTCGATGAGCTGGCCCACCGACACCTCGTAGCAGACGTGGTTCAGGATCCCCTCGGGCGAGCAGATCATGCCCGTGCGCATGCGGAACGGCGTCGCCGTGAGGCCGATCACCCGCATGAGCGGGTTCACGAGCTTCGCGTCCGCGAGGAACTGCCGGTACATGCCCTCGCCGTCGTCCGTCGGGATGAGGTGCGCCTCGTCGACGATCACGAGGTCGACCGGGCCGAGCTCGCCAGCGCGCTGCCAGATCGACTGGATGCCAGCGACCGTGACCGGGTGCTCGAGCTCGCGCCTGCCGAGCCCCGCGGAGTAGACGCCCACGCCGAGGCCGGGCGCCATCGCGTCGAGCTTGCCCACGGCCTGCTCGAGCAGCTCCTTCACGTGGGCCAGGACGAGGACGCGCCCTTGCCAGAGCGCGACGGCGTCGCGGCAGATCGATGCGATGACGGGCGTCTTGCCGCCGCCCGTCGGGATCACCACGAGCGGGTTGTCGTCGCGCCCGCGGAGGTGCCCGTACACCGCCTCGACGGCGGCCTGCTGGTAGTCACGGAGTTCCATGTGTGCCGATCTCCCGAATCTCGATGCGTGCCGATCCGCCTTCCACCACTTCGCCCCGCACCACGCGCAGGTCGTCGATCTGCGAGTCGTCGAGGTACGCGCCTCCCTTGCCCACCGAATCAAGCATCGCCTTGAGTGCGTTGTCGACGTCCCTCCGCCTGCGGTCCGGCGGGAAGAGCGTGACCTCGACGGCGAGCCGTCCGGTGAGCGGCCTCGTGCCCGCGAGGAGCGAGCGCACCTTGCTGCGGTAGCGCCGCCCCTCGCGGCTCACGAGGGTCTTGCCGCCGACATGCCGCCAGTAGTGGTTCACCGACGGCGGGTACGGCAGCATGAAGGTGCGGGTCACCGCTTCCAGGGCGCGCCTCCCGAAACGCTGCGGGGCATGGATGCCGGGGGCTCGCGCCGCTCGAAGCCCTTCACGACGTTGGCCATCTCGCCGTTGTCGTCGCGCTTCCTGAGCGCCACCGTGATCGAGAGCGGCAGATCGTGCAGCTCCGACGAGTCGCTGGGCGCCATCACGCCGACGGCACGGCAGATGGAGGACAGGTTCCCGCGCGCGATGCGCACCGTGGTGTCGTTCACGTGCTTGAGCGTGAGGCGCTCCCAGACGCGGCGGCCCTTGTAGGGGCCCTCGAGCACCTCGAAGACGAGCTCCAGGTACTCGCCCGCGCCGTTCTTGGTTGGCTTGGTCGTGCTGTCGACGATCGCGGCCACGTACTTGCCCGCCGGGATGGGCTCGAAGCTCGAGTTGGGGTCGACGTCCGCTGCGTTGAAGTTGATGAATGCCATGGTTGTCTCGCTCCTTGCTGGTTCAGCTCTCGGTGACGGCCGTCTCGATGGGGTTCTCGCCACGCGCGTAGGCCGCGTAGACACGGTGGTCGAGTGGGATCTCGTCGGGCAGCGCGAGGCGGTTCTTCGCCACGTGCGCCGGTCGCTCGGTGGTGCGGAGGATCCGCTCGCCGGTGCCGATCGCCTGGACGCGCTTGCGGTCGAAGCCCTCGGTCGCCGTGCGCGTGTGCACGCGGTACGTGGCGAAGAGCACCTCGTCGCACCACTCCTGCACGAGCGCGCTGGCGAGCTTCTGCAGGCGGGGCGCGTAGCGGTCGTAGGTCTCGGTCTCGGGGTTGGCGAACTTCTCGATCTGCGCGTGCGCGACGAGGATCACCTCCATGCCGCGCTCGTTGCGGAGGGCGTCGAGCCCGGCGAGCACCTCGCGCCAGAGGGGAAGGGCGAAGACGTAGCCCTTGCCGTAGCCGATGTCCTCGATGCTCTCGACGCTGCGCTTCTGGCAGACCTCCGCATGGATCAGCCGCTCGAGCCAGTCGAGGCTGTCGACGACGACCGTGCGGTAGTCGTGCTCCTCGGTGTAGAGCTCGCCGAGCGCGTTCAGCACGTCGCCGAGGCGTGCCGACAGCGGGAAGCGGTCGGTCTCGACGCCCGCGAGGCCGTCCTCGGTCTGGATGAACACGGGCCGCTCGGCCATCGCGCCGAACGTGGTCTTGCCGATGCCGTGGGTGCCGTAGACGAGCACTCGGCGCGGTGGTGCGGACTTGCCTCGCTGGATCTGCTTGATGAGCTTCATTGGTTTCCCCTGTGGGTTGGTGATGGATGGAAGAAGTGGTTCAGGAACGGTCGAACTGCCGCATGGACTCGAAGCCCGTGGGCCAGGTGTCGCTCACGCGGCAGCGGATGAGCTCGGCCATGGCGGCCTCGTTATCCCGGCGCGCGGCGTCGAGCACGGCGGGTGCGACGTGCCAGCAGCCGGTGCGGTAGGGCTCGCGCTTCTCGACGGCCACGATGTGCACGGGGAGCTCCGCCCCGGTCGCCGCCTCGAGCACGGCGCGGTAGAAGGCGAGCTGGTGCAGGTAGCCGAAGGCGCGGGCGTCGAGCTCGAAGCTGTCCATGCGGTCGCAGGTCTTCAGGTCGACGATGCCCGCGCCGCCCGAGGGATTGATCCAGTCGATCCGCGCCTGGCATGCGTGGCCCGCGTACTCGGCACGCACGACGCCCTCGGCGACGCCCTCCTCGAGGAGCGACGACGCGATCGCGTGGTCATGCACGCTGGCCGACATCTCCTCGATGAGCGCGGCGTCGGCATCCGAGAGCGCGGGCTTCCCGAGGCGCTCGGCCCACTCGGCGAACGCCTTCGTGCCGCTCCCGTAGGGAAGGCCCGTCTTCGGGTTCACCGGCCCGCCGACGGCGAACTCGGCCTCGAAGCGCTCGCGGCCCTCGAGGATCAGGACGTGCGCGGCGCGGCCGACGACGAAGGCGTCGCTGTCCTTGCGCGGGATGAGGCCGAGCTGCTTCTTGCGGTAGAGCGCCGGGCACCGGCGGAAGTCGCCGAGGGCGTGCGAGGAGAGGTGCTCCTTCGCCTTGGCGTGGTAGGTGTCCGAGGGCTCGCGGATGATCTTGCGGAGGTCGACGTCGGTCGTGAGGGTCATGGGGCCTGGTCCTTGGAGGTCGTGCGGCCACAGGTCGCGCGTGAACGCGCCCTGCCCGGTTCGCACGAGCGGTAGGTGGTCGGATGGGTTGTGGGGGAACAGCGACGCGAGGAGGGAGCGGAGGCGTTTCAGCTGTCGCGCCCCCCGCAGTGCTGGAGGTTGAACGCCTCGAGCGTCACGGTCTCCTCGGTCCAGGTGTCGGCCTTCAGTTGCTTGCCGAGGACGTGACGGAGAATGCGCGCCATGGCCTGGCCCTCGGGCCTGTCGAGCGAGATGCCGACGCAGAGCGGATCCCTGCCGATGCGGTAGGTGATGTCCGCGTTGAGCTGCTCGGCACCGAACAGTCCCTCGCAGCAATCGATGACCATGGCGATGATCTGGCTGCCGGTAGTGAAGTGGGCGGGGTTCTCAAAGCTGAATGTCGCGATCGTGATGGTCTTGCGCATGCAATCCTCCACCCCTCTATCTCCGCAGCCGAAACGAAAGTCCTCCGCTTTCTGGCGATCACGTGCTGATTTTCTTTTGGTCGCAGACGGCGCGCAGCAGCGCGACCGCGTGGCAGCACTGGCGGTACGACATGCCGAGGCGCGCACACGCCGCATTTGGTGAACAGTCGCTGAGCGCGACCGCGACCTCGGCGAGCCTCGGCGGCAGCGCGCGCAGCAGCGCGCGGACCGTGTCCTCGCGCTCGACATCGGCAGTGAAGTCGCGGTGCCTGCGCCCGCCCGCCCTGGCCAGCGCATCGGAGAAGACGGCGTCGGCGGAGGCCTGGCTGGACACGACGCACTCGATGCTCACCGTGGTCCACTCGGCCCGGCGCGACTCGGCGGCCCTTGTGCGCAGCATCGAGATCGCGCCGTTGTGCGCGGCCTTGCTGGCGAATGTGCCGATGCTCGAGAGGGCCGGGTCGAAGACCTGGAGGCGGATCGCGACCTCGAGGCGGAGGTCGGCTGCGATGTCCTCCCGGGCGACGCGGCGGAACAGCCTGATCTTCGAGAGGCGCCGCGCGTTCTGCTTGATCGCCTGGACGACGGCGGGGTGCGTGAGGAGGTCGGACGGGTTCGCTGGCTTGCTCTGCTTGCTCAATGGCTTGCTCCGCTTGCGCGACCCGCGGAATGCGGCGTCGGCGAGCAGAGGTTCACCGAGGGCAGTTGCAGTTCATGTAGCGCGCCGAAGATTCTTCAGGCTCACCAGAGTGACAGGCGATAGGCAGATGCAATCGGAGTGCAATCGCAGTTGCAAGTGCGATTGCAGTTCAGTCTCCGGTCGGCTCGGGTGGCCACTGGAGCCTTGCATGGCCATGGAGCTCACTGCTCTGGCACTCCAGCGCCTTCGCAAGCGCGGGGAGCTCATTCAGGCAAGCTCGCAGCCTGCTGACCGCGGAGTTGAGGGTCGACGGCGTCACGCCATCCTTATCGCGCCATGGACCGTCAGGCTGGCTCAGTCGCGTTGCGGGGACCCAGCGAGTGCGGTGCTTGGCAAGGATGAACAGCAGCCGGAAACGGGCGATGGAGCGTTTACCAAAGGTGTAGGACTTCCCGTTGAGGGCCACGGAACGCTGCGCCGGATCGATGACAAGTCCCGCCCCGACGTCGAATCGCTTGGCCCAATCGGCTTCCTCGATGGGCATTTCCTCGTCGGCGTTCATCGTGACCGCTGGTCGCGCTCTGTTCGTCGAGGTCGGCGTCATCGGCGCCACGGCAGGCGGCGCAGGCGCTTTCGCCTCCTGGGCGAGCCGTTGCTGGACCGCCTCACGCCGAGCCGATTCTTCGCGCTCCCGCGCTGCTTCCACTTTCTTGGCGTGGCGAGCGATCCGCTGCTCGATCTGGTTCAGTGCGTCCCGGACCGCCCGGTCGATGTGCTCTGTGCCCTCGCCGTACTCCGCTGCCAGCCGCGTCATGAAGCGCTCGGCATCCTGGTAGAGCGCCAGGTCGTGGTCGTCGATGAAATTGCCACTGTCCGGATCTGGAGTCACGATCCAATCGATCACGGTGTCCAGCGCTGCCGCTCCACGCTCGAAGTGCTTCACGTGCGCGAGCATCGGAAGCGCCTTTTCAAGATGAAGCCGGATGCGCTCCGCTTCCTTCGCAAGCGGGTGGGGGATCCGAATGCCATAGCCAGCGGATGCGGAGTTGATCGATGCGATCAGTCGCCAGCACTCAAGTGCGATCTGGCAACAGCGCTGCATCTCCGAGGCCTTGAGCTCGGCATTCCGAATGATGTCCGGCAGGACGGTCTTCAGATCTTCGATGTGCCCGTTGAGTTTGAAGGCGAGTATCGAGATTGCCGTGAACGCATCATCCCTCGCAGTCGACTCCCCACATCCGATTGCATGAGTGACTCCTGCCGTCCGCTCGACGTCCTTGCGCGCGCGGAGTAGGCAGGCGGCGGTGAGGTCGCGACTTGATACGGTCACGATCGATGACGCAAGCTCGGGATCCTCCTCGGCCAGCATTCCAGGCAAGTGCTCCACGAGTTGCAGATCGGCGATCTCGAGCACGGCCGCGCCGTGCGTTGCTACCGCTGGCCTCGTGTCGCCAAAGTGCGTCTCGGGGTCCTTCGCGACGATGAAGACCGTCGAGGTGCGTGCGGAGGAGTTGCCGAGGCGTGCCGATCGATCGCCCGAATTCGTCATGTCGTTTCACCGGAAGGCTGTTCACGCGCGTGACCTCGCCGCGATGCCTCCGTTGGCATTCGCGGACAACGCATCTCGGGGTCCCCGTGGCGTGATCTGCTTGAAGAGCCCCGGTAGGATACCGAATGATCGGTATTTGTTCGGTCTGTCTATAACCGTTGGGAAAACCTGTCTACACGGCCAAGCTGGCCCACATCCGAGCCTGCTTCTCCCAGCAGGGCTCGCCCGCGATCCGGCGGAGCTTGCGCTCGTTGACCCGGTCGCGCCTTCCCTTAAATGCCTTCAGGGAAAGCACTTGCTCCTGAATGTCAGGAGCCAGAAGCGTCAGGTTCATGATCTGAGTCATCCGGGGCTGGGTGACCTTGAGCCGCCGGGCGAGGGCCGACTGGTCGCGGACCGCGCCGGACCGGATCTGCTCCTCGAACCGGATCGCGAGGGCCAGCAGCCGCGACACGCTCGGCACGGTCGGCTCGGGCGGCGGGGGCGGCGGGGGCTCCGCCGCGGACGCCGCAGGCGACGCGACCACCAGCCGTCGACCGGTGGAGGTGTTCTTCACTTCGATCCGCCGCTTCACGCTGATCATGCCGCCGCCTCCTCGTCGTGCGTTGCCACCGTGCCCAGGTCCTCGCCGCGGAAGACCACCTCGATGCTCGAGTCGCCGCTGTCGAACTCGACGCGTGCGATCGCAAGTCGCACCAGCTCCACCTGCTCCTTCGGCTCCAACGTGGCCCACACCGCCTCGAAGTCGCCGAGGAGGGCCGCGAGCCTGCCGTCGGACGGCTTTCCGCCGCGGGCCAGCGACGCGCGCACGGCGCGCCGTACCTCGGGCCGCTTGCAGTATCGGCGCAGCTCGTCGACCACGAGCTGCTCGATCTCGAGCGCAGGCAGCGTCGGGCGCGGGCACGTCTTCCGGCCGAGGCGGAGTGCGGATGCGCAGGTGTAGTAGCGGTACTTGCGCGCATCCTTGCCTTGGAAGATGTGCGTCATCACCGAGTCGCAGTGCTTGCACCGCAGCACCTGCTTCAGCAGCGCGTTGTAGCGGTTCCTGAAGTCGTTCCCGCCGAGGCGCCCGTTCTGCTGGAGCAGCTCCTGCACGGCGTCGAATGTCTCGGTGTCGACGATCGCCGGATGCTCGCCCGCGAACCACTCGCCCTTGTGGGCGATCTCGCCGCGGTAGATGCGGTTCACGAGCAGCGTGTAGATCGTGCTGCGGCAGTACGGTTCGCCGCCATGCGTGCGACCCGCCCGCGTGAGGATCCGCTTCGTCAGGAAGCCCCGCTCGACGACCTGGCGCGTGCACTCGATCAGCGAGCCCGTGTGCAGGTAGAGCGCGAAGATCTCCCGCACCTGCTCCGCCTCGTCCTCGTTGAGTACGAGCTTCGGGCTGCGCATGCTTCGGTCGACGTCGTAGCCGAGCACCGGCCTGCCGCCGGTCCACTTGCCCTTGCGCTTGTGTGCCGCGAGCTTGTCGCGGATCCGCTCACCGATGATCTCCCGCTCGAATTGCGCGAAGGAGAGCAGGATGTTCAGGGTCAGCCTGCCCATCGAGTGCGTCGTGTTGAACTGCTGCGTGACCGACACGAAGGACACCCCGTGCGCCTCGAAGACCTCGACGAGCTTCGAGAAGTCGGTCAGCGACCGGCTAAGGCGGTCCACCTTGTAGACCACGACGCAGTCGACCTTGCCAGCCTTGATGTCCTCGACGAGCGCGGCGAGCGCCGGGCGGTCGAGGTTGCCTCCTGAGAAGCCGCCGTCGTCGTAGCGGGTGGGCACGAGGCGCCAGCCCTCGTGGGCCTGGCTCCGGATGTACGCCTCAGCGCTCTCGCGCTGGGCGTCGAGGCTGTTGAAGTCCTGGTCGAGGCCTTCCTCGGTCGACTTGCGCGTGTAGATCGCGCAGCGCACCACCTTGCGGTCGCTCCGTTCGGTTTCCCTGCTCCTGCGCGGCTTGATCATGCGGCCACCTTCACCAGCCTGAAGAACCGGAAGCCGTTGATGTGCGAGCCAGTCACCGCCTTCGCGATGGCGGACAGCGAGTCGTACCGCTCGCCCTTGAACTCGAAGCCCGTCGACAGCACGATGACCCGCAGCGTCTCGCCCTTGTACCGGCGCACGATCGCGTGGCCCGGGCGGGGGAGCCGCTCGTCGCGCGTCTCGTCGGCGTTGGGGGCCACGACCCCGAGCACGCGCGCCCGGGGCGGCGTGGCGCGGACGGCGGCTCCTTCGGGCTCGCCGTTGGCCAGCTCCGCGGCGCGTGCGAGCGCCTCCTGGCTCAGCCCGCCGTGGGCTGCGGCCTGCAGCAGCCAGAGGATCCGCCGGACCAGGTACTGGCGGTTGCGGGTGCGCGAGTCGTGTCCGCTGACCTGTCGGTAGCGGCGCTTGAGCGCCTTCATCGTCATCGCCTCGAGCTCCCCGCGCTCGCTCGCGAGGTCGAAGGCCTGTTCAGTCGCGGTCATCCGGTCTCCTTCATCCGCGGCATCGCCGCGTGGCCCACAGTGACGCTCGACTCGGCCTGAAGATCAAGGCATGTAGCGGGGTCAACGGCGAGGATTTCCTCATCGCCGCCGCGTCGCCGGATGTCGTCGAGCCTGCGGATGCCGCGGGCGACGAGGTCGCCGATCGCTCGCATGCGGGCGGCGTGGGGGATGGGGTCTTCGATTTGGTCTGGCATGAAGAGGGTCGGAGGCGCACGCCTCCATCCCTCTATCTCCGCAGCCGAAACGAAAGTCCTCCGCTTTCTTGGCGGAGGGCGTCAGAATCTTCGATGGCAACACATGCATGGGCAGTGGCGTCGTTCGGACGGCCACAGGAGCTGGCCCCGACTCATCACCCGAGACTTCCGCGGCCCGCGGCCTCAGCGCCGTCGGGATTTTGCCCGAAGCGACTCGGTTGCTTATGAGTTCGTGCATTTCGGCCTCGGGAACCGTGAACCAGAGACCTTTCGGGGCGCGAGGTCTCTCGATGCGCGGAGAGACAATCCACGGGCAGGCCCGCGAAGGTCGGCCAGACACTCGGCCACGCCACCGCGCTGGCCCACCGCGAGAGACCTTCGCGCACGCAACCCCTTGTCGCAAAACGGCGTACGCACGCCGCACAACGCGAACGCCCCGGCCGTGTGGCCGGGGCGCTCACTCTGAACCGTTCGGCGTGCCGCTTTCGCGCGCGCCTCTTGAAGTAGGGCGGGCTGGATTCGAACCAGCGTCTTATCGATTATGAGTCGACGGCTCTAGACCGCTGAGCTACCGCCCCGGGCCTGCAAGTGTACTTTGCGCGATGCGCATGC
>Ga0315900_10007482_pt1 | contig 14332 bp, 11 predicted proteins | sample LakEriMetagenome_FD_203521 | JGI IMG/M metagenome (GOLD analysis project Ga0315900, IMG submission 203521) | Freshwater fungal communities from buoy surface, Lake Erie, Ohio, United States - Buoy 12 MA114 | ecosystem: Environmental > Aquatic > Freshwater > Lake > Lake biofilm | place: USA: Lake...
TGCCAGTGATGCCTATGTCGCTCTTGGCATTGGTCAGAAGAGCGAACTCATCGGTCGCACGACCAATGAGGCTCCGTATCACTTCGGTGATGTCCCAAGCCTGGGGCCAGACGTTGTTTACACTCGCTTTGTAGCCATCTACAAAGTGGCCGATGACGGCACGGCCCTGGACAAGGCGATCTTCCTCGGCGTGCTTGCCTTGCACGAAGACGGCCTCGAGAACGCAAGCGGTCATGTTGGCGAGTTCTTCGAGACGAACCGACTCTAATCTGACACGCATCGTCTGACGATGCATTCGCGGCACCTCGCTGGAAGGCGGGGTGCCGCCATCTTCACCGCCCGGAAACGGGCGGAACTTTGTTTGAGAACCTTGATTCCATGTTTGTCACCTCCCTCCATTCCTGTCGTCGTGCATGCCTGAGACGCGGGCTCACGTTGATCGAACTGCTCGTCGTGCTGATGGTGCTCGTCGCCGTGGCGGGCATCGTGATCCCGAATGTGACGGACCTGCGCTTCGGCTTCGACGGGGACCGCAAGACGGCCTCGGAAATCGCCACGGAGAAGACCCTGATGGAGGTGCGCTCCGCCATCCTGGGTGCCGATGGCAAAAAAGGCCTGTGGCGCGACCTCGGCGAGCGGGACACACTTTTCCCGCGGACGATTGCCGAACTGTTTGTTTTACCAACGGACTTACCCGGCCCTCCGCTGAGTCCGCAGAGAATGATCTTACCAGATAGTTTGAAGATCTTTGACCCGAACACAGGCCTCGGCTGGCGCGGACCGTATGTCATGGATAGCGGCGCACGCCACGGCGTGACCAACATCTATGGCAACGTCAACGATCCGGCCATTCTCGACGGCTGGGGCCGCCCCATCGTCATCCAGGTGCCTGATGCGGAACGCATCCGTCTCGTCTCCGCCGGAGCGGACGGCATTCTCAGCACCCCGCCCGCCACCGCCATGCCCACGCTCGCCGCATGCGGGGATGACATCGTGCTTTTCCTCCGCACCGCCGACACGCGCCCATGAAAACGACTCTTCATCGCCCGGTCATCCACGCCAGCGGCCTCACGCTGCTGGAGCTGCTCGTCGTGCTCTCGATCCTCGCCGTGCTGTCCACGGTGGCGCTGACGTCCAGCAGCGGCATCGCTGATCAGGCCCGCTACGAGGCCACGCAGCGCACGCTGGAAAACATCCGCGAAGCCGTCCTCGGCCCCTCCAACCTCCGCGACACCGACGGCACGCTGCTTTACACCGGCTTTGTGGCGGACATGGGGCGGTTGCCAAGGGTGGAAGCAGATTTAACACTTGAGGAACTTTGGATTAATGATGGGCCTGCTGATGATGGGCTCGCCACGCTGGCACCTCACGCTGTTCGACAAGCCATCGCTGCCAATGTTGACGTTGCTGCTGAGTTGGACCCAGATGTCTATCTGGCGACAGGCTGGCGCGGCCCCTACTTGCGCCTTTCGCCTGGCAACACCAATGTCCGCGATGGCTGGGGGGCTCAGTTTATCTTGAGGACACAAGTGCCAGCCGCTGTCGCGGCGGCAGGCGATCCCATCGGCCAAGTTCATTCGTTTGGAGCGAATGGAGCCGAGGATGCCTTGGATGATGGCTATGACTTGGATGTCTCCAGCGTGTTTACGACCGCTGAAACGGCGGCGAGCACAACCATCACGGTTGAACTCCAAAAAGCGGATGGTTCACCGCCTGACATGCCGGTTCCAGCCGATGAAATCATCGTGAGGCTATTCGCTCCCGATCCTGACACGGGTTTGATTGCAGTGACCCGCCTGGATGATCCCTTCAGTGCAAACTCGCTCATGTTTGATTTCACTACGACTCCAGGGGCGCGTGTTGTGCGTGCCTACTACGACACGTCCAACGACGGCTCCATCCAAAGCAGTTCAGCCGTCACGCATCTAAATCTCCGCCACGGCGGCAACACGCGGACCATCATTCTAACTGTCCCATGACCCGCACCCTGCTGCTCATCACTCCGGGTTTCGTGGCACGCGGCGATTTTGACGCGCGGGGGCGCTTGGTGGCGTTCGGGCGGGCGGCGGCTCCTCCGGGGGCGGCGGATGCGGGGTCTTTGACGCTGGCGGCGTTGGGATTGGTGAAATCGAAGGCGCGGAAGGTTTGGGTGCTGTCCACGGCGGCGGTCACAGCCATGGTCGAGGTCTCGGCGAACCGCCTGCAAGGCCTCAGCGAGCAGGAGCGCTTCACCGCGCTGGCCTTTGAGGCCGAGGCGCTGACGGGCGTGCCTGCGGGCAGCAGTTTGACGGTGGCCCGCCGACTGGGTGGCGACGGCGTGGCGGAGACCTGGTGGGTCACGCAGGTGAGTGAAAGGCTGCGCCAGGAGGTGGATGCGGAGTTGCTGCGCCACGGGGCGCAACTTGCGGGCCTGGCGCATCCTGGTGGGATGGTTTTGACGGGGGAAAACGCGGCGGGTAGGGATGTGCTGGAGGTTTGGGAGGATCTGCTGTTCCTGCGGCAGCGCCATCGCGGGGCGGCCATGCTGGACATCCTGCCGGCGGAGCTTTCCGGCGGCCTGGACACGCTGCTGGCGCGTTTTCCATCGCCAGAAGCCGAGGCTGGCAAACTTCCGCGCGAGGTGTGGACGACACGCGGCGGTTTAAACGCCAGCGCGGCCACGGTGCGCAGCCTGCAAGACGCGGAAACGCTGCAAGGCTGGTTCAGCGGTTGGTTGAGCGCCTTGGATCAGTCCCCGGAGCCGCTGCCGGTGCTGCATCCACCGGCACGGCCGATGAGCACCGCCCGCCGCGTGCTGCTGTGTGCTTTCGCGACTGGTCTGGCGCTGCTTTTGTGCGCCGGGAACTGGTGGTGGACGGAACTCCAGCTCAACGCCGCGCAAAGCGACGCGAAGAAACTCTCCGAAGCCGGAAACCTCAGAAGCGAGGTGCAAAAAGTGTCCCAAGAGCTGCAAAAAGCCCGCACGGACCACGAGGCGGACATGACGAGGCACAGCCAGACCTTGCGCGGCTTCGGCGCGATGCTGGAGGCGCTGGCGCTGGAAAAGCCGGGTGGCGTGCTCGTGCGGGCGATGAGCGCTCCGGCCAATGTCACCCAGCCCGCGCCGGGCAAGCCGCCGGTGATGGAGACGACGCTCACCGGCTGGTGCGCGGAGGAAAATCTCGCTGCGCAGTTCTCCCAAAAAGTCGGCGCACGTCTGCAACCGCTCGGCTGGACCGTGCAGCCCGCCCGCACCCAGGCGCAGCTCGCCGGGAGCACGCCGGTGTGGAGCTTTGAAATCCACCTGCGCATGGAAGCCACGCCCCCCGCCGCCAAACCATGAAGCCGCCCAAACGCCCTCCTCTCAGCGCCCGTGATCGTCTGCTACTGCTGGTTCTCCCCGGTGCGCTGGTGCTCATGATTTACGCCGTGTTCATCAATCCCGGCCACAACTCCGCCTTGTCCAAGGCGAGAACACAGCTCGAGCAGGCGCGGAAACAAGCCGGCAGCGGTGTGGCCAGCACGGCGGCGCTTTCTGCCGATCTCACCCGACTGAAACAGGATCTGGAAAAGGTGAAGCGCGAGTCCGAAGCGCTGAAGCAGGGCGGAGATACTCTGCAACGCGCCAAATCCGTCACTCAGGTGGGTGATCTGCTGCGCAAACACGGCCTCGTCGTGGTGGAGGAGGGGCCGGCCGGGGCGGCAGGTGCCATTGCGCCCGCCAATCGTCGCGGAGCCGCGCCCAATGCCACCAGTAGCCCGGTGTGGGCCATTCGTTTTCTTGGCACTTGGCCGGGCGTGCAGGCCACCCTGCAAGCCATGCCTGAGGTGGCAGATCTCACCTGCTTTCCGCTTGGCCTGACCATGCAGGAGTCCGCGCAGGGAAACTCGGTTCACGAATGGACGCTCCACCTCCGCCTTTGAATCCGATGAACCCTGCGCCCGCCCAGATCCTGCCCTTGGAGACACTGCTTTCGCGTTGTCTCGATCTCGGTGCGTCGGATCTGCACATCGCCAGCGGGGAGCCGCCGTATTTTCGCGTGCAGGGGGTGCTGGCGGCGGATGCGGAGTTTCTGCCCATCACGCATGAGCAGGTGACGGCCTGGGTGCGCGAGATCACAGGCGTGGCGGCGGACGCGCCGCTCGTGCGCGCCTGCGGCTCCTACGACGGTGCCCTGACCAGCGCCCGTGGCGTGCGCTTCCGTTTGAACGTGTATCAGCGCCAGGGGCTGCTGAACATCGCGCTGCGACGGCTGGATGATCAATTCCGCCCGCTGAAGGAACTCGGCCTGCCGGAATCCCTGCACCAACTCTGCCGCCAGCAGCATGGGCTGGTGGTCATCGCCGGGCCCACCGGTTCCGGCAAGACGACGACGCTGGCCACGCTGCTGGATCAAATCAATCGCCACCGCCGCTGCCACATCATCACCATCGAAGATCCGGTGGAGTATGTGCATGTGTCCAAGCTGGCGCTCGTGAACCAGCGGCAGCTCGGCATCGACACGCCGAGCTTCAATGACGCGCTGGTTTCCGCCATGCGGCAGGACCCGGATGTGATCCTCGTGGGAGAAATCCGTGATCTGAACACCATCCGCACCGCCATCACCGCCGCCGAGACGGGGCACCTCGTCTTCACCACCGTGCATGCGGGCGATTGTGTGGGTGCGGTCGAGCGCATGGTGGCCGTGTTTCCCGCCGGTGAGCAGGATGGCATCCGGCGGCAGCTCGCGCTCGTGCTCCGAGCCGTGGTGGCGCAGCACCTCCTCGTGGCGGACGGCCCGGCGGCACGCCAGCAGGCGGACGGCATCAACACACGCGGACGACGCGTGCTGGCGGCGGAGGTGCTGACGGTCACAGGTGCGGTGGCGAATCTCGTCGCCAGCGGGAAGAGCAATCTCATTTACTCCGCCATGGAATCCGGCGGCCAGCAGGGCATGCAGACGATGGAGCAGAGCCTCGCGGAGCTGTTTGTGCGCGGAGAAATCAGCGAGCAGAGCGTGAACGCCCTCTCACGCCATCCCGGCCAGGTCTTTGAACGTGCCGCACGTTTCCGCCAGCGTGCCGCCAACCCGGTGAAATCATGATCGCCGCGCCCGCCAGACCTGCCGCTGCTCCAGCCGCCACGCTGCTGGATCTCGATGCCGTGCGCATTGATGCCGTGCAGGCGCTGCGGCTGCCGTCGTCCATCGCGCTGCGGCGTCGGCTGCTGCCCTTCGCGGTGCATGAGGGCTGCGTGTGGCTGGCCTGCCAGATCGCGGAGGATGAGGCTTCGCTGCGCACCTTGCAGCGCTACTTTGATCATCCGATTCGGGCGGTGCAGGCCGAGCCAGCCTCGCTGGGGCGTGCGCTGGACCGCCAGTATCGTGAATCTTCGCAGGGCGGTGCCGGAGCGCTGGCCCGCTACACAGAACGCGGTCAAACCATCGCCGCGACCAGCGGTGACGAGGTGGAGGCCGATGCACGCCAGCTCGCCAATGACATCCTTCGTGCCGCGATGCTGCGCCAGGCCTCGGACATTCATTTTGATCCAAGTGAAAAGGAGCTGCGCGTGCGCCTGCGCGTAGATGGCGCTTTGGAAGATGCCTTCCGCCTTCCGATGAGCCTCCATGCAGCGCTGCTGAACCGCTTCAAGATCATCGCGGGCCTCAACATCGCCGAAAAGCGCTCGCCGCAGGATGGCTCCTTCCGTCACAGCGACGGCGGCGCACGCGGCCAGGTGGTGGACGTGCGCGTGGCCACGCTGCCTGCCCGTCATGGCGAGCGCATGACGCTGCGCCTCATGGCTGTGGACAGCAGCCGCTTCTCTCTCGGAGCGCTCGGCATGAGCGAGGCGCATCATGCCATGTTCAGCTCCGCCATCAGCAAGCCGCACGGCCTCATCCTGCTCACCGGCCCGACCGGTTCCGGCAAAACGACCACGCTTTACGCCGCCATTCGCGAGCTGATCGCCGCCGAGGCGCTCAATGTCATCACCGTCGAAGATCCGGTGGAAAATGAGATTCCAGGCATCGTGCAAGTCGAAGTTGACAGCGCGGACAAGGTCAGCTTTTCCAGCGCTCTGCGTAGCTTGTTGCGGCATGACCCCGATGTCGTGATGATCGGCGAAATCCGCGACCGCGAGACGGCGGACATCGCTATCAAAGCCGCTTTGACGGGGCATCTGGTCTTTTCCACGCTGCACACCAATTCCGCCGCCGGTGCCGTCGTGCGTCTGGCTGAAATGGGCGTGGAGCGCTTCCTCATCGCCTCCACGTTGCGGCTTGCCGTGGCGCAGCGGTTGGTGCGGAAATGTTGTTCCCGCTGCATCACGCCGGAGCCGTTGCGGCCTGAGGACATCGCCTTTCTCGCGGCACCACAGCTCGCTGGAACCTCGCATTTTAGGCCCCAAGGCTGCCTGTACTGTGCTGGACGTGGTTATGCGGGCCGCGTGGGTTTGTTTGAGATGCTGCCGATTGATGAGGAGTGGTCCCAGCTCATCACCGAAGGCGCTGGTGAGGCGCAAATGACCGAGCGCATGCGTCTGCGCGGCCTGCCGCTGCTGGTGCAGGACGCGGCGGAGAAGCTCAGCGCAGGAGTGGTCACACTGGAGGACGTGCGTGGCGCGGTGACGGTCTGGTAACTCGCTTTTTCTGAATCATGCCCGCCTTCACCTACACCGTCCGCGATGCCTACGGCGCCCGTCTTCAGGGCGAGCTGGAGTCCTCGTCCAGCTCCGCCGCCGCGGCGGAACTGCGCACGCGCGGCTGGCTGGTGCTCGGTATTGAGGAAAACACCAGCCGGAGCGGCAGCACGGCCTTCTCGCTGAGTCCCTCGTCATGGTTGTGGATTCGCTCGCTCGACATTGAGGTGAGCCTTTACCAGCTCTCCACGCTGCTGCGCAGTGGTTTGACGCTGCTGAGCGCCCTGCGCCTGATCGCCGAGCAGGCCGAGCGCGGCCGCCTGCGCCGCGTGTGGGAGCAGGTCATCATCGATATCGAAAACGGCGCTTCGCTGGCCGATGCCATCGCACGTCATGCCTGCTTCAGCCGCATCGTCGTGCAACTCGTGAGCGTGGGCGAGCAGACCGGCCACCTCGCACCCGTGCTGGAGCGTGCCGCAGCAGCATTGGAGAAAAAGCGCACGCTGCGTTCTGGGCTGATCACGACGCTGATGTATCCCGCCATCGTGTTCCTCGTGGCCATGGGGCTGGCGGTTTTCATGATCATCAGCGTGCTGCCGAAGATGCAGGTCTTTCTGCGTGCGCTGGGCAAAAAACTGCCGCCGATGACGCAGCGGCTCGTCGATCTCGGCGAGTGGACGCAGATGCACGGCCTCACGGCGGTGATTGGCGTCGTCACTCTGCTGTTTGCGCTGGTCCTGGTGTTTTTCTGGCCGCCGGGGCGTGCGCTGATCGACCGCGCCGCGCTGCGCCTGCCGCTGCTGGGCAAAGCGCTGCGCACGGGAGGCACAGCCTTGTTTGCTAGCAGCTTTTCCGTGCTGCTGACCAGCGGCGTCACCATCCTCGAAGGGCTGCGCGTGTGTGAAAACCTCATCGGCAACCGCCGGCTCTCCGCCATCATCGGCGCGGCGCGTGAGCGCGTCCTGCAAGGCGAGCCGCTGGGCCGCCATCTGGAGCAGGCTCACGGCTTCATGCCCATGCTGCCACGCATGATCACCGTGGGCGAGTCCTCCGGCACGCTGGACAATGTGCTCGACGAGGTGGCGCGTTTTCATGAGGCGCAGCTTGAGCGCATCATCCGCCGTCTCACCGCGCTGATCGAGCCTGCGGTCATCATCATCGTCGGCAGCGTTGTCGGGTATGTGTACCTCTCGTTTTTCATGGCCCTCTTCGCCGCCTCCGGCCCCGGCAACAACATCCGCTGAACCTTTCCCATGCCTATGAAACACCTCCTCACTCTCATGCTGCTGCTGGCGCTGAACGCCGCCGCGCAGTCACCGCCGGAGCCGCCCAAGCCGCCGGTCGATCCCACCGTGCCGGATGCGGCCTTGCAGCAGCTCCTCATGGCGGGCGCGGGCGGCCAGCAGAACAGCAAAGCCCTGCCCACCATCCTCATGCGCGGCAAGATCATCAATCAAACCGGCCAGGGACTCGTCATCATCGAGGTGAACAAGCAAATCCTCGCGCTCAAGCAGGGCGGTGCGCTCAGTCTTTCCGGCGAATTCAGCCACCTCAGCCTCCAACTCACCGAGTTGAACAAAGAAAGCGCCACCATCGAGGTGCTGCCGCTCAAACAAACCCTCCGCCTGCAATGAAACGCCTTCTTTTTCTCCTGCTCTCCCTCCTTGCCATCAACGTGCAGGCACAGACCGCACGCATGGAGGTCATCGACCTGCGCCAGGTGCCGCTTTCCGATGCCGCACGCATCCTTTCCGAGGCTGGCGGGCTGAACGTCGTCAGTTCGGTCGAGGCCGGGAAAACCATCGTGAGCCTCTATCTCACGCAAGTGCAGGCCCGCGATGCCGTGGAGGCGCTGTGCCGCTCCCACAACCTGTGGTTCCGCGAGGATGACAAAAGCGGCATCATCCGCATCCACACGCCTGAGGAGTTCAAACGTGATCTCGGCAGCTTCCAGGAAGAGTTGACGGAGGTCTTCGACCTGCGTTTCCCGAACGCGAACGATGTGGGCCGTGCCATCCAGGACCTCTATGGCTCTCGGGTGCGCATGAACCAGAGCAACTTCATGCAGGACTTCCAGGCCACCATGGAACTGCAGCAGCGCTTCCAGCGCTTCGACATCGTCGATGGCCGCAGTCAGAATCTGGGAGTCACGGGGCAGGGGAACAACGCCGCAGGCGGGCAAGGCGGCGGTTTTGGAGGGGGCTTTGGCGGCGGGCGTGGTGGACTCGGAATGGGTGGACTTGGAATGGGTGGACTTGGAATGGGTGGACTTGGAATGGGAGGCGGTTTGGGAGGTTTCCAAAACTTCGGCAACAACAATGCGAACAACAACCAGCCCATCCAACCGCAGCGCGTGGAAAACCTCACGGCGGAGGAGATTCAAACCCTCGAAGACCGTGCCGACACCGCCGAGAAGCTGCTCGACGACCGCGTGAACATATTCGTCACCGTCATTCAGCGGCTGAACAAGGTCATCGTCCGCACCGGCGACAGCCGCGCGATGGCGCAGATTAAAGAACTCATCACCAGCGTGGATGTGCCGACGCAGACCGTGCTGCTCGAAGTGAAAATCCTCCGTGTCCGCATGGATCAGGGCTACCGCAGCGCTGTCGATTACCTTTTCGACAACGGGCGCTTCCAAGCCGGTTTTGGTGCCAATCCAGCGCAGGCAGGCGATTTGAGCTTCCGCTTTGCCAGCAACAACTTTAGCGCCCGCATCCAGGTGCTGGAGCAGAAGGGGCAGGTGCGTGTCGTCTCCACCCCCACGCTCCTCATTGCCAACAACGAAGTCAGCCGTCTCTTCATCGGGGAAGAGCGCCCTCTGAACCGCAGCTTCAATGGCGGCGCGGTCATTCCAGGGGCCATCAACAACGTCGTCACCCAGGGCAGCACCGACATCGAGTTCCGTCCCGTCGGCACCACACTGCTCATCACGCCAAACATCAACTCGGACAAGACCGTCACCCTCCGTCTGCTCCAGGAAAACTCCAACATCACCACCAATGGCGCCACGGTGCTCGTCCCCAACAACAATGGCTTCCAGCGTCAGGCCGTGGACACCGTGCAATCACGCACCGTCAGTGGCACGGTGGTGGCCAGGCACCAGGTGCCAGTTGTCATCGGCGGCCTGATCGACACCAATTTCACCGACACCCGGTCCCAAGTGCCCCTCCTTGGCAACATCCCGCTCCTCGGAGCTCTTTTTCGCCGCGTGGACGACACCAAATCTCGCGAGGAACTCGTTCTCATGATCAATCCCCAACTCGTCGATCCCAGAGAAGGCGGCGCTGCGGCCTCGAAGCAACTGCTGGACGACAATGACGTGAAAGGCATCGAAACCCTGGCCACCGAGCAGCACATCCACGACCGGCTGCGCGATCATCTGCCCGCGCCACAAGCGCCCAAGGCGCTTCCGGTGGAAGGTGCCGCCCCGGCAAAGCCTGCCAAACGCAGCCTGATCGACTGGTTCCGCCGTAACAAGCCGGCTCCCTGATTGCTAAATCAAATGGTTTGAAGTTGTAAAGCGGTTGCATTAAGCCGGCAACCCGATGAAAAAACATGCCCGGTCTCCATTCGCACGACTTTGTCTCCTGACGGTCGCCTTTGGCTTTTCAGCCGTCTCTGCATCCGCACAGCAGCGCCATGATCCGGCGCACAATCACGAGCATGAGGTGATCACACTGGATGAGATCGTGATCTCCGCCCCGCTGGACCGCCCGCTGCATCAGCAGGCCCAGGCGGCTTCGATCATGACGGCGGAGCAGCTCAATCTGGCGCTCGAACCTTCGCTGGGACAGACATTGGCGCGCATGCCAGGGGTGAGCAGTTCGTTCTTCGGCCCGGCGGCGAGCCGTCCGGTGATCCGCGGCCTTGAGGGTGATCGCGTGCGCATTCTGCAAAACGGGCTGAACACCACGGACGTTTCTGCGGCGAGCTTTGACCACGCGTTGAGCTTTGATCCGTCGAATTTGAAGTCGGTGGAGGTGATTCGCGGCCCGGCGACGCTTCTCTACGGATCAGGAGCCATCGGCGGCATCGTGAATGCGATCGACGGCCGTATCGTGGACGAAAAACTCGATGGCACGATCCGAGGCTCGATGGGCGGGAGGTTTTCCAGTGTGGACCAGGGCTACCAGACGAACATGATGCTGGAAGGCGGCTGGAAGGGACTGGCCTTTCATGTGGAGGCGTTCACGCGGGCGGCGGAGGACTTCCGCATCCCCGGAAACACCCGCACGGTGGGCGAGCAGGAGCGCAATCCGCCCGCTTTCGATCAAAGCGGCATCGCACTGAACTCACGGCTGCGCAACGAGGGCTTCTCCGCCGGACTGAGCTATGTTTGGGACGAAGGCTTCGTGGGTTTTTCGTGGACGGAGTTTCACAACATCTACGGATCACCGGCGGAGGAGACGGTGTTCATCGACCTCTACCAGACGCGGCTGGATGTGCGCGGCGCTTTTTACAAGCCGCTGCCCTTGATCAAGGAAATCGACTGGCGTTTCGCATGGTCGGACTACGAGCACACGGAGTATGAAGACGGGGCGGACAACACAGCCTTCAAAAACGAGGGCTACGATTTCCGCCTGGAGGTGAAGCATGAAAAAATCGCCGGGATGGAGGGCGTGGTGGGATTCCAATCGGAGCGCAGCGACTTCTTCGTGGCCGGCGCGGAGGCCTACCTCCCGCCTTCGGTGACGGAATCGAACTCGCTGTTCTTTTTTGAGGACATCACGAAAGGCCGGCTGAGTTTTCAATTCGGCGGCCGCTACGATCACATCGAGACACGCTCGCGAAACAACGGCGTCTTCGGCCCGCCCCGCCAGCGCAGCTTTGACAACATGAGCGGCTCCGCGGGCGTGGTCTTCAATATGAACGAGGAATACTCCAGCGCCTTCACCATCACCTATTCCGAACGCGCCCCGACGGCGCAGGAGTTGTTCTCGAACGGAAATCATGCGGCGACCAACACGTTTGAAGTAGGGGATTTCGGCCTGGGCGTGGAAAAATCGGTGAGCTTCGATTTAAACCTGCGCAAGCGCACCGGCTGGGTCACCGGCAGCGTCGGCGGTTACTACAGCCGCTACGACGGCTTTATCGGCCTGTTTCCCGCCGGATTCATGGTAGATACGGATGCTGATCTGATCCCTGACACGCCGCAGTTCAATTACCGTTCCGTGGGAGCGGAGTTCATCGGCGGAGAACTCGAAACCACATTGCACCTGCTGCATCCAGTGAAAGGAGATAACGACAATCCCTCCACGAACCTCCATCTGGAGTTCAAGGCGGACGTCGTCCGTGCCCGCGATGCCAGCACAGGCCTGTCCCTGCCGCGCATCCCGCCTTTTCATCTGACGAGCGCTCTCATTCTGGAGCACGGGCGCTTCGGGGCGCGGCTTGAAGGCATTTATGCCGCGCCACAGCACCGGCTCGCCGCGAATGAGTTCGGCACACCGAGTTATTTCCTGGTGAACCTCTCCCTCACATACCGCCTGCTCCAGGGCGCAAACACCCTCGACCTGTATGTGAAAGGCATGAACCTCACAGACGAGGTGGCACGAGAGCACACCTCGTTCCTCAAAGAAAGACTGCCTCTCCCCGGACGCGGCCTCGTGGCCGGCCTCAAATGGAGCTTTTGAGGGCAGCAGTGGACAAAGCAGGTCATGTGGCGTCAGATTCCCGTCCTTTTCTCAAATTTGAGCCTCTGAAGCGATCTTTTGGCCAAATTTAAGATAATTGTCATAACAAAGTCTTGATCGGGTAAGATAATAACTGTAATTTCAGTCAATTATCCGAACCAATCAAAATGAGTGCTTCAAACGCCAACCTTCTCAACAACGGGCCTGTTTTCCAGCCTCTGGAAGCCAGGCGCGCTTGGCGGGAGAAAGAACAGGTTTCGCCTCACTTTTGGGTTTTGGTCAGCGTTTTGGGGGATCTGATCATGGCGGTGCTGGCCGCCTACACGGCCTACTGGCTGCGCTTTCACACAGCCTTGCGTGACATTGGGAATTTCGACGAGATGACGTTCCGCCAGTACAGCGGGCACATGGCGCTGGGCAGCCTCACGCTGGTGCTCGTCATGGGCTGGCAGGGCATTTATCATCAAAATGTGCTGCTGCGGAGCCGCTGGGTGTCCTCCAAGATCGCGAAGGGCATCCTGATCTGGACGGCTGGATTTCTTGCCATCACGCTGGCCTTAAAGCTGCAGCCCCCGATCTCCCGCGTGTATGTGCTGCTGAACGGCGCCACCGCCCTGCTGCTCGTCCTCGGATGGCGTTCCGTCTTTTTGAGCTGCCTGCGCGCCCCGGGCCGCATCGAGTCCTTGCAGCAGCGTGCCTTGTTTGTGGGCTGGAATACGGAGGCAAGGAGCCTCTGGAAGACTTTGAAGCGCGACCAGGCATGCGCCTATGACATCCTCGGCTGGGTGAACACCGGGGGAGATGAAGACAGTCATCCTCACGATGAAAATCTGCCCTGCCTGGGCGATCTGCATGAGGTCGAGCGCCTCGTCTCGACTCACGCGGTGGACATGGTCATGGTGGCCGATCTGCACGGTCCCCGCGAGCAGATGATCTCCCTCGCGAACCTCTGCGAGCGCGAGATGATCCAGTTCAAGGTCATCCCGTCCTGCTTCCGCATCTTCGTCTCCGGTCTGACGCTCGAGACCATCGCCGGCACGCCGGTGCTCGGCGTCACACGGCTGCCACTGGATGACACGCTCAATGTGCTTGCCAAGCGCGCCCTCGATCTCACCGGAGCCGTGGTCGGCCTCATCCTGAGCGCCCCGATCATCGCCCTCTTCAGCGCCATCGTGTGGCTGGAGTCGCGCGGACCGGTCTTTTACCGCCAGCGCCGCTGGGGCGTGAACGGCGTGCCCTTCGACATCATCAAAATCCGCTCCATGCGCCTCGACGCCGAAAAGGCCACCGGCGCGCAGTGGTGCGTGAAGGACGACCCGCGCCGCCTGCGCGTCGGCGCCTTCATGCGCAGGTGGAACATCGACGAGTTGCCCCAGTTCTGGAACGTGCTGAAGGGCGAGATGAGCCTCGTCGGCCCGCGCCCCGAGCGCCCCGAGCTCATCGCCGGCTTCAAGCACCAGATCCCGCACTACAACGCACGCCATCATGCGAAACCCGGCATGACCGGCTGGGCGCAGATCAACGGCCTGCGCGGCGACACCGACCTCGGGGAGCGCATCCAGTGCGACCTCTGGTATCTGGAGAACTGGAGCCTCTGGCTCGACCTCCAGATCATGCTGCTGACCTTCTTCAAGCGCGACAACGCCTACTGACACGGCTCCCCGCATGCCCCTCTTCACCGTCTATACCCCCACCTACAACCGCGCTCACACGCTGCACCGCGTGTTTGAGAGCCTGCAGGCGCAGACCTTTCGCGACTTCGAGTGGCTCGTCATCGACGACGGCTCCACCGACGGCACGGCGGAGCTGATGGCGCGTTATCAAGCCGAGGCAGGTTTCTCCGTGCGTTATTTGCAGGAGCCGCACCGCGGCGCGCACCATGCGCACAATCTTTCCCTGCGCGAATCACGCGGCACGTTCTGGATCAAGCTCGACTCCGACGACAGTTGCGTCCCGGAAACCCTGGAACGCTTCCATCATCACTGGCAAAGCATCCCGGAGGAGCGGCGCGAGCACTTCTCCGGCGTCACCGGACTCTGCCAGGATCAAAACGGCACGCTCGTCGGATCGCGCTTCCCCGCCGATCCGCTCGACTGCA
>Ga0315900_10007483_pt1 | contig 14331 bp, 11 predicted proteins | sample LakEriMetagenome_FD_203521 | JGI IMG/M metagenome (GOLD analysis project Ga0315900, IMG submission 203521) | Freshwater fungal communities from buoy surface, Lake Erie, Ohio, United States - Buoy 12 MA114 | ecosystem: Environmental > Aquatic > Freshwater > Lake > Lake biofilm | place: USA: Lake...
CTGTGGCTGATAGCGCCGTAGGCTCAGTAATCGTATAAACCGCCGTGTCCTTACACGTATTCGCATCCGTGACAATAACCGTATACGTACCCGGTGATAAACTTGTTAAAGATGGACTTGTTGAACCGCCCGGAATCCATTGGTATTGATACGTCGGAGTACCCGATGAGGAGGATACAGAAATAAATCCGTTGTTCAGTCCAAAACATGTAACATTTTGAACATTTGTCGCACTCAAAATTGGATTTGAATTTATAACAACAGTATCCAAAATATTGTCATATGTGCATGAACCGTCAATCAGTGAAACCGATACAATATATTCACCACTATTGATGGATGTTGCATTTGGAATCGAAATACTAGAAGTGGTTGCCGAAAAACCACCTGGTCCTGACCATAAATAATTCGCATAAACCGAATTAACCGTCCAAAGATGTAAAGAATCACCTTCACAAAAAGGTGCATCATCATAAACATCAATTTCAGGACAATTTGGAGCAAAAACCGAAATCAAATTCGACGTCGCTGATGGACAACCATTGGCATCGTAGACATCAGATGCTCCGCCATTATTATAAGAATTACCTGAAATATCACCTTCACCAAAAATATAAGCTTTATTCTCTAGCGTACTATCACAACTTAAAATAATACAGTCATCTACTACCCTAACCCGAAATCGAACGACAGCACTATCGGCACCATTAGAGGAGTTTATCATTAAGCCTCCATTAGAATTTGTTGCGCCCGAATTTACGCGCGCTTTAATTGTTCTTGACGCTGCAATATATTCAGCTTGGTCATCTCCAGCACCATCCGTTTTTGGACCGACAAAAGGACCATTTAAAAAAGAAATAGAGTTTGGAATATATTCAGTTCTAATATCTAAGGTATCTGTAATAAAGGTATTTAATGACAAATCCGAACCAATATTCTTACCCACAATTGTATACTCTAAAACATCGTTAGGAATAGCCGGAGGACCATTTATATCGTTGATATACACTGTTGCCCTAAGGTCAGGCTCATAAATATCAATGGCTGATGTAATAACACGCGGCATAATGGCATCTTGTGTGGTTACTACCCTAACTGTAGCAGAAGTTGCCGAATTCGGAAGATATGTTTGTGTCGCATTATTAGGAATAAAAATACCATTGTCGAATCCAAGGGTATTATTGAAACTTGGATTTCTGTAAGGAGTTAAAGACCCATTGTATGTTAATGTACTATTAAAAAAATCATTCGGAAGTCTCAGTGGATCCGGAACATCTAAAAAAGAACCGTTACCATTAAATTGTAAGCGATCTCCAGGAATACTTCGGTCTCCCTCATGTGCTACAATGCCCAATTCAAAACTCACAGGTCCAACAGATGGAGTAGTAAATCCAGAAATCGGAATGTCTAAATTGTTTTGATTACTGACATACGCCATACCATCAAATACCGTAAGATTTCGCATTGACATCAACGAATTCTTATAAACAACTACAATTGACCAAGCGCCAAAAAGGTTATTTGCTCCAGTCTGAGAGACTACGTTAGCAACAGTGAATCTTCCATTTCCTCCAGTTGGTTGGACTAAGCTTGTAATATCTTTAAAACAAAAATAACCCGGCATAGCGAAACTCGGATTGCCAGGAATTGTGCTGACGTCAATTAACTGATCAGCTGTTATATTCTGATAGAGTCCATTGCCTACTTTTATTCTAACTTGATTTCTGTTCGCGTAAAAAGTTGTAGATTGTTGAACGCGTGCACTCCAATATAAACCCGCCCAGGTAACCTCACTGCAAATGGGTAAATTTAAACTATCGCTAGACGACATGAATGTACTCGGATTACCATCAATATCGACATATCCAAGGGTTATTCCTCCATCTTGATTATGATTTCCATTCGGTGGTAACTGATTTTGATAAGTCGCACAATTGTTATTTGTTGCATTGCATGTTATCGCTACATTTGACATCATCACAATACCCCCTTTCTGATTACTTTGATGACGTATGGAGAAAGGTGTTTGAATCTGAGCTGATAACGAACTCATTTTCAGAACAATCAATAAAACAAAATAAATTAGTTGTTTGATAAGTGTCTTAATTACATTGTATAAACGCTTGGTAAAGGGAAAATGTTGCTTTGAACGCTTTTAAAATCAATCGTGTAATGAATTCAACTTAATTACAAAATCATGTAATGTTTTAATTTTTTTGCGTTAAGGTTATTAAAATATAATACCATGAAAAAGTCTCTTTTATTATTATTTGTTGGAAGCATTGCATCTTTCTCCTATGTATATGCCTCAATACCTCAAACAAACAACAACTTAAGCAATGTTTCGTTGGTGGAAACTAGTTTATTTAAACTTGAAAAGTTCACAACAAAAACTGAAGTATCTCTATATCCTCCCGGAAAAAAAAGACGCGGAAGTCCATACAGATCTGGCACAGGTGGAAAAAAATGGGGAGGTAAAGTCGGTGCATGTGCAAAAAAAAGAAGACGTTAATTTTCAATTATCAATAATTATCGAAAAGCATAGAATTAATACCTTAGCGAAATGTTGAGGTATTTTTTTATAGTAATTTATGTAGGTTTCATATCTGTTTGTTGCACCAGGAATGAGAACCAACCCAATTCAAATGAATTAAAACCAAAAAAAGAGGATACCCTCATTGTGAATAAGGAAAATAAATTAAAATGGGACAACCCATTTCTAAACCCCACAGGATCGGATTTGGCACGAATGATTCGAGCCTATTACTTAGTTGGTGATATTGATAAATTATACCCATTCTTACTTTTACCACCTTCAATGGATAAAAACAAGTTAATTGATTTGCTTCAAGAAGCCAATTGGGGATATGAGCTAAAGGTTACCAATGTGAAATGGAGCAACGATTCGATTTTTCAGTTAAGTGTAAAAACTCAAAAGCAAAAGACCACTGGTCTCGAATTCTATCATGGAAAAATTGTGAATGATACGGCAAAACTATTTGTCTTTCAGAATGTGGAATGTCCTTTCGTAGATAAATGAAAAAAGAACTTCATATAGTGAAGTGCTTCTATATCTTTGTATAAATAAAATATTTCGAAAGGACGACCAATTTAAATCGTTTGCATGAACACCACCATTTACACCGACAACGAAAAAAACGCCATTCGTTTTTCGAACTTTAGAAAGTTGGAATCTACTTGTCCGTTCTCTGGTTTTGGGGTGAAATACGTGGCTTCAGGTGAAGAAATCTATTACGCAAATGATAAAAAGTACAAGGTAAATGCTGGTGAATATATCATTGGGAATGAATTTACCAAGTCCATTGTGCAAATTGATCACGCTGAAATGGTTCAAGGACTTTGTATTGATGTTTCATCCGAAATCATTTCTGAAGTAGCTGAATTTCATGATATTAATGGTTCGGAGTTAAAAGAGTTTTTGCTTTCTGATCAGTTTTTTGTCAACCGATACAACGTGAAGAATACCAGTTTGGGATACACCCTGAACGAAATCAATCAAAAGATAAAATCTGGAACATTTACGAATGATTTACAGCAAAATGAACTGTTTTACAGCCTTGCAGAATCCATTATCACCGATCAACGTTTTGTGTTTGATCATTTATCCAAACTGGATTTCAAAAGAAACGTGACCAACGAAGAAGTTTTTAGGGCGGTGTTCCAAGCAAAATCGCTTATTGATGAATCCATTACGGAAAACCTTTCTCTGGAAAAAATCGCCAATCAAATAGGGATTTCAAAATACCATTTCATTCGTGTATTTAAATCAGTTTTCGGAATTTCCCCATATCAATACCAAAAGCGCAAACGATTGGAACTTGCCAAATTAGACCTATTGAGCGGCGAAGAAATTCTGTCCACTGCTATTCGCTATGGTTTCGCGGACACCCCTACATTTTCAAAAGCATTTAAAATGCAATATGGTCAAACACCTGGTGCGATAAAAAATAGCCTCATTAAATGAAAAAGGTCATCATTATTGGTTCAACTTCCGGAATAGGAAAAGGACTTGCTGAACGTTTTGCAGCAAATAATTACAAAGTTGGTATAACAGGTCGTCGAAAGGAATTACTTATCGAATTGAAAGACAAAAATCCAGATGCCTATTTGACCAAAGTTATAGACGTTACCGATACCGCATCATCCATTCAACAGTTGGAGGAATTGACTAATGAACTAGGTGGCTTGGATTTACTTGTCATATCCTCTGGAATAGGCGAAATAAACGAAGCGTTAGATTTTGAAATCGAAAAACAAACCATAGATACCAACATAGTAGGATTTACGGCCATTGCAGATTGGACCTTCAATTATTTTGAAAAACAGCAATCTGGTCATTTGGTGCTAATAAGTTCCATTGGCGGAATTCGAGGCAGCCGTCAAGCTCCTGCATATAATGCATCAAAAGCCTAACAAATAAATTACACGGAGGGATTAAGACAAAAAGCTACAAAACTTAAAATGCCCATTTTTATAACAGATATTCGTCCAGGTCTTGTGGATACAAAAATGGCGAAAGGCGAAGGTTTATTTTGGGTAATGCCTCTCGAAAAAGCTGTCAATCAGATATATAATGCCATCATCAAAAAAAAGAAGGTAGTTTATGTCACAAAAAGATGGCGTTTGATAGCTTTTGTCTTGAAAATTATCCCGAGAGGAATTTACGATAAGATGTAAAGAGTTTAAAAACACATAGTTTTTTTAAGTCCAAATAAAAAGAGTCAAGAATTAGCAATTTTTGACAATTGAATCTTACGGGAATACCCTTTCTTTGAGAAAAATTGTTAGAATGCTACGTTTAATTCCCCTTCTATTTTTTGCTCTCATTTCACTCAATACCCTGGCTCAACTTCAGCGCAAACCACTTCTTGGTGCTCGTATCGAATATGTTACTGAAAATGGGAATTCCGGCTGTAAGGTCGTACAAGTTGTTCGAGGAACGAGTGTTGCACTGAATCTTCAAGAAAAGGATATTATCACTAAGATTGGTGAAAAAACTTTTACTTCTGCGGATGAATTTATCTCACAATTTTTGAACTACGAACCGGGCAAAGAAATTCAACTATCAGTACTTCGTGGAAAAAAGAAACTCACGCTCAAAGCAAAAGCCGTTGCTCGTCCATACGAAACAGATGATAATGCCACCGTCATTTACGATGAAGCGAATTACAAAGGTGGACAGCTTCGGGTGATCATCAACAAACCGTTCAAGGAGAATAAAATGCCTGCGATGCTCTTCATTCCTGGATATACGTGCAGTAGCATTGATGAACTGACTAGCGATCATCCTTACAAACGAATTGTAGATGCCTATGTTGATGCCGGTTACGTAACCCTTCGTATTGAAAAAAGTGGCTTGGGAGACAGCAAAAATACGCCACCTTGTGAGTCGTGCGATTTATTGGATGAGATTGAAAATTTTGAGGTCGGATTGAAAAAATTGAAGTCCTTACCCTACGTCGATACCAACCAAATAATCATTGTTGGGCATTCCATGGGTGGAATTGTTGCACCAGCTATTAGCGCTAAACATCAAGTAGCTGGGGTTGTGGTGTATGGAACAACAGCAAAATCGTGGTTTGAGTACCAAATTGAAATGTATCGGATACAAAATGCATTGGCAGGAATGAATCCCATCGAAGTAGAGCAATCTGTACTTGAGCAATACGATTTGAATTACCGATACTTTGTCAAAAAAGAGCGATTAGAGGATATTGCCAAAGATACCAAAGCAGATAGTGTTTTACGAACGAGTTGGGAATACGACGGAAATGGTAAAATCTACTCAAGAAATGCTGAATATTGGCGTCAAATTCAAGATTATCCACACCTAGAAAACTGGAAAAACACCAAGGCAAAAGTGTTAGTTCAATTTGGCGAATCTGATTTTCAAGCCTTTTCAAGAGCTGATCATCAGCAAATTGTGAATACAGTCAATTATTTCAATCCGGGGAATGCTACGTTGATGACCTATCCTTCAACAGATCATTATTTTGCTAAATCGGGAACGATGCAAGAAGCCTACAACAAATTCGCAAATGGTCAAATTCAGCAATTGTTTGATGAATACAACCATGAGGTCGGAAAATCCGCAGTAAAATGGAGCAATGAAATTCTATCCAAAAAGGATGAGGTTAAACTTCCCGAAAAAGGTTGGAAAAAACTGAATACCGAACGCTATCCTGGGAAACAAGATGACATCGCGTTTATCAATGAAAATGAAGGTTGGTATGTCAACGGATACGGAAGCATTTACCACACAAAAAATGGCGGCGAAACATGGGAAAAACAACTTGAGAAGAAAGGAACCTTTTTCCGTTGCATTGCATTTGTAGATAGTTTAAGAGGATTTGCAGGAACTGTCGGAACAGACTATTTTCCAAACGTAACGGATACCATTCCGCTTTATGGAACAACCGATGGCGGTAAAACGTGGACACCTGTTTCATATTCAGGACCTTATGTGAAAGGATTGTGTGCGATCGATATCGTGAAAGAGCAATACATCAACCACGGAAAGACGGATTACAAAATTCACATCTACGCAGTTGGTCGTGTGGGAAGCCCGGCAAATATGCTGGTTTCACACGATGCTGGATTAACTTGGACCTCATCGGCAGTAAAAAAGGGAAAAATGTTGTTTGATATCGATATGTTTGATGTGCAAAATGGCATCGCTTGCAGCGCAAGTTCTGCTGATGTGAGTAAATCCCATGCCCTAATTCTCAAAACTAAAAATGGCGGAAAGACCTGGAAAAAAGTTTACCAATCCAATCGACCATTTGAGACAACCTGGAAGGCTACTTTCCCTACAAAGGATATTGGCTATATTACTATTCAATCCTATAATCCCGATCCAAATGTGAAACAGCAACGCGTGGCTAAAACAACCGATGGTGGCAAAAATTGGAATGAAATCAACTTGGTGGAAGATGCCACAGCTCGTGAATTTGGAATTGGATTTATTAATGAAAACCATGGCTTTGTAGGAACGATGAACAGTGGTTACGAAACCAAAGACGGTGGTCTTACATGGCTTCCAGTGAACCTCGGTATGGCGTGCAATAAAATACGAATTTACAAAGATGCCAACGGAAAAATTTATGGCTATGCAATTGGAGTTGATGTGTTCAAAGGTACGTTTTAAGGTTTTAAACGAAAAAATTAATTTTGAATTTTCAGATCTATTTACAACTATAAAGTGATATCAATTATTATTGTTTCGTTTTAACGTTTGAGTTCTTTTCCAAATATTATAAAATAAATATATTTTTTATTTAATTGATTTTCAATTTTTTACAAAATAATTATAAAAAAAGTAAAAAATTATTTGGAAATATTCTAAATAGCATATTAATTTTGCAGTCGAATCACATAAGGTGTTTCATGTTTATACAGAAGAGGTGAGAGACAGGCTCTGAGATCCTCTGGCAACCAACTTGAAGTAATGACGATAAAGTTATTATTGGAAAACCGGTGCCAATTCCTGATTCCAATTTTGGAAGAATATAAAAAATGAGAAAAATGAGAATTAAAACATTTCTTAAGAGCACCGAAAAACCAAACAAGGTTTTATCTTTTTCTTTTTTAATCAACAAGTTTTCTGCTTGCTGTTGCTGCATGTGCTGCTGTTGCATGTGCTGCTAATTTCCTTTTCATAGGCTTTGAATTCGGCGGTGCATCATTCCAGGGCCCGGAAATCTTGTACCCCAATTTTAGTATATCCCTTAATTTTTAACTTTTAAAATCAAAAAAATGTCAACAAAAAACTATCATTATGAAACCCTGCAACTACACGCAGGTCAAACAGCTGATCCAACAACTGGTTCTAGAGCTGTGCCAATTTATCAAACCTCATCCTATGTATTTAACGATGCTGAGCATGCGGCAAACTTATTCGGCCTAAAAGAATTTGGTAATATCTACACCCGAATCATGAATCCAACAACCGATGTATTCGAAAAACGAATTGCAGCATTGGAAGGAGGAGTGGCAGCTGTTGCAGTATCTTCTGGTCAAGCAGCTCAGTTTTTAGCATTAAATAATATTCTTCAGGCAGGAGACAATTTCGTAACGAGTTCACATTTGTACGGAGGAACGTATAATCAATTCAAAGTCGCATTCAAACGCTTAGGAATTGAAGTGCGTTTCGCTGATGGAATCGATCCTTTTTCAATCGCGTCTTTAATCGATGAAAACACAAAGGCAATTTATCTAGAAGCAATTGGAAATCCTGAATTTAGCGTGGCAGACTTTGAAGAAATTTCATTGATCGCTAAAAAATTTGATATCCCATTAGTAGTTGATAACACATTCGGAGCAGCTGGATACTTATTTAGACCAATTGATCACGGAGCTGATATCGTTGTTGCCTCTGCTACAAAATGGATTGGTGGTCATGGAAATAGTATCGGAGGAATTGTTGTAGATGCCGGAAAGTACAATTGGGGCAATGGAAAATACCCTCAATTTTCAGAGCCCGCAGAAGGTTATCATGGTTTGAATTTCTGGGAAGTTTTCGGAGCTAACGGTCCTTTCGGAAACATCGCGTACGCCATTCGTCTTCGCGTGGAAGGATTGAGAGATTTTGGTCCTTCATTATCCCCGTTCAATGCTTTTCTTTTGCTTCAAGGTCTTGAAACACTTTCCTTACGTGTTCAGAGAACTGTCGATAATGCTTTAAAAGTTGCTCAGTGGCTTAAAAATAATGAATTGGTAGAGTATGTCAATTACCCTGGTTTATCGACCTCTAAATACCATGAGCGTGCAAAAAAATACCTCACAAATGGTTATGGGGGAGTTTTGAGTTTCAAAATAAAAGGAACTTTGGAACAAGCCAATGAATTCATTAATTCTCTTGAATTGGTTTCACATTTAGCCAACGTTGGTGATGCAAAATCATTGATTATCCATCCTGCCGCCACAACTCATGAGCAATTGAGCAAAGAGGAACAAATTGCTGCAGGTGTAGAACCTGGCTTATTAAGATTATCTGTTGGAATCGAGCATGTCGAAGACATAATAAACGATTTAGAACAAGCATTTACATCAGTTAAAAACAAAACATTGGTATAAATTAGAAAGCGCCCCCTGAAATGGGGGCTTTATAAATCTTAATACTATGAATCAAAAAAAAGTTGTTTTCAAGGAATTTCAATTGGAGAGTGGACTAATCCTTAAAAAAGTAGAAGTCGCTTATCATACATTTGGTAATCTTAATCAAACTAAAAACAACGTGGTATGGATCTGTCATGCATTAACGGCAAATAGCAATCCATACGAGTGGTGGCCAAACGTATGTGGTGAGAAAGGTTTTTTTAATGAAAAAGAGCATTTCATTGTATGTGCAAATATTCTTGGTTCATGTTATGGAACAACTGGTCCTCTTTCAAAAGATAAAAATGGTGATACTTATTACGATTTTTTTCCATTGATCACAACCAGAGATATGGCGCGATTACATGAAAAACTTAGACTTTTTCTCGAACTTACTGAGATTTATGTTTTAGTTGGCGCATCTCTTGGCGGTCAACAAGCGTTGGAATGGTCCATTGAAAATCCTACTATTTTTAGGCATTTAATTCTGATTGCAACAAATGCCAAACATTCGCCTTTCGGAATTGCATTTAATGAAAGTCAGCGCTTAGCCATAAAAGCTGATTCCACTTACGGAAAAAAAGATAAAAATGCGGGCGAAGCAGGACTAATTGCCGCGCGCAGTATCGCTCTATTAAGCTACAGATCATATGAAGGTTACTCCCTTTCTCAAAAGGAAGATACAGATGATGTTTTGTCAAATTATAAAGCCAGCTCCTATCAGAAGTATCAAGGAATCAAATTGGCCAAAAGGTTTAATGCTTATTCATATGTTCTCCTTTCACATGCTATGGATTCGCACAATGTTGGAAGATCTAGAAATGGGATAGAAAAAGCTTTAGTACAAGTTAAAGCGAAAACATTGATTATTGGAATTACAACTGATATTTTGTTTCCGATCGAAGAACAACGGAAATTATGGCTTCATATTCCTAATTATAAATTGAAAACGATTGAATCAAAGTATGGTCATGATGGATTTCTGATTGAACATGAATCTATCGTTTCTCATTTCAAAAAATTTTTAACTAGTGAACCAAAAAGTTATTTCAAAAGTTCACAATTAAACGAATTATTATTTACAGCTTAATAAATGAAAAGTATGTCACACTTAAAAATAGGTCTATTTGGCTTTGGTTGTGTTGGTTCTGGCTTATATCAAGTTTTGAATCGAACCAATCAATTAAGCGCCAAGATTGAGAAAATTGTTGCAAAAGACCCAGATAAACATCGAGAACAAACCACAGTTCCAATTTTATTCGATGCCAATGAAATTTTAAATGATTCTGAAATTAATGTAGTTGTCGAGCTTATTAATGATAGTAATGAAGCCTATGAAATCGTAAAAGAATCATTGAAAAAAGGAAAACACGTGGTAACGGCAAATAAAAAATTGATTGCTGAACGATTGGATGAATTAATTCAGCTTGCAAAAAAATACAATGTTTCACTTTTGTATGAGGGAGCTGTTGCAGGTTCCATTCCTATTATTCGTAATCTCGAAGAATATTACAACAACGATACATTAACTAGAATTGAAGGGATTGTAAATGGAACAACAAATTATATTTTAACCAAAGCTAATCAAGGGATTTCGTATTCTGATGCGCTGAAAGAAGCGCAAGAAAAAGGTTTTGCAGAAGCCGATCCAACACTTGATGTTGATGGATTTGATGCTAAATATAAGCTAACTATCCTTTTGAAGCATGCTTTTGGCATTACTATTCCCCAAAAAAATTTAGTGAATATTGGAATCCGCAATATTAAACCCCAAGACATTCAGTATGCCAATGAAAAAGGTCTTCGAATTAAATTATTTGCGTCTGCAATCAAAGATGAAAACGGGATTTCCGCTTTTGTAGCACCCCACTTTATTGAATCTTCTCATTCAGCTTACCACGTGGATGAAGAGTTTAATGCGGTTGTAGTTCAAGCTGCTTATGCCGATAAACAGTTATTCTATGGCAAGGGAGCCGGTAGTTTTCCTACTGCAAGTGCCGTTTTATCGGATATTTCAGCATTGCAATTTAACTACAGGTACGAATATCGAAAATCAACAAATGAGTTGCTTGACTTGTCCAATGAAATTCAATTATACGTATTCCTGAGCTGTTTTCAAAAAGAAGCTTTGGATCAAATAAAATTTGAAGAGGTCGATGATTTATATGTGAGTAAAGAATATTGCTATAAAATCGGAAAAATTCGGTTGAATGAAATCAGAGAGATTCAATGGAATCACCAAAAAGAACTAACACTACTCATTTTTTCAGATAGTTCGAATCGAAAAGTCATAAATTCAGAGGAAAAAACCTTCTACAATCTTCAATACAATTAAAATGGAAACAAATCTTCAATTAAACGAAAAGGTAATTCGTTTAAACGCACTCCTTACAATTATAATTGCATCAATAGCCCTATTTTTCAAAAATGAATGGTTGGCTTTATTTTTATCCGTTGATTTTTTTCTTCGAGGATTTACCAAGCTACAATCGCCTATGAGTTTCTTATCAAAATTGATAGTAAAACTTCTTAACCTCAATCATATTTCTGTTTATGCTCCTCCTAAAAAATTTGCTGCAAAGGTTGGTTTTATTTTTTCTGGTCTGATATTTATTTTCACTTTTATTCAATGGGAAATATTAACTCTCATTGTATCGATAGTATTAATTTTTTGTGCTTTTCTAGAATGTTTTCTCAAAATTTGTGTGGGTTGCTACTTTTATGATTGGGTTGTTGTTCCATTTTTAAATAAAAAGACCAAAAAACAATAATTTAAACAAATTGAATCGGAAAGCTACTTTAATTTTTAAAGTACTTCAACTTCGCAATTTGCAGATTGATCCACCATTCAAAATCAAAATACAATATAGTATTTGATCTCCATTTATGGGATAACTGTTCACTAAGTTCAGTTTGAAAAGTGGTTAATAGTTCAATTTTTTCAACGGGATTTCTTTCGTTCCAATCAATAAATTTTTGACTTATTCGACTTATTAAAAATGATTCAAATTCATGTAGCGCATCTAGTTTGCTCAATTGCTTTCGAAGTTTAGTTGCTTCGTAGCGCACGTTCTCTGTTTTATTAATCATAACATCTGATAAAAGTGCCAAAATTCTCGAAAAGGCATAAATATCGTTACCTCGATTTGTTGATTCTACTACATCAATTTTAAAAAACCACTTGGTAGCTTCATCATAATTTTCAGTTACAAAAAATATTTTGGCAATATCAAATCGTAAATATTTTACGGCATTTCCACCGGTAAGCACTTCGTTTTCTTTCAGAAATGAACTAATAGTTTTTACTAAAGATAATGCTTTTGAAAATTCATTTAATTTCATAAATGCAATCAGCTGAAATTGGTATGTGTAACCTTCAGCAATCTTTCTGTACTCGTGATCCGGGTTGGAAATAGAAATTCTTTTAAGTTCTTTGATGAGATAAGTAAATTCCTTTTTTTCAAAACCATTTAAAATCATAGTGGATAATCGAGCAGCAACTGAACGCAAATAGAACAAGCCAAATTTCCCTAAATTTTCAGGGTGTTTCACCAATAAATCATGCATTTTTTTCGAAGCCTTAGCGCTTAATTTACTTTCTCCGATGGCAGCGTGATACAAGTAACTGATATCATAATAATACAGTAAGGCAGTCAACGATTTTGCTTGGGAATTGTCCAAGATCAACTTATCTTTCCCTATTCGTTCAAATCTCGAAAACTGCTTGGCATTTCGAACAAAACTATTTTCTAGTAATAAACTCCCAAGAGCATTGTAAAGAGTCATGTAATCCAATACATTTTGGCTCTTAGCAAGACAAGCTTTTTGTTCATTAATTACTTTCTGCAATTCAATTGAATTAATATAACGCAACAGAACCAGTTCCTTATCTAAAAGTTGATAGGTTAATAAAAATTGATCACAAGTAACAGTTTCTTTTTTTGATGCTTTCAATCGTTTGTAGGCAAGATTATGAAGTCCTTTTTCAATGAGAATATCTATTTCAAGTAAAGAATTGACCAATTTATTTTTTTTATCTCGGTATTGCCTCATTGATTCAAGTAATACCTCAAACAAGTAATGCTTTTTTACTTCAATGTTTTTATGAAAATTAAATTGACTTGTCCGGTTTTTCAATTGCTCTTTATCGTAGATTTTCATTTCATTAAATACATCAAATAGATGCGAATAATCATTTGATTCTTCTTTTCTACTCGCCAGATGTCGTTTGAAAAATCGCTTCTCGGTTGGAGTTAATGAATGAATGAATTCGTATAGATTATCTTTGCTAATTTTATTCATGATAAAAATAAACGAGCAAATATAATCTTATCAAAGTAAATCATCGTATTTATTGATTTCTATGAGATATAATTTTTGAATAAAATGGTTTTATTTTCTCAGTGTTCTTGAACTATTTTTGTAGTAGATTCAAGGAAATTACACCTATAAAAAAATATCAGGAACTAAATTAAAATGATGCTATGAAAATCAAAATCCTTACACTCAGTTGTTTATTCATATGTACTATTTCTATCCAAGTGCAAACGGTCACAGATGTCGATGGAAATACCTACAATACTATTTCAATTGGAAACCAAAGATGGCTCCAATTGCTGTAGTCAAGACGCGCTGGGTTTTAAATAAAATAGGAATTGAGCGAGTTGTTGTTTCGCCGATGTCGCTTAAAGAGGGGGCTTTGAACAAATTTGAGTAATTAACAACTTGGAACTCTATCTATTGGGAAACTTACCATTTTTAAGAAAGTATTTTTTGGTGTAACTTCGTGCCTGTTTTTTAATTTCTTGTAGCGGTTAGCATAGGTTAGCGGTGACCCGCATGCTCTGAATAATCCTGAGATTAATAATTTTGAAGTCTACTTAAATCAGATATGAATATTTTTGAAACAAGTAAAATAAAATCTATTGCAAAAGGAACTATACTCCTTAATCAAGGAGAGATTTGTAAAATCGGTTGCAAGGTTATATCAGGATGTTTAAAAAGTTATGTTTTAGATGATACGGGTAAAGAACATATCATGCAGTTCGCACCAGAAGGTTGGATTATCACTGATATGAATAGTTTATTTAATAATGTTCCTTCAGATATAACAATTGAGGCGATTGAAGACAGTGAAGTCTATTGGATAGAAAGCGAAATGTTAGATATTTGGGGAAATGCAAGTAGAGAAGTTCTTCTTGAACAAATAAATAT
>Ga0315900_10007484_pt1 | contig 14330 bp, 11 predicted proteins | sample LakEriMetagenome_FD_203521 | JGI IMG/M metagenome (GOLD analysis project Ga0315900, IMG submission 203521) | Freshwater fungal communities from buoy surface, Lake Erie, Ohio, United States - Buoy 12 MA114 | ecosystem: Environmental > Aquatic > Freshwater > Lake > Lake biofilm | place: USA: Lake...
GCGTTGAGGCCGGGGCCGACGGCGAGCCGCGCGCAGCCGCAGACGGCACCGGCCAGCACGGCGGCGAGCAGACAACGCGACAGAAGACGGTCTCGGGCTGTCATGGGACGCGGTGCCGGCCGGGGTTGCGAGGGGCGGGATGCTAGCCGGCCGCTCCCGGAGCACCAATGGCAGTCCGCTGCCCGAATCGAAGCCGCAAGAGCGTGCCGACGAGGGCCTCGAGGCCGACCGGGCGGCCGAGGACCGCGGCTGCCCCGGCCCGCAACGCCGCCTGGGCGGTGTCGCCCCGGGGAAAGGAATCGAGCAGCACGATGCCGAGCCCGGGCCGATTGGCGGCCAGCATCCCGAGCCAAGCGAGGTCGCTGTTGTTCGGCCGGCCGACGTCCCACACGAGCAGGTCCGCGTCGTCGTCGAGCGGCGGCCGGCCGCGGGCGTGATTGGCGACGCGGAAGCCTGATGCGGTCAGCAGATCGGCGACGCCGTCGCGGGACGTGCGGCAGGTGCCGGCGACCGCCACCGACGGCGATGGCGAGCACGCATCGACGACCGCCCGCACGTGGCTGGCCGATTCGGCGACCCGCTCCTCGCGTCGCGCGGTGGTCGGCAGGCCGAGCGTGCCCGGCCGCCCGGCCGAGAGTTCCAGGAGCCACCATGTGAGCCGCCCCGGCAGGTCGTGCCAGGCCACCTCTTCGACTCCGGGAAGCCAGGGGCCGCTGCGGCGGCGACCGTCCGCCAGGCTCGAGACCGCGGCGACCAGCGGCGTCAGCGGCCAGCGGCGCGACACGGCGGCCGCGGTGGCGAGAGTCCATCGCGCCGGCTGGTGCGTGGCGAGCACCGCCACGGTCGGATGGGCGGTGGGTTCCTCGTCCGCCACCGAGTCGACGACGTTCGCGAACTCGCCCACCCAGGCGCGAGCCAAGGCGAGTTCCTCCGACGGCACGTCGCCCAGCCAGGCGATTCGCGGCGCCGCGTGGCGGTCGAGCGATGGAAACGGTCGCGCATGCATGCTGCCGGAACGGTACACGGGCCACGCTCGCCGCGGCAAGACGGGCTGTCTGCGGGGGTTTCGGTGGCGTGCCGGCTGGCTTTTTTCGGCCGGTCGATCCGCTCGCGAAGGCGGCCTTGACCTGTTTTCGCCGGGATCGACAATCGCTCGCGTCGTCTCCAAGGATGGAGCCGACAGGCATCGATTCGAGGCGCCGCAATGGCGCCGTGGCAGGAGGCCACCCATGAGCGACGCGATCAGCGGCCGCACCGGACGCGGCGTGCGGCTATCCGCAATCCTCGAGCAGCCCAGGTTCATCGCCTGCGACGACATCGTCGCCCGCGGCTGCCAGGACGATCCCGAGCGTTGCCGGCCAGGCGACGTGTTCGTGGCCCGCACGACGCGGCGGGGCGACGGCCACGAACTCGTCACGAGGGCCCTGGCCCGCGGTGCGACGGGCGTGATCGCCGAACGGATCGTGGCCACCGATGGCGTGCCGCTGTGCCTCGTCCGCGACAGCGATCGGGCCCACGCCCGGCTGTGCCACGCGCTGGCGGGCGATCCGGCCCGAGCGCTGAAGGTGATCGCGGTGACCGGCACCAGTGGCAAGACGACGGCCGCGTGGCTGACGGCCTCGGTGCTCTCCGAAGCCGGCCGCCGCGTGGGCGTTCTCTCCGACCTCGGCTGCCTCGACGCCGAGAGCACGGTGCCCGATCCAGCCGACTATGCAGAACCTGCGGCCCTGGCCGGCTGGCTCGGCCGCCTTGCGGAAGCCGGCAGCACGCACGCGGTGGTGGAGGTGTCGAGCGCGATGCTCGCCCGCCGCGCGCTGGCGGGCATCGAGGCCGCGATCGTCGCCGTGACGAATCTGGGCTCGGCCCACCTCCAACGGCATGGCACCACGCGGGCGTATCGCGCCATCATGGCGCGGATCGGCGACGCGCTGGGGCCCGGAGGCTGCCTGGTGACGGGCACGCCCGATGCGGCGCTGGCCCGTTTGCGGCGCCGAGCGGAACGCGGCGCGGCCGACATCGAGTGCCTGTCCGCCGGCTTGAAGTCGGACTGCGACGTGACGGCCGTGCCGGTCGAGCGCGGCCTCTTCGGCCAGACGTTTCTGCTCGCGGCCGCCGGCGCGATGGTGCCGGTCTCCGTGGATACGCCGACGGCGCCGTTCGTCGCCGACGCACTCATGGCCGCGGCGATCGGCCTGCGGTGCGGCGTGACGCTCGAGTGCATCGCCCGCGGCATCGAGGCGGCCGGCAGCGTGCCGGGGCGGATGGAGCGGATCGACCGCGGCCAGGACGTGCCCGTCTTCCACGACGCCCCGACCAGCGGCCATGGACTGGCGGCGACGCTCGGCAGCCTGCGGCGGCTGACGTCGGGCCGGCTCGCGGTGGTGGCCGACGATCGCTGGGTGCGGGCCGTGGGCGCAGGCGCCGTGCGCCGTCGCGTGGCGCGGTGGTGCGACGAGTGCCTGATCGTGCCCATGACGATGATGGCCGACGACGCGGCGGTCGGCGACGTGACCGCCTACGCGCGGCTCGACCGGCTGCTCGGCAAACTTGGACGACGCGACTGCCTGCTGGTGCTCGGCGCGCCGCGGCTCGGGCAGGGGGGCGGCCCGGACGACGGCGAGCCCGGCCTCGCCGACGTGGTCGACGGGTGGCTGCAACTGGCCCATCCGCCTCGGGAGCGGCTCGGTCGGCGGGCCGCGTGAACGGCGCCGCGAAATATCGGTTCCCGGCCAGGATTCGTGCTTAGCAGACCGTGGAATAAGTCTGCCGCCGCCGGATGTGGCGGCGATCGACCCAGGAAACCCTCGGCGTTTCCTGCGGTCGATCGAGTGGACAAAGGCCATGGAGGGCTTTGTCCACGGACAGTTAGCGCGGATGGACGGAATGGCGGGGCGTGAGGCACAATCTGCGTGGTCCGCCGCCCGCGGCGGCCGATGGTCGGCCGTCCGTTCCATCGCCGCAGGGCACGAGGAGTTCGCGATGCATCAGGGTCCGAAGACGAAGGAGTCCGCCAGCGGCCCGGCCGCCGGTGGCAGCGACGCCGCCTCGACGCCGTTCGACGATCTCGGTGTCGCCGTGTCGTGTGGCGAGCCGCTCGCCCATCACACGTGGCTGGGGCTGGGGGGGGCGGCGGCGTATTTCTGCGAGCCGGTGGACGTCGAGGCGCTGGGCCGCGTGGTGCGGCGCTGCCGCGAGCGCGGGATTCCGCTCCGCGTGATCGGCGGCGGCTCGAACGTGCTCGTGTCGGCGGCGGGATTCCCGGGCATGGTGGTCCGGCTCTCGGCGGCCGCGTTCTGCGGCGTCGAGGTGCAGAAGCCGGCGCTCGCGGCCGGGGCCGGTGCGAAGCTCGTGCACGTGGTATCGGCGGCGGTGCAGGCCGGGCTCGCGGGCCTGGAGATGCTCGTCGACGTGCCCGGCACCGTGGGCGGCGCGCTCGTGGGCAACGCCGGCGGCCATGGCGGCGACATCGGTGCCTGCGTGCAGTCTGTCACCGTCATGCTGCCGGACGGCACCGTCGAGGTCCGCGAAGGAGCGCGGCTGGCCTTCGAGTCGCGATGGAGCAACCTCGACGACTGCATCGTCATCGGCTGTCGGCTGGAACTCGACGAGGAGAGCCCCGAGCAGCTCACGAAGCGGATGCAGAAGCAGTGGATCGTGGGCCGTTCGCAGCAGCCCAGCGGCACCCGCGCCGTGGCGATGATGTTCAAGGATCCGCTCGGGGCCACGGCCGAGTCGCTGATCGCGCAGTCCGGCGCCCGCGACATGCGGTCGGGCGACGCGGCGGTCTACACGCCGCACGCGAACTACGTCGTGGCCGGGCCGCAGTGCACCAGCGACGACGTGCGCACGCTCGTGGAGGCGGTCCGGACCCGTGTCCGCGAGCGGCTGGGCGTGGAACTGACACCGCAGGTCGACGTCTGGTGACCAGTCCGCGCACCGCCATGAGCACGCCCCCACCCCGCCGCCGGCCAGTGCTGGAAGCCGAGCCGAGTCCGGGCCGGGTCGCCGCCTTCGTCGCGAGCCACCGCGCGGGACTGGCGGCCCTTGCGGTGCTGGGGGCCGCGGTCGCGGGCGGCTGGGCGCTGTGGGCGCGGTTCGGCGACGGCACCCGGACCCATCCCGACGTGGTTCTCATGCCGGCAGGGGTGCAGCTGCGGGGCGTCGCCGAATGGGTGAAGGGCGACGTCAAGGCCGAGGCCCTGCGCAACGCCAGCCTCGACCAGGGCCTGCCGCTCGACGACCCCGAACTGCAGCGGCGGCTCGCGCGGGCGTTCGACATGCACCCGTGGGTGCGCCGCGTGGTGGGCGTGGAACTGATGCATCCCGCGGCGGCCGTCGTGGAGGTGGAGTGTCGCGAGCCGGTGGCGATGGTGGCCTGGCAGGACGGGCTGCTGGCGGTCGATGCCGAGGCCGTCGTCCTGCCGAGCGCCGACTTCACGGCCGACGTCGCCGCCCGCTATCCGCGTGTCACCGGCATCGAGTCGAGCCCGCAGGGCACGGAGGGATTTCCGTGGGGCGACGCCGCGGTGGAGGAGGCGGCTGCGGTCGCGTCGGCCCTGGGGCCTGACTGGGCCGCGTTGCGGCTGGTCGAGATCCGGCCGGTCCGCGAACGGAATCTGCGGATGTGGGAGCTCGTCGCCGCCGACGGCAGCCGGATCTTGTTCGGTGCGGCGCCCGGCCGGGAGGCGGCCGGTGAGCCGCCTGCCGCGGCGAAACTCGCGCGACTCAAGGAACTGGGGCCGACCGGGGGCGACGGGCGGCTCGATCTGACCGTCGAGACCCGTGAGCCATCGGCCCCGCGGTCGATCCCTGCCGGCTGAAGGAGGCCGCGGCGATGTCCTGCATGCGACTCGATCCTGCCACGTCCACGCTGTGCGTCATCGACGTTCAAGAGAAACTCCTCCCGGTGGTGGCGGATGCGGACCGTGTGATCGACCGCTGCGTGCGGCTGGCCACGGCTGCCGAATTGCTCGGCGTGCCGGCGATCCTCACGGAGCAGTATCCGCGCGGGCTGGGGCCGACGGTGTCGGCGCTCGCCGGCCGGCTGCCGCCAGCCGTGGTGAAGATGGCGTTCAGTTGCTGCGGGAGCGAGGCGTTCGTGGCGGCACTCCCAGCGACGGCCGCGACGGTCGTGCTCGCCGGTCTGGAAACGCACGTCTGCGTCGCGCAGACGGCGCTCGATCTGCTGGCCCGCGGGCTGGGAGTATTCGTGGCAGTGGACGCGGTCGCGTCGCGGCACGCGATCGACCACGAGTTCGGCCTGCGGCGTCTGGAGGCGGCCGGGGCCGTGCTCACGACGAGCGAGGCCGTGCTCTTCGAGTGGTGCCGATCCGCCGAGCACCCGCAGTTTCAGGCCGTGCGCCGGCTCGTGCTCTGATCGTGCGGCGGAAGCCGCAAGACGCCCGGCATGTGTGCCTGCGGCAACGAGACCGAGTCCAACGGACTCGTCAACGGGAAACGCATGGGCAGTTGGACATCGATCATGAAGACGGCAACCAGAACGACAATTTGCCAGAGAGTCTGCAGACGCTGTGCGCTCATTGCCATAGGCTCAAGACACGTCTCTCAAAGGATGAAATGAATCCAGGGAACGTCGGCCTTGGTGCCGGCGATGCGGCTGCGCCAGGTCTCGTTGACCTGCTTGAATGAGACACGTCGGATATGATCAGTCGCTGTCGCCGACCCGCTAGCCCGCTTGTGAAGTCGGTGCGGGTTCATAAGCAGCCGAACGGGATGGCACGGCCGAGCAGGAGCGTTCCAGCTTCGGCATTCGGCGGCGTAGACGGTTCGGATGTCCGTGCTTCATCACGTTGTGTTGTTTTATTCGCTGACCGAGGAAGAGTTTCCATGATGTTGAAACGATCGTATCGTGCTTCGATGTTCCTTGCGTTCATCGCCCTGCCTTGGATGGGCCACCAAGACGTCGCTGCTCAAACGAGGCCAGACGGGAAAAAACCGAACATCGTCGTTATCTGGGGCGATGATGTCGGCCCTACGAACCTCAGTGTTTACAGTCGCGGAGTCATGGGGTATCGGACGCCGAACATCGATCGTATTGCGAGAGAAGGTGCGTTGTTCACCGATCATTACGCCCATCCTTCATGCACGGCCGGCCGTGCTGCCTTCATCACTGGCATGTATCCCATTCGCACGGGCCTGACCTCGGTGGGCATGGTCGGCGGCCCTGTGGGCATTCAAGCTCGCGACGCCACTCTCGCCGAAGTATTAAAGACGCAGGGCTACGCCACCGGGCAGTTCGGTAAAAACCATCTCGGGGATCGGAACGAGCATCTGCCGACGGTGCACGGTTTCGATGAGTTCCTCGGTAACCTTTACCACCTGAACACCGAGGAGGAGCCGGAAGACGAGGACTACCCTCGAGATCCGGAGTTCAAGATGAAGCACGGCCCTCGCGGAGTGCTCCACACATGGGCCACCGACAAGAGCGACGAGACGGTCGATCCCCGATTCGGAAAGATCGGAAAGCAGCGCATCGAGGACACCGGCCCGCTCACTCGAAAGCGGATGGAAACGGTCGACGAGGAACTGATCAAAGCCGGGTTGCGGTTCATGGACAACGCGCAGACCGATAAGAAGCCGTTCTTTATCTGGTTCGCGACAACCCGCATGCACACGTTCACGCATGTGCCCAAGAGGTACCAGGAAAAGGCCCGGGAGTTCACCAGTTACCACGACCTCTACGGCGCGGGCATGATTCAGCACGATGAACACGTCGGCATGATCCTCGATCGCTTGGAGGCGCTGGGCATCGCCGACGACACTATCGTGATCTACTCGACCGACAACGGCGTGGAGCATTCGACGTTCCCGCATGGCGGCACCACGCCGTTCCGTTCGGAGAAGATGTCGACATGGGAAGGCGGGGTTCGCGTGCCGATGCTGGTGCGCTGGCCGGGCAAGATCAAGCCGGGTACCGAACTCAACGGCATCCAAAGCCACGAGGACGTCTTCACGACGTTGTCGGCAGCGGCGGGTGTGACCGACATTCGGGAACGGATCGCCAAAGGTGACAAACTGGGAACCGATGTGGAAAAGAAGAACTACATCGATGGTGTTGACAACCTGGCCTACTGGACAGGGAGGTCGGCCAAGTCGGCCCGGGACGAGTTCTTTTACTACATGGAGTCCCGGCTTATGGCCGTGCGGGTGAACCAGTGGAAGGGTCACTTTGCCATACGGGACGGCTACTACGGAGCCACGACGAAGCTCGAGATTCCTCACCTATTCAACGTCCGGCAGGACCCTTTCGAAAGCTACGACCAGGCTCCCGGACCGCGTGCGACGGTCACCCAGCAAAAGACCTATCTGTTTAACGAGTTTGTCGAACGGATCGGTAAGCACATGGCGACATTGCAGCAATACCCGCCACAGCAAAAGAGCTCCAGCTTGAGCATTGGCAACTGAGGCTGAAGGGCGTTGACGCGAACGTTTGAGTCCAGCATCCGTCTTCACAGTTGTTCATTGACTCGCAGTTGGCGTTGCTGCGCGTGAAGGAGGACACTGAGCGAGACAGAGGGCGCACCGATCGCTCCACGCGGTAGCAGATGTGCCGAACATCTCTATGGCCGCTAAGGTTACGGAGGCGCACCACTACCTGCACCGCCACGGTGACGCCGCCATTCTGGATGTGGCATCGGGCACGACACTGGAGCGACGGTCTCTGACCGCCGAATGACGGCCCAGCGAGGGGCACGGCGTTCAGAGACCGCCGCTAAAGGAGGCGGGCGATGGCGGACTCGTGGGCAGGGCCACGGCCAGCGAACGTGATCGTGCGGGCCGTCGGCGAGTCGATCGTGATCGCGACGTCCAGCCTGTCGGTCGGCAACGCTGCCCCGATCCGCTCGGGCCACTCGACGAACACCCACGTGGCCCGGGCCACCGCGTCCTGCCAGCCCACCTCGTGGAGGTCGTCGGGCCCGGCGAGCCGGTACATGTCGGCGTGGAGGAGCATGCCGGCCCGGGAGGGGTGCTCGTGCACGAGGCCGAACGTGGGGCTCACCACCTCCGCTGGGTCGATGCCCACGGCGGCGGCGAAGGCTTTGACGAACGTCGTCTTGCCGGCGCCGAGGTCGCCCGAGAGCGCGACGAAGGCGCGCTCGGGCAGGGCCGCGGCGAGGGCCGTGGCCAGCGGTGCCAGGGCCGCCTCGTCGGCGATCGTGATCGAGTGGGTGCGCATGGCTGTGTCAGGAGTCGAAGGCGTGGACGAAGCCGCGGGGGACGAGTGGTTCGCGCTGTCCGGTTGCAGTGCGGGAAAACAGGCCCTCGCCTTCCACGACCTCCCCAATGACCGTCACCGGTATGCCCAGGGCGTCGGGGGCCTCCGCGGCCAGCGCCCGGGCGGCCTCGGCGGGCAGGGCGAGGAGCAGTTCGAAGTCTTCACCGTCGGCGAGTGCGTGGTCGAGCGGCGTGCGACCGTCGCCCGGTAGGGCGGCCATGCGGACGGCGTCGGAGTGGATGGGGATGGCACCGAGGTCGAGCAGGGCGGCCGTGTTGCTGGCCCGCATCAGTCGCGAGAGGTCGAGCGACAGACCATCGCTGACGTCGATCGCGGCGTGCACCGCGAACCGCTCCGCGATCCAAAGGGCCTCGCGGACCCGTGGCTCGACCGCGAGGTGGCGGCCGAGCAGACTGCCTCCGCAGCCGCCCGTGACCACGATCACGTCGCCGGGCCGGGCCCCGTCGCGCCGCCAGGCGGCGCCGGGCGACACGCTGCCGATGGCCGTTACGCTCACGACCAGCGGCCCGTCCCAGGCGTTGGTGTCGCCGCCGGCCAGGGCCACGCCGTGCCGGGATGCGAGGGCCGTGATCCCCTCATGGAGTCCGCGGGCGAGCGTGTCGCCCACGTGTCGTGGCAGCGAGACCGCGACGACGGCCGCCTCGGGACGCGATCCCATGGCGGCCAGGTCGCTCAGGTTGACCGCCAGGGCCTTGTGGCCGACGGCCTGTGGCGGGCAGGCGGGGCCGAGGATGAAGTCCACGCCCTCCATGAGCATGTCCACCGTGACCACGGTCCGTCGCTGCGCGGGGGGGCGGAGCACGGCGGCGTCGTCACCGGCGGGCACTTCGAGCCGCGGGTCGGCCGGGAGCCGCGGCAGCAGCCAATCGACGAAGTCGGTTTCCATACCCGTGAGTGTCGCCGGGGCGACGCCCCGGGCAAAGCCCCCGGAGAGCCATCCGTCGCCGCCCTCATCCCACGATCACCGTCGGCCGGCGGGCCGGGTCGGGCACGGCCTTCTGGAGCAGGCCGAACACGCTGTTGGGGACGTCCCCTTGTCCGAAGAGGACGAACTCCGTCGCCAGCCGGAGCGGGCTGCCCAAGCTCCAGCCGAAGACGATGTCGAGCGGTGTGCCGGACTTGCTCATCTCGGTGGCGATCTGCGCGATGGTGTGCGAGACCGACGCCACGTCGCGGGCCACGATGATGAAACGGCTGTCCTCCTGCCGCGCCGAAATGATCGGCGCATTCTGAAACTCACTGGGGTCGCCGTAGTGCACCTCCAGGAAGACCAGCGGGACGTTCGCGGGAATGCGGTGCTTGCGTCGCACCTCGGCCTCTTTTTCGTCGAGCGTCCGGTGGCCCGGCCGGTGCGGAACGAGCACGCGAAACCCTCCGTCCGCACAGATGTCGGTCCACAGCATCCGGGCCGCATCGTCCGCGAAGCGAAACTCCTTGAGCCGCAGTTCACCACTTCGCCACACTCGCGAGATGATCGAGATCGTCAGCACGCAGGCGATGAAGATCGACGCGATGATGATGCCGTCCGGCCGCTCGACGATGTTGGCGATCGTCGTGTAGATGAACACCGCCGAGATCAGGCCGAAGGCGGCGATCAGCGCCCGGCGGCCGAGCCGGCAGCGCGGCGTCGAAGGCAGAGGCTTGCGGGCCACGTCGACGAGCGACCCGATCGCGGCGCTGGTCATCAGCACCAGCACGCCGGTCGCATACGCGCCGCCCTGGGCCGACACGTCGGCCCGAAAGCACCAGGTGACGACCAGGTTCACGACGGTGAAGGCGATCACCAGCGGCCGGTACGCCGCCACCCATTCCGGGGCCATGCCGTAGCGCGGCAGGTAGCGGGGCACCATGTTGAGCAGGCCGGCCATCGCCGAGGCGCCGGCGAACCAGAGAATGAGGATCGTGCTGACGTCGTAGATCGTCCCGAAGCCGCGGCCGAACAGCGGGCAGACCGTGTGCGGGCCTTCGCCGTGGGCGATGTACGCCAGGGCCCGGTCCATCGCCTTGCCCTTCACTGGCTCGAGGCGGAGTTCCTCGGCCGGGATGAGCGTGTCGGTGCCCGTGACCAGCGACGAGCCGAGCAGCAGGATCGACATCAGGACGGCGGCCGTGACGAGCAACCGGCGGGTGTTCCGAATCCGTCCCGCCACGTCCGCAGGGTCGGCCGTGGTGCCGCGCACGAGATGGATGTGCAGCACGCCGGTTTCGAACCCGCTCATGCCAAGGGCGAGTTTCGGGAAGATGAGGCAGGCGATGGCGAGTGCCACCCAGGGGCCGGTGCCCGAAACGGGAGCGTGTTCGAGGTGATAGTGCCCCGAGGCGATCTGGGTCAGCCAATTCGGCAGGAGAGTGGGGTGCCCGATCAGATACCACACGCCGGCCGCGACGATCACCGCCGTGAGGCCGATGTAGGCGACGACGAGGATCGTCGCCAGGCCCACCACCTCGCCGTATCCCTTGAGAAACATTCCGCCCAGGAGCACCAGCAGGAACATGGTCACCGCCATCTGCCCCTGCATGAACCCGGGGACATGTCCGGCATACAGCGGATTCGAGATCAGGTGCGCCGCCGCGTCGGCGGCGGACAGCGTCTTCGTGATCACGAAGTCCGTCGCCGCGAATCCAACCAGCACGAGGACGGCCACTTTCGCCGCCCACCCGCTGAACATCCGCTCGATCATGCCCACCGAGCCGACGCCGTCGGGCGTTTCCGCCGCCACGTGGCAGTAGATGGGCAGTGCCCCGAGGAGCGTCACCATCACGAGGATCAGGGTGGCGATGGGAGCCAGCGTTCCGGCGCCCTCGAACGCGATCGACGGCTGGTAGCCGAGCGTGCTGAAGTAGTCCACGCCGCAGAGGCACATGATGAGCCACCAGGCGTAATGGTGCTGGGGATGGGATTGGTCCGGGGTCTCGCTGGACGACACGGCGGTTCTCCGCGGCTCGGACCACGACGCGCGCAGCCTCTCGGTCACGGCCTGTGGGCCATGATTTCTCGAGAATGCGACTGCGGTGCCGAAGTGGCCTATGGCAGCGGGGAGGTGAACCCAACCACGGCTTCACCGGGTCGGCACGACCTACACACACGAGCCCTGATCGTGCCGATTCCTGACGGACATGTCATCGAACGCCTACGAGGTTAGCTGACGGGCTCGGAGCCGAAGTTGCCCCGCTCGAAAGGATCGAGTTCGCCCCAGAAATTGGGTCCCCCGCTCTGGAATCTCAGATTCGGCGATGTTTCCTGCTGCCACGCCGGAATTCTAACCGTTCGACCGCCATTCGTGGCGATCGGGTGGCCTAGCAAGTCCCATACCAGAGACGAGCGAGCTACGGTCGCGGGTCGAACTACCGCAGGACCGTGTCGGAGACGATGTGGCCGAAGAGCGTCTCGCGGCCGCGGAGCACGTAGAACTTGATCGGGTTGAGGTGCTCCTCCTGCGCCTTGTCGAGGATGTAGGAGATGTTGTCCGGAGCGATCGTCTCCCAGACATGCAGGCCGACGAGGATGTCGCCCTCCTTGATGCCCTGCTCGGCGGCCGGCCCGTTGGCGCGGACTTCGGTCACCACGAGACCGCCCCGATAGCGGGCCTGGAGCTTCTGCACCTTGCCCGCGGCCGCGGGCTGCAGCCGCAGCCCGATCTCGTTCCAGCACCGCTCCTCGAGCGGCACCGCATCGCGGCGCATCGCGGCCAGCGGAAGATCGATCTGCTCCTCGGCGCCGGCCCGAACGACCGTCACCGGAACCCGCTCGCCGGCCTTGCGGCCGAGCAGCGCCCGCTCGATGTCCAGCTGCCGCGACACGGGGACGTCGGCGATCCGCGTGATCAGGTCGCCCGCCCGCACGCCCACCGTGGCCGCGGGGCTCTCGCGGTGCACCGCCTCGACGACCACGCCCGGCCGGCCGTCCGACTTGGCCACGATCCCGTGCCAGGTGTGGTCCACCCGCTCGACCGACATCAGCCGGGTGACGACTTCCAGCACGTCGTCGATCGGGATCGCGAAGCCGATGCCCTGGGCCCCGGCCCGCACGGCGACGTTGATGCCGATCACCTGCCCGTCGATGTTGAGCAGCGGTCCGCCGGAGTTGCCGGGGTTGATGCTGGCGTCGGTCTGGATAAGGTCGTCATACCGCTGGGTGCGGCTCACCTCCACGCAGCGGTGGAGCGCCGAGATGATGCCGCGAGTGACGGTGTGCTCGTAGCCGTAGGCGTTGCCGAGGGCGAGCACGGTCTCGCCGATCATCAGGTCGCTGGAGGTGCCGATCGTGACCACGGGGAGCGGCGTGTCGATGTCGACCTTGATCACGGCCAGGTCGGTCCGCGGGTCGTGCGAGACGAGCGTGGCCGCGACGGTCTTGCCCGAGGCGAGTGTGACCTCGATGCGGCGAACGCCGTCGACGACGTGGAAGTTGGTGACCACGTAGCCCCGGGAGTCGATGACGACGCCTGTGCCCATGCCGTTGACGCGACGCATCTCGCCGCCGTCTTCTTCGGTGCCGCCGACCATCTTCTGGCCGTGGATGTTGACGACGGCATCGCGTTGCGATTCGATCGCCCTGACGATCACGGAGCGGCGGGCTTCGGAGGCGGGGGCGACGGTCGCGGCGACCATCAGGGAAGTGGTCAGCAGCGGCAGCGCGATCCACGAACACCGCATGTCGGTCTGGCTCCCCCGGCACGAAGGCGGGCGACGGCCGTGCCACCCCCCGCATGCCCCTGAAAATCGGCCCTCCGGCACCGTCCGATGACAGCCGGGCCAGGGGGGCGGCACAGTCTGCCCAGTCCGAGCCTCAAAATCCCCAGAATCTCGGCTCGTCAGCGGCCTTGCGGGCGCGGCGAAAAAGGTTCAAGAGTCGCGTGGGCGATCGGGGCCGACGAGGAACGGCAACACCTGGAGGGCGAGGAACGCCGCCAGCGTCACGAGCACGAGAATCGGCCAGGCCCCGGCCACGCGCTTGCCGAACTCCCAGCCGAACTCGTTGGCGATGCCGCCGACGAGCGTGGCGGCGACGAGCACGAGCAGGCCGCCGAGCACGAGCGCACACCCCAGCGACGCCATCGTGCCCCGGAACGTGCCGAGCTCCGAGAACTCTTCTCGATGGAGGTCGAGCGCCCGACCCTTCGTCAGGCTGCGCGGCACCGTCTCCGCCAGTTCGATCGCCCGGGCGGCGTCGGCCCAGGTCGCTGTGGCTATGCCGTCGCCGTCGCTCGCGCCGCCGAGGCGGTCGAGCAGGCAGGCGGCACCGTCGAACGCGAGGTGCTCCGTGGGTGGCCCGGACCATGTCCATGGCCGAGTCGGGTCATCCGGCGCCTCGACCTCGAGCGTGCCGCGGGCGTGCTGCAGCGTAATCACGAGCGCGGGGGAGTCGCCCGGGGACACCTGCCAGCGGGTGGGGACGAGATCGGGGCCGCTGAACCCGACGGCGAGCGTGCTCCAGGCCGCGTCGGGATCGACCGCGCCGAGCGTCGCCAGCCTCGCGGGGTCGCCCGCCAGCACACGGACGAGGTCAGCGTCGGCGGCGAGACGGGCGAGGACCGACTCGCGGGTGCGCGTCGCCATGCGACGCACGAGGCCGATCGATTCGAGCGGCCCGAGCGGGCTCGCGCCTGCCACGCCGGCCTCGATCGCGGCCCGCAGCCGCCGCACGTAGGGATGCAGTCGGGCGGTGAGCAGCGGCACGAGCCGGGCGCCGGTGTCCTGCCGGATCATGTCGAGTTCGTAGGCCCAGAGCATCGAGAGCTCCAGCGGCTGCGCGAGGAGGAGCGTGCGGCCGGCCTGCACGAGCGTCCGCACGGCCTCGGCCCGGGCGTCATGCCAGCCCTCGCTGCCCACGATCACGGCGTCACAGCTCGCGGCGTCGAGCAGGGCCTGCCAGGAGTCGGCCCGCCGCAGGCCCGCGAGCGAGGCGGGCAGTTTCGCGGGCAGGTCGCAGCCGATGACGATGGCGTCGCCGCGGCCGCGGGCGGCCTCCGCCACCTGCAGCACCTGCGCGTCGAGTCCGAGGAGCCCGAAGTTCATAGGGGCATTGTTTCCTGTGGCCGCCCCGCTCGCCAGCCCGACGCATCGGACGGCT
>Ga0315900_10007487_pt1 | contig 14329 bp, 10 predicted proteins | sample LakEriMetagenome_FD_203521 | JGI IMG/M metagenome (GOLD analysis project Ga0315900, IMG submission 203521) | Freshwater fungal communities from buoy surface, Lake Erie, Ohio, United States - Buoy 12 MA114 | ecosystem: Environmental > Aquatic > Freshwater > Lake > Lake biofilm | place: USA: Lake...
TCCATGACGGGCGTGTCTTCGTCCACGTGCCCGCCGTCAACGCCGGCCCCGTGGTCGAAACGACGGGCGCGGGCGACGCCTTCAACGGCGGCTTTGCCACCGCGCTCGCCGAAGGTATGGACCCCGTTACCGCCGTCCGCTTCGGCTGCGCCACCGCCGGCATCTCGGTCACCCGCCCCGGCACCGCCCCCGCCATGCCGTCCCGCGCCGAAATCGACGCTCTTCTCGCCCGCGGCTGACCGCGGGACTGCCCAGCTGGATGACCGCCCCCCCTTGGCCCCGGGGCGAGCCTGCGCCCCATCGAGACGACGCAAGGCCCTGGATGACGCCTCCGCCGCCGGTCTTGCCGCCGCTTGCGCCTCAGACAGTGACCCCGTCTCACCCCTCCCATGCCGACCGCACGACCGCCCCCAACCCGGTCATCCACCCCGCACCGCACCATCCATGCCCGTGCGCGGCCCTGATCTCACACCCGCCGGCCGCCCACGTTGCAGCGGGCGGGATCGCCCCGCCCCGTGGCCTGACCCGCTGGCGCCGGTCTTGCCCTCGACGGCAGCCCCGCCCGGGAATCTTCGCCCGCAGGGACCCCGTCTCCGCCCCTCCGCGCCGACTGCGCCGTCCCGGCCACCCGCCCCACCCCCTTTCCGTGCCCGCCCACGCGGCAACCGCCGCACGCCTCGTGCGCTACTGACCGCGCGCCCTCTGACCGCGCGCCCTCTGGCCGCCCGCGCCGGGCCGGGGTAAGGTCAGGCGCCGCAACACGGGGGGGGCCTTGGGCGCATGACCCATCCAGCCGACATGACGCATCCCGACCGCGGCGATCTCTCGGGCCTGATCGCCTGCCCGACCTGCGACACGCTCTACCGCGCCCGCGCCCCCGTGTTCGGAGAGCGTGCCGTCTGCGCCCATTGCCACAGCGTCCTCATTGCCCCCCGCGCCCGCGCCGGCATGACCGTCATCATGCTCGCCCTGACCACTGTGATCCTCGTTCTCGGCGCGTTGCTCTTTCCCTTCCTGCGCATCGATGCAGGCGGCTTTCACAACGACGCCACGCTGCTTGACGCCGCGATGTCCTTCGCCGGCGGCCCGCTCTTTCTGGTCTCGCTCGCGGTCACGCTTCTCATCGTCGTCGTCCCGGTGACGCGTGCGGGGCTCATCCTCTATGTCCTTGTTCCCATCGTCTTCGACCGCCCGGCCCCCCCTGCCGCACGCCCCGCCTTCCGCCTGGCCGAACAGCTTCGCCCCTGGTCCATGGCCGAAGTCTTCGCCCTCGGCTGCGCCGTCAGCCTCGTCAAGGTCGCTGACCTCGCCCAGATCAGCTTCGGCCCCGCCTTCTGGATGTTCGCGGCCCTCGTCATCGTCAGCCTCCTGCAGGATAGCATGATGTGCCGCTGGTCGGTCTGGCACGCCATCGAACAGGGCGACCGCGCATGACCGCAGCCACCGCCCCCCGCCTGACCGCCCGCGATGCGGGCCTTGTCGCCTGCACCCGCTGCACCCGCGTCTGGCCGCTCGGCACGCCCGCCTGCGCCCGCTGCGGCAGCCGCCTCGTCTCGCGCGATCCGCTCTCGCTCTCGCGCGTCTGGGCCTGGTGGGTCGCGGGCCTCATGGCCTACATCCCAGCCAACCTCTGGCCCATGCTGCGCACCCGCACGCTCGCCTATGACCAGGCAGACACGATCCTCGGCGGCGCGATGGAGCTCATCCGACACGGTGCCTGGGCGGTGGGCGGGATCATCATCGTGGCCAGCGTCTTCATCCCCATGGCCAAGTTCATCGCCATCGCCGCGCTGGCCCGCGCCGTCCGGCGCGGCGCGGTCACCAGCCCCGAGACGCGCCACCGCATCTACGAGATCGTGGAATACATCGGCCGCTGGTCGATGATCGACGTCTTCGTGGTTGCGATCCTGACCGCGCTCGTGCAACTCAGCGTCGTCGCCTCGATCGAACCGGGGCCCGCTGCCCTCGCTTTCGCCCTCTCGGTGATCTTCACGATGTTCTCCGCCCAGGCCTTCGACCCGCGACTGATCTGGGACGATCCCGGCCCTGCCGCCGCTGCGCCCCCGTCACTCTCCGCGTCACTCTCCCCGTCACAGTCCCCGACCCCCGCGCTCGCCGAAAGGTCGCCCGCGTGACCGACGACCCCGCCCCCGATCTGCCCGAGCTTCCCGCCGTCCCCGTGACCACCGCGCGGCGCAGCCTCCTGGAGCGCGTCTCGGTGGTCTGGCTCGTCCCTCTTGCCGCGCTTCTCATCGCGCTCGGCATCGCCTGGCAGGCCTGGGTCGACCGCGGCCCGGTGATCGAAATCCTCTTCGACGATGCCGCCGGCGTCGCCCGTGGTGTCACCGAACTGCGCTTCCGCGACGTCGCCGTCGGGATGGTCGAAGATGTCCGCTTCACCGACACGCTCGACCGGGTCGTCGTCGCCGTCCGCGTCTCGCCCCAGGTCGCCCCCTTCATCGACGCCAGCGCCCAGTTCTGGGTCGTCCGCCCCGAGGTCAACGCCACCGGCATCACCGGGCTCGAAACCGTGCTGACCGGGGTCTTCCTCGAAGGCCACTGGGACAACATCCCCGGCGACACGGTCTATCGCCACGAAGGCCTCTCCACCGCGCCGCTCCTGCGCGAGGGCGAACCCGGCCTGCGCCTCACCTTGCGGACCAATGCTGGCGTCCTGACCACCCAGGTGCCGCTGCTCTACAAGGGCGTCCCCGTCGGCCGCGTCGGCCCCGCCGATGTCGCCCCCGACGGCAGCGCCGTGGTGGCCGAGGCGGTGATCGACGCGCCTTACGACAACCTCGTGACCGAAGCGACCCGCTTCTGGGATGCCTCGGGCTTCTCCCTCTCCATCGGCTCGGGCGGCGCGGCCGTCAATTTCGACTCTCTCGCCTCGCTCATCGTCGGCGGCATCACCTTCGACACCTTCGTCTCCGGCGCGCCTCTCGCCCGCGACGGCGCCGAATTCGAGGTCTTCTACGACGAAGCCGCCGCCCGTGCCTCGATCTTCAACCGCCCCGAAGGCACGACCGTCAACCTCAGCGCCATCTTCTCGGGCGACATCACCGGCCTCGCCCTCGGCTCGCCCGTCGAACTCGACGGCCTGCGCGTGGGCGAGGTTTCGGGCATCAACGGCATCGTCGACCCCGCAGCCTTTGGCGACGACCGCGTCCGCCTGCAGACCGTGCTCTCTCTCCAGCCCGTCCGCATGGGCCTGCCCGACGACGTGACCGAACCCGAGGCGCTCGACTGGCTCGCCCGCCAGATCGAGGGCGGCCTGCGCGCCCGCCTCGCCACCGGCTCGATCCTGACCGGCGGGCTCAAGGTCCAGCTCCTGACCCCGCCCGACCCCGTCCCCGCCGCGCTCGACCTCGACGCACGGCCCTATCCCGCGGTCCCCACCGTCGCCCCCGCCATCACCGATGTCGCCGCCACAGCGCAGGGCACGCTCTCGCGCATCGAATCCCTGCCCATCGAACAGCTCATCGACAGCGCCATCGGCTTCCTCGACAACGCCTCCATGCTCGTGGGCTCGCCCGAGGTGCAGTCCGTCCCCTCCGAGGTCGCAGCCCTGATCGGCGATGTCCGCGCCGTCGTCGGCGATCCCGGCCTCCAGGCCGTCCCAGAACAGATCACCTCCGTCCTGGCCGAGATCGAGACGACCGTCGCTGACCTGCGCGGCCTGATCGCCGAGGTCCAGGCCCAGGACGCCATCGGCCGCCTGCTCGCCACCGTCGACAGCGTCGCCGCCACCGCCGCCGCGGCGCAAGAGACGCTCGCCGGCCTGCCCGCCGTGGTCGACCAGGTCGAGGTGATCGCCACCCGCATTGCCGCCCTCCCGCTCGACCGGATCGCCACCGATGCGGGCGACCTCGTCGCCTCTCTCGACAGCCTGATCGCCGCGCCCGAAGTCCAGGCCCTGCCCGCCGAGATCAAGCGCGCCGTCACCGAACTGAACGGCCTGCTCACCGACCTGCGCTCCGGCCCGCTCCTCGCCGATGCCGAGGCGACCGCCGCCGCCGCCCGCACCGCTGCCGAAAGCGTCGCCGCCGCCGCCGCCTCCGCCCAGACCGCGATCGAGGGCCTGCCCGCCCTCGTCGACCAGGTCTCCGCGCTCGCCACCCGCGCCGCCGACCTCCCGCTCGAAGACCTCGTCGGAGAGGCCACCGGCCTTCTGGCGAATGTCGATGCCCTCGTCGCCTCCGATGCCGTCGCCGCATTGCCCGCCGATCTTTCCGCCGCGCTCGCCGACCTGCGCCTCATCCTGACCGACATCCGCGAAGCCGGCGTGATCGAGACGGCGAACGCCACCATGCGGTCCGCGCAAGAGGCCGTGGACCAGATCGCCGTCTCGGCCGAGGCGCTGCCCGGCATGGTCGAACGCATCAACGGCCTGCTCAACACCGCCGCGGCCGCCATCGCCGGCGTGGGCGAAACCTCGACCGTCGTGCGCGACGCGCGCGAGGCCATGCGTGAAATCACCCGCGCGGCCGAGGCCGTGGCCCAGCTGGCCCGCACCATCGAACGCGACCCCAATTCGCTCATCTTCGGAAGATAGACCATGCCCGCCGCCCCCCTGCTTCCGTCGCCCCGGCTTCCGTCACGTCGCGCGCCTGCGCTCTGCCCTCCGTCCACCTCCCGGCCGTTGCCTTGTCCCACGGCCGGTCTCCCGCCGTCCTCCCGCTCGCCGCTCCTCTTCCGTGCCGCCATGCTGCTTCTGCCCTTCCATCACCTGCGCCGCTCCCGCCTCGCCTGCGGGTTCCACCTCGCGCTCCGCTGGCCGGCCGTCCTGGCACCGCGCCTCCGGCTGACCGCCCGCCCCCTGGACCGTCGCCTGCCCGGCATCGCCGCCCTCGCCTTTCTGGCACTCTCTGCCTGCACCTCCGGCGGTGGCCCGCTCCTCTATGCCGTGCCGCCTGCGCCGGTCACGGCCCGCGTGCCGGTCAGCTTCGCCTCGGTCGAGGTCATCGACGTCACCCTGCCGACCTATGCCCAGACCGAGGAGATCGCCCTCGGCCTCGCCACGGGTGCGATCCAGACCCGCAAGGACCTGCTCTGGGCCGACCTGCCGGCCCGCGCCGTGACGCTCGACCTCACCCGTGCGCTCGGACTCGTGACCGGGGCACAGGTCGCCTCGTCCCCCTGGCCCTTCGACCGCAGCCCCGACGCCCGGCTCGAGGTCCGGATCGAGGAATTCCTGCCCGCCGCAACCGGCACCTTCCGCCTCTCGGGCCAGTATTTCGTCGGCGCTTTCGACGGGTCGGACCGTGCCCGCGCCCGCGCCTTCTCCCTCGCCGTACCCTTCGACCCCGCAGGCGGCGTCCCCGCCATCGCCGCCGCCCGCGGTGCGGCGACCGTCCAGCTGGCCGAAGCCATCGCCCGCGACGGCCTGCGCTGACCGCCCCAACCGACCTGACGCTCAGGCCTCCACCCGCCGCCGCACTCCCCGGGCTCGCTGCGCCAGGGCCCAAACCCCCTCCCATCGCTCCATTCCCTGTCCCCAAACACTCCGGGCGCAGTCTGCCTCAGGCAGAACATGGGGCAGCACCCCCCCTGCGCCGCACGCGTCACGCGCCCTGCCGCCCCCGGCGCGGCCACGGTCTCCTCACGCCCGGTTCACTTCGCTTGCGACCTGCGCTGTCCCGCCCGACACCGCCCGGCCGCGTCCCGCACCATCCATCGCCGCCGGCGAGTTCAGGGTGCCCGCAGCGGCGCGGCCCCGGTGCCGTCCCGCCCAAACCACCGCCGGTCTTGACCTGCGCTGTCCCGTCCCCCGACCTGCCCCTGTGCCTCCCCGCCCACGGCCTGAGTGCCGCCCGGGTCCCGCTCCCATGTCATTGCATCTTCGGCGCAGAGCCTGCCGCAGGAAGGCATGAGGCAGCCGGTCCCTCAGGCCGCCTCACCCGCCCTGACCGCCGCCCGCGGCGCGGACACCGTCCGTCACGCCGAAACTGTCGCCTGCAACAAACTGCGCACACCCGCCTCGCACCCGCCTCCCACCCGCGGCCCGCCGCGAGGCCACCGATCCCCTCACTTCCGTCTCGCCCCGTGCTTCGGCTCTCCATTCTCACTCCCCAGACACCCCGGGGAGAGTCCGCCGCAGGCAGACTGACGCCAGCACCCCCCTTCGCCGTCCGCGTCAAGCGCCTGCCGCCCGCGGCGCGGCTACCGTCCATCTCCTGCTCCGGTCAATGTTGAGCCCCCTCCGCCGTCGCGCTGACCCCCGCCCCGGCGCCCGCCCCTGTCCCCCTCATTCGTTGTCCCCAAATCTCCCGAACGGAGTCTGCCGGAGTCAAACGGGACGGAGCACGCCCTTTCCAGCCGCGTCATCCGCCCTGCCGCTGCCCGCGGTGCCGCCATCGTCCTCTTCGACGCGATCACCCCCCGCACCGACCTGCGCGGACCTTGTCCGCCTTGCTGACTGCGCATTCCGTCACCGGATGCTGTCTCCCACCGTGCTCCGACGCCAGGACCTCGCCTCTCTTCCTTCCCCCCATTCCTTGTCCCCGGATATCCCGGGGGGCATCTGCCGCAGGCAGACGGGGGCAGAGCGCCCTCTTCCAGCTGCGTTATCCACCCTGCCGCCCGCGGCGCGGCCACCGACCGTCACAACAAGACTATCGCCTCAGACGGCCTGGGCTGACCCTCGCCCACACGCTTTCCTGCCCTCAACCACGCCCGATGCCCCACCCCTCCGGCCCGCCCCTTCTGGCGGCACTTCCCTTCCCCCCTTTTCTGTCCCGAAACACCCCGGGGCAGTCTGCTTCAGTCAGGTGCGGGCCAGCGCCCCCTGCGCCGCACGCGTCACGCGCCCTGCCGCCCCCGGCGCGGCCACTGTCTCTTCTCGCCCTGTTCATTGCGCTCGCGACCTGCGCTGTCCCGCCCGACAAAGCCTCTCCGCGTGCCGCATCCCCATCGCAGTTCGCTCCCTGCCCCCACACTCTGTCCCCGCATCGCCTGCGCAGAGGCTGTCGCCGCAAGTCGGGAAGCAGCCGCTCCATCACGCCGCCTCACCGGTCCGGTTGCCGCCCGCGGTGCAGCCACCGTCCGTCACGCCGAAACCTTGACCCGCGGCGACCTCCGCTGTCCTCCGTCGCGCCTCCGGCTGATGTTCCACCCATCCCCGGGCTGCCGCTCCCGGTTCCATATCCCTTCCTTCCCATTTTTTGCCCCCAAATATCCCGGGGGGAGTCTGCCGCAGGCAGACGGGGGGCAGCGCCCCCCCTGGCAGGCCGTGTCATCGCCTGAACAGGCGGGACCGGCCCCCGCGGTCGCTTCGCCGTTCCGCAAGGACGCAGGGCGCGGGCGCCCTCCGGTTCACCCGCCCCTTACCTTCGGTCAATGCCCCGGCGTTCTTTGCACGGTGCTGTCACGATCCGCCCGGTCAGGGCAGATGTGATTTCGCACCGACGCGATACCGACGTGATACCGCAGGGTCATTCTTCGCTGAATCAGCGCATTAACCCCCCTCATTCGTTCTTTCAGATCACCGTCCTGATCTGGTGCCCCGCGCCATAGGTCAGCCGCACCTCGGTGATCCAGCGCGGCCCGTCCCAGGTCGTCCGCTCCACCACCAGCAGCGCCGCTCCCGCCGCCACGCCCATCAATTCGGCCATCGCCGCCCCGGCATTTTCGGCCCCTGCCGCGAAATTTCCGTGCGAAAACGGGGCATTGGCCACAAGCCAGGCATTGGCGCTCTCGACTGCCAGATCAACATCGGCGATCGCCGGCACCACGGCCAGGTTCACCTTCCGGTCCTCGTGGGCATAGGGCGCGCCATCCGCCAGATGCAGCGCGGTGACGGCAAGCATCTCCTCGTCCACCTCCCGCCGCAGAAGCCGATAGCCATAGGCCGCCCCCGCCGCCTCGATCTCCGCCCGCAGGATCGGGATCGACAGCACCGCCTTGCGCACCGGATGCGCCGCCACCCGCGTCCCCGCCCGCCGTCGGCGGTCCAGCCACCCGGCCTCGGCCAGCCCCCGCAAAGCGCGGTTCACCGTTGCCCGCGCCACACCGAATTCGCGTGCAAGATCAGCCTCATGCGGAATCGCGCTGCCCGGCGGCCAGTGCCGGTCGCGGATGCGCCGCAACACCTCGGTCTCTATATCCTGCCAGCCCGTCACAGCCGGTCCCTGAGCTCTCGCATCACCCGGCGATAGCCCGCCTCGACGGCGTCGCGCGCGACATGCCGCCCCTCGTGCACCACGTGCCGCCCCGCCGCCCAGACATCACTCACCATCCGGTCCGACCCGGCAAAGATCCAGGCGTCCAGCAGCCTGTCCCCCTCCCGCCCCTCCAGATCGACAGCCCGCATGTCAAGCGCCAGAAGATCCGCCCACATCCCCGGCGCGATCGCCCCCGCAGCCCGCCCTGCCGCCTGCGCGCCACCCGCCAGCACCGCGTCATAAAGCCGCCGGCCCGTGCTCTGCTCCGGCGTGGCAAGCGCCGCCCTCACCCGGTCGCGCAGCCGCTGCGAATGGTCCAGCTGGCGCAGCTCTTCGGTCAATGAAATCCGGATGTTGCTGTCCGATCCCACGCCGATCCTCCCGCCGGCAGCAAGCCACCTCACCCCGTCGAAAATCCCGTCGCCCAGGTTCGCCTCGGTGATCGGGCAAAGCCCCGCCACCACGCCGGTCGGCGCAAGCCGTCGGGTCTCGGCGGGCTCCATCTGGGTCAGGTGGATCAGGCACCACCGCGGGCCAAGCGGCAGATGATCCAGCGCCCAGGCCACCGGCCGCGCCCCCAACGCGGCGCTCACCTCCTCGACCTCGGCCACCTGCTCGGCCAGATGCATGTGCAGCGGCCCGTGAAACCCCTCCGTCACCGCCCTCAGTCCCGCAACCGACACCGCGCGCAGCGAATGCGGCGCCCGACCGAGGACCCGGTCCCCCGGCAACCCCGCCAGCGCCCGCGCGCTCGCCTCCCAGAGGCGCAGATAGGCCTCGGGCGTCGTGCCGAACCGCACCTGCCCGGGGGCCAGCGGCCGCCCGTCGCAGCCGCCGAACTGGTAATGCACCGGCAGCAGCGTGAGCCCGATCCCCGTCACTGCCGCCGCAGCCCCGATCCGCGCCACCATCTCGGCCGTATCGGCATATGGCGTTCCGTCAGGCTGGTGGTGCAGATAATGAAACTCGACATTGCAGGCATAACCCGCCTCGAGCATCTCCATCTGCACGAAGGCCGCGATCGCCTCGACCTGCTCGGGCTTCATCTCTTCCAGATAGCGGAACATGAGCCTGCGCCAGGTCCAGAACGTGTCGCGCGGGTCCGGCCCGCGCGCCTCGGTCAGCCCGGCCATCGCGCGCTGGAAGGCATGCGAATGCAGGTTCGCCGGCGCCGGCAGCAGCACCGCCCGCCGTTCGCCCCCGGCGGCCGCGCCCGCCTCGACCCGCGCGATCCGGCCATCCGGCCCGACCGTCACCGCCACATCCCGCGCCCATCCGTCGGGCAGCAGCGCCCGCTCTGCCCAGAGCTTCGTCACCTTGACACCCCGAATATGTGCAGACATATTTCTACCACACCGCTGGCCCGAGGCAAGCCGCCCGTCATGATCCTCACCAATCTCCGCCTTGCCCCCTGCGACCCCGGCCAGCCGCCGCTGATCGAAGATGCGGCCATCGTCATCGCCGACGGCCTCATCCGCTGGTGCGGCCCCCGCTCCGACCTGCCCGCAACGGGCCCTCTGCGCGATCAGGGCGGCAGGCTTGTCACGCCCGCGCTGATCGATTGTCACACCCATATCGTCCATGCCGGCCACCGCGCCGCGGAATTCGCCATGCGGCTCGAGGGTCAGAGCTATGCCGCCATCGCCGCCGCCGGGGGCGGCATCCTCTCGACCCTCGCCGCCACCCGGGCGGCATCCGTCGACGACCTCGTCGTCGCGGCCCTTCCCCGCCTTGATGCGCTCCTTGCCGAAGGCGTCGGGACGGTCGAGGTCAAGTCCGGCTACGGTCTCGACCTCGACACCGAACGCCGGATGCTCCTTGCCGCGCGGCGGCTGGCCAGTCTGCGCCCCGTGAGCATCGTCACCACCTTCCTTGGCGCCCATGCCGTCCCGCCCGATGACAAGGGCCGCCCCCAGGCCTATCTCGACGAGGTCTGCCTGCCCGCCCTGCACAGCCTCGCCGCCGAGGGGCTGGTCGACCAGGTCGACGCCTTCTGCGAAACCATCGCCTTCACCCCCGATCAGGTCGCGCAGGTCTTCGCCGCGGCAAAGGCGCTGAACCTCGCGGTCAAGCTCCATGCCGAACAACTCGCCCATACCGGCGGCACCGCCCTTGCGGCCCGCGCGGGCGCACTTTCCGCCGACCATCTCGAATACGCAACCGCCGCCGATGCCGCGCTCATGGCCGCCGCCGGCACCGTCGCCGTGCTCCTGCCGGGTGCCTTCTACACCCTGCGCGAACCTCAGGCCCCCCCCGTTGCCGCCTTCCGCGCCCATGGTGTGCCGATGGCGGTCGCGACAGACTGCAACCCGGGCAGCTCACCCCTCACCTCGCTCCTTCTGGCGATGAACATGGCCTGCACCCTCTTCGGCCTGACCCCGGCCGAGGCACTCCTTGGCACCACAGCCCATGCCGCCCGGGCCCTCGGCCTCTCCGACCGGGGGCGCATCGCGCCGGGACTTCGGGCCGACCTCGCCGTCTGGGACGCGGCCGACCCCGCGGAACTCGCCTACCGCATCGGCTTCAACCCGCTCGCCGCCCGCTATGTCGGGGGCATCCCGTGCTGACCCTCACCCCCGGCACCACAAGCCTCGCCACGCTCGAAATCCTCTGGCGCAGCGCCGCCCCCGCCCGGCTCGACCCCGCCGCCCGGCCGGGTGTCGAGGCTGCCGCCGCCCTCGTCCGCGCCGCCGCCGAGGGCACGGCGGCCGTCTATGGCGTCAATACCGGCTTTGGCAAGCTCGCCTCCGTCCGCATCGCCGCCGCTGATACCGCGACGCTCCAGCGCAACCTCATCCTCTCGCATTGCTGCGGCGTGGGCGACGCGCTCGACACGCCCACGACCCGCCTGATGATGGCGCTCAAGCTCCTCTCGCTCGGCCGCGGCGCCTCGGGCGTGCGGTGGGAGGTGATCGCGAGCCTCGAGGCCATGCTCGCCCGCGGCGTCACGCCGGTCGTGCCCGTGCAGGGCTCGGTCGGCGCCTCGGGCGATCTTGCGCCCCTCGCCCATATGACCGCCGTGATGATCGGCGCAGGCGAGGTACGGCTTGGCGACACCCTCCTGCCGGGGGCCGAGGCGCTGGCCCGCGCCGGCATCGCACCCCTTGCGCTCGGCCCCAAGGAGGGGCTCGCCCTCATCAACGGCACGCAATTCTCTACCGCCTGCGCGCTGGCCGCCCTGTTCGAGGCGCGGCGCAATGCGCTTTCGGCCATCGTCACCTCCGCGCTCTCGACCGACGCGATCATGGGCTCCACCGCGCCGCTCGCCCCCGAAATCCACAGCCTGCGCGGCCACCCCGGCCAGATCGCCGTCGCCGCCATGATGCGCGATCTGATGGCGGGCAGCGCCATCCGCGAAAGCCACCGCGACGGCGACACCCGCGTGCAGGACCCCTACTGCATCCGCTGCCAGCCCCAGGTTACCGGCGCCGCGATGGACCTCATCGACTTCGCCGCCCGCACGCTCGAAACCGAGGCCAATGCCGTCACCGACAACCCCCTTGTGCTCACGGCCAGCGCCGAGATCGTCTCGGGCGGCAATTTCCACGCCGAACATGTGGCCTTCGCCGCCGACCAGATCGCGCTCGCCTTGTCCGAGATCGGCGCCATCGCCCAGCGCCGCGTCGCGCTCATGGTCGACCCCACGCTCAGCTTCGACCTGCCGCCCTTCCTCACGCCCGACCCCGGTCTGAATTCTGGCCTGATGATCGCCGAGGTCACGACCGCTGCGCTGATGAGCGAGAACAAGCATCTCGCCCATCCCTGCTCGATCGATTCGACCCCGACCTCGGCCAATCAGGAGGATCACGTCAGCATGGCCGCCCATGCCGCGCGCCGGCTTGGCAAGATGAACCAGAACCTCTCGGTCATCCTCGGCGTCGAACTCATCTGCGCCGCGCAGGGCATCGAATTCCGCGCGCCTCTCACCACCTCGCCGCGCCTGCAGGCCGTGCTGGCCTGCATCCGTGCCGAGATCGCCCCCCTCGGGCAGGACCGCTACATGGCCCCCGATCTCGCCGCCGCGGCGCGGCTTGTCGCCTCGGGCGCGCTCGTCGCCTCGGCGGGGCTCTGATGCAGCCCGTCCGCGTCACCCGGGGCGACGGGCCCGTCATCCTGGCCATGCCCCATGTCGGCACGTGGCTGCCCGATGCCATCCGCGCCCGGCTCAACGACCGGGGCCGCAAGCTCACCGATACCGACTGGCATATCGACCGCCTCTATTCCGGGCTCCTGCCCGGGGCGACCGTGGTGCAGGCGACCTTCCACCGCTACATGATCGACGCCAACCGCCCAACCGATGGCGCAAGCCTCTATCCCGGCCAGAACACGACCGGCCTTGTCCCCCTCACAGATTTCGACGGCCAGCCAATCTGGGACGACCCCCCCTCAGCGGCCGACATCGCCGCCCGGATCCGCGACTTTCACGCCCCCTATCACGCCGCACTTGCGGCCGAGATCACGCGCCTCCAGGCCGCCCATGGCGCGGTCCTTCTCTGGGACTGCCATTCGATCCGCTCGGTCATCCCCTTCCTCTTCGACGGCCTGCTGCCCGATTTCAACATAGGCACGGCGAATGGCACCTCCTGCGCCCCAGAAATTTCACAAATCGTACTAAAAGGCTGTCAGGCCGCCCCAGACTTCACCACTGTCCTCGACGGCCGCTTCAAGGGTGGCTGGACCACGCGCCATTACGGCCGCCCCCGCGACGGGGTCCACGCGATCCAGATGGAGCTTGCCCAGGCCACCCATTTGGCCACCGAGGCGCCGCCCTTCGCCTATGGCCCCGCCCGCGCCGCCCGCCTGCGGCCCATCCTCGCCGCGATCCTCGCCCGCCTCGCTGCCGTCCTGCCCTCGCTCAAGGTGACGCCATGACCGACCCCCGCCACAACATCCGCGACATCTTCCCCCCGACCGGCCCCGAGATCAGCGCGAAAAGCTGGCAGACCGAAGCGCCCCTGCGCATGCTGATGAACAACCTCCACCCCGACGTGGCCGAGAACCCTCACGAGCTTGTCGTCTACGGCGGTATCGGCCGCGCCGCGCGCACCTGGGCCGATTTCGACCGCATCGTCGCGGCCCTGCGCGACCTCGAAGAGGACGAGACTTTGCTCGTCCAGTCCGGCAAGCCTGTCGGCATCTTCCGCACCCATCCGGATGCCCCGCGCGTGCTGATCGCCAATTCCAACCTCGTTCCGCACTGGGCGACCTGGGACCATTTCAACGAACTCGACCGCAAGGGCCTGGCCATGTACGGCCAGATGACGGCCGGTTCCTGGATCTACATCGGCACCCAGGGCATCGTGCAGGGCACCTATGAGACCTTTGCCGAGGCCGGGCGGCAGCATTATGGCGGCAACCTTGCGGGGCGCTGGATCCTGACCGGCGGCCTTGGCGGCATGGGCGGCGCCCAGCCGCTCGCCGCCGTCATGGCCGGCGCCTGCTGCCTCGCGGTCGAGGTCGACGCGACCCGCATCGACGCCCGCATCCGCACCCGTTACCTCGACGCCAAGGCGCATAGCCTCGACGAGGCGCTCGCCATGATCGCGGACTGGACCGCAAGGGAAGAGGCGAAATCGGTGGGCCTTCTCGGCAACGCGGCCGAGGTCTTTCCCGAACTCCTTGCCCGGATGAAGGCGGGCGGCCCCCGCCCCGACATCGTCACCGACCAGACCAGCGCGCATGACCCCCTGCACGGCTATTGCCCCGCCGGCTGGACCGTCGCCGAATGGCGCGCCCGGCAAGAGACCAGCCCCCGCGTAGTCGAAAACGCCGCTCGCGCCAGCATGAAGGCCCATGTCGCCGCCATGGTCGATTTCTGGAACTCGGGCGTCCCCACGCTCGACTATGGCAACAACATCCGCCAGGTTGCGCGCGAAGAAGGGCTCGACAATGCCTTCGCCTTCCCGGGCTTCGTGCCCGCCTACATCCGCCCGCTCTTCTGCCGGGGAATCGGCCCCTTCCGATGGTGCGCGCTCTCGGGCGACCCCGGGGATATCCGCAGGACCGACGCTGCGATGAAGCGGCTTTTCCCCGACAATGCCCATCTGCACCGCTGGCTCGACATGGCTGGCGAACGCATCGCCTTCCAGGGCCTGCCCGCCCGCATCTGCTGGATCGGCCTCGGCGACCGCCACCGCGCGGGTCTGATGTTCAACGAGATGGTGGCC
>Ga0315900_10007490_pt1 | contig 14326 bp, 11 predicted proteins | sample LakEriMetagenome_FD_203521 | JGI IMG/M metagenome (GOLD analysis project Ga0315900, IMG submission 203521) | Freshwater fungal communities from buoy surface, Lake Erie, Ohio, United States - Buoy 12 MA114 | ecosystem: Environmental > Aquatic > Freshwater > Lake > Lake biofilm | place: USA: Lake...
CGGCAGCTGACTGCTCCCCTGGCCCCGCGCTGGCCCCGCAGGTCCGCGTCGGCCCCGCCCCAGCAGACCCCGCGTCGGCCAGAGTTGCCCAGGGCCGCCGCCTGATCGCGCGCCGCTCAGCGGCTGGCCTGCGGCTGCGCCCGCCGCAGCACGAAGAAGAACGGCTGCGGCACCCCGCGCAGGTCCATCAGGCCGAGCAGGCTCTGGTCATCGAGCCTGCGGAAGACATCAATGATCGGCAGCCGGTCGTAGATCATCGCCGCGCTCACCACGCCCCGGTGCTCCAGGCTGCGCAGGCGCGCCTGGGGATGCTCGATCGTGAGCAGGGGCAGCAGCCAGCGCTGGAAGCCATCGCCCACCGCCGGCTGGCGCAGCCAGGGGAAGCGCTCCAGCCAGATCGGATCGGGCATCAGGGCCCGCACCTTCACCAGCGCTCCGGCGCTGTTGCGGAACAGCAGCGGGTCCACCTGCTCGGGGCTGTGGAAGGCCTTTCCGTACCAATGAAACCGCTCCAGCATCCCGTCAAAGGGATGGCCGCTGGCGAAGCTCTCCCCCTGCCAGACCCCCAGCATCGCCTCGGGGCTGACCGGCGGCAGCCGATCGAACAGGGCCAGGGCCTCCTGGGTGTCGTGCGCCGCTGGGGTCACCGCGGCAGAGGGGTCGCTCATCGATGCATGGCCGCTTTGTGGACGCTATCGGCGATCAGCACCGCCAGGGGCGCCAGCAGCATCGGCGCCAGCCAGGCGCTGGGGAAGGGGGCATTGCCGAAGGCCTGGGCCAGGGGCGCCACCAGCACCAGGGTGGCGGCCACCAGCGGTTCGCTGATGAAACCGAGCCACACCAGCCGATTGGGGCGCCGCAGCACCTGCCAGAAGGGGCGGAAGTCGCTGCGGCAGGCCAGCAGGGCTCCCATCTGCCCGGCCACGATCAGGGCGAAGGTGAGGGTGGCGGCCCGGTCCTGCAGCGCCTGGATCGCCGCCGGGGCGCTGTGGTGCAGCAGGGCTGGGGCCAGTCGGCGCAGCTCCTCCAGGCCGATCCCCTCGCGCCGCCACACCAGCAGGTAGCCCCCCATCGCCACCACGGCTTCGGTGAGGCCCAGCACCAGATAGGCCCGCACCATCACCGCGCGGTTGAGCAGGGCGCTGGAGCGGGGCCGCGGTGGCCGCCGCATCTCCCCCGGGTCCGGCGGTTCGGCCCCCAGCCCCAGGGCGGGCAGCAGGTCGGTGCCCAGATCCACCGCCAGCACCTGCAGAACCGTGAGGGCGGCGGGGATGCGCAGGATCACCATGCCCAGGAATGGCACCATCTCCGGCACATTCGAGGCGATCACATAGGTGATGAAGCGGCTGATGTTGGCCACCACCGAGCGGCCATAGCGCACCGCCTGCACGATCGTGGCGAAGTTGTCGTCGAGCAGCACGATGTCGGCGGCCTCGCGGGCCACATCGGTGCCGCTCATCCCCATCGCCAGCCCCACATCGGCCGCCTGCAGGGCCGGGGCATCGTTGACCCCGTCCCCGGTGACCGCCACCACCTCCCCCAGGTCGCGGTAGGCCTGCACCAGCCGCAGCTTCTGCTCCGGCGCCATGCGGGCGAACACCAGCCGGTGCCGGTACTTGAGCAGCTGGCGCAGCTGCACGTCGCTGATCTGGCTCAAGGTGGTGCCCTCGATCACCCGCACCGGATCGGCCATGCCGCCGTCGTCGCCGGGGGCGGGGGGATCGAGCAGGCCGATCTGGCGGGCGATCGCCTGGGCGGTGATGCCGTAGTCGCCGGTCACCATCGTCACCTTGATCCCGGCCTCGCGGCACTGCCGGATCGCCTCGGGCACCTCCGGCCGCGGCGGGTCGTAGAGGCCCACCAGGCCCACCAGCACCAGGTCCTGCTCCAGCTCCCCCGACGGGTCGTGGAACGGGCCGGGACCGGCGGGGCGCAGCGCCACCGCCAGCACCCGGTAGCCGCGGGCGGCCAGGCTGTCGTTGGCGGCGATCGCCCGCTGATGCTCGCTTGCCCTGAACGGCTCGGGGCCGCCCGGCCCCAGCCAGCCGCTGCAGTGGCGCAGCACCTCCAGCGGTGCGCCCTTGCACAGCAGCAGCGGTCCGCGGGGATCGGTGCTGCCGGGCGGCAGGTCGTCCTCGCCGTCGTCCCAGTCCACCAGCACCGCCATCCGCCGCCGGTGCGAGTCGAAGGGGATCTCATGCCGTCGGGGGTGCCGCTGCTGCAGCTCCTCCAGGGAGAGCCCCGCGGCGATCGCCGCCCGCAGCAGCGCCGTCTCGGTGGGATCACCCACGGCCCGCCAGGGTTCGGCGGGGGTGCCGCTGTGCTCCAGGCGGGCGTTGGAGCACAGGCTGGCCGCGCGCAGCAGCAGCCGGCGCCGTTCCGGGCTCTCCTGCGGCAGCCAGAGCGCCTCCAGCTCCATGCGGTTGCCGGTGAGGGTGCCGGTCTTGTCGCTGCAGATCAGGCTCACCGAGCCGAGGGTCTCCACCGCCGACAGCCGCCGCACCAGGGCATTGCGCCGGGCCATGCGCTGCACGTTCAGGGCCAGGGCGAGGGTGACGGTGGGCAGCAGGCCCTCGGGCACGTTGGCCACGATGATGCCCACGGCGAACACCAGGCTCTCGAGCGGCCGCAGGCCCACCAGCAGCACGGCCAGCACGAAGGTGAGCAGCCCCATGCTCACGGCGATGGTGCTGATGGTGTGCACGATCCGGCCCACCTGCTGCTCCAGGGTGCTGGCGCTGCGCCGGGTGCCGGCGGCGAGCCGTGCCACCTGGCCGAATTCGGTTTCGGGGCCGGTGGCGTACACGAAGGCCTCGCCCCGCCCGGAGGCCACCGTGCTGCCGGCTAAGGCCAGGTTCGGCTGTTCGGTGGTGGCCAGGCGCTGCCCGGCGCCGGGGGCGGCGACCGCCCCGGCCTGGCGCGCCACCGGCAGGGATTCGCCGGTGAGCACCGAGAGGTCGAGGTAGAGGGCATGGGCGGCGCTGAGCCGGCAGTCGGCCGGCACCCGCTCCCCCTCCTCCAGCGCGATCCGATCCCCGGCCACCAGCTCCTCGGCAGGCAGCCGCCGCAGCTGGCCATCGCGCCACACCTGCACCTCACGCGGCAGCGAGCGGACCAGGGCCGCCAGGGTGCGTTCGGCCTGGAATTCCTGCCAGAAGGAGAACAGCCCGTTGATCAGCACCACCGACCAGATCGCCCAGCCCAGCTGGGGGGTGCCGGCGGCGAAGGCCAGGGCGCCGGCGATCCACAGCAGCAGCGCCATGAAGTGCACCATCTGATCCAGCAGCCGCAGGATCAGGGGGCGGTGGCGCTGGGGCGGCAGGCGGTTGGCCCCCCAGCGCGCCAGCCGTTCTCTCGCCACCGCCTGGCTCAGACCCTCCGGCCGGCTCTGCAGCACCGTCACCACCTGATCGAGCGGCAGGGAACCGATCGGCTGGCTGGCCGGGAGCAGCACCGGGTGACGCGGGCGACGAACAACACCAGGATGGGGCCGGAATCTCGATCGTGCCCCCTGTGCGTTCTCTTTTCCCGCTCCCCGTCATGCCGCTGCTGGTGGCTGGCCTGGCCTTCAGCGGCCAGGCCGCCTCGGCCTCCAGCCCCGCCGCCTGGGAGGCCCTGCGCCTGCGCGCGCTGCAGGCCTGCACCGCCGAAACGCTCGCCAGCGGTTTTGAGCTGCTGGCTGTTGAGCCGATCGCCGGTACCGGGGCCAGCTACGAGCCCACGGCGGAGGGGGTGCGCCTGAGCCTGCGGGTGCAGAAGCCGGGCGAGGCCCCCCGGCGCGTCGACTGCCGCTTCCGGCGTCCGCTGTTCAATCCGCCGCTGCTGCGTTGAGGGGCGGCCTTGTGCTGCTGCGCCGCCGTTGCGGCAGCCTGCGGGCAGCGTGGCAATAATTCCAGGAGTGCTCCGTCTGCTCCCATGCCTCGTTTACGCGTGTCCACCGCGGCCGGCCTGCTGCTCGGTCTGTCCGCCGCCCTGGCACCCTCGATGGTGGCGGCGGCCCCCACCTGCATCTTCCTCAATCCGATCGGTGGCAATGGCACCACGCCGATCGTGTCGAAGCAGGTGGGGCGGGGCACCCTGCTGGGCCGTACGAACTGGAACACCGATTTCATCGTCGATCGCGCCTACACCAGCTATAAGTTCTTCTTTACTGCCAATTCCTCCGATCCATCCGCCCGCTATCCGGTGAGCGGCTTCATGAAGTTCAGCGACGGCTCCAGCCTTGAGATGTTCAATGAGCTGATCAGCCCGCCGATCGGCACCGGCAAGGAATACGGACCGTTCCCCGCCGTGGCCGGCAAACAGGCCAGCCAGATGAACTTCAAGATCGGCGCCAGCAGCGATCCGGGGGCGCTTGGCTTCAGCTACCGGATTTCGGTGCAGGGCTGCTACTGATGGCGTAATCCTTCAGACAACAGCAATCCGCAGCAATCCGTCCGAGAAGGCCGATCTCCCCACCTCTGCGGGCAGGGCAGCCGCCGCAATCGGTCAACGGGCCAGTGCTGCAGGCCTGATCCACCGCGTCGTCTCGGGATTGGATTGCAGCCTTGGCCCGGGTCCCGGAAACGGCTCTGAGAGCTTTTCCGGTCTAATGGCACGCCACGTCTGCTATGCAGGTTGGGCTGTCAGAGCTTCTCAGTCAGGTATCTCAGCCGGGTATCTCAGCCAACAGACCTCTGCAGTTGGCCAATAGGATTCTTCCAAATAGTTGTGTGAAGATGCGTCATCCTCGCTGGGGCATCATCAGGTCGGATTGGTCAGCCTGGCTGCCAATTCCCCGGGATCAAGCTGCTGGCCAAGGCCCCAATAGGGCTGGAGTAATTCCCATAATTCGGTTGCTGAGGCACCACGCTGCGGATCGCTACAGGCGCACAGCTGCTCGATCAGGTGCTGCCTGGTTTGCCATTCCTGCTCCTCCAGTCGAGCTTGTTTTTTCGTCAGCTTGGACAGATCCTGATTGGTTGCGACGTCGATCCAGTGCAGGGGCTTTCCCAAGGCAACACCATAACCCAAATGAGTGCCGAAGGCATTGCTGGCCATGCCATCACTCAGCTCAAGCAGGGTCCGCATGGAATCGAGAAACCACGGGTTCGAACGGTGCCCATTGCATGCCATGATCCAGGATGGAGGGGCTTTGATTGGTGCGTCCACCCAATAACGCAGCCAGATCACCGTTTGGTAGTTGCAGCTTTTCGCAATTCTCTCCACGGCATCGATACAGGCAGCCTGGCTGGTACGGCGCTCAACCGCCTCCCAGCTATGGGAGGGAACGACAAGCAGGGTCGGCCCCAGCTTGGCACGTAGCTTGTTCAGGTCTGTTGGCGTCATCAAAGGCCGGGAATAGCAGATCCATGGACCTATCTCGATCGTCGCTAACCGGTAGCGTTGTCTTAATTGCTCTGATCGATGCGGCCCCATGCAGACGAATCCACGCATCCAAGGCCTTGGTGGTTCAAAAACTGCGCTCGCACTGCACTTGAGACCATGTTCTAGCATCAGCGGCAGGGGGCGGCCGATGAGTGGCATGCCGGCATGGCGTTTGAGCAGCACATCATGGCCATAGTGATGCGAGGAGTCGAGTCGCTCTCTGCGTGCACCACCACGGAGCTCAGGCCATTCAGCCGTGGCGGCGGAACGTTGAGATTGCCAGGCGGTCGGCGGCACTTCAAAGGAGTCTGCGGCAGCCGAAAAAACTTGTCTGGTTTGATCTTCGTAGATTTCAAGCGCTTTCCATTGCCTGCAGTCCGGCTGTAGGAAGTCGGGCAAAAAGCGTAGAAGATTGGTTCTCAGTCCACACTGCAGATTGCGTTTGAGGGATTCCCAGTGGCTGGAGTAGAGTGAATGCTTCACGGAAGTTGTGCATGTATCATTATTGGTGCTAATCCCACTGCCGGAGCGGCGGGGGCTTCGCGTCCGCAAGCGCCTCAAACGGTAAAAATCGTCCTGTGGACGGATCGATGCCGAACCTGGATCCACTGATGACACCTTGCAGGAAGTGCCAGAGACGTGTGCGCCGGGGCAAAGGTTGGCCCGTCTGGACAGCGGTACGACCGTGAAGCCAACGCCTACCAATGGCTGCAGTGGGGGGGAATGGCCTCCCACTGTCCGAGCCTGAGCATTTTGGCAATCGCAGCCCCGCTTCCTCGCATATAGCCAGCAATCAGTCTGGTCGCCGCATGCCTGTCACGAAAACCGGCATGGATCACCACGGCTGCCGGTGTCTCGGCAATCATCAAACCTGCCCACAGCATTCGAATTGAGAGATCGTTGTCATCGGCTGCAGCCAGGGGAGTCCCAGCCCCGAGATGTTCATCGAACCCGCCGACCTGCCGCCAGGCTTCGACGCGAACCGCCATGCAGGCCCCCATTCCTTCGACACAGGCTTTGGCAGAGAGGCCTTGATGGACTGCGCTCTTGAGCACCGAGTAAGCGGGAATCATTCCCTGTTCAGCATCATGAACGCATGCTTCAGTTGACCCAAACACCAGCGCCACGCGTTTGTCGATCGCAAAGGCCGCTGCCAGGCCAGCCAGCCAGCCTGGATCCACTGTGCAGTCATCGTCGGTATAAGCCACAAATGACACCCCGGCCGCTTCAGCGGCTGTCGTGCCGATGTTGCGTGCCCGGGACAGGCCTGTCCCAGGGTCGTGAATTCTGAGGATTCCTGGACGTCCTTCAAACTCCACAAGTGGATCAGGAGTATCTGGATCGGCTTGGTCAACAATGATGATGAGATCTGGTACTGACCGACCCGCCAGAATCGAGTTGAGTGTATGGGTCGTCTCTGGGGGACGGTTTCGCGTGCAGATGACGACAGCGATGTCGTCCATGCGCTGGGGCGACTGTGCGCTGTGAACTGATGTGGCTGTCACAGGCGAAGGCGAAGGAGCTCCAAGGCCCATGGGCGTGATCGCCCCCGTTGGCGGACTGGGCTGATACCTTAGACGGCACAGCAGACTGTTTGGGTTGACACTTTGGCGATGGAGCGCGGAGCCTTCACGCCGATGCTTGAGCGGTCACCCTGTGGCTCACGCTTGCCGATTCGCGTCCCGGCCTTCTTTGGGTTTGGGATCGCGGAAAGTGACTTGCTTGTAACGGGATTTGCGTACAACCGTGTTGCGTTGGGGCGGCTTGTGAAATCCTGCACAGGGTTGTTTCGATAGCGCTCCGGCTGCCATGGCCCCGTCCACGCCTGCGCCTGTCGTCGGCACGGGGGCGGATGGCAGTAAGTGGCAAGCCTCAGGCTTGACAAGCCGGTCTTCCAGAGCATGGCAGGTTTCTTCCCATGGGCGTCATGTCAGCCGTGGCTTGAGACGGGAGCAGGCGTAGAAGCCAACCAATACGCTGTAGTCCAGGCGGACTGATTCGACTGATCCTTGTTCGGGATGCTCGTTCTCCAGCATCGTCTCATTCTCCGCGATGCAGATCCTGGTTTTGAATCCATCCAATCTGATCCCTTGATGGCCTTGCTTGCTAGGCATGATCAACACTCAAAATTCCTCTCTATGGCCAATGCCTGCCATCTGTTCGCCTACTCTTCCGGTGCGCGGCTTGATGGGGATCAGCAATGGCTCCAGCCTCGAGATCAGCGAGCTGATCCGCTCTCCGAGCGGCACCGGCGAGCCAGACGGGGCGTTTCCCGCCGCGGCCGGTCCACCGGCCAGCCCGATCAATGGCACGCTCGGTGCCAGCCGCGATCCGGGGCGCTTGGCTTCTGCGACCCCAGTGCGTTGCTGGCTTGCCTCTGACAAGGGGGCTGCAGGTGGATCAGCTGCCCAAGTCACCGTTCGCAGGCATCGCCCCCAATCCCATCGTCCGACGGTGGTTTGCGGATCAGCCTGGCCTGAGACCGGAGCTGGATCGCACCGGCGTCCGGCCGGTCCCGAGGGCCGGCCGCTGCGTCCCTCTGCCGGATCAGCCGGGAGGTCGTCATGGTCACAGAGAGGGACACGGCTGGCCCTTTAGTGTGAGGCAGTGCTCTGATTGCCATGGGATCGCATCGTCTGCACCAGCCTCTGCTGGTCGCTCTGGCGCTTGTGCTGGCTGGGCCCCCTGCTGTCCAGGCGGCCCCAGCCTGGACGGCGGAGGACGATGCCGCCTTTGTTCAGAACTTTGCGCGCAGCTATAGCCTGCGCACCGGCACGATGCCGAGTGAACAGCTGGTCACCGCCAGCCTGCAGTGCCATCGCCACTATTACAACCAGGCCGCAGCCGCTGGCTACGACGTCAACGCCGCGGCTAATTACTCACTCGCCAGCTGTGCGAACAGCCAGCCCCGCGTCGCCGGGTCCGGCTCAGGGTCATCCGGTTCGGGAACGATCTTCAATTCCTCGGGAGATTCCAGTCTGTCGACGGACAGTAAGGGTTGTCTGTACTACTCATCGGGGCCCTACTCGTTCTCGAATTGCTAGGGACAGCAGGCTTTTGCTGATATTGCAGTTTTCTTTAAGATGGCGGCCTCGCATGGAACCAAGTGCGTTGTGATTGCTTCATGGTCTGATTCGGGGCTAATGGTAGCGGTAATGTTCAGTGTTGGCCGCAAGAAGTTTGACATATACAGCAAATCATGCGTTTCTTGTGATGTTCACGTTGGGGGGGGCGCGCCGTTTCAGGGTATTAGCACATAGAGCTTGCCACGCCAAGAGATGTCCTTAATCTATCCTGAGAAATCATGCAAATCGGCTATGGGGTCTCAGGTTTTCTTCGTTGACGACCGTGTGCAGGATGCTGATGCCCTGATTGGGTCGCTACCTCCGGGCAGCCTCTGGTTTCTGATCAATGGTGCGAGCGACGGCCTCAGCCAGATCGCCGACCACCTGAGCGGCCTCAGCGAGCTGGAGGCGATCCACCTGATCAGCCATGGTGCCCCCGGCACGCTGCTGTTGGGCAGCGGCAGCCTCAGCCTGGCCAACATTGAGAGCTACAGCACTGTTCTGGCCAGCATCGGCAGTCGCCTGCGCAGTGGAGGCGATCTGCTGGTTTATGGCTGCGACGTTGGTGCGGGTTCGGAGGGCCAGGCGTTTGCGGAAGCGCTGGCGGCAGCAACCGGCGCTGATGTGGCCGCTTCCACTGATACCTCGGGCCAGGGCGGCAACTGGACGCTGGAGCTGCGTGTGGGTGAGGTGGATGCGGCGGTGCTCGAAGCACTCGATTTTGCGGCTGTCCTGACCAGCTCTGCAAACGAATCGCCGGTGGCTGCGGGGAGCGCTGTATTGAATGCGGTCAATGAAGATGCTCTGAATCCAGACGGTCTTAGTGTTGGCACACTTTTTGCTGCTAATTACTCCGATAGTGCCCAACCTATGGGAGGAGTTGTTGTTATAGGTAACGGCGCTACGGCCACTCAAGGGGTTTGGCAGTGGTTGAACGGTAGTACTTGGCAGAGCATTGGTACGTATTTTTCGTCTACAAACGGTCTTTTCCTGACCAGTTCAACGCTGATCAGGTTTTTGCCGACCTCAAATTTTAACGGTAGTCCGGGAGCTCTTAGCGTCAGGCTGGTGGATAGCAGCAGCAGCCTTCCGTTCAATGGAGCTCAGCAGATTATCACCGGCGCTTATATTCCAACATATCAGACCCCCACGTCTGGAACTGCCGATGGTGATTTTATCAGCAGGGTCAGCATTGCTGGTACGTCTCTCGATAATGTGTCGGTCGGTTCGCCGTCCGGGTACACGCTCTTTCCTGTTTCCCAGTACACCGCCTCCTTGGTCGCCGGGGTCAGTTACAGCTTGAATGTGGCCGTTGGCTCATGGCTTAGCTCTAATTCTATTGCCGCGTGGATCGACTACAATCAGGATGGTGATTTCTCCGATGCTGGCGAGAAAATTGGAGAGGCAAATGGGCTCACTGCTTACGGAACCGCAACTTGGGCGTTTACCTTGCCCCAGACAGCGTTCAATGGCACGACTCGCTTAAGGGTTCGAGAGCGCTTTAGCACTATAGGCATTGCTCCGGAAGGAGGTTACCAGTACGGCGAAACCGAAGACTACATCGTTCATATTTCGGGCGGGGCTACAAACTTCTCTTATCCTTGGTATGTTGGAAGTCCATATTCTGCTGCCACTGTCTCCCTTGATACAACGGTGAATGGCGTCAATGATGCCCCCTCTGGAAGTGACAAGACGATAGCCTTCCTTGAGGATTCGCCGTATGTCCTGAAGCAAGCTGATTTCGGGTTTTCGGGTAACGATGCTTCGGTTACGGCTGTATCCAGGACGACCCCGATTAGTATTCCAAGCTCTGGTGCGGCAGCTCCTTATCCTTCATCGATTGTTCTTAACGGTGCTTTTGGTCAGATTTCTTCGGTCAGCGTCACTCTGACTGGGTTGTCTCATACGTGGCCAGATGATGTTGACATTCTTCTTGTTGGTCCGACGGGTAATGCTGTTGTTTTGATGTCTGATGCTGGTGGTTCGCTGGATGTCAATGGTGTCACTCTGACCTTTCGAGATGATGCGGCATCTTCTCTGGCTGATGAATCCCAGATCGTTTCGGGCAACTACAAGTCCACGAACTACGAAGCGTCTGTTGACTCCTTCCCCGCGCCTGCACCCTTGGGCCGTGGAAATAGTTTGGCGAGTTTTGTGGGGTCGAATCCAAACGGTGTTTGGAGCTTGTATGTCGTGGACGATATTGGCGGCGACTCTGGGACCATCGCTGGTGGATGGACGTTGAATCTTGGTCTGACTGACTCCTTGGCCTCTGTCACGATTGGTTCCCTGCCTGGCAATGGCGCGCTGCTGTTGGCGGGTCAATCGGTTGCTCTTGGGACGGTCGTCAGCGCCGCTGCCATTGCAAATGGTGATTTGACATTTACTCCCCAAGCCAATGCCAACGGGATTGGCTACAGCAGTTTGGGGTTCCAGGTTCAGGATAATGGAGGAACCTCTGATGGTGGAATTGACCTGGATCCGATTCCGAATGCAATAACATTTAACGTTACACCGGTGAATGACGCTCCGGTGGCAGCCGCGGACAGCTACAGCACCAACGAAGACACGCCGCTGGTGGTGGCCGCCGCCGGTGTGCTGGCCAACGATACGGATGTGGAGGGCGACAGCTTGAGCGCCGTGCTGGCGACTGGCCCCAGCAATGGCATCGTGACTTTGAACGGGGATGGGTCGTTCACCTACACCCCCAACGCCAACTTCAATGGCAGCGATTCCTTCTCCTACAAGGCCAACGACGGCAGCCTCGACTCCGGTGTCGCCACGGTGTCGATCACTGTTTCGGCGGTGAATGACGCTCCGGTGGCAGCCGCGGACAGCTACAGCACCAACGAAGACACGCCGCTGGTGGTGGCCGCCGCCGGTGTGCTGGCCAACGACACGGATGTGGATGGCGACAGCCTGAGCGTGGTGCTGGCAACTGGCCCCAGCAATGGCATCGTGACTTTGAACGGGGATGGATCGTTCACCTACACCCCCAACGTCAACTTCTTCGGCAGCGATTCCTTCACCTACAAGGCCAACGACGGCAGCCTCGACTCCGGCGTTGCCACCGTCTCGATCACGGTGGACCCGATCAACGATGCGCCGACTCTCGTGGCTGCACCCGGTACCACAACGGCCCAGTGGAGCGACCCGATTGCGCCGATCCTGTTCACCGCTGCGGATGTGGATGATCCGCTGACGGCCCTGCAAGTGGCCAAGGTGGAAACCAAGCTGCCCGGTGCTGCGGTGTTCACCAGCGGCTTGCCCACGGGCTTCAGTCTCAGCCCCGGCAGCACCCCGGGTACGTGGCTGCTCAACGGGGGGCCAACCGGCCTCGAGGGTGTTGGCTCCTATCAGTTCCGCCTCACGGTTCAGGATGACGAGAGCCCCACGCCCGCCGAAGGCACAGCCGTGGCCGTCCTGCAGGTATCCCCTGAGGATGTCAGGACCTCCTACCAAGGCCAGAACTGGGTTGGCGTGGATGCCCAAGCCACCACCGCCACGATCCGGTTCGAGTCCAAGATCACAGACGTTGCTGATCTTTCGCCCTCCTTCTTTACCGGACTGGCGACCAACTCTGATCCCAACGATTTCATCGTTCGCTTTATTAACCGCGAGACAGGTGCCACCCTCGCCACCACCCTGGCTGATGAAGCCAGCAGCCTTGGTGTACCGCAGGTGGCGCTTGCGCTGCAAGGCAGCACTGTGCTGGCGTCGGTGGATCTCACCTTGGCGATGAGCAACAGCGATGCTCAGCATCTGATTGTTGGTACCCAGGTCAGTGGTTTCGTCGGGGCCGATACCCCTCTCGAAGACACGATCGTCACCGCCGTGCGCCAAGGTACCAATCTGGTCTCCGGTGCCACTGGCAATCTCACCACGCCCACCAATCTGATCAGCGGTGGTGGTGTTGGCCCCGGCTTTGTTGATGCTGCCTTCTACGTTAAGTCCAGCAAATCCAACAAGAACCTACAGGGTGACTTTGTGGCCGAGTTCACCACAGATCGGGATCCACTCACCGGTCAGGCCCTCAGTGGTGGCACCCACACCTACCGCGTCAAGGCTACCAGTTGGGATAGCGCAGGCCTCAGCCTTGGCAATGCCGCCAACCCGCTGGATTCGCTGGCACTGTTCTCGAAGGCCAATCTCACCGATGTCACGGATCCCATGAATCCGATTGGCATGGGTGGCAACCTCAACCTCAGCGTACGGTTGCGTGATTATGACTCTGCCGGCTTCAGCAGCGCCACGCCCGACCAATTCAGCATTCGCCTGCTCAACAGTGCCAATGCCACCATCTTTGATACCAATGGCTACCTTGCGATTGCTGGCGGCGGCGAGATCATGATCTAAGCTTCCGCTTTCTCGTTGGTCCATCCGTCGTTGGCTGGGGGGCAGGGCGGATCAGCCTCAGCCCCTCCCCTTCCTCCAGGTTTTGGCACGGTCACCCATCGCCGTGCGCCAGATCTGCCCTTGGGATGGACCCCAACCCTCTGGCGTGCTCCAGCTTTTAACCTGGCTGGTGGCGCTCCAGCGGCTCGGGTTAGGGTCGATGGGCTCCACTCGGTTCTGCGGCATGCGCGGTCAGCTTTACCTTGATTCTCTTCCCTTGGCGGAGAAGTTGTATCGGGAGCAGCCTGAAGTCGCTGAAACAATCTATTCCCAACCTCTGCTCGACTATCTGCGGGATGGGGTTGTCATTTTTCCGGGTGTGATCCCCCTGGATCTGCTCGAGCAGATGGATCAGGATCTTGAGCGGCTGGCTGATCTCAAGTCTTTGGATCCGATCATGGGAATGATTGGTGTCGATGGACCGCGCAATTACTATGAGGCCCGCCACCTTCACAATCTTGATGTCAAGGATTTCCGCCTTGAGCCGCCCGGCCTCAAGCTGTTGGATCTGCAGCGGTTCTTCGAGTCGGCCCGCGGCCTGGCCTTCTCGCCCGCCATTCTCTCGTTCATGGAGGAGCTATTCGGCTCACCCGCAGCCCTGATCCAGAGCCTGACATTCTGGAAAAGCAGCGAGCAATCGGTGCATCAGGACTTTTCCTATGTGAATCATCACCGCAGCCTCGCCCAGCTCGCCGCCGCCTGGATCCCCCTCGAAGACATCCAGGCCGAGGCGGGCCCGCTGGTCTACTACAAAGGCTCCCATCATCCGGATGTGCTGGGGTTTTACGACTGGGGCAAGGGGGAGATCCGGGCGGGCCGGGATCATGATGAAGCTGTCTTCAACGGCTATACCCGCCATCTCGAAACTGCCATCGCCGACCACGGGCTGGAGCCCAGCATTTTCCTGCCCAAGCGCGGCGATCTTTTGATCTGGCATGGCGCCCTGATCCATGGCGGCACCCCCATGCAGAATCCTGCGCTCACGCGCCGTTCTCTGGTCTGCCACTACACCAGCATGGCCTCCCATCGCGGCGCCCAGCGGTTCCGGGTGGGCCAGGGCTACAGCTTCGATACACCGCCGGTGTTGCCCTATCAGCCATCACCGCTGCGGCGGGCGGCCCAACGGCTGACCCAACGGCTGATCGGTCGGCTGCAGGGCAGCGCGCCCAAGAGCGGCCTCCCCAGCCTTCCCTCCTGAGCCACCGGCCTGCCCGGCGCGTTGCCGTTTCAGAGGCCCCTACGGCCTCCGGCGGATCGTCGCGGCGGCGGCCAGGCGCCTTCTGAGCGGTGCTGAGGGGCTGAGTCCCTGCCCATGTCCCCTGGTTCGGTGTGGTTCAGTCGCTGGTCACGGGCCTGGTTTTCGGGACGTTCCCCGGGCCCCCGGCCCCGCGGCCCAGCTCCCAGCCCTTCACCACCCGGTACACCGCCGGCACCACGAACAGGCTGAGCACGGTGGACACCAGCAGACCGCTGAACACCACCGTGCCGATGCTGACGCG
>Ga0315900_10007492_pt1 | contig 14324 bp, 11 predicted proteins | sample LakEriMetagenome_FD_203521 | JGI IMG/M metagenome (GOLD analysis project Ga0315900, IMG submission 203521) | Freshwater fungal communities from buoy surface, Lake Erie, Ohio, United States - Buoy 12 MA114 | ecosystem: Environmental > Aquatic > Freshwater > Lake > Lake biofilm | place: USA: Lake...
CGGGAACTACGATATCCTGGTGACTTCGGGCGAATGCATCGCATCGGCGGTGATCACCGTGGTGGAAAACGCTCTGCCGGCACCGCTGCCAGACAGGCAGGTCTGCTTTGAGGAGTCCGTGACCCTCGCGCCCGGTGTGCCGGTGAGTTCGATCACTTGGAGCACGGGCTCCACCGAGCCTTCCATCCCTGGCGTGCAGGGCACATACTGGTTCGTGGCCGTCGACAACAATGGGTGCACGTTCCGCGATACGGTGGAGGTGGTCCGCATCGCCCCCACCGATGGGGTGAACTACATCCCCAACGTGTTCACGCCGAACGGTGATGGGCTTAACGATGAGTTCAAGGTGGAGGCTCCAGGCCTGCAGCAGTTCAGCATGCAGGTCTTCAATCGCTGGGGGCAGAAGATGTACGAGACATCCAGTGTGGACCGTGGCTGGAAGGGTGGTCTGGACAACGGGTCCTCCCTCGCGCCCGACGGCACCTACTTCTATATCATCACCTTCAAGGATGTCTGCTCCAACGAACCCGAAGGGACCCGCACCGGGCACGTCACCCTGTTGAGGTGATCCCTATTTCAGGGTATTTCAGGCAAGGGGGGGGCTTCAGTCGCCCCCTTGGCTATCGCACCTTTCCCGCGTGAACACATTGGTTATCTTGCCTCAGCCATGAACGCTCCGCTCGCTCTGACCAGCCTCCTGCTCCTTTCAGCCCTGACCGGCCGGGCCCACGAACATGCGCATGGGCCTGCGCACCGGGGCTTGGAGTTCCATGCCAACCAAGGGCAATGGCCCGCCCAGGTGTTGTACCGGACAAGGACCCCGGGCGGTGCGCTCTTCGTGGAGCGTTCGGCGTTCACCTATGTGTTGCAGCAAGGCGGCCCGCAGCACGCATCCGACCCCAAGACCGTCGCCGCCCCCTACCGGGAACATGCCTACCGCATGCGGTTCGTCGGCGGGGAGGCCCAGGTGCACAGCGGGAACGAACGGCTACCGCACTACGTGAACTACTTCCTCGGCAATGACCGTTCGCGTTGGGCGAGCGGTGTACCCGCCTATGGCGGTGTGGTCCTGGGGGATGTCTATCCGGGTATCGCCCTGCGCGTCGACGGTCATTCAGGCTTGAAGTACGAGTGGTTGGTGGCACCCGGAGCGGACCCCTCGGCCATCGTGCTGGCCTTCGAGGGCCAGGACGAGATCAGTGTGGAGGGGGGGCTGCTGCGCATCCGCACCACCGCCGGCGATGTGATCGAACAGCGACCCGTGGCCTGGACCGAGGAAGCGGGTGGGAAGGTCCCTGTGGCCTGTGCCTACAAGCTGGAGGGTGATCAGCTGACCTATGTGTTCCCCGAAGGGTACGACCGCACGCAGCCGTTGGTCATCGACCCGGTGGTGGTCTTCAGCAGCTTCAGTGGTAGCACCGGTGACAACTTCGGGTTTACCGCCACCTACGATGCGGCCGGCCATCTCTACGGCGGCGGCATGGTGCGCAGCACGGGTTATCCGGTCACCGTGGGCGTGGTGCAATCCGCTTACGGTGGCGGGGAGAACGACATCGCCATCTCCAAGTTCACCCCCGCTGGCGATGCGCTGGTGTGGAGCACCTACATCGGTGGCTCGGGCAACGAGGTGCCGCACAGCATGGTGGTGAACAGCAACGATGAACTGTTCGTCCTTGGCACTTCCAACTCGGTGAACTTCCCCACCTCCACGGGTTGCTGGGACAACAACTTCAACGGCGGCACCAATCCGCCCTTCCCCGTCACCTCCTATGGGTTCAGCTATACCACAGGCTGTGACATGGTGGTGGTCCACCTGAACAACACGGCCACCGGGCTCATCGGAAGCACCTTCGTGGGCGGAACGGGCAACGACGGCCTCAACCAGGTCACCCCGCTCAACCGCAACTATGGCGACCCCTTCCGCGGAGAGATCATCCTGGACGCCGAGGACCGGCCCATTGTGGTGTCCAGCACCTCCAGCACCGATCTGTTCACCTCCACGGATGCACCCCAGGCCACCTTCGCTGGTGGCGGCATCGATGCCTATGTGTTCCGCATGGACCCCGAGCTCACCTCGATGCTCTGGGCCACCTACTATGGAGGAACCGCCGCTGATGCCGGTTTCGGGGTGCAGGTCTCCAGTACGGGCGACATCTACATCACGGGCGGCACCACCAGTGCGGATCTGCCCACCGCCGGGACCCCGGCCTCGGCCACTTACAACGGTGGAACCGATGGTTACATCGCCCGGTTCGCGCCGGCGGGATCGCCCTTGCTGTCAACCACCTATGTCGGAGAGGTTGGTTTCGATCAGAGCTACTTCGTCCAGTTGAACACCAGTGATGAGGTCTTCGTGGTGGGGCAGACCACGGGACCCTACACCATCACGCCGGGCAAGTACAACAACCCGAATGCCACCCAGTTCCTGCACAAGTTCAGCGGTGACCTGTCCAGTTCGCTGTGGAGCACGCGGATCGGTGGTGCGGGTAGTGAGAACCTCTCACCGTCGGCCTTCCTCGTGAGCAATTGCGGCCAGATCTACTTCAGCGGCTGGGCAGGTACCACCAATGGGTTCGGTGCGGCCGGGCTCTTCAGCTCCACCAGCGGGCTGCCGGTGACCCCGGATGCCTACCAGAGCACCACCAATGGCAGTGATTTCTACCTCATGTTGTTGGAGGCGGAGGCCGTTTCCCTTGGTTACGCGACCTTCTTCGGCGGGACCTCCGCCGAGCACGTGGATGGTGGCACCAGTCGCTTCGACAAGGATGGCATCGTCTACCAGGCGGTCTGCGCCGGTTGTGGTCAGCTGTCCTATCCGACCACGCCTGGTGTATGGAGCAACACCAACAACAGCACCAATTGCAATCTGGGCGTGTTCAAGATCGATTTCGAGCAGGCCGTGCAGGTGCAGATCGAGGCCAACACGAACGACCTCACCTTGTGCCTCGAGGATCCCGGCGTGTTCACCGCCGTGGGTACCGCCAACACCTGGATCTGGGACCTCGGCGATGGCTCACCGGTGCAGGTGGGCACCACCATCGCCCATCAGTACGCTGCGCCTGGTGTGTACGATGTGATGCTCGTGGGCATCGACAGTGCCTCCTGCAACCTGGCGGATACCGCCTTCGCCTCGATCACCGTGGTGGCACCGGCCGACCTGCGACCCATGTTCGAGGCCGTGCCCACCGGCGATTGCGATGCCTTCGTGGTGGAGCTGTTCAACTCCAGCACCGGCAGCAACAGCTTCTTGTGGTCCTTCGGCGATGGCACGGGTTCCACACAGACCAATCCAGTGCACGCCTACGCCGCTCCTGGCGTCTATGACATCACCCTGGGCGTCATCGATCCCGTCTGCGCGGACACGGCGTTCATGACCATCACGGTTCCCGTGGAAGTACCCGGGCTGGATCTCGACCTGCCATCGCCGGTCGCCCTCTGCGATGGTGCCAGTGCGCTGCTGGATGCTGGCGCGGGCTATGACAGCTACGTGTGGTCCACCGGAGATCCCTCGATGATGATCACGGTCACGGAGGCGGGTACCTATTGGGTGGAGGTCACGGATGGTTTCTGCACGGGCCTGGATACCATCATTGTCGTGGAGCAGCCGGCCCATCCGGCGCGGCCTGATGTGGCGATCTGTCCGGGTGACACGGCCACGCTTTCACCTGGTGAGCCTGTGCAGACCATTCTCTGGAGCACCGGGGCCACCTCCACGAGCATCCAGGTGATCGATGAAGGAGCGTATTGGTTCGAGGCCGTTGATGAGTACGGGTGTGATTGGACGGACACCGTTGATGTGGTGGTGCTGGCCGATGCAGCAGGCGACCCGATCATCCCCAACGTGTTCACACCGAACGGGGACGATGCGAACAACGAATACCTCATTGAAGGGGTGGATGCGGCCCAGTTCTCGTTGGAGATCTACAACCGCTGGGGCATGAAGGTGTTCGCCTCCACCAACCCCGGCAAGGGATGGAACGGCAAGCTGGACAATGCGGGCGAGCTGCTCCCGGACGGCACCTATTACTACGTGCTCACATTCAAGGATGAATGTGCCCGCATCCCGCTCACCACGCGGACCGGCCACATTACGCTGCTCCGTTAGCGGCTGAGCGCGGCCCGCAGGTACCGGCCGGTGTGGGAGGTCGGGTGGTCCATCAGACCTTCCGGAGTGCCCTCGTACACGACGTGACCGCCTGCGTCACCTCCTTCGGGGCCGAGGTCGATGAGGTGGTCGGCGCATTTGATCACCTCCGTGTTGTGCTCGATCACCACCAGGCTGTGCCCATTGTCGATGAGCATCTGGAAAGCCTTCAGCAGCTTGGCGATGTCGTGGAAGTGCAGGCCGGTAGTGGGCTCGTCGAAGATGAAAAGCGTGGGACGTTCCTCCTGGCCCTTGGTGAGGAAGCTGGCCAGCTTGATGCGCTGCGCCTCACCGCCCGAAAGCGTGCTGCTGCTCTGCCCGAGCTTCACATAGCCCAGGCCGGTCTCCTGCAGGGGTAGCAGTTTGGCCACTACGCGGGCACAGGCGTTCGAGCTGGGGGCATGTGCGCGGAAGAAGTCGATGGCATCGTCCACGGTCATGTCCAGCACATCGGCCACGTCCTTTCCGCCGAAGCGCACATCCAGGATCTCCTCCTTGAAGCGTTTGCCCTTGCAGGCCTCACAGGTCAGGCTGATGTCGGCCATGAACTGCATTTCGATATGCACCTGGCCCTCGCCCTGGCAGATCTCGCAGCGGCCGCCATCCACGTTGAAGCTGAAGTAACTGGGCTTATAGCCGCGCACTTTCGCAATGTCCACATCGCTGTACAGCTGCCGGATCTCGTCCCACGCCTTCACGTAGGTCACCGGATTGCTGCGGCTGCTGCGGCCGATGGGGTTCTGGTCCACCAGTTCCACGGCCTGGATGCGCTTCAGGTCGCCGGTGAGCGACCTATGCTCCCCGGGACGTTCGCTGAAGCCCTCCAGTTCCCGCTTCAAGGCCGGATGGAGGATGCGCTTCACCAGCGTGGTCTTCCCGCTGCCGCTCACACCGGTCACCACGGTGAGCATGTGCAGGGGGAAGCTCACATCGATGCCTTTCAGGTTGTGCTCGGCTGCACCGGTCAGCACCAGCTTGTCGCGCACGGGTCGGCGTCGCTTCGGCACGGGGATCACCTCACGGCCGGTGAGGTAACGGGCGGTGAGGCTGTCGCTCTGCACCAGGTCGGCGTGGGTGCCGCTGAAGACCACCTGTCCCCCGTGCGAGCCGGCCATGGGCCCCATGTCGATGATGTGGTCAGCAGCGCGCATCACCTCCTCGTCGTGCTCCACCACGATCACCGTGTTCCCCAGGTCGCGCAGCTTTTTCAGCACGCCGATGAGCCGCTCGGTGTCGCGCGGATGCAGTCCGATGCTCGGCTCGTCGAGGATGTAGAGGCTGCCGACGAGGCTGCTGCCGAGGGAGGTGGCGAGGTCGATGCGCTGGGTCTCACCGCCGCTCAGCGTATTGCTGCGCCGGTCCAGGGTGAGGTAGCCCACGCCCACATCCACCAGGTATTGCAGGCGGTTGGTGATCTCCTTCAGGAGCCGTGACCCGATGCGCTCGTCGTGCGCATTGAGCTGGAGGCCTTGGAAGAAGGCAAGGCACTCCGCGATCGGCATGCGCACCAGCTCGGTGATGTCGCGCCCGGCCAGCTTCACGTAACAGGCCTCCTTGCGCAGGCGCGAACCACCGCAGGCATGGCAGGTGGTCTTGCCGCGGTAACGGCTGGCCAGCACCCGGTACTGGATCTTGTAGCTCTTCTCCTCCACATAGTGGAAAAAGCGGTCGATGCCGGCCACCCCCCGGGCGCCCTTCCAGAGCAGGTCGCGCTGTTCGGCGCTCAGCTCGCGGTAGGGGCGGTGGATGGGGAAATCGAAGCGCGCGCTGTCGCGGATGAAATCATCCTTCCACTCGCTGAGCTTCTCCCCGCGCCAGGGCGCCACACAATCATCGTACACGCTCAGGCTCTTGTCCGGCACCACCAGGTCGGGGTCGATGCCGATCACACTGCCGTAGCCTTCACAGGTGGTGCAGGCCCCCACCGGGTCGTTGAAGCTGAACAGGTTGGGGCTGGGCTCCTCGAAGGTGATGCCGTCCAGCTCGAACTTGTCGCTGTAGCCCAGCTGGCTCCCGTCCTCGCCCAGCAGGATGAGCTCGCCCAGTCCCTCGAAGAAGGCCGTCTCCGCGCTGTCGGCCGCGCGGCTCTCGTTCTCACTGTCGTTGGGCGAGGCCGTGAGGCGGTCGATCACCAGGAACCAGGTCCCTTTCAGGGCCTTCCGGTCCGCCAGCAGGTCCTCGATCCGGTGCACGGACGTGCCATCATGCACCCGGGCAAAGCCCTGCTGGTGGAGAATGTCGAAGTGCTCCTTCAGGCTGCGGCCTGCAGGCAGGCGGATGGGGGCCAGCATCAGCACCGTGCTGCCCTCGGGGTAACTGTTCATGCCGGCCACGACATCCTCCACCGTGTGCCGCTTCACCTCGTTCCCGGTCGTCGGTGAATAGGTGCGGCCCACGCGTGCGAAGAGGAGTTTCAGGTGGTCGTAGACCTCGGTGCTGGTGCCCACGGTGCTCCGCGGGTTGCTGGTCATCACCTTCTGTTCGATGGCGATGGCCGGGCTTATCCCGATGATGCGGTCCACGTCCGGCTTCTCCAGCCGGCCCATGAACTGGCGGGCATAGCTGCTCAGGCTCTCCACGTACCGCCGCTGTCCCTCGGCATAGAGGGTGTCGAAGGCCAGGCTGCTCTTGCCGCTGCCGCTCAACCCCGTGACCACCACCAGCCGCCCCCGGGGGATGTCGACATCGATGTTCTTCAGGTTGTGGACCCGGGCGCCCTGCACGCGGATCACCCCGTGCATGGAGCGGCGCAGGGCTTCGTCACGGTCGGTGGCCGTGCGGGCTTGGGGCTTGTTGGAGGTGTGGGCAGGCAAAGGCGGCGCGAAATTAGGCATCGGCTTGTGCCGGGCGGGCCATTGGGCTATCTTTGAAGGGCTGACCGAGAGGAATTCATGTGGTCCCGCAATATCGGTGGGCCAGGCAACGTTCCCCGTTCCGGCAGCGTCTTCATAACGTTACCCGTCACGGGTCTGTTCAGCAGGCCCATCATCCAAAACCCCGCTCGATAGCAAGGACCTCTACCCAATCAGTTCGGATCCATCCAGGACCTAAACGGGAAGGCCATGCTATCCACTTCATCACGCCCTGCACGGGCCGGGGTACTCAACGACCAGGAACTGGTCACGCTTTATCTCTCGGGTGACGAGCGCGCATTCGAGCAGCTCCTGCACCGCCATAAGCGGAAGGTCTGGTCGCACATCTACCTGCTGGTGCGCGACCGGGAGCTCACCGAGGACATCTTCCAGGATGTGTTCATCAAGGTGGTGAACACCCTGAAGGAGGGGCGCTACAACGAGGAGGGCAAGTTCCTGCCGTGGGTGATGCGCATCGCCCACAACCTGGTCATTGACCACTTCCGGCGGAACAAGAAGATGCCCCTGGTGCGCAGCAACGACGACCACGATGTGTTCGCCACGCTGGCCCAGCCGGGCAAGAACATGGAACAGCGCCTGGTGAACCTGCAGATCGACGAGGACGTGCGCCGGCTGATCGACCACCTGCCCGAGGAGCAGCGCGAAGTGGTGATGATGCGGACCTACCTGGGCATGAGCTTCAAGGAGATCGCCGAGCATACGGAGGTGAGCATCAATACCGCCCTGGGCCGCATGCGGTACGCGCTCATCAACATGCGGAAGATGATCAAGCAGCACGACATCGTCCTGAACAAGGTCTGACGTCGGCTTGGTTTGCAGCGGTACGGCGGGTGGCCTGGTGGCTGCCCGCCGTATCGTTTTGTGGGGCATGCAATACGGCGGAGCTTCCTGCGTTTGATCACCAAGAACCGCCAAACCACCGTTCATGACGCATTCTACACTTCGAAGGAAACCCCGCCGCAGCCGCCCCTCCATGACCATCGACCTTCAGCCCGGTCCCAAGGCCTCCACGATCCAGTCCATCCTGGGCTACTCCAAGGCCCTGAAGGTGGTGGAGGCCCCCCCGGTCGGCACCATCGCACTGGTGCTCAACTGAGCACAACCCAACAAATGTGAAAGCCCCCGGGACACAGGTCGCGGGGGCTTTCACATTCCTTGCGGGTGCCATCAGAGGGCCATCTCCCGCCGGCCGATCATGCGGCCAAGGTCGGGGTCCCACACCTTGAGGCGCAGGCAGCGCACGATGTCCGCTGGCATCAAGGAGGTGGTCTTCGCCTGCTGCAGCTCCGGGATGGCCCTGTAGGCCTCGGGCAGCCGGTAGAACGGTACTCGGGCGTTGAGGTGATGGATGTGGTGGAAGCCGATGTTGCCGGTGAACCAGTGCATCACCGGATTCATCTTCATGTAGCTGCTGCTACCCAGCGCGGCGTTCACGTAGCTCCAACCATCCTTGTCGGCGAAGGTGGCCGTGGGGAAGTTGTGCTGTGCATAGAACAGGTATGCTCCCAGGCCGAGTGAGATGACCGCCGGAGCGATGAATCCCAGCCAGAATGAGGTCCAGCCCAACCAATAAACGATCGCGGTGCCCATGACCACATGGAGCACAATGGCCAACAACGAATCCCAGTGCTTCTCGCGGTTGTTCATGAAGCTGCGGACGCACATGCCGTAGATGAACACGAAGATGTACCCGAAGGCGATGGTGAGCGGGTGGCGGGTGAAATTGTATACGGCCCGTTCACTGCGGCTCATCGACAGGTATTTCTCCCGTGTGACGATTGGGTAGGAGCCGATGCTGCTGGTGTAGAGCTTGGAGTTGTGCTTGTGGTGATGGTCGTGGGAGCGTTTCCAGATGCTGGTCGGCGCCAGGATGAAGAGCCCCCAGAGGGTCATCACCACGTCGGCGAAGCGGCTGTTCTGCAGGATCGCCTTGTGCTGGTGGTCGTGGTAGATGATGAACATCCGGGCGATGGTGAGCCCGGCCAGCACGCTGCACACCAGCTTCACCCACAAAGGCGAACCAGGCCAGAAGATGCCGAAGTACGCTCCGCCGAGCACCACGCCCGTGGAGAACAAATGCCACCAGCTCTTCCAGCGGATCTCGTGGGCGAAGGGCTTCGTGGCGAGGATGAGGTCCTTTTCGCTGCGCATGATCATACTACTTGGACCGGCCTACGGTGCTTCCATCGCCGGTGGGTCCAGAGCCAAAGTTCGGGATGAAGTCGGATATCTTGTTCCAGTCGCCGGGTGTGGATCTCGGTGATGTCGCCCTCGCGGGTCGTTTGGGGCTCGGCCACAAGCAGTTCCATCTCCATGATGTAATGGCCTCGACGGGGCCTGGTGATCCGGAGGTAGACGATCGGCTTATCCAGCTTCTTGGAGAGCGACTCCGTTCCCAGGAACACAGGGGTGTCCTGGTTCAGGAAGGTCATCCAGTAGGCGCGTTCGGGTGATGGGGTCTGGTCGGCGATGAAGGCCGTGGCGGTCAGCTGGTCCTTGTCGCGGATCATGTCCTTGCTGGCCTCGCGCATCTTGTACAGCCGGGTGCCGTGCCGGGTGCGCATGCGGTACATCAGCCGGTCGAACTGCCTGTTGGCCAAGGGGTGATAGATCACGTACAGGGGGGGGATACCGGGCTCGGCGCTGTAGCGCGCACCGGCCAGTTCCCAATTGCCATAATGCCCGAGCACCAGGATCACGCTGCGTCCCTCCGCGGCAAAGTCCTTGAGCAGCTGGATGTTGCGGAACTCCACCCGTCGCTTCACCTCGGCGGGCGAGATGGTCAGGGTCTTCAGGGTCTCCAAGGTGAGGTCGCAGAACCACCGGAAGAAGCGGTCGGCGATGGCCCGCAGTTCGGCCTCGCTTTTTTCGGGGAAGCTGTTCCGCAGGTTGGTCATCACCACTTCGCGCCGGTACCCTAATATCTTGAATATCATCCAGTAAAGACCGTCGGATACCGCGTACAGCAGCGGGAATGGCAACCAAGCGATGCCATAGATCACCGGTAGGGCGAGGTAGTAGCCGAGCGCTCCCATGCAGGTGCAAAGATCGGCTATTCGCGGTGCTCCCCGTTCGTCCCTGATCCCTATCGAGTGTCCTCGAGCGGACGTCTGAACTCCAAGCGGAACTCGTTGGGCCGTATCCAGGTCTGCGGCCCCACCGGCACCAGGTCGGTGGCCGTGGGGTCCCCGATGCGGATGTACTGGTCGTGTGGCACCCACAGGTCGTAGCTCGTTGAGCTGGAAGGTGCCGACCGCCGGAACACGCGGGCCATTTCCAACCCTTGCACCTCGATGGGTATGCGGGGTTGGATGAGGATGACATCCATGGCAAGCACCCGGTGCCGTTGGTCGATCCGCAGGAAACCGCCCTCGTACACAGGCTTCCAATCCGTTGGCAAGACGCGCGCGAAGGCCCTGTCGTTGGCCATCACGAAGATGTACTCCTGGGTGTTCACCGGACCCCCGGTGTCCGCCATGGCGGCGCATCCGGAAAGCAGTAGGGCGAACAACCAGCGCATACATCGAAGTTACAGCGCTGTGGGCAGGAACAGGTTCACGCGGTGACTTGGCGCTCGGCCATCAACCGGTGCGCCAGTCCATCGCGGTGCAGAATGGGTGTGCACAATGTTCACTTTCTGTGCAAGCAAAATACCCTCATCATCAGCCGGGGACACTGACCATGGTCAACCAGTCACCTAGTTGAACAGCTCCTTCCGGCCGATCACGCTACAGATGGGGCACTTCTGTGGTTCGTGGCCCTTGGCCGGGCAGTGCTCACGGCCGAAATAGATGATGCGCAGGTGAAGGTCGGCCCATTCCTCCTTGGGAAAGAGCTTCTTCAGGTCGGCCTCGGTGTGCTCCACGCTCCTGCCCGTGCTCAGTGTCCAGCGCCAGGCCAGCCGGTGGATGTGCGTATCCACCGGGAAGGCCGGCACGCCGAAGGCCTGCACCATCACCACGCTGGCGGTCTTGTGGCCCACGGCAGGCAGGGCTTCCAGTTCGGTGATGCTGTCCGGCACCTTTCCACCGTGCTGCTCGAGGATGATCCGGCTGAGCCCATGGATGCCCTTCGCCTTCGCAGGCGCCAGTCCGCAGGGCCGGATGATGTCCTCGATCTGCTGCACGCTCAGCTTCACCATCTGCTGGGGGGTGCGCGCCTTGGCGAAGAGCAGCGGGGTGATCTCGTTCACCTTCTTGTCGGTGCATTGCGCGCTGAGCACCACGGCCACCAGCAGCGTGTAGGGGTCCTCGTGGTCGAGCGGGATGGACGTGCGTGGGTAGAGCTTGGCGAGCATGGCGGAGACGAAGGCCGCTTTTTCAGCGCGGGTCATCGTCGTCCTGGTTGCGCTCACCTTGGGGGTGGGCGCTTTGCTGGTGCGGGTGGGGGCCATCGGCCTCAAAGATCGCATGCAACGGTGCACCGCTCAGGCCAGCGCCTCATGGCCCAGCCGCTGCTTCAAGCGCTCGATCTCGCGGTCCATCACGCGGAACCACAGGGGCGGGAAGAAGGCCAGCGCCATCATGGCCGGGTAGCCGGCGGGCAGCTGTGGGCTCTCATCGAAGTGGCGCAGCACCTGGTATTTCCTGCTGGCCAGGTAATGGTGGTCGCTGTGACGCGTCAGTTCCAGCAGCACCAAGCGGCCCAACGGATGGTCGGAGTTCCAGGAGTGGATGGGCAGCGGACGTTCGTAGGTATCGCCGTTCTTCTTCCGCCGCAGGCCATAGTGCTCGATGTAATTCACCGTTTCCAGCAGCAGGATGCCGATGAGCGCGGCGCCGAGGAACCAGCCCATCACCTCCGTGCCGAATACGAGCCCGATCACCGCCACCAACACAAGCTGGAGCACTTGGAAGCGCAGCATCTCATTGTGAAGGCTCCATACGGGCAGTCGTTTCTTCCGCAGTCGTTGCTGTTCCAGCTTCCATGCGCTGAGCCAGCTGCCCGTGATGGTGCGCACGAAGAAGGCGTAGAGCCACTCGCCGCGCCGGCTGCTGGCGGGGTCCGCATCGGTGCTCACGTGCTTGTGGTGGCCGCGGTTGTGCTCGATGAAGAAGTGCATGTACAGCGTGGTGAGCAGCAACGCCTTGGCCATGAACTGCTCGTGCTTGGTGGGCCGGTGCCCCAGCTCGTGCGCCGCGTTGATGCCCAGCACGCCGCAGGCCATGCCGAAGGCCGAGGTGAGCCCCAGCTTCACCACCCACGTAAGCTCCGCGGCGCTCAACTGCACCAGGAAGTACAGCAGCAGCCCCCATTGGATGGGCACCAGGCTGTAGAGGATGAGGTCGTAGGTGCGGTCCTGCTTGGCCACGGCCTCCTGCACGGCGTCCAGGTTGCGCGGGTCGGGCTTCAGGAACAGTTCGATGGCGGGCAGCACCCCGAACACGAAGACCATCGCCGCGAAGGACCATTCGTTCTGCACCGCGAGGGAGGCCGCGACCACGAGCGGGATCAGGTAGACGAGGGCGTATTTGAGGGCGGAGGGGCGCATGGGGCGGGCTCCGGAGTGGGGTAGGGCGAAGTTAGGCGGAGGACGTGGACCATCCCTGCGACCAAGTAGTTCCTGACGAGCTAAAGGTCCGACTTGGCGCGTCCGGTATCACGTCCATGCCAGAATGCGCTTGAACCCGGTGGACCTGATCACATCGTGCGCTACTCCGCTGCCCAACCACGCGCGGTACCTGCTCCGAAGACGCTCGTCATCGTCATGAAGCTCTTTGAGCACTGGATCATGGTCCAGTCCTATGTCGGCCAAATGATCGATCAGCCAAGCCGGTCCGCTAACATGCTCAAGGAAGGTCAGGAGAACGTTGAAGGGATGGATGAGCCTATCGGAATGCAGAAATGCACTGAAAGCGCTTCTCTTCAACAGTTCTTCCACTTGACGGCTAAGTAGAATGGTGATGCCTCCCTTGTCGGGGGAGCCCACGCGCACCTTCGTGCGCACCATCTCCGCATTGAAGCCGTGCTTCCGCATCAGTTCGCCGCACGGGTCTTCGGTCGATCTCGATAGACCGAGCAGGAGATGCGGAATTTCGATCCGTGTGTTACCTGATGCGAGGGCCTCTTCCTTCGCATGAGCGACCACATCGCGAACAGCCGGTGTGAAATGCCTTCTCATCCCGCACGGTGGTCACCACACGAACGTGTACGGCCGCGATCCCTGTATGAACGTATGCGACCGCGTCGGCAGCTTTTCGCCCTCCACATGCACCAGGTTCTGCTGCTCGTAGAAGAGGTCCTGCAGCAGGGTGTTCCGCACGAGCAGGTCCTTCGGTGAGGTGATGCTGTCCACCTGCAGGTAGCAATAGAGCGTTTCGCCGTCGAGCTCCTTGCCGATCCAGGTCCAGGTGAGCTGCTTCTCCTGGAAGAGCACGAGGTGCTGTTTGAAGTAGGCGTTGAGGATGCTGTCGGCCTTGGGGTGCTCGCGTTCGGACCCGAGCTTCAGCGGGGCCACGTTCTCCAGCGCGTGCTCAATGTCGTGCGCGGTGATGCGCCAGGTGAGGTCGAGCGTCTGCGTGGCCGGGGCGTGCCGGATGGTGAGGATGGAGACGAAGAAGTCGTGGGGCGCGAGGGCGCCAAGGAGCAGGAGTGCGAGGAGGGAGGCTTTCATGCCAGTACAAAGATGGAGGATGGCTTCGGGCTTCGGGCCTTGGGCCACGAGCTGATCTGTGCTTGACTGAATTGTAGGCGCTTTGTCCGCCGCCCGCCGCCCGAAGCTCGAAGCCCACAGTCCGCAGCCCAAGGCACCAAGCCACTACTTTCGCACACATGCCTCTCAAGCACGCCCTCTCTGCATTCACCATCCTACTCCTGTGCACCACCGCCCTCGCCCAGGATTCCCCCCGCTACGGCCGCGACAAGTTCCGCCAGCTCGACCAGGAACTGCCCACGCCCAACGAGCAGCGCACCGCCAGCGGCGCCCCCGGCCATGCCTACTGGCAGATGAAGGCCGACTACGACATCCATGTGGAGATCACCGAGCCCAAGGCCGGGGAAGGGGTGTTGCCGAAGCTGACGGGCTACGAGACCATCACCTACCACAACCAGAGCCCCGACAAGCTCGAGTACCTGTGGCTGCAGCTGGACCAGAACATCTTCGAGCCGGGCAGCGACGCGAACATGACGCGCACCGGCACCATGCCGGACAGCGTCACCTTCGACCAGTTGGACAAGTGGGTGCACCCCTTCGACGGCGGGTACAAGATCACATCGGTGACCGATGCCAGCGGTGGCAAGCTGAAGTACACCATCAACAAGACCATGATGCGGGTGGACCTGCCGAAGCCGCTCGCGCCCGGCGCCAC
>Ga0315900_10007494_pt1 | contig 14324 bp, 10 predicted proteins | sample LakEriMetagenome_FD_203521 | JGI IMG/M metagenome (GOLD analysis project Ga0315900, IMG submission 203521) | Freshwater fungal communities from buoy surface, Lake Erie, Ohio, United States - Buoy 12 MA114 | ecosystem: Environmental > Aquatic > Freshwater > Lake > Lake biofilm | place: USA: Lake...
ATGTTGCTGTTCCGGCCTTTGCTACCCAGGAAGGTGTGCAACACCGAGTTGCATGGATATTTGCTGCATTTGGTGCCGCAACAGTAATTGGTGGCTTGTTGGGTGGATTGGTATCTAAAAAACTAGCTCCACTTTCTGCGCTTCGCCGCGCCTACTTCCTGTGGGTAATTGCATGTATTCCAATTGCATTTACTTATCCTGATTGGAGCATGGCTCTTTTTGGTGCGTGCATTGGTTTTGTTGGTGGTGCAGTTCAAGTTTTCTACTTTGAAGTACTTGAAGCAGTAAGACCTAAAGGTTCACAGACCGCATCTCTTGGTTGGATCTGGAGTGTTGAAGGTTCCTTTATGGCCGTTGGTGCTGCAGTCGGTGGTGTCGTCTCTGAAACATTCTCTCCCCGCATCGGATTAGCATTGTTGCCAATTATGATCTCCATTGGATTAATTGTCTTATCCATTGGTCGCGGACGGTTGAGCGCAGCAAATGACATTCCAACTGATGAAGAAGATCTTCAGGCGATGAAAGACATATCTAACGAAGTTAAGTAGTTAGTGCGCAGCCTCGTGCCAGGTAAGGCCTAGACCAGCATTGACATCTAATGGTGCTCTAAGTGGATACGCAGCTCCCATTTCACGCTTTACTAACTCGCTAACTGTTTCCTCTTCGCCCGCAACAACTTCAAGAATTAACTCGTCATGAATCTGAAGAAGTAGACGAGATTTCAAGCTTTCTTGCTCAATTGCAGCCTGAACATTGAGCATCGCTAACTTAATAATGTCTGCTGCAGATCCCTGGATTGGCGCATTTAATGCCATCCGTTCGGCAACTTCGCGTCGTTGTCTATTGTCATGCATTAAATCTGGCAAGTAACGTCGGCGGCCCATAATTGTTTCGGTGTAACCGACTTTGCGCGCATCTTCGACAACTGACTTTAAGTAATCCCTAATCCCACCAAAACGCTCAAAGTAGGTATCCATCAACTGTTGCGCGGCAGGTGGAGAAATGTCTAGTTGAGCTGATAAACCATAGGAAGAAAGCCCGTATGCAAGTCCATATGACATGGCCTTCATCTGCCGACGCATTTCTGGATCGACTTCTGAAGGCTTCACACCAAATACAAGCCCTGCAACTGTGGCATGCAGATCCTCGCCAGATGCAAATGCAGCCAACAATTTTTCGTCGTGGGACAAGTGAGCCATGATTCGCATTTCAATTTGACTGTAATCAGCGGTCAATAATGCAACGTAGCCTTTGCCAACAGTGAAGCAGTCACGAATCCTTCTGCCCTCTTCGGTACGAACTGGAATGTTCTGAAGGTTTGGCCCCGTTGATGAAAGGCGACCCGTTGCCGCAACAGTTTGTTGGAAATGGGTGTGGATGCGTCCATCTTTGGCAATTTCGGCAATTAAGCCTTCGACAGTGGTTCCAAGCTTCTTTGTTTCACGAATTCGAAGCAAAGATGTTAAAACAGGATGACCACTTTTTTGATGAAGCCAATCAAGACTTTCGGCATCGGTTGTGTATCCCGTTTTAATCTTCTTGGTTTTTGGAAGATTGAGCTCATCAAACAAAACTACTTGCAGTTGCTTGGGCGATGCAACATTGAACTCGTGCCCCACCGAATCATGTGCGGCTTTTGTTTCACGACTTACTTCACCTTCAAAGAATGACGCTAATTCATCTAAGCCCTTTTTGTTTACAGCAATACCTACCGCTTCCATTCGTCCTAATAGCTCGGCTACCGGTAATTCCATAGTTATGAAAAGTTCCCAGAGATTGCGCTCCTTTAGTTCACGCGTCAAAGACTCCTTAAGAGTAAAGAGTGCCCGTGCAGAGGTTAAAAGTTCTTGTTCAGGGGAAGATTGATTGATCGCCGAGCCATCTCCCCATCGCTCTTGTATGTCTTTGAGCTCTTGGCTTCTAACTCCTGGATTAACAAGATAGGCAGCCAGTGCCGTATCAAAGCTGATTCCCGCTAAACCATTGATGCGCGCTAGTGACTTTGAATCGTGAGCAATCTTGGTCACTTCACCATTTGTTGCCCAGTCCCCCATCGCCGAAGCGTGAACTAAAAAGACATCATCAGGTGTCAGAGCAACTGCATAGCGGTGCAGCTTGTCATCAACTAATTGATAGGCGATCGCTATATCACCTGAATGTTGCGTAATTCGTGCTGACGCTTCTTCAGGGGTAATGATGCCTTCGGCAATCTCGCTTACAAACAGTTCTAGCGCTGGCTCAGATATCTTTGAAGTAGTTTGGAGCAAGATCGGTTTCATGCGATCCTTAAGTGTCTTGAACTCTAGTTTTTCAAAGAGCGGATTAGTTTTGCTCTCATCCACACCGCTCCACGCCAAGGCATCAATGCTTAGATCTAAAGGGACATTAGCGACGAGTTGTGTTAACTCGCGATTTCTAATGACATCATTAACTGAATCTCGAAGGGACTGACCAACTTTCCCGCCAAGTTTGTCTATATTTGCAATTAGTTCGTGCAATGAACCATATTCAACAATCCATTTAGCTGCGGTTTTTTCACCAACACCAGGCACCGAAGGTAGATTGTCACTTGGGTCTCCACGCAGCGCAGCAAAATCTGGATATTGTTCGGGAGACATCCCATATTTTTCCTGGACAGCATCAGGTGTCATTCGAGCGAGATCACTAACACCACGCTTTGGATAAAGCACAGTTGTCTTTTCATTAACTAGTTGAAATGAATCACGATCACCAGTACAAATAAAGACTTCTGCATCTTCACGTTCAGCCTGCTTTGCGATAGTTGCAATGATGTCATCAGCTTCGAAACCGTCTACTTCAAATGTCGTAATGCCAAACGCCGAGACCAGATCATGTAGGTATGACATTTGTGATCTAAATTCATCGGGTGTTTTGGCTCGATTAGCCTTGTACTCGGGAAAAATCTCGGACCTAAAGGTCTTGCGCGAGACATCAAAGGCAACTGCCACATGTGTTGGCTTTTCTGTGGTTAGCAATGAAAGCAACATGGTTGCAAAGCCGTAGATAGCGTTGGTGTGCTGGCCTTGTGCGGTTGTAAAGTTCTCGCTTGGTAATGCAAAAAAGGCCCGATATGCCATTGAATGACCATCGATAAGTAGAACTCTCTTGGAAGCACCAGGCATGGCGTCTATCCTAGGTAACAAGTTATGATTGGTTCATGACGCAACAAGATTTACTGGCAATAATTAGGCAACGCGGCAATGGCGACCTTGGCACCAAAATGGGCATTGAAATAATTGAAGCTTCTGAAAAGCGACTTGTTGCCACGATGCCAGTCGAGGGAAATACTCAACCTGCGGGACTGCTGCATGGTGGAGCTAGTGTCGTTTTGGCGGAATCTCTGGGATCGATTGGAGCCCAGATTCACGCTGGTCCTACCCGGCGCGTAGTGGGGATTGACATCAACGCTACTCATCACCGATCTGCTCGATCAGGTCTAGTTACGGCGGTTGCAACGCCGATATCACTTGGTAAGACCCTGTGCTCCTATGAAATCGTAATCACCGATGAATCTGGCCAAAGAACCTGCACCGCACGTATTACCTGCATGATCCTTGCCGAGGTCTAGGGAGTTTAGTTAAGGTAGGCCACCTAGGCGCGAAGGACAGCCTGGTGCATCCACACCCCGATGCACTGACCTAAGATTTGGAGCGCGACTTGAATTTCATAACGAAAAAATTTAGTGCCCGCTTCATTCTTGTATGTTTTGGATTATTCACAGCAACAGCAGCGCTAACTTCAATTTCCACAACCGCACATGCCGTTGAAACTCCAACCAAGCTCTACGGAGTAATCACAGATGCCACAGAAAAACCTCTCGCAGGTGTTGGGGTCTCAATCGAAGGACCGAATGGCTTTAGTGCGGAGACAAAAACAGATTCCCTCGGTGCATGGGAAGTTCTTGTAACAGCTAAAGGAACATACGCCGCAACAATCAATGAAGGCGATCTTCCATCAGGCCAAGCATTAACAGATTCAACAAAAGGCACAATCAAGGCAAATGTATTTATGCTGGGAGTTGAGCTACGGCTTCTCTTTCCCATAGGACCTGGGGTTGAAAAAGCCACACGACTTGAGCGATCAGCTCAACTAACTGTTGATGGTTTAATTTTAGGTCTCATCATTGCTTTAGCAGCACTTGGTCTTAATCTCATTTTCGGAACCACTGGGCTCACAAATTTTGCTCACGGAGAGATACTGACTCTGGCTGGACTTCTCACCTACTACTTCAGCGCAATAGCAAAATTACCAGTTGTGATTGCGGCGCTGATTGCAGTTGCCCTCAGCGCTTTCATCTCTGGATTTTTGCAGGATAGATACCTTTGGAAACCGCTGCGTAAGCGTGGCACTGGCTTAATTGCGATGCTTGTGGTCTCAATCGGTTTTGCAATATTTCTACGCTACTTCTTCCTTTTCCTTTTTGGTGGAGATACCAGACAGCTTCCTCAGTACGCCGGGCAAGCGGGGCTCGAACTTGGATTAGTAAATATCACCCCTAAATCAATTCTTACCACCGTCATTGGGATTGGATTTATTGTCTTTGCGACCTTGTGGCTACTAACTACACGCATGGGCAAGGCAAGTCGAGCGGTGGCCGATAATCCTGCCCTTGCTTCAGCCTCTGGAATTGATGTCCAGAAGGTAATTCGCGCGGTGTGGATATTAGGCGCAGCCCTTGCCGGTTATGCGGGAGTCATCGTTACTGTCAACCAAGGAGTCAGCTTCCTTATGGGCCAGGATATGCTGCTACTGATATTTGCCGCAGTCACTCTTGGTGGTTTGGGTACAGCAAACGGTGCACTAGTTGGATCCTTAATCATTGGGCTCTTTGTTCAACTTTCAACACTCTTTATTCCTACCGAATTGAAGTATGTAGGCGCACTAGTAGTTCTGATCTTAATTTTAATTGTTCGCCCTCAAGGAATTCTGGGACGAACAGAGAGGATCGGTTAAATGGACTTTCTGTTTATCATCCAGCAAACCTTAAGTTCAACTCTTGGCGTAAATGCCATTATTTTCGCGCTAGCTGCAATCGGCTTGAATATGCACTTCGGATACACAGGCTTGCTTAACTTTGGACAGGCTGGCTTCTTAGCAATTGGTGCTTATAGTGTTGCTGTACCCGTAATCACCTTTGGATTGTCTCTATGGGTCGCCTTTTTAATTGGTATTTTCAACTCAATTCTCTTTGCTCTGCTACTTGGTGTGCCTACCTTGAGATTGCGCGCAGATTATTTAGCGATTGTCACAATTGCATTTGCAGAAATTGTTCGCCAAGTGGCACGCTCTGCTACCTTTAATGACTCTTTAGGTGGCTCAGATGGAATTACAGGAAAGTTTGGAAAAGAGTTTTTTGATCTGAATCCATTTAAGGGTGGCCTTACTACTCCGATCCTTCGCTTTAATGGAAATGATCTGTGGGTTGTCATCACTGGCTGGGTGCTAGTAGCGATTATCACCTTCATTATGTGGATTATGGTCAATTCACCATGGGGTCGCGTAATGCGCGCTATCCGTGAAGATGAAGATGCTGTTCGCTCACTAGGCAAAAATGTCTACTTGTACAAAATGCAATCTTTGATCATAGGTGGAGTTATCGGATCTATGGCAGGCTTTGTCTACGCGCTATCAAGGCAGTCAGTTCAGCCAGATAACTACGGTACGGCTTTAACTTTCTTTGCCTACACCGTCTTGATTTTGGGTGGAGCGGCACGAGTCTTTGCACCAATCGTCGGAGCCATGATTTTCTGGTTCTTGATTGTTTTCATTGAGCAAATTCTCCGACAAGGTGTCACCTCTAACGTAATCCCTGACTGGCTAATCGGAGTCAATCAAGTAGGGCAGATTCGATTCATGCTTATGGGCCTTGGATTGATGTTGCTAATGATCTTTAGACCACAAGGTATCTTCGGAGATAAGAAGGAGCTAGCACTCGATGCAAGAGCATAACTCCGGCAGAAGTTTTGCCTTAACCGCTGGCCAAACCCCTGGTTCATCAAAGCCCGATCCCATTTTAATTGCTGACAATATTGTTCGCCATTTTGGAGGATTAACCGCTGTCAACGTTGAACATCTTGAGATCCAACGCGGTTCAATCACAGCCCTTATTGGTCCAAACGGTGCTGGAAAAACAACCTTCTTTAATCTCCTAACCGGATATGACTCACCAAACTCTGGTACTTGGAGCTTTAATGGCAAGGCCCTTAATGGAATTCCACCTCATAAAGTAGCCCGTCTTGGAATGGTCAGAACCTTTCAACTAACTAAGGCTCTTTATCGTTTGACGGTTTTAGAAAACATGCTGCTTGGTGCAAAACAGCAAAAGGGAGAATCAGTACTGATGTCTGTCTTCCCTTGGATATGGCGTGCACAAGAAGAAGCGATCCGCGTTAAAGCGGTTTCAATTCTTAAAAACTTTAAGCTGATTGAAAAGCAAGATGATTTTGCCGCAGCTCTATCGGGTGGCCAAAGAAAACTTCTCGAAATGGCAAGAGCCTTGATGGTCGAGCCCGAAATGGTAATGCTCGATGAGCCTATGGCTGGAGTAAATCCTGCTCTAAAGCAATCTCTTTTGGAACACATTAAAGAGTTGCGCAATGAGGGTAAGACAGTGCTTTTCGTTGAGCATGATATGGATATGGTTCATGAGATTAGTGACTGGGTCATCGTTATGGCCCAAGGGCAGATTATCGCCGAAGGAACTCCATCAACTGTTATGGGCAATGCTCAAGTAATTGAAGCTTATTTAGGTGCTCATCATGATGCCGATCTATCAAGTGAAGGGGCATAGGTTATGGATTCAACTGCGAATTCTCCGTTGGTATCTGCAACGGAATTAGTTGCCGGTTATCTACCAGGGATCAATATTCTCAATGGATGTAACCTCCACGCCGGTAAGGGAGAGCTTGTCGGCATTATTGGTCCTAATGGCGCCGGTAAATCAACACTGCTCAAGGCACTTTTTGGATTAGTTAAAGTTCGCGAAGGCAACGTCTCTTTGTCTGGCGAAGAAATCACTAACTTGAGAGCAGATCAATTAGTTGCCAGAGGAATCGGTTTTGTTCCACAGAGCAACAATGTTTTCCCATCACTGACGATCGAAGAAAACCTTCAGATGGGTGCTTTCCAATCCCCCCGTCAGTTCTCTGAACGCTTTGATTTTGTTACTGAACTTTTTCCAACTCTTGGAACTCGTCGAAAGCAGCGAGCAGGTTCTCTTTCTGGTGGAGAACGTCAAATGGTTGCTATGGGAAGAGCCTTGATGATGAATCCATCTGTGCTCCTCTTGGATGAGCCAAGTGCAGGTCTCTCACCTGCTTTGCAGGATGAGGTCTTTGTGCGCGTCCGTGAAATTAACAAAATTGGTGTCACAGTTATTATGGTCGAACAAAATGCTCGCAGATGTTTACAGATTGTTGATCGAGGATATGTCCTAGATCAGGGAAAGAATGCTTACGAAGGAACGGGTAAATCCCTATCCAATGATCCTAAAGTTATTGAGCTCTACCTTGGAACATTAGCCAAGAAATAAACTCAGCTTTTCGAAAACTTTCAGCACGCTAGACAGCATCATCTTGACATAAGAATGGCCCGCCGGATAACCGGCGGGCCATTCTTAGTACTTATTGCGCTACTTACTCGCCCGCTGGCACATCACCAGAGATGAACTCTGCTGGAAGTGCTACGTACTTGTCATTAGCTTCGTATACATACACACCCATTGTTGCGTATGAAGGATCGCCATTGTCAGCGAACTCGATTGGACCAGATACACCGTCATAGTCGATGTCTACTCCATCCTTGATTAGCGCCTTGCAATCAGCAAAGGTTGTGCACTTTGTGCCACCCTTTGAAACAGAAACAAGGTTGTCGCGGATTGTCTTTCCATCCGTAGCTCCACCCTGCTCTGCAGCAAGTGCGATCAAGATAACTGCGTCGTATGACTCAGCAGCGTATGAGTAATCAGTAAGCGCTGGGTCTACTGAAAGTAGGCGCTGTTGAAGATTTCCATCAGCCAAAACGCCAGGAAGAGTTCCCTTAACGCCCTTCATGATTCCTGCAGGTAGATCCTTGTAAGCACCGCTTGAAAGGTTTCCATCTACTAGGTATGTCTTAACCTTGTTAGGTCCGATTCCCTGCTTGATAAGCTCAGTGAAAATCTTTACTGTCTCATCAAAACCGATAATCGCAATTGCATCTGGCTTTGCTGCCTTTGCCTTTGCAACATCAGCTGAGAAGTCTGAAGCCTGTGGGTTGTAAACAATGTTTGTTGATGTTCCAGTAAATGCAGCCATTGCGTACTTAGCAAGACCATTTCCGTACGCATCATCAAGGTTAAGGATTGCGACATTCTTTGCGCCTTCCTTAGCCATCAACTGACCAAGAACTGCTCCCTGGAAAGTATCTGAAGGAGCTGAGCGGAAGTAATAACCGTCATCTGCATAGTTTGTGAAATCTGGTGATGTGTTTGCTGGTGAGAAGTGGACGATTCCAGCGCCAGCAATCTTGTCGATTACTGTGAAGGAAACTCCAGAGGATGCTGCACCAACGATTGCACTTACGCCTGCTGAAATATGTGAGTCAGCAGTCTGTTGTGCGATGTCAGTACTTGTATCTCCTGAGTCGCCACGAATGTGCTCAATGTTTTCTCCAAGAACTCCACCTGCTGCGTTGATATCAGCAACAGCTAGATCAACTCCTGCAAACTCTGGTGGCCCAAGGAATGCAAGGCTGCCTGTCTCAGGCAATAAAGAACCAATCTTTAGAGGACCAGATGCTGTTCCTCCTCCACCGCAACCAGCAAGTACCAAGCTGGTTACTGCAGCAGCAACCAAGATGGCTGCTTTGTTGAATTTCTGCATTTTTTCTCCTTTAGTAAGTTACATTTTCAAAGATATCTAGATGATCTTCAAAAAGGTTGTTCGAAGTGTAACTAGTGCCTTTCGATAGGTAAATACTTTTCTGGGAGAGATTTGAGAGCCGGATGAGGCCAGATCCAGGGAAATCGACCTGGCCCTTCAGGCTTACTTATCAGGTACTGCGTTGGGGTTGACCACCGCCTCAGCGACCTCTTTCATGGTTAATCGGCGGTCCATCGCTGCCCTTTGAATCCAAGAGAAAGCCTCGGGCTCTGAAAGGTTGAGCGCTTTCATTAACAATCCTTTTGCCCGATCAATCAACTTTCGTGTCTCCAGTCGATCATGCAGATCAGCCACTTCATCTGCAAGAGATTTCATTTGCGTGTGGCGACTGATCGCGATTTCAATCGCTGGCATTAAGTCTGCAATAGTAAATGGTTTAACAACGTATGCCATTACTCCTGCATCACGAGCTCGATCTACCAGCTCCTTTTGCGAGTATGCGGTCAGCATTAAAACTGGTGCTATCTCAATGATTTTCTCAGCCGCTGAAATTCCATCTAGGACCGGCATTTTTACATCCAGAATTGCTAAATCTGGAGTGTGTTCAATGGCTAGATCAATTGCTTCTTGACCATTTGTTGCCTGAGCAACTATTTCGTAACCAGCGGTCTGCAACATTTCAACAAGATCCATACGGATTAAAGTTTCATCCTCTGCCACCAGAATTCGAACTGTCATATCCGATTTATCCTCCCGGGATGGGTCAAAACTTGTGTCGCTTTTGAAAAACGATGTGCCCCGAGTCGGATTCGAACCGACACTATGCAGTGTTTGAGACTGCCCTCTCTACCGTTGGAGTACCGAGGCCCTTACTGAAGCAATCTTAGCGGTAGGCAGCAACTACTCCGCCAACAGCATCTCCTACAACGTGGACCCGCATTGCATTGGTCGAACCAGGAATTCCTGGAGGCGATCCTGCAACGATGACTACATTTTCGCCCACGTGAGCGCGGCCTGACTCAATTAACAAAGTATCAGCCTGCTTCACCATCTCATCAGTGTGCTTAACCATTGGAGTTACCTCTGGTTCGACTCCCCACGATAAAGCTAAGCGGTTATATGTTCCAATTTCTGGAGTAAATGCAACGATAGGAATAGGTGAACGCAGTCGTGCCATTCGGCGTGCAGAGTCTCCTGATTGAGTGAAAGTCACCAAATACTTTGCACCAACAATTGCACCTACTTCAGCTGCTGCACGGGTAATTGCGCCACCTTTTGTCTTTGGGGTTGTGCGCAAGGCACGAATCATTTCGAAGCCGCCTTCTTCGGTACGGGCGATGATGCGGGCCATTGTTGCGACCGCTTCGATCGCAAAAGCACCAACAGAGGTTTCTCCCGACAACATCAGGGCATCTGCGCCATCTAGGACCGCATTGGCACAATCTGTCGCTTCGGCGCGAGTAGGTGAAGAGTTTGTGATCATCGAATCAAGCATCTGGGTAGCAACGATGACTGGCTTGGCCGCCTCACGAGCTAATTCAATACAACGCTTTTGAACTAGTGGCACTTCTTCGATTGGCATCTCTACTCCCAGATCGCCACGGGCAACCATGATGCCATCAAAGGCAGCAACGATCTCTTCAAGATTATCTACCGCTTGTGGCTTTTCAATCTTTGCAATTACTGGAATGCGGAAACCAACTTCATCCATAATCGCATGAACATCTTTGATATCGGCAGCGTTTCTAACAAAAGACAGTGCAATGAAATCTGCACCCGCTTTCATACCCCAACGTAAATCCTCTTTGTCTTTTTCTGAAAGCGCTGGAACTGAAACGGCAACACCTGGCAAGTTAATGCCTTTGCTGTTACTTACTGCTCCTGGCTGAATAACCTTAGTGACAACATCGTTACCTTTAACTTCTACAACTTCAACGGTAACTTTTCCATCATCAATAAGGATGCGATCTCCTGGTTTGCAATCCCCTGGCAAACCTTTGTAAGTGGTACCAACACGATCCTTGGTACCTTCAACTTCATCTGTTGTGATTGTGAAAACATCGCCACGCTCTAATTCATGGGGACCATTTGCAAATCGAGCAAGACGAATCTTTGGACCTTGAAGGTCAATAAGAATTGCGATTGGCTTTCCTGCGGCATTGGCCGCCTCACGCACACGGTCCAGACGGCTTTGATGCTCTTCGTAACCACCATGTGAAAGGTTTAAGCGCGCCATATTCATTCCAGCATCGATGAGTTCTTTCACCTTTTCGGCAGATTCAACGGCAGGACCCATCGTGCACACAATTTTCGCTCTACGCATGTATGTACCTTAAACCATTAATGGACGGTCAGTTGGCGCTATAGGTGAAGGAAGTTGTGTGCGTCCCGTGAGATATCTATCAACTTCGGCGGCTGCACTTCGACCTTCAGCGATTGCCCATACGATTAATGACTGACCGCGACCAGCATCACCAGCTACGAAAATGCCTTCTTCGGTTGTTTGGAACTTTTCATCGCGTTTGATGTTTCCGCGCTCATCTAATTCAACTTCTAATTGCGTAATCAGCGAAGATTTCTCTGGGCCTGTAAAGCCCATAGCCATGAACACAAAATCGCAAGGGATTTCTTTTTCTGATCCAGCTACAGCTTCGAACTTTCCGTTAACGAATTGAGTTTCTACAATCTTGATTGCACGCAGATTTCCTTGCCCATCCCCCAAGAACTCTTCAGTGCTGACCGAGAACATGCGATTGTCTTTTTCCTCATGCGCACTAGATACTCGATAAATCATTGGGTATGTCGGCCATGGCTGTCCTGTTGGTCGTTCATCCGTTGGACGAGGCATGATTTCAAGTTGAGTAACACTTGCTGCACCTTGTCGGATTGATGTTCCCAAACAATCTGCGCCTGTGTCTCCGCCACCAAGAATGACAACATGCTTTCCTGCCACATTAATTGGTGGAGCTTCGATTTCTCCCAAAGCTTGCTTATTGCCCCATGGTAAAAACTCCATGGCTTGGTAAATCCCTTTGAGTTCGCGACCCTTAATTGATAGATCACGCCACTGAGTTGATCCGACCGCCAAAACTACTGCGTCGTATTTCTTTCGCAGATCAGAGCCAGTTAATTCATTTCCAACATCAACACCCGGACGAAAACGTGTTCCCTCTTTTTCCATTTGTTCTAAACGGCGGTCCAGAATGTGCTTTTCCATCTTGAACTCTGGAATTCCGTAACGTAACAAACCGCCGATTTTGTCAGCGCGCTCATAGACGGCAACGGTGTGGCCAGCGCGTGTTAACTGCTGCGCAGCAGCAAGACCTGCAGGCCCAGAACCAATTACTGCGACAGTCTTACCGGTAAGGCGATCTGGCGCTAAAGGCCTAACGGTTCCAGCTCCAAAAGCTTCTTCTATGGTGCGAAGTTCGATCTGCTTAATTGTTACGGCATCACGATTGATACCGACTACGCAGGCGGTTTCACAGGGTGCAGGGCAAAGACGTCCCGTGAATTCAGGAAAGTTGTTTGTCGCATGCAAGCGATCAATCGCTTCATCCTTGTCACCTCGGTACATCAAGTCATTCCATTCGGGAATTAGATTGCCCAGAGGACAACCGCTATGACAGAAAGGAATTCCACAATCCATGCAGCGACCTGCCTGCTTTTGTAGATGCTCCATGCTTTGTGGCTCGTAAACTTCGCGCCAGTCTTTAATACGCACATCTACTGGACGTCGCTTTGGAGTCTCGCGTGGTGTTGTCATGAATCCCTTTGGATCAGCCATTTGCTGCAACCTCCATTACTAGCGCATCAACAGGTAAACCTTCACGGGTGGCCCGCTCCATTGCCGCCAGCACACGCGCATAGTCACGCGGCATGATTAATGAGATGCGAGCCAAGCTCTTCTCCCAATCCTTTAGCAAAACGTTAGCAACTTCCGAACCCGTTTCGGCAAAGTATTTTGAAATGTGATCCTTCAGAATCTCTTTCTGATCCTGTGGAACTGCCAGAACATCAACCATGTCAGAATTCACATTGGCCGCATCAAGATCCAAAACAAATGCACGCCCACCTGACATACCTGCAGCAATATTGCGACCGGTGCGACCCAATACAACAACAGTGCCACCAGTCATGTACTCGCAACCGTGATCTCCAATTCCTTCAACAATTGCAAGTGCACCAGAGTTACGTACACAGAAGCGCTCTCCCACAACTCCACGAATAAAGATTTCTCCTGCTGTAGCACCATAACCAATGACATTTCCTGCAATTACATTGTCTTGTGAAGGAAATGTTGCCTTAACATCTGGGCGAACAACAACTCGACCACCAGAGATTCCCTTACCAACGTAATCATTGGAATCTCCATACAATCGAATTGCAACACCGCGTGGAATAAAGGCACCTAGTGACTGACCGGCAGATCCATGCAACGTAACATCGATTGTTCCTGCAGGTAGACCTTCAGCGCCGTATTTGCGAGTGACTTCGGCACCCAACATAGTTCCGACGGTGCGATTAACATTTCGCACTGGCAGATCGATTTTCACTGACTCACCCTTAGTTAATGCTGGTTGAGCGAGTTCAATCAGTTGGTTATCCAGCGCTGCATCTAGCCCGTGATCTTGCTTAGTTGTGTTGTGCAATGCGCTATCAACATCTGGGCGAACCAACAAAGGTTCTAGGTTTAATCCAGCCGCCTTCCAGTGATCAACAGCCTTGCGAGTATCTAGGAACTCAACATGTCCAATTGCTTCCTGAAGTGTACGGAAGCCCAGTTGAGCCAAGATTTCACGAACTTCTTCTGCGATGTATTCGAAGAAAGTTTCAACAAATTCTGGTTTTCCGGTGAACTTCTTTCGAAGCTCTGGGTTTTGAGTTGCTACACCTACTGGGCAGGTATCCAAATGGCATACGCGCATCATGATGCAACCAGAAACGACTAGCGGCGCAGTGGCAAATCCATACTCTTCTGCTCCAAGAAGAGCTGCAATGACAACATCGCGCCCAGTTTTTAACTGACCATCGGTTTGAACAACGATGCGATCACGCAAGCCGTTGAGCAGCAAGGTTTGCTGAGTTTCAGCTAGACCCAGTTCCCATGGCGCACCTGCATGCTTGAGCGATGTCAGTGGTGAAGCACCGGTTCCACCATCATGGCCGGAAATCAAAACAACATCCGCATGTGCTTTCGAAACACCAGCTGCAACGGTTCCAACGCCCACTTCGGCAACCAGTTTGACGTGCACGCGCGCGTTCTTATTTGCGTTCTTTAAATCATGAATCAGTTGTGCAAGATCTTCAATCGAATAAATATCATGGTGTGGAGGCGGTGAAATCAATCCCACACCAGGAGTTGAATAACGGGCCTTTGCGATCCATGGATAAACCTTGTTACCCGGTAGCTGTCCACCTTCTCCTGGCTTTGCACCCTGA
>Ga0315900_10007495_pt1 | contig 14323 bp, 5 predicted proteins | sample LakEriMetagenome_FD_203521 | JGI IMG/M metagenome (GOLD analysis project Ga0315900, IMG submission 203521) | Freshwater fungal communities from buoy surface, Lake Erie, Ohio, United States - Buoy 12 MA114 | ecosystem: Environmental > Aquatic > Freshwater > Lake > Lake biofilm | place: USA: Lake...
AGTGAAAACTCAAGGGCAAGGTCTTCACTACACGGCCGTTCGCGGAGCCACACGTTGCCGCGTCAGCACTTACGATCGATGGACCGCCCAAAAATCCGAAAAACGGCTTCCAAGTGCGTAACTTGGGCAAGGCCTGAGCGGCTCGTCTGGAAGGGGCAGTTCGGCATCAATCTCGAGGAGTTCTGCCTCGACCCGAAGATCGGCTCGGGCGGCCGGGCCATGGTCGGGATCGGCGACAACGGCGGCCTATCAGGCGGCCCTGAACATCGAACACGGGCCCGCCGGAATCGCCCCCCGCGAGCCTACGTCGTCGAGGAACAGGGTGCGGGCCGAAGAGGACGCCGAACGAGAAGCCGACCGGCACTATTGGGCGCCGTTCAAGCAAGAACTCGAGCAACTCCGACACGCCCGTTGAAGGCAATCGTGCCAGCCATGTGGCTGGAACCATTACCCCGTCATTTTCGCTCTGCGATGGCGTTCACGGTTTTTCCTTTTCCTTGGTTCGTCGTTGCCGTTGCTTCACGTCGTGCCCGCGGCAACGGGAAATCGGCTCCCGTCCCCGATGTTACTTCACCTCGAGATTCACGCTCGCGGAGTGGGCGTTGAACTCGGGGGCGTAGCGGCTCTGGATGTTCGCGAAGCCGCTCGACGCCGTGCCCCGATGGGCCGCCCGCAGCGAATACTCGAAGACGTGCGTGCCCCGCGGCAGCCGCTCGAAGAACAGCTGCGTGGAGGCGTCGCGGATCGCCACGTACCAGGCGGCGCCGTCGCCGTACCGCCAGCCGGAGAGCACGTCCACCGGTTCCGTGATGCTCGGCCGATGGTCGGCGAGCTCCAGGAACTCATAGTCGCGGTCGCTCGTCACCACGAGCCGCACGACCAGCTCGTCGCCGAGCTCAACCTTGGCCTCACCGCCCTGCTTGATCGGCACGAGCTCCGGCCCGGCCTTCGTCATCCGCTTCACGAACAGCTGCTTCTCGATCGCCAGCTCCTCGCGGCCCGCCGCCGGCACCTTCGAGATGTCGTCGAGGTACTGCCAGTGGACGCCGCCGAAGGCCAGGCCCTTTGCCTGCGTTGTCATGGTGATGGCCGCCATCGCGGGAGTGATCTCGCGGCGGGTGAACCGCTCCTCGAAGAAGCCGGTGCCGGCCTCGACCTTGGCGGGCTCGATCCGCTCGCCCCCCACGTCCACCGTCACGAGTTCCTGCGCGGCGAGCAGGTCGTCGCCCCGGCCGAGAAGGGCCCCGACGGCGTCGGCCGTCGTGCGGCTGTTCTTCCAGCGGCTGGTCCGCTTCTGCGAGAGCAGCCAGACCTTCATCGCCTCGACCGCGTCCTTGTCGCCGGCCACCTCGTCGAAGGCCTCGATGAGGATCGACTGCGATGCGATCGGGGCGTAGTGCCAGCTCCACCAGCCGGGGTGCGGGTCCCGCCACCACATCCCCTGCCAGCTCTCCTTTTCCTCACCCGGCTTCACGTCGGCGTCCACCGCCCGCTGCCTGAGGCTGTCGATGATGGAAAGTGCCGTCGGCTTGTCACCCGAGCGGGCCAGGGCGATCGCCAGCTGCCCCTGCGTGAGCCGGCCGTCGAGCTTCATCCACGACTTGCGGGCCACGTCGAAGGCCCACTGGATCGCCGCGGCCGCCTCGCCCTGCGGCGGCGCGTCGGCCGTGAAGAAGCTCCGCGCGTAGAGGGCGTAGACGCCCAACGGCGTGAGCACGATCTCGTCGGGCTTGCCCTTCCAGAGCTTCTCCGCCCGGCGCTTCTCCTCGACAAGCCGGCCGTCGAGCCAGGGGATCGTCTGCAGGGCCGGCTGGACGTCGATCTTCGTGCCCGCCGCCCGCAGCCGGCCGAAGCCCGCCACGATGCCGAGCGTGACCGAGTCGCAGGTCCGGCCGCCGGGGAACCAGGGCCAGCCGCCGTCGCCGTTTCGCAACGAGGCCAGCCGCGTGAGGGCCGCCTGCGTCTCGTTCTCGGCCCGCGTGGCGTCGAAGAGCAGCGCGATCCGGGCCCGGGCCTCCTTCTCGTCCACCGCGTCGCGGACCCACGGCGTCTCGGCGAGGAGCGTCTTCACGAGATCGGCGTTCTTTTCGAGCGGGCTTTCCAGCGCCGCCGTGCCCTTCCACTGCTCGAACACCCTGCCGATCCGCGGGTCGCTCGTGGCCAGGTGCCGGGCGAGCGCGTTGGCGTAGAGCCGGGTGAAGAGGGTCTCGGTGCTCTCGTCCGACTGCTCCATGATCGAGGGCAGGGCGAGGACGGCATACCAGGCCGGGTTCGACGTCGCCTGGACGACGAGCGACTGGCTCTGGATGTCGGTGCCGGCGCTTTGGGCGAGCCGATCGAGCGACACCTTCCGCGTGCCGGGCCCGCGGATCGTGACGGGCACCGACTCGCTGACGAGCACCTTGCGGGGCAGGACCGGAATGAATGCTTCCTCGCCATCGGCCGCCTTGCCGGCGGCGCCGGTGGCCAGATAGCGGAGCGTCTCGGTGCCGTCGGCCACCTTGACGGTGAACACGACCGGCTTCGACTCGCCGGCGGTGAGGTCGAAGGGCAGGCTGGTTTCGCCGACGATCAGCCCCGAACGGTCCGCATCTGTGCGGGCGTCGGCGAGCGCGAACTTCACCGTTCCGGCGAGCCGGCCGGTGGACTTGTTGCTGAGCTTGACCGGAATCTGGACGACGTCGCCCGCGCGGAGGAAGCGGGGCATGACCGGCTCGACCATGAGGTCTTTTATAGACACGCAGCTATCGACAATTGCCCCGCTGCGGAGCGCCGCATCGTGGGCCAGGCCCTTGAACTGCCAGGTCGTGAGCGTGTCGGGGAGCGTGAACTCGATCGACACCAGGCCATCCTTCCCGCTCGAGAGCGTGGGCAGGAAGAAGGCCGTCTCGACGAGGTTCTTCCGCGGCGGCGGCGGGGCGGCCGCGGCCGGGCTCGGCTGGCCGCCGGGGCCCTGCGGGGCGCCGGCTATCGCCTGTTCTTCGATTTTGCCTCCCGGACCACGGCCTGGTGTGTTGGCGGCTTTCCGGGCGTCCATCGGGGCCGCGTCCATCATCGCCGCAGCAGGCGCAGCGGCTGCGAACTCCATGCCGTTCCGGCCCCGCATGAGCATTCGGCCGCCGCCACCACCCATGCCCCCCTGCCAGCCCATCGCCGGCGTGCCGAACGGATTTCGTAGCCCGCGGTAGGTGACCTGCGGCACGATCACCTGCGGCACGTCGAACTGGCCGCGGATGTACCCCAGGCCCTCGCCGCGGTTGGTGAACGACAGGTTCAGCCAGCTCGCCTCGCGGCGGAACATCCCCATCAGGTCTCCCGGCCAGGCATGCGCGGCCAGCGCGTCGAGCGACTGGTCGTAGGCCAGCGCGAGAAACTCGGCCGCGACCGGCGCCACCGGCCCGGCCACCGGGTCGGCCACGCTCGTGATTTTCGCCCGCCAGATCTCCTTCGCCCCCGGCTCGAGCCGGCGGGTGAACCGCTCCCACTCGATGGCGAGTTTTTTGTTGGTCCACGGCACGTCGATCGTGCGGCTCTCGGAATGGAGCCGGCCGTCGCGAACCATCCAGGCCCGCACGGTGAACCCGCCGCGATGGGCGTCGGTGACCTTCAGGCTCACCGGCCACTGCGTCCGGCCCGGCTCGGTCCAATACCGCGCGAGGATCTTGCCGGCCTGCGTGATCTCGACGAGCGCCCGGCCCTGCTCATAACCCGTGCCCACGAGGGCCGAGAACTCGCTCGCCGGCTCGACCGCCTGCTTCGCGGACTTCATCACGAATGCCCGCTTCACGCCGTACCGCCGGGCCGCCGGATCGACCACCTCGATCACCTGCTCGGCCTTCACCGCCGGCACGTCGCCGGCCGCCGGGATCTCGAACACCGCCTTGTAGATGCCCGCCGGCAATTCGACCGTGGCCTCGCTCTTGCCGGTGGCCTTGTCGGTCGTGATCTTCTGCGTGGACGCGGCCTCGCCCGTGGCCCAGGTCTGCGGGTCGGCAGGGTTGGGCTCGACGGGCCGCCGGCCGGCAGCCGGGGCGGCGCGCTTGCCACGGCCGCGGAACGGCCGCGGCACCGGCACCGGACCGCCGTGCCCGCCCAGAATATCGCCACGGGCCACCTCGGCCGGCTGTACGAGCCGCGACACGGTGAGCGAGCCGGCCGCCTCGCGGGGCTGGCCGTCGAGCGTGGTCGTGCCGACCGTGAGCTTCACGGCGGCGGGCTTGCCCCCTTCGCCCGTGGCCTGCCATTCGGCGGCCGACACGCTCGCCTCGACGTCCGTGTAGCCCACGCTCACGCTCCGCGTGTCGCTGCGGGTCTCGCCGCTGGTGTCCGTGACGTCGGCCACGACGGCATACGTGAACACCGGCAACGACTCCTTCGGTACCGAGCGGTCGGGAAGCGCCGTGAACGTGACCGTGAACTTCCCGGCGTCGTCGGTGACGGCCGTGCCGCGGGCGATCCGCTGGCCGCCCGCATCGAAGGGCAGCCAGGGAAAGAACAAGCGGCACCAGAAGGGCCAGCGGACCTGCCGCGTGACGTGCCACTTCACCTTCGCTGCGGATACGGGCAGGCCGGTGTAGGTGGTGGCCGTGCCGGAGAGCGAAACCTCGCCACCGAGCGGCGGCGACTTCTCGGGCGCCGCGAGCTTCACGAGAAACTTCGGCCGTTTGTACTCCTCGACGCGGACGGCCACGCCGCCGCCGAAACCGTCGTTGCCCGGCGCCTGGGCCTGGATCGACCACTGCCCCGGCAGGGCCCCTGTGGCGATCGGAAAATTGCCGTGGAACGAGCCGTTGGCGGTCGTCTTATGGGTGGCCTTGGCGATCTCTCGGCCGTTGGCGTCGCGGAACGTGACCTCGATCGTGCGGTCGGCCACGGCGCGGTAGTCGGCCTTCTCGAAGTCGCTCGCGCAGGCGATCCCCTTGTAGTGGACGATCTGGCCGGGGCGGTGGATGCCGCGGTCGGTGACGAGCACGAGCGACTTCGCGCCCGCGGGCTGCTCCTGCCGCCAGACGTGGGTCGAGTCGGTGGCGGTCGAGTGCCGCTTGCCGCCGAGGTCGGACGTGGCGACGACGATAATCTCCCTATGCTGCGGGGCGGAGAGTTCGTAGCGGCCCTCCTTGTCGGTGGTGGCGGTGCCGGCCTCGGCGAAGGGGGGCGGTCCGCCCTGCTCGCCGCGGACGAAGAGCTTCACGGTCGCGCCGGCGACCGGTTCGCCCGAGACGATGTTGACGACGTGGCCTGCGACCGCGACGGGCCCGCCCTGCTGGGCGGCCCGCTGCATCTGGATCTCGCGTTGGCGTTCGTTCCCGGCGGCCCGCACGTCGGCCGCGAACACGCCGGCACCCTGCTCGGCCACGATCGCCAGGTTGGTCACCCGCACCAGCGTCGCGAACACGACGTTGTCCTTCTCGCCGAAGTCGGCCTTGTGGCTGGCGATCACCCAGTAGTCGCCGGGCTCGAGTGCGGCCGCGTCGAACGTCGGCGCGACCGGCAGGTCGTGTTGGCGGTGCCGATAGTCGTCGGTCGCCGGCAGGTCGGCTGCGTGCTCCTTGACGGCGGGCAGGGCGAGAATCGCCTTGCGGTCGGCATCGTCGAGCCATTGGGCGTGCGGCTTGCCCGCCTTGAGCCGGGCCATGAAGTCGGCCTTCGCCAGCCGGAGGTGGACCTTGGCGAGGTTGCGGTAGCTGACGCGGATCACGGGGAACGGCGCGGCCCAGGTCGATTCCGTGAACAGCTGCAGATCGCGGCTCTCGATCTCGACGACCAGGCTGCGGCACATCGCGCCGCCCGGGCTTTTGGGATGCGCCTCGGCCCCGGCGGCGGCGATCTTCCGCGCCTCGACGAGGTCGCCCGGCTCGCCCTGCCCCTGATGCTGGCCGTCATGTTGCCCGTCGCCCTGCCGGATCAGGCTCGCCAGGTGAAAGCGGCCGAGCGAGGCCGTCTCGTGGTCGCCCGCCCGCTCGACGAAGCCGCGGAGGGCCGCCTCCTTGCGGTCGAACAGATCGCCCGCCTCGCCCGTGGCCACGGCCGCGCCGCTCGCCCACACGATCCGGTCGAGGTCGGCGGCGAGAAAGGCCGTGCGGTCGGCGTCGCCTTTATGGAAGGCTATGAGGTCGCGGTAGAGCCGGATCGTGTCGAGGAGCGGCGAGTCGGTGTCGGTGACCGTCTTGTCGGCCTCCGGCTGCCACGCCACAAACTCCTCGGCCGTGCCCAGGGCGGGTGATGTGCCGACGACCTCGAAGGCGTCCTCCGGGGCCACGAGCCCGCGCTCACCGGAACTCGAAAACTCGATCGCGTCGCGGACGATCACGTCCCACACCGTGGGCCGGTAGGCGTCGGCCATCGTGCCCTTCTCGATGAGTGCCGACCACTCCGCGACCGGGAGCTTTTGCAGGGCCGCCCGCTCCGGGCTGCCGGGAGCCCCGACCGCGACGGCGAACCGCCTGCGGATCTCGGCGACGATGCCGGGCAGGTCCCACTCGGCGAGCTTCGTGAGGTCTTTGGTGTCGGCGCCCCCCTGCGTCCGCTGCTGATAACGCCAGCGGTTCATCTGGAAATAGCCCCAGGTCCAGTTGGCCCGGATGGCCTCGAGCACGTGTTTGGTCTCGGCGGGCGCCTTCTCGATCGCGGCGGCGAGGCGGATCACCCGCTCCGGATCGTCACCGGGCCGGTCACCCGTCTCGGCGAGCACCCGCGTGGCGATTGCCCGGGCGACCTCGTCCCAGGCCCTGTCCTGAGTTGCCGCGCGCTCAATGCCCGCGAGCCGTTCGAGCGCCGTCTTCGGCTTCCCTTCGTTGAGCGCCTGCTCGACGGCCTTCCAGGCTGCGGGGCGGTCGGCGGGGGCGGGCAGTTTCTCGTCGCCGGCGGAGCGTTGCATCGCGAAGTGACCTCCGAGGGCGAACAGCAGAAACAGAATGGCCGCTGTCGCCCGGGCGGGGCCGGCGCCGCGGCCACCGGAAACGGTCTCTCGTACGGCGGCGGGCATGCGAAGGGTCTCCAGAAGGGGAGCGAAAGTCTATGCGGCGGGAGAAAAACGGTCGTTCCCGGACGACGGCGGCTGGGCGAGGCACCGCGCGGAATCGTGTATTGGATGCGCCCGGTTGTGGAAAGGTTCCCGGGTGTTTCAGCACCAGTCACTCCCGAGCCTGTGATCCCGATTTTCCAGGTTTTCCCGGTCTTTTTCCCGCCACGCCAGACGCTTCGGGGAGGGTGCCGTGGCATGGCCTGCGGCCTCTGTGGGTGCTATATATGGACAAGCAGGTCGTCTGGCGGAGCGAAACGCCGACTCCCTTGGAACAGCACGCCGGAAGTCGTGCCGGCCACGGCCGGTTTGGCCTGTCCGCGACCAGGAGGTTCGATGAGCCGCTCCCCTGCCGTTTTTTCTGGCCTCGTTCTCACGCTGCTGGGCGTGGGACTGTTCGGCGCCTGCCTGCCGGCGGCGGTTCGGGCGGCCGATTCCCTGTCCTACAACCGGGACATCCGCCCGATCCTCGTCGAGAACTGCTTCGGCTGCCACGGGGCCGACAGCGCTGGCCGCAAGGCGGGCCTCCGGCTCGACGACCGCGATGCCGCGATCGAAAGCGGGGCCATCGCTCCTGGAGATCCTGATTCGAGCGTGGCCCTCGACCGGATCTTCTCCACCGATCCCGAGGAGGTGATGCCGCCGCCGGCAGTGAAAAAGGTGCTGTCGGCGGAGCAGAAGGACTTGCTCAAGCGGTGGATCGCCGCAGGGGCCGAATACCAGCCGCACTGGTCGTTCATTCCGCCGAAGCGACCCGAACTTCCGGCCGTGAAGCACGAGGCCTGGGTCAAGAACCCCATCGATCGGTTCATTCTGGCCCGCCTGGAGGAGGAAGGGCTCGCGCCGGCCGCCGAGGCCGACCGCCGGACGCTCGCGCGGCGGGTGTCGCTCGACATCACGGGCCTGCCGCCGGAGCCGGCGGCGGTGGAGGTGTTCGTCGCCGACACGCGGCCCGATGCCTACGAGCGATTCGTCGATCAGATGCTCGCCGCACCCGAGTGGGGCGAGCACCGCGGCCGCCACTGGCTCGACTATGCCCGCTACGCCGACACGCATGGCATCCACATGGACAACTACCGCGAGATGTGGACCTACCGGCAGTGGGTGGCCAATGCGTTCAATCGGAATCTCCCCTTCGACCAGTTCACGATCCTGCAGCTGGCGGGCGATCTCGTGGTCAAGGAGGCCGGGGGTAGTCCAGACGACATCCTCGAGCGGCAGATCGCCAGCGGCTTCAACCGCTGCAACATCACGACCAGCGAAGGGGGGGCCATCGACGAGGAATACCTCGTGCTTTACGCCCGCGACCGCACCGAGACGACCTCCGCAGTGTGGCTGGGCCTGACGACGGGCTGCGCCGTCTGCCACGATCACAAGTTCGACCCGCTGTCGCAGAAGGAGTTTTACGAGCTCGCCGCGTTCTTCAACAACACGACGCAGAAGGCGATGGACGGCAACCGCCAAGACACGCCGCCGATCGTCGTGGTGCCGAAGCCGGAAGACCGGCAGCGGTTTACGGCGGTCGAGGGCGAACTGGCCGCCGCCCGCAAGGCGGTGGAGGCCCGCAAGCAGGCGGCCCGGCCGGAGTTCGAAGGCTGGATCAAGGCGGCGACGCCGGATGCCGTGGCGAAGACCGCCCCGCAAGACACGCCGCTTCTCGAACTCGACCTCCTCGAAGGGGAGGGGGCGAAGACCCGCGCCAGAATCGGGGGCACGGAAACAGACCTACCGCTGACCACGACCACGAATTGGCAGGCCGGGCCGAGCGGGGCGGCCGCGCTCCTCCTCGACGGGCGGGCGGCCGAGTTGCCGACCGTTGGCGACTTCGAGCACGACCAGCCCTTCAGCGCGACGTTTTGGATCCGGCCGCCGGCGAACGACACCGCGTATGCCGTGCTCGCGCGGATGGACGAGCAGGGCTCCCAGCGGGGTTGGGATGTCGGCGTGGAGCGTCGCCGGGTCGGGTTCCATCTCGTCCATGCCTACCCCGACGCCGCGATCAAGGTGGTGTCGTCATCGCAGCTCAAGGCCGACGCCTGGACGCTGGTCTCGGTCACGTACGACGGCTCGGGCAAGGCCGAGGGCGTGAAGATCTTCTACGACGGCAAGCCGCAGAATGCGAAGGCCGAGACCAAGTCCTTCAAGAAGAGCACGATCAAGACCGATACGCCGCTGGTGATCGGCGGCCGGTCCCAGGCGGCGACGGCCCACGGCGTGGGCCTGGCGGGCATCGAGCTGTGGGGCCGCGCTCTCTCGCCCGGCGAGGTCGAGAGCCTCTCCCGTGCCCAGGCACTCGCGCAGATCGTGAAGCTCCCTGCCGAGGAGCGGGTGAAGGCAGCCGGCGGGCTCTTCGACTGGTGGCTGGCGAACTTCGACGAGCCCTCGAAGGCGGCGACGGACGCCGTGGCGGAACTCGAGGGCGAACAAGCCGAGATCCGCAAGCGGGGCACGATCGCCCACGTGATGCACGAGAAGGACGAGATGGCGAAGGCCTACATTCTCGACCGTGGCGAATATGACAAGCGGAAGGATGAGGTCACGCCCGCCACGCCCGCGATCCTGCCGGCCTTCCCGGCGGAACTGCCGCGGAATCGGCTCGGTCTCGCATCCTGGCTCCTGCGCGACGATCACCCGCTCACCGCACGGGTGACGGTGAACCGGTTCTGGCAGGAGGTGTTCGGCACGGGTCTCGTGCGGACCGCCGGCGACTTCGGCATCACCGGCGAACTACCGAGCCATCAGGAATTGCTCGACTGGCTGGCCGTGGAGTTCCGCCAGAGCGGCTGGGACGTGAAGAAACTGTTCCGGCTGATGCTCACCAGCGCCACCTACCGGCAGTCCGCCGCCGCCACGCCTGACAAGCTCGCGAAAGACAACGCCAACCGCCTGCTCTCGCGGGGCCCGCGGTTTCGGATGGACGCCGAGATGGTCCGCGATGCGGCGCTTGCCGCCAGCGGCCTGCTCGTGCGGCAGATCGGCGGCCCGAGCGTGAAGCCCTACCAGCCGGAGGGCGTCTGGGAGGCCGTCTCGATGGGGGGAAACACCAGCAAGTACCAGCGCGACAAAGGAGACGCCGTCTATCGACGGAGCATGTACTGGTTCTGGAAGCGGACGGCGCCTCCCGCCTCGATGGAGATCTTTAACGCTCCATCACGTGAGACCTGCACCGTGAAGCGGGAGCGGACCAACACGCCGCTCCAGGCCCTCGTCACGCTCAACGACACACAGTTCGTGGAGGCGGCCCGGGTGCTGGCCGATCGCGCCATCCAGACGGTCGGCACCGACGACGCGCGGATCGACTTCATCGCCACGCGGGTGCTGTCGCGGCCGTTCGCCGCCGAGGAACTGGCGATCGTGAAGCGATCGCTCGCCGACCTTTCGGCCTGGTATGCCGCGCATCCCGACGAAGCTGCCAAGCTCGTCGCCGTGGGAGACGCCAAAACGACGACGAACGACGCCCCGCAGCTCGCTGCCTGGATGATGCTGGCGAACGAAGTGATGAACCTCGACGAGTTCTTGTGCAAGTAAAAAATCAGAAAATCAGGGACGGGAGCGGATTTTCATCGATAACGCTGCCCAGCTGATTGATGCCATGAAAATCCGCTCCCGTCCCCGATTTTCGCAAGTGAGGAATCTGCAATGTATCCCCCCGTCCGCTCGCCGCTCGACGAGCTTGGCCTGAGCCTCACCCGCCGCCGATTCTTCGCGCAGGGCAGTCACGTGCTCGGCGGTGCCGCCCTGGCGACGCTGCTCGCCGAGCACGGCCATGGCAACGCCGCGACGCCATCCGTCGCGGGCGTCGAGCGGGTCGCGGGGGCGGTCGGCCCGCACTTCGCCCCGCGGGCGAAGCACGTGATCTACCTGCACATGGTGGGCGGCCCGCCGCAGCAGGACATGTTCGACTACAAGCCGCAGATGGACCAGTGGTACGACAAGGATCTCCCCGAAAGCATCCGCAACGGCCAGCGGCTCACGACGATGACCAGCGGCCAGTCGCGATTTCCCATCGCCCCGTCGAAGTTCAAGTTCGCTCAGCACGGACAGTGCGGCATGTGGGTCACGGAGCTCCTGCCGTGGACCGCCAAGATGGTCGACGACATGTGCTTCATCCGCTCGATGCACACCGAGGCGATCAACCATGAGCCGGCGATCACATACATGCAGACGGGCAACCAGATCACGGGCCGGCCGTGCCTGGGGTCATGGCTCAGCTACGGCCTCGGCAGCCTCAACAAGGATCTGCCCACGTTCGTGGTGCTCGTGGCCCGGCCGACCAACAACGAGCAGAATCAGGCGATCGGCGCGCGGCTCTGGGGCAGCGGATTCCTGCCGGGCGAACACGCCGGCGTGAGCTTCCGTTCGGCCGGCGACCCGATCCTCTACATCAACAATCCGCCCGGCGTGTCGGCGGAGGTGCGGCGCAAGACGCTCGACGGCCTGCAGGCTCTCAACCAGCGGATGCTCGAGCAGATCGGCGACCCCGAGACCCGGACGCGGATCGCGCAGTACGAGATGGCGTTCCGGATGCAGTCGAGCGTGCCTGAGCTCACCGACCTCGCCCGCGAGCCCGAGGCGACGTTCGCCCTGTACGGCGCCGAGGCGAAGAAGCCCGGCACGTTCGCCAACACCGTGCTCATGGCCCGGCGGATGGTGGAGCGGGGCGTGCGATTCGTGCAGGTGTACATCAACAATTGGGATCATCACGGCAACGTCGCCGGCCGGCTGCCGAGCCAGAGCAAGGACATCGACCAGGCCTGCTACGGCCTCGTGCAGGACCTGAAGGCCCGCGGTCTCCTCGACGAGACGCTCATCGTCTGGGGCGGGGAGTTTGGCCGCACGGTCTACTCGCAGGGCGGCCTCACGAAGGCGAACTATGGCCGCGACCATCACCCGCGGTGCTTCACGATGTGGATGTGCGGCGGCGGCGCCCGGCCGGGGCAGATCTACGGCGAGACCGACGACTTCTCCTACAACATCGTGAAAGACCCCGTGCACATCCGTGACTTCCATGCCACGGTGCTGCACCTGCTGGGCTTCGACCACGAGCGGCTCACCTATCGGCACCTCGGCCTTGACTTCAAGCTCACTGGTGTCGAGCATGCCCGGGTGATCCCCGACCTGCTGGCGTAGCGATCGAGCCGAGTCGGCTCGCCGCCTGCCCACGCCAACAGCATCCGAGGCGACGTCGAGTTTTTGGGCGGCGGTCTCCGACCGCCGGGAAGACGCATGGACAACAACGCGACACGCACCGGCGAGATCCGTCCGCTCGACGCCACCGAGCGGCGGGTGCTCGGCGTGCTCATCGAGAAGGCGAAGACCACGCCCGACCAGTATCCGCTCTCGCTCAACGGGCTGGTCACCGGCTGCAACCAGAAGAGCAACCGCGATCCGGTTATGACGGTCGATGAAGAACAGGTGATGCGGGCCGTGGCGGGCCTGCGGAAGTGCGGGGCCATGGCCGAGGTGTACGGCAGCGGGAAGATCCCGCGGTACCGCCATCTGGCCTACGAATGGCTGGGGGTCGAGAAGGAAGAACTGGCGATTCTCGGTGAACTGCTGCTGCGCGGCGAGCAGACCGAGGGCGACCTCCGCGGCCGGGCGAGCCGCATGGACCCGATCGCCGATCTCGATGTCCTTCGCGGGCATCTCGATCGGCTCGCCGACCGCGGGCTCGTCGTCTGGCTCTCGCCGCCGGGGCGGGGGCGGATGCTGACGCACGGCCTCCTGCCGGCGGAGAAACTGGAGAAGGTGCGGATGCAGCTGGGCATGGCGGGGGCTGCGGCCGCTGCACAGCCCGCGGCGGCCGCGGTCGCCGCCGACGAGGACGAGCGTCCCGCGCCGTCCGTGGCCGAGGTTGCCGCGTCGCGGCCCGCCGCGATTGTGGCCGACGCCCTCGCCGCTCGCGTGACCGAACTGGAGCGGACCGTGGCCGACCTCCGCGATCGCCTGGCCCGGCTCGAGGCCGATCTCGGCGGCTGAACCCGGGGGGTGTCATGATGCCTGCTCGATGTTGGGCGATCATGTGCTGGGCGTTCACGGGCTGGGTCGCTGTCTGCGTGGCGGGTATCGCGGCCGCCGCGGACCTCGTGGCCATCGAGGGCTGCACGCTCGTCGTCGCCGACTGGGCTGACGGCGACAGCTTCCCGGTGCGCATGCCCGATGGCGAGGTGCATACGGTTCGGCTCTACGCCGCCGACTGCCTGGAGCAGCATGTCAGCGGCGAGACCGACGCCCGCCGGCTGCGCAGTCAGCGGCGCTACTTCGGGATCACCAACGCCCGGCCCGACGCGGCGGCGTCGATCGCCCTGGCGAAGGATCTCGCCCGTCAGGCGACGGCGGAGACGCGGAGGTTTTTGGCGCAGCCGTTCACGATCCATACGAGCTTCGCCGACGCCCGCGGCGACGGCCGCCACAAGCGGATCTACGGCTTCGTGTTCGACGCCGCGGGCCGCGATCTCGCCGCCCACCTCGTCTCCGCCGGCCTGGCCCGGGCCTATGGAGTCGGCCGCACGACCCGCGCCGGCGACTCGGCGGAGGAGTATCGGGAGACGCTCGCCGACCTGGAGCTCCAGGCCGCCCAGCGGGGCGCCGGCATCTGGGCCCACACCGACTGGTCCTCCCTGCCGGCGGAGCGCCGCCGCGAGCGGGAGGAGGCGCGGGAGCTGGCCGTGGCGGTCGACGGGGCTGGGCCGCCGCCGGGCTTCGTCGTCGAGATCAACTCGGCCTCGCGGACCGACCTGATGCGGCTGCCGCACGTGGGCGAGACGCTCGCCAACCGGATCATCGAGCGGCGGCCCTACCGGCGGCTCACCGACCTCCTCGAGGTGGACGGCATCGGCCCGAGCACCTATCGGGCCTTGAAACCGATGCTGCGGATCGAGCCGCCGCCCGCGGCCGCGGAATGAATCCAACCCGCCGCGGAACATGGCTCACGCCGGGCGCTTTCGGTGCGACTCGTCAGGCCACCGCCCGTCGCCTGCACGGAAATCCACTGCCGTCCTCGATTGCCCTGTCAACGGCGCAGAAGCCCGAGCAGATTTTCCCGGGTGATCATGGTCGCGTCCTGGGGGCGTTCGAGGAATGGGCCGACGTCCTCGAGAAGAGCCTTGATGTCCATTGCCGCCAACCGATCCATAACCTCCTCCCGCCAGCGTCGGGCATCGACACGATCGGCCCCCTGCGTCTGATCCAACGCGTTTTGCAGCAGCGCCAGGTTCGGCGTCACGGGAGGTCGCTGTGACAGATACCACACGAGGTCGTACCAATCGCGGCCTTTGGCATAGCGGCGGGTCAGCAAGGCGT
>Ga0315900_10007496_pt1 | contig 14322 bp, 11 predicted proteins | sample LakEriMetagenome_FD_203521 | JGI IMG/M metagenome (GOLD analysis project Ga0315900, IMG submission 203521) | Freshwater fungal communities from buoy surface, Lake Erie, Ohio, United States - Buoy 12 MA114 | ecosystem: Environmental > Aquatic > Freshwater > Lake > Lake biofilm | place: USA: Lake...
CGCTTTGCCGACCTACTACGACGCCCTCGACCAACTGACCCGCCTCGCAGCCTCCGATCCGGGCAGACTCCCCCCGTTCCCTCGACTCGCCTTCAATCAGACGCTCCGCAAATACAACCTGATGCCAATCGAAATTGAAATGAAATTGGCCAGCGAAGGCTTGCTCCAGCAAGACCTGCAGCTTCGCTCGAGGCACACCACGATTTGGCAGCTCTCAACCGGCGATCGCCAGCGAATCGAACAAGCCAAGAAAAAGTACATGAATTACGAAGTCGTGACGCTTGGCAAATACCGCCAACTCAAGCAAGACAAAACCGAAACGGCCAACTCCGCCGGCAAGAGCCTGCAAGGCGGAAAAAAGTAATCAGGCAGGCAGCGGCAACGCCGAGCCTCGAGTTCGCCTGCACAACCGCGGGGCATTGGACGCCGCGCCCCCCTTTCCCCTGACAACGAACAACCGCTATCCCTGCCTTGCTCGCACCAGCCGCTCGCGCTTTCCCAGCGATTTCGCCCGGTTTACTTCAATTGCTCGGCCAATCGCCAATTGCTGGGGATGACCGATCCTTTGACCACCACGGGAATCCGATCCCGAATCACGCACAGCGGATGACCCGGGTCCGTGTTCTCCAACTCGTTCTGATTGAAAATCTCCGCCTGGGGACCGACGCGAACGTTCTTGTCGATGATCGCACCCTTGATGAGCGCCCCGGCTCCGATTCCGATCGGCGGCCGGCAGAGTTGGCGGTTTTCTTCCAATTCTTCGATCGTCTCCTGATAGTCAGCACCCATGATGATCGAATTGCGAATCACCGCCCCGGGGCCGATGATTGTCCGCAAACCAATCACGCTGTTTTCAATCGTGGCCCCCTCGCCAATCTGGCAACCACCGGCGATCAGACTGTGCTTGACCGAGGCACTCCCACAGCGGGTCGGCGGGAGAAATCTGGCGCGGGTATAAACCGGCGCGATGGCCTGGTCGATTTCAAACGGCGGATGAGCTGACGCGAGGCTGAGGTTCGCTTCGTAAAACGATCGAATCGTACCGATGTCCTCCCAGTAGCCATCGAACAGGAAGGTCTGCACTTTGTGACTGCGAATTGCGGCTGGAAAAATCTCCTTGCCGAAATCGTGGTACTCAGTCTTGGTCAACAAGCGGTGCAACACATCCCGGTTGAACACGTAAATGCCCATGCTGGCCAAAATCGGCCGCTGCGGATCGCCGCAGCCCAAGGCCTGGAGCGTCTCGGCATCGACCCGCACCAGATCGAGCTCCTGCTTGGTTTGAGGCTTCTCCAAAAAGCCGGTCACCTTGCCCCCCCGGTCCAGTCGCATCACGCCAAAGGCCTGGGCGGCCGTTTCATCCACCGGCATGCAGGCAATCGTGGCGTCGGCACCGGTCGCCTGATGCTGGGCAATCAACTTCGCGTAGTCCATCCGGTACAGCTGGTCGCCGGACAAGATCAGCACGTACTCGATTCCCCGCTGCTCGATGTAGCCGAGGTTCTTCCGCACCGCATCGGCAGTCCCCTGGTACCAATCGGTCCCTTGGCTCATCGTCTCCTGAGCGGCGAGGATTTCGACAAAACCACCGCTGAAGTGGTCAAACACGTAGGTCCTGCGGATGTGCCGATGCAGGCTGACCGACATGAACTGGGTCAAAACGTAAATCTGGTTGATTCCGTTATTGATGCAATTTGAAATTGGAATGTCGATCAGTCGATACATCCCGCCCAGCGGAACGGCTGGCTTCGACCGAATTGAGGTCAGCGGAAACAGGCGGGTCCCGCGACCGCCCCCCAAAACCATCGCGACGACATTCCGCATGGCAAACTCACAGCTGGAAACGACAAACACCAGCCGACTTTATAACCCTTTTGCCCTGCTGATGGTATCAGCGGTGAATCCCGCCGGGCGCCCCTGCCACCAGCTTTCGCTCGCCCGCCGCGCCGAACTCGGCCCCTAGTCACGACAGCTCCGCTCTCTTTCAATTCGCCGAGGGCCCGAGTGACGATTGACAAGCGGCTGACAAAGTGGAAACTTGCGGTAAAAATTCCGCCCCTGTTTTTTCGGGAATCAGTCATGGCTTCCAATCCTGGCACGACCACTCCTTCGGGCTCCAATCCTTTCAAGGCTCGCGACACGTTTGAAAGCGGGCAAGGACCAGTCGGCGTCTATCGGCTCAGCACCTTGGAAAGCCGCGGCCTGACCAAAATCAGCCGCTTGCCCTACTCGATTCGCGTTCTGCTCGAAGCAGTCCTTCGCAACTGCGATGGTCATGCAGTGACGATGCAGGACGTGGAAAACCTCGCCCGCTGGGAAGCAAAAAACCCCGCCAAGGTGGAAATCCCCTTCAAGCCCGCTCGAGTCGTCCTGCAGGACTTCACTGGCGTCCCCTGCGTCGTCGACTTGGCCGCCATGCGGGCCGCGGTCGCCCGCCTCGGCGGAAATCCCCGGAAGATCAATCCCTTGATCCCGGTCGACCTGGTGATCGACCACAGCGTCCAGGTTGACTATTTCGGCTCGCTCACGGCGCTCACCGATAACGTGAATCTCGAGTTTCAGAGGAATCAGGAACGGTACGAGTTTCTCCGCTGGGGCCAACAGGCTTTCGACAACTTCCGGGTCGTGCCTCCCAACGTCGGGATCGTGCATCAGGTCAATCTCGAGTATCTGGCCAAGGTTGTCTTTCGTCGCGAAGACGCCCATGGCCCTATCGCCGTGCCCGATACCCTCGTGGGCACCGACAGCCACACCACCATGATCAACGGCTTGGGAGTTTTGGGCTGGGGCGTCGGCGGGATCGAAGCCGAAGCCGCGATGCTCGGCCAACCGATCTACATGCTGCTCCCCCAAGTCATCGGCTTTGAAATCACGGGACGGCTTCCCGCCGGGACCACGGCGACCGATCTTGTTCTGACCGTCACCGAAATGCTCCGCAAGAAGGGCGTGGTCGACAAGTTCGTCGAATTTTACGGCCCCGGCGTATCGCACATGAGCCTCGCCGACCGGGCCACGATCGCCAATATGGCCCCCGAATACGGAGCCACCATGGGCTTCTTCCCCGTGGACGAGGAAACCCTCCGCTTCCTCCGCCGCACCGGGCGAACCGAAGCAGAAGTGCAACTCGTCGAAAGCTACTGTCGCGAGAATCAACTTTTCCGCACCGATGACGCCCCCGTTCCGGAGTTTACCGACACGCTCTCGCTCGACCTCGGCACGGTGGTCCCATCATTGGCCGGTCCCAAGCGTCCGCAAGATCGCGTTCGCCTCTCGGAAATGAAACTGTCGTTCCGCAAGGCGCTCACCGCGCCCCTCAACGAACGCGGTTTCGCCCTCAAGGAAGACGAACTCGGACGGCAGGGAATTGTCGAAAATGGCAAGCCCACTCCGATCGGCCACGGCGCCGTGGTGATCGCGGCAATCACCAGCTGCACCAACACGAGCAACCCGTCGGTGATGATCGCCGCTGGTTTGGTCGCGAAGAAGGCTGTGGAAAAAGGGCTGGAAGTCAAGCCTTACGTCAAAACCAGCCTCGCCCCCGGCTCCCGCGTGGTCACCGACTACCTCGATCGAGCCGGATTGACCAAACCGCTACAGGCCCTCGGCTTCCATACCGTCGGCTATGGCTGCACGACCTGCATCGGCAACAGCGGTCCGCTTCCGGACAACGTCGCCAAGGCCGTCACCAGCGGTGACCTCGTCGCTGCGGCGGTCCTCAGCGGCAACCGGAACTTCGAAGGTCGCGTCAACCCGCACGCCAAGGCAAATTATCTCGCCAGCCCTCCGCTGGTGGTTGCCTACGCCCTGGCGGGGACAACCGATATCGACCTGCTGAACGAGCCCATTGGCACCGGCAAAAGCGGCCAGCCCGTTTTCCTCAAAGACATCTGGCCCACGCAATCCGAAGTCGAGCAAGTCGTAAGCGAAACCATTTCGGCCGACCTGTTCAGCTCCCAGTACCAAAACGCCTTCAGCGGCAATCCCCAGTGGAACGCGATTGAAACCGCTACGGGCGATCTTTACGACTGGGATGAGACCAGCACCTACATCCAGCAGCCTCCGTTTCTCGCTGACTTCAGTCGCGAAGCCGCCAGCGTCGGCGAGATTCGCGCGGCCCGCTGTCTCGCGGTCCTCGGCGATTCCGTAACCACGGACCATATCAGCCCCGCCGGATCGATCGCCAAAAGCAGCCCGGCTGGGCGCTTTCTGCAGGAACACGGCGTGGCCCCCGCCGACTTTAACAGCTACGGCGCCCGCCGCGGCAACGACCGCGTCATGGTCCGCGGCACGTTCGCCAATATCCGCATCCGCAACGCCATGGTCCCAGGTGTCGAAGGTGGCTATACCCGCCACTTGCCCAGCAACGAACAACTGGCAATCTATGACGCCGCCATGAAGTACGCCGCCGAAAAAGTGCCGCTGGTGATTCTCGCGGGCGCTGAGTACGGAACCGGCAGCAGCCGCGACTGGGCCGCCAAAGGCACGATGCTCCTCGGTGTCCGCGCGGTCATCGCCGCAAGTTACGAGCGAATCCACCGCAGCAACCTCGTCGGGATGGGAATTCTACCGCTCCAATTCGCCAGCGGCCAAACGTGGCAGTCTCTCGGCCTCGACGGCAGCGAGACGTTCGACATCCCCGTCACTCGGAACCTCCAACCCCGATCGACGATCGAAGTGACCGCCACCAAACCCGATGGCAAACGAGTCCAGTTTTCGGCCAGTGTGCGGATCGACACTCCTGTGGAACTCGACTATTACTTCAACGGCGGAATTCTCCAGACAGTTCTTCGCCATTTGCTGTAATCGCTGGAGTGCGACCGTTGCACTGCGATTTTCTCCCCTGCCGGCTTGGCCTCAGCCGGGCCCGGGGTGCTCGATCTATTACGCGGGTTGAAGGATCACCTGTGCCGAATCGCACGCTGGGACTCTTTCGGAGGGCTCGTGTATCAGCCCTCTCAATCAAACTATTCGGTCAACAAGCCTGAGCCAAATCGGCTTTAGCGCCGACTCGTGGCTGTTTGCATCTTGGGGCAAATAACAGATTTTCCCCACCTCTCTGCTTGCAGAGCCCTGAGTGGAATTCATAATTCCCTAGCAATTGGCCGAAACTATTATCAGAGAAATCCTAACTTTCTCGCCAACCGGCCCTGTTTCGTTCGGAACGGCTCGCGGTGGTCCGAGCCATCAACTTCGCCCCGCCAATCGAGTCCCCTGGTCGCGACTCGCGCCGGCCGGAAAGCTTGCTAAAAACCGAGCGAGCCCGGCTTCGGTCGCGAACAAACCCCGCCGGCGTCCCATCATTTTTTTTGCTGCTTCTCACTTTGTCCAACTTCACTCACTCACCCGTCGACGAAGAGCAGGAACTCAAGTCAGCCCTGAAAAAGGACTGCGTTGAGCACTGTCGCCATTGCCACCGCCTCGAAAACCACTATCTGGCATGGCGCGCCTACTGGTTTTTTGGCATCCTCCGCGGCTTCACGGCGGGCCTGATTCACCTCGGCCCCTACCGCTGCCGCTGCTGTGGCGGCTATCTCTGGATTCGCTGGTGCTTGCTCGACCCACGCTATCATTATCGGCGTTGGAAAGGTCTCGAGATTGAACGCAAGCCCCAGTGACCCCCGCAAAACTGGACCTGACCCCGTTTCTCAAGGTTGGGCTTGTTGCCTGGCGCTCGGAGGCGTAAATTTCGGCTTCACCCGGATTTAAGGACGAATCCGGTTCGACCCAATGCTGGTACCGCCCCAACTGCTTGGCAGGTACCAGTACCCTCGGCCGGTTGAATTCCATCGGCCGGGACCATTGGCCGAAGTGAGGCGCCCATGGAATTGCGGCATCCCGATTCAACTCGCTCCGCTCGATCCGAGCTGCTCCCGTTTCCCGACGTTCGCGGTGCGCGCGTGTCCGGTCCGAACTGTGACTTGGACATTGTGATCCCGCTCTACAACGAACAGGCAATCGCACCCCAACTTCACCAGCGGGTTGTCGCCGCTTGCCGCGCACTTTCGCTCAGTTGGCGAATCATCTACGTCGATGACGGCAGCTCCGACGATACGGTACCGCTCCTGAAAAAACTGGCCCGTGAAAATCCGCTGGATCGAATCGAAATCCTCAGCCTCAAGCGGAACTTCGGTCAACCCGCAGCAATTCTCGCCGGGATGCGTCACGCTGACGCCGCGGCCTTGGTCTTGATGGATGGTGACCTCCAGGATCCCCCGGAGTTAATCCCGCAACTGGTCGCCGAATGGCAGGCGGGTCACGAAGTGGTCATCCCCCAGCGTCCCCAGCGAAAGGAGTCGAGTCGCCTCCGCGGGTTCGCGTTCCATTCCTTTCATCGCCTCTTTCGCCAGTTGAGCGACTTGCCGATTCCCGAAAACTGTGGCACGTTTTGCCTGCTCTCCCGCGCGGTTGCCACAGCGATCGTCGACCTGCCGGAATGCCATCGCTTCTTCCCCGGATTGCGAGCGTGGGTCGGTGGCACCCCGAAACTGCTCTCGTACCAGCGCCCCGCTCGAGCTGCCGGCGAACCGAAACAAACGCTCTCTCGCCTGCTCCGCTACGCCGGCGATGGAATTCTCGGCTTCTCCCGCAAGCCCGCCTTGCTCCTGCTGCAACTGGGCTTGGGACTGCTCGCGATCAGCTCGGGATTGGGCTGCGCGGCCCTGGGATTCTGGCTCAGCGGTTGGGCCAGCTTCGCGGCCGTCACCGGAATCGCTTGCGGTTTCCTGATGGTTGCCGGACTGCAACTGGCCAGCTGCGGATTTCTCGGCGACTTGTTGCTTCGAATTCAGGAGCAGGCGAAACAGCGTCCTCCTTATCTCCTCGCGGAACACTTTCGGAATGACTTGCCCGCTGCCGCCGCGCACCCCAGCCCCCAGAAAACTGCCGCCTGACTCCCTCTCGCCAGAAGCTTTCATCGATGGCCGACCTTACACCACAATCCGCACAGGACGCCTGGCAGGTGCTCCATTCCCGCTCAGCCGTTAGCTTCGCCCTGCTGCTCAGCCTCTTTGCTGGTTTTGCAGCCGTGGCTGCGAACCACTTGCTCTATGAGTCACAAGCTCCCTTTTTTGATTCGGTCAGTTATTACGACAAGCTGCATCAGGTCATGACCGTGACCCGGGAGGCGGGGCTGGTCGAAGGCTGGCGCACGGCGCTCCATCCGGATACGACCGTTTGCCTGCCGTTCCTGATCGCCGTCCCGCTCGCTTTGGTAATCGCTCCTTGCCGGGAGATCGGGCTGGGAATTCAAACCCTGGAACTGTTCCTCTTCCTCTGGTCGCTGGACATTGCCCTGCGTCGCCTGGTCTCGGCCAGTCTGCCGGTGCGGCGCACCTGCCTGCTCTCGTTTTTTTCACTCGCCTGTTTGTACTATCAAAACGGAGGCCTCTCCGACTTCCGGATGGACCTCAGCCTGATGCTCCTCTACGGCTGCAGTGCCTTGTGGCTGATGATCGCCTTGCACGACCGCCAGTGGGCGAGTTTTTTCTGGCTCGGTTTGGCAATCGGCGCAGCCAGTTTGTTTCGGGCCACGGCTCCGGTCTACTTCGCGTTTGCCTTCGTCCCGGTGGCCGGCTACCAAATGGTGATGGGTTCGACGGCTGCCGGAAACAAGCGGCGGCTGCTTGTCCAGCTGATCTTTGCGGGAGCAATCGCAGCCCTCGCTGCGGGCTGGTACTTTCTGGTCAATTTTGACTTTCTCTATTACTACTACTTCGTCTGGAATACGGATGCCAATGCAAGGCTCCCTTTGAGCCGGGCTTTGGGACATTTCAGCATGGCCAAACGGGCTATCGGCGACGTGGGACTCCTCTATTTCGGCACGCTGGCCACGCTCGGCTTTCTCGCCTGGCGTCGCAGCCTGACCAACCGCTCCGAATCAAACTCACCGCTTTACCGAATCGACTGGCAGTGGCTTTGGCTTGCCACTGCACCGACCCTCCTCCTGGTATCCCTGCGGGCGGGACTCAATCCATTCGTCAACCTCCCCACCGCGATCGGCTTTTTTCTCTTCCTGACATTCTGGGCCGCCAAATGGCTGGACCAGCTCCCGCGTCCGCACGCCCGCGTGATTTGGACCTGCCTGCTGATTACGCTCGCGGTCTGCGGAGTCCGCGGCTGGAAAAAACACCAGATCTCCGCCAATGGCTCGATGGCCTCGCACCTCCAGGTGGTCGATGCGATCGTCGATGACGCCCAAGCCCGATCCAGTTCCCAAGCCCGCTACGGCATGCTCCAAACGACCGAACTGAATGTGATCACACTCTGGTCGACGCTGTTGTTTGATGACCGTCGCGCCGAACCCTCGAAGTATGAAGTCAACGTGGATGGGGTCGTGTTCCAGCCGGACTTTATTTTCAGCCAACTGAGCAGTTCCGATTGGCAGGCGATTCCCGGATCTTCAAACGATGAAAAGCTGAGACACCTTGTGCACGAGGCAACGCAGCGACTCGATTATGTCGTGGTCGCCGAAGCAGAATCTGTCACCGAGATCCAGCATGCAAAAAACGCGCCCGTCATTAACCTGCATCTTCCCGAGATTCGCGAGGCGCTCCTTCAATCCAAGCAGTGGACTCAGGTCTCGGCACCGATAGAAACTCAACCCGGACGACGCTACGCCGTCTACCGGAACCTGCGAACCGGCTCATCCAAACTTGCCGCCACATCGGGTTCGAACGTTCAATCTCCAGTCGGCACCATTCGTTGAAACCTGATACCGCGGTGATCCCAAACCGCCCCCGCTGCCTCGCCGCGAGGAAAGCCACAACAAAATCCAAAGTCGCCCGCGACCTGCCGCTTGTTTCGCCCCCCCCTCTCCGCCGGTTGCTCGGTCCCCAGACCTTCCCTTTTCCAGGCCTTACCTCCTCCCGACCTTGCTGTTGCCGGGCGTAACGTTACTGGGAAGTTCCCTCACCGAGGCCTTACCTCGCTTGGGCTTTACCTTGGGCCGACATCCCCTGTCCGGCGGTTGACGAGCGATTACCCATTGCCGAGAGAAAAAATGCCCCCGCCCAAAAAAAAAACGCACGGTGTGTGACCGTGCGGTTGGGTTGGTTTCAAATCAAGGGACTCTGCACCCCCTGCGGGATCAAAGCCCAGCTTTTGGTTAATTGGTTGATTGATTGAGAGCGGGTGATGGGACTCGAACCCACGACATACAGCTTGGGAAGCTATCACTCTACCAACTGAGTTACACCCGCAGTTCGCGTCATTTAGCGCTTTTTGGGGACACCCGCTTTTGGGCGGGTTACCCACCAGGTTACCGATTTAAATACAGGTTACCGATTTAAACAATCGGAATACCGGGTCCATACAAAATCACCGCCCAAAATCACCGCAGCGCCAACGTCCGTGGGGCTGGGTCACTTTGCTTGAAGAAACGGCCCTAATGGCAAAGTCTACCAAAACAGCTGGACCTCGCAAGCCTTACCCGTCTTTCCCACTGCGGGCACACCAAAACGGCCAGTGGTGCAAGAAAATCAAAGGCCGCTTCCGACTCCACGGAACCTGGGATGACCCCAAGGCCGCTCTCGAAAACTACAACCGGCTGGAGGTCTACCATGAAACCGGGACACCCATCGGGTTACCCGAAGCCGAATCAGGCCTGACCATCAAACAGGCAATCGACAGGTTCCGCTCCCGGCTAGGGAACGGGGCAATACGGTCGAGGCCAGCCGCCGCCATTTGGTCCAGTGTACCAACACCGCAAAGATTATCGTCTCGGCGGATGTACTGCGGCGTGCCACGCACGGCAAACAGGTATTGCAGAGTCAGGATGAAATCTCTGGCGGTGAAGGAGCGGGCGACCTCAATCGTCCAGCATTCCCGGGGGTACTCGTCGATTACGGCGAGCAACCGAAATTGTCGTCGGTCTTCGGTTCGATCCTTCACGAAGTCGTAGCAGGTTCCCCTTGGGGTCGTAGCCGTGCGGGCTGGTCGCGCCGCCTGTGGTCAGGGCGATCAGCTCATGCGCCACGGCGTGCGTCCGGGTCTGGCTCAAGCCGGCTCACGGGACGCGAATTGCGCTTCCGTGGTGGGCCGGCGCGGGGCGGGCCCAACTTGTTTTCCAGTTCTAATTTGCTGCGTTCCGACGATCATGCTCGACGTTTTCCGGCGATTCATCGCCCCGCTTGTCCCACCCTACCAGTACCGCATCACCCTGTACCGGTCCTCGAACGCGATTTCCGAGCTATCTGGCTTCGTGGCCCTCGTAGGGTGGGACAAGGTCGCGGGGGAACTCCAGTGCTCTGACATCCAATCAACGACGTAGCAGCGGATGTAGTCCCCGCGACTGCCGGCCCACCAATGTGGCTATCTGGCTTCGTGGCCCTCGTAGAGGCGAAAGCAAGACCAGCGAGAGACTCCATATTTTTTGAGCCCTTTGTGACATGACTTGAAACGCATGGCAAGTGTGGTCAGGAATCATCGGAAGATTGAGAACAGCTTGACCTGGTGCCTCGATATGAGCTTTCGAGAAGACGAAAACCACCTTCGCGAACGCATTGCCGCAGACAATTTGGCCTGCTTGGGGAAGTTCCTAATCAGCATCCTGTGCGCAGCGACCATCGGCAGCCGGGCCGTCCGACAGAGAACGGGGACCGGTGTCGTCTCGCGAAAGGCCCCCCTGTCCCCGCTTTTTAGTTCCTTTCGCCTCCCTTTAATTGATCAAATTTTCGGAGCCTGTTCTCGAGTTCGGTTAGGATCTTTTTTCCCTTTTCCGCCGGTTCTAGATTCCGACTTGGACTTGCAACATTCTGCATCAGCCGCGACTGAAGCAGGTACAGAAATTGCTGCCAATCCTGCTCGTTCGCAAAAAAATCCCTCGGAAAAATGTATCCGAAGTGTTCACCTTGAAAGACCGCGACCTGTTCTTCATCCGCGCTATATGCGGTGAGTTCACTCCATTTCACTTGCTTAGGAATTGAAACAAAAATGAATCCCTCTTCGGTTATGGTCCCCTCGGTCAGGCTTTTTTGATGGCTTGATTCATTCAAGATCGCTTTTTTCTGCTTGCGATTGTGATACCAGGATTGAGTCAGCATCACCGAAGCAAGCAACCAGCAAATCGCGCCAACCAAAGGTAAGAAGATACTCGCAATTCCGATTGCCAGACTGACGATTGCAACGGTGAGCAAACTTAACGGCTTTACACCACTCCTGCGAACCGCTTGTTCGTTGAAACGCAATGTGTGAGCTGGCTTTAAATACCCTCGAAAATGCAATTGCATACTTGCCCTCAATCAAGCTGTGCCCGCTGAGTGAAATACACTTGAAACCGGCCTGCGGCTTGCCGGGTTTCATGCAGCTCTTACTCGATAACACAAAACGACACAAAGCACTCCGTCAATCTCCCTACCCCGGCTCAACCGGGAACCAGATGGAGCTCAGCATGACTCGGTTAACCCACTCCCTTGGAACTTGCTTCCCAGTCGTCTAACTCAGTTGGCCCACTCGACACGAGCCAATTCTGCCCACGACAAGCCGAGTCACGGGTTGCGAATCTCTACGGTTACTTTCGGTCATCGGGATGCACCTTTATTCGCTGGCGAACTTCAGTTCTGTTCTTTTTCCGAGCCAGCTTCGTCCCCCCCAAGCTCAGTTGATCAACTCAATGGAGACCCAAACGTAGCCCGCAATACAGAACAGCGCCAGGACGCTAAATGAGAGGTATTGGATCCAACCTGCAAGGTCGAGTTTTGGATTCAGCACCCATTGCTCGGGCAGACTCATCAATCGCATCAAGATGAAAACATTGTAAACCGGTACCCAAATAAACTCGAACATCCCCCCGCCGATTCCAATGTTAAGGAAACGCTGACGCAGGATGAACAGAACCCCGAGGAACAGGCAGGGCATCAGCCAGAATGCCCAAGTTTCTTTCTGATCAAGTTGACGACTGAAAACGATCGCGGCCTCGACTAATCCCAGCAGGAGCGCAATCAAGATGATGCAGGGGAGCCGCCTCAAGCCTCTCACGTCGTCCGAGGGTAAAAATCGTTGCTCCAGGTCTCGCTGGAACTGTGAAGAACCAACACCCCCGGTCTTTGAGAGTTTCGACATGACAATCTCCAGCACCCTACTGTTGAGGAAAAGGAGAGACTGGGGTCGTTTCCCGAAACGTCCCCGTCTCCTTTTTGGGTCATCTCGACAAATATCACCACTGATTTTCCGGCGCCGGTTCTGCGCCCAGAGGCGGGCAACAGCGGTCCATTCTGGTCCGGGTGAATATCTTCCGGAAACTCGGCATCCGTGTCGACACAGGGCAATCGCATTTGCTGCGAACACCAAAAACCATGGAAAAGCCCACAAATTTTGCGAATATCGGGACAGCAAAGCGTTCCCGTATCGCAAGATACATTACCTTTTTGTCGTTTCTGCGCTCGAAGTACCTAGAAAAGCCCACGATTTGCGGGATTCCAAACGCGATTGCCCTGGTGTCAACAAACAACGACCAGGACCGAGACTTGCAGATGGCTGGTTGCGCGCGAGGCGAGCAGATTGTCCAGGCGGTAGCTGTTGGTCGTCACTGCGACGTTGGCGTAGGTGCTCGTGGCGTGCCGTCCGGCCGCGTCATTGGTCCTTGTTTCGACCACCGCGCCGAGATAGCTGGTCTGCTGCAGCTGCCGCCGCGGAGTGTAGCTTCGCTGGACCACTGCGCCGCCCGGATAGCTCAGCGTCGCCTCCAGCGGGAAAACGGGGAGAGGTACCGATTGGCCCAGCTGCTGGGCCGGCAAGAAGGGTGCTTGGCACAATCGGAACCAGTCCCCTTTTTCCTCTCCTTGTTGGCGTCCCGGGAGCAAAACGGGGTCAGGTCCAGTTTCACCATTTAGGGCAGAGTGGGCTCGGGACGTCCCCGTCCCAGCCCGCGTTGCCCTGGGCTGTGCTCGATTGACCCTTCGGGACTGCCAAGAACCAGAACAACCCTGCCGAACAGCGGTACCGCTGCCTTCCACGATGACCGCAGTTACCTGCAGTCCTCACAGGCTAAAGGTGACTCGGGTCAAATCGCGGTTTGCCCCCGTCACCTTTCCTGTCCGGTTTCGGCGGACTGGCGAGTGCAGCCAAATGCACGCTACCTCGAGAGGTAAATGACTACCGATTTGCCGGCGATGATCCTTCGCCCCGAGCCAGTTAACAGCGGGCCGTTCTGGTCGGGAAAAATATCCTCGGGCGATTCCGCATCCGTGTCCGCAAACAGCGACCAGGAGCGGGATTTGCAAATGGTCGGGATGACAAACTCCCGTTCTGTCTGGTCCCCATTAAAGAGCAGCAGCACGTCCCGCGCCGTTGCGCTGGCCCGCCGTTCGCTCATTCGACTGGAAAGCAGACAGACCAGACTCGATTCCTCCGCCGACCAATTCACTGCAATACCGCTGGGGCTGAACCAGCCGACATCCGGCAAGCCGCTTTGGTGGTCCGTCTCTCCAGTCAAAAAATCCATTCTGCGAAAGACGGGCTGGTTTCTACGGAAGTGAATCATCGTTCGCACGAACCGCAGCAACCCCTCGTTCTGCTGCGCACAAGTCCAGTCAATCCAGGAAATTTCGTTGTCCTGGCAGTAGGCGTTGTTGTTCCCCTGCTGGCTGCGTCGGAATTCGTCGCCCGCCAGAAGCATCGGCACCCCCTGGCTGACCAACAGGGTCGTCAGCATGTTCTTGATTTGCTTGATCCGCAGCAAGTCGACCGGCTCGTTCCGCGTCGGTCCTTCAATCCCGTGGTTGTAACTGAAATTGTTGTTGTCCCCGTCGCGGTTGTCCTCGCCATTGGCCAGATTGTGTTTGTGGTTGTAGCTGACCAAATCATTCAGCGTAAAACCATCGTGCGAGGTGATGAAATTGATGCTCGAGCAGGGGGCTCTTCCCCCCGCCTGATACAGGTCAGCGCTTCCGGCGAGCCGCGTGGCCAGCTTGCCCCGCATCCCTGGGTCGCCGCGCCAGTAGCGGCGGACGTCATCCCGGTAGTGCCCATTCCACTCTGCCCAGCGGTCATCGCCAAATGAACCGACCTGATAGGCCCCGGCAGCGTCCCACGCCTCCGCAATGATTTTGGTATCGGCAAGCAGCGGGTCTTCACCAATCGCCTCGACCAGGGGCGGATTCGGTACCAGGTTGCCGCTGCGGTCGCGGCTGAGGATCGAAGCCAAATCGAAGCGGAACCCATCGACGTGATAGTTGTGGACCCAGTGCCGCAGACAATGAAAGATCATCTCGCGGACAATCGGATGATTTCCGTTGACCGTGTTTCCGCAACCGGAGTAGTTCCGGTAGTACCGCCGGTCATTTTCCAGCATGTAATAAACCGGGTTCTCCAGCCCCTTGAACGAGA
>Ga0315900_10007499_pt1 | contig 14317 bp, 12 predicted proteins | sample LakEriMetagenome_FD_203521 | JGI IMG/M metagenome (GOLD analysis project Ga0315900, IMG submission 203521) | Freshwater fungal communities from buoy surface, Lake Erie, Ohio, United States - Buoy 12 MA114 | ecosystem: Environmental > Aquatic > Freshwater > Lake > Lake biofilm | place: USA: Lake...
TATCCTGCTGATCGTGGAGATAGGCACTGTCAGGATCGCCCGCCAGCACTTCGATCCTGCCGCCGCCCGACAGGCGGGTCATCCCTTGCCGTGCCGGGGCGATCTGCGCGGGATCGATCCAATAGGCGGTGACGCGCAGATCGTTGTCGCTGCCGGAATAAATGCAATCGGCCATGCCATAGCCTTCCAGCTGTGCCGTACTGGCCTTGCCCGCGCTGACGGTGAAGCCCAGGTTGGCGGCGATCTCATCCGGGGTGAAGAAGCAAACCTGCTGTGCCAGCTCAGCCTTGGTCATCGCCCCGCCCGGAATTTCCGTCGTCGCGACCGGGGGCGGCGGGGCAGATGTAGCGCCAGAAGGCGCTGCGGCTTGTTCACTGGCGGACGGGGGCGGTTCGCTGCCACAGCCGGACAGCAGGGCCAGCGCGGCGCAGAAGATGGACAAGCGGTGCATCGGGCGATCTCCCTCTCGGTGCCTATCGCTCCGACCATGTCGCCGATCTTGCAGCAATGCGCTATGCAAACGGGTAGCAAAGGCTTGAACGCAAAGGGTTCGCTGCTAGACTTGGCAGAACGATGACGGGCGCGCTTACCCTTGACCGGTTCGATCAGACTGTGGCCGATATCTATGAGGCTGCGCTCGATCCGGCGCATTGGGATGTGGCGATGGGCGGGATCGTCAACCGCAATGCCCCAACCGGCTGGGAGGTGGCGTTCCTGATCTGGGAACGGATCGCCCCGCCAGGCGGCCGGTTCGTCGGCACGTTCGGGGTTAACGAATTCGCCCGCGCGGGTTATCTCACTGCCTTTGCCGGGCGTCAGCCGTGGAGCATCCACGCCCACGGCCTGCCGGTCGGCACGCTGGTTCACAGCGATGAGCTTTTGCCGCGCGAACAGTTCAAGGCCTGCGATCTCTATCAGCGTTTCCTGTCAAGCTGGGGCCTGGAAGCGGCACTGATCGGTATTGTCGACCGGTCCGGACCAGAGCGGCTGGGGCTGGTCTTACCGGGCGGGGCCGAAGATCCGGGCCCCGAACTTTACGAAACGGTCCGCCGCTGCCTGCCGCACATTCAGCGCGCCACCCGGATTAGTCGCAAGCTGGGCGAGGCCAGCCTCCGCGCCGATAATGCCGAGGCGGTGCTGCAACGCACCCCCAATGTCACTTTGGTGCTGGGCGCAGACCTGGGCATCCAGTTCGCCAATTCGCGGGCCGAAGCCTTTTTGATGAATGGCCACGCCGATAGCCCCGGCGGACGGCTGCGGCTGCGCAATGCCCGGGCCCAGGCCGCGCTCCAGGCGCTTGCCGATGGAAGCGATCAATCGCCAAGCCAGGCCTTTACGCTCGAGGCCGAAGGTCTGCCCCCGTTCCGCATGCTGGCAATGCGGATCGCCGCCCCGATTGCCGAAACGCTGTGCGGACCGGTGGAAGGCGGCACGGTGCTGCTGGTTGGCCATGCCCATGCCGGCGGGGTGCCGGTGGAAATGCTGGACCACTATGCCAGCTGGTTCGATCTTACCCCCACTGAAGCGCGGTTGGCGGCGATGCTGGCCCAGGGTCATTCGCTGGAAGACTATGCGCGCAACCGGGCCGTTACGGTCAACGCGGGCCGGTTCCTGCTGAAGAACATCTTCGCCAAAACCGGGGTTAGCCGCCAGGCCGAGCTGGTAGCACTACTGCGCGATGCCCCCGATGGCTGGATTGCCGCTCCCGATCAGCCACGCCTGTCCGATTGATCTCTGCGCCCTACCGAAACGGGTAGGGCCGCACCCGCACAATCCCTGCATCCTGCCCTTCCGGCGTAACTGCGGGAGAGCGGCAATGCGGATTTGGCACAAGGCGGCTTTGGGACTGACGGGGGGACTGACGGCACTGGCGCTGGCTGCCCCGCAGGCCGGTCGCGCGCAGGTGGCGGTCGCCCGGCCGGTTGATGGCAGCCTGACCCAGCGCCAGCAGCAGGACCTGGGCGGACCGCGCGGACCGGCGCCGGGGTTCTACCGGCTGCGCAACCTGCATTCGGGCCTGTGCCTGGTGGTGCGGCCGCGCACCAAGGCGGTGCCGGGGGTCGGCATCCCGGGCCTGCCAGACAATCTGGCGCATATGGCGCAAGAACCTTGCGACCAGGGTCCGGCCCTTGCCCGCTTGAGCGAATTCGCGGTTCTGCCGCACCTTGTCGGCGGCTATACGATCCGCACCACTGTAGAGATCGGGTCTGACCGCCCAGCCGCCCCCGGCCAGATTACCGCCTGTGCAACAGTGGCGCGCGGGGTAATCCTTGGCCCGCCGCGGATCGACTTTCATCCATGTGACATCGACGAAGGCCGCAGCGACTGGTCTTTTGCCGGAGTGGCCGATCAGCGCTTCAGCTTGGTTCCCCGATCAGCTGGCAATTTTACCGTAGCGATCGGCGGCGGTGATTGCTGGGCGCTGCGCAATGCCTCACGCGAACCACTTACCGATGTCATCAGATGGTCGTGCACGGGCGGGGCCGATCAGGTTTACGGGCTGGAGCTGGTGCGCGCGCTGCCCGCTGGGACAGAGGCGGGGCTGTTCCGGGCCGATACCTGGTATCCCACTGCGAGCGGCTATCGCTGGATCCGGGGCGCGGGCGGGGTTTCATTTCAGGGCGCACCCTATTCGCAGTTCGACACGGCCAACGACAACGGTGCGTACTGCGCCAAGCGCTGCGCTGAGCTCGATCAGTGCAAGGCCTGGACCTGGATGGGTGCCGCTTATGTGATCGGCTCTAACGATCCGCCGCGCTGTGCCTGGTACGATCAGGTTCCCCCGGCAATCAATCGCGGTGAAGGAGAGCGCACACGGGTGCGCAGCGGGGTGGTGCGGTGATCCGCCTGCGGTCTGGCGTGCTGCTGCTGGGCGGGATTGTCCTGGCCGGGGCAACACCAGCGATGGCCCAGAAGGCTGGAACAATGCGGTTCAAGGCCCCGCCCGCTGCCGCGCCAAAACCACCACCCGAACCCGTTCTGCCCGATGCCCAGGGCTGCCCAGTTCCACCAGGCCGCGAGACTGCGGCAGACTGGCGCCCGCCACCAATCCCGCCCAAGGTGGCCCAGGGCGGCGAGGCTGCCGCTGATTGGCGTCCGCCACCAATCCCACCGCGCGATCCCAATTGTGCGCCCGCAACCTCCGAAAGCGCCGACTGGCGTCCTCCGCCGATCCCACCCAAACGCTGATCCCGCCCAAGCGCCGATCCCGTTCTTCATGGAGCCGATCCGATGCCTAAGCTCAAGTCCGCCCTGTTGGGCCTGCTCGCCGCTTTCAGCCTGGCCCCTGCGCCGCTCTTGGCTCAGGTCCAGCCGCCACCTGGCAACTGGTTGCCGCAAGCGCCGCCGCTGGCGCTTCAGGTTGAACAGGCGCGTGACAACTTTCTGGGTCCGGATTTCTGGTCCGATCCCGGACCGGCCACGTACCAGTTGCAGGTGGCGGGAACCAGCTTGTGCCTCAACCGGCAGAGCGGCGATACCCGCGCCCAGATGCCCTATCTGCAGACTCGCACCTGCAATGCGGCGGTGTTCGATCAGAGCTTTGAGCTCTCGCCCGCAGCGGTCGATACCCCATTGTGGCCGGCGACTACCAATGTGCGCTGGCGGGTGACGATCCGCGGTGAATGCGCGGGCGTGGCACGCGGCGTGCTGATCGGAGCGCCGCGGATTGACATCAATCCCTGCGGGATGCCGGCCTTTACCGGCGGCAACCCGGCCTATCGCGGCGATCTGGACCAGCATGTGATCATGGTCCGGATGGCCTTTGATCGCTATCGCTTCCGGGTTGCCGACGGCCGCTGCTGGTCGGTTGGCGGGGCGGTGCAGGATGGCGCTCAGCTGCAGCTGGAACCCTGCGATGGCCGCCCGGGCCAGTCGTTCCAGCTGATTCGGCAGATGGGGGTAGCCGATCCACAGAACCAGACGGCAGCCGATCTGTTCGGCTGGATTCAAATTGGCGCGCGGGAACTGCCGATCGGCGGACAGGCCGCGCCTGACCGTTTCCGGCGGCTCAGCCGGTTCGATCTGCCCGGGTCCGACATCGCCAACTTCCAGACCGCCAACGACCGGGGGCGCAGCTGCGCTATCGCCTGCGCTGGCAATGCCCAGTGCCGCGCCTTCACCTGGGTTCAGGCCGGGGCGCAGTTCGACCAGCCGTGGTGCTGGCTGAAAGAGGCGGTGCCGGTTCCGGTGGCCAACGGCAAGATGGTTTCGGGGATTATGCGACCCTGATCCCCGGTCCTGGGGTGGGGGGCTGTGGCCTCCTGCCCCCTTTTCAGCCGGGCTCCTGTTCGGGCTTTGTTGCCGCCCCATTTCCCAGCACGCGCTGCATATAGAGCGTATCGAGCCAGCGGCCGTGCTTGCGGCCGATGCTGCGCAGCCGCCCGGCCCCGGAAAATCCAAGACTGGCATGGAGCGCCTCGGAAGCCGGTTCGGCCCCGCCAATCACCGCGATCATCTGGCGGAAGCCGACTGCCTCGCAGGCCTCGATCAGCGCGGCCAGCAAAGCCTTGCCCAACCCCTTTCCGCAGCAATCGTGACGGATGTAGATGCTGTCCTCGCAAACGAAGCGATAAGCGGCACGGTCGCGGAACTGGGTGGCATAGGCATAGCCGAGCACCACGCCGCGGTCGTCCTCCGCAATCAGCCAGGGCCAGCCAGCGCTGACCACCCGTGCGATCCGGCGCTCCATCTCAGCAGCATCGGGCGGCACGGTTTCATAACTGGCCGTGCCGTGGATCACGTGGTGGGCATAGATGGTAGCCAGCACAGCGGCATCACCGGAGCAGACGGGGCGGATGATCATCGCCCCACACTGCCCGTCTGTGCCGCCTGGTCAATCCCCGGCGATGGTCATCCCGTCGACCCGGATCGTCGGCACGTTGACGGCCCGATGCCATTCAAGGTCATTGGCGGCGGTCATGGCAGCAAACATGTCGATCAGGTTACCGGCAACCGTGAATTCGGCCACCGGCCCGGCGATCTCACCGTTGACGATCCGGAAGCCGGAGGCGCCGCGGCTGTAATCACCAGTGACCGGATTAACGCCCTGCCCAATCAGTTCGGTCACGTAGATTCCGTTGGCAATGTCAGCCATCAGTTCGGCCGGGGTAGCCGTGCCCGGCTCCAGATGAAGGTTACTGGTGCCGACACCAGGCGAACCGCCCGCTCCGCGCACGGCATGCCCGGTGGGCTGACCACCCAGCTGGCGCGCAGCGGCGCTGTCCATCAGCCAGCCGGTCAGCCGGCCCTGAGCCACCAGTTCCCGCCGGGCGACTGGCAGGCCCTCGCCATCGAAGGGGCGAGAAGACAGGCCTCGCAGCCGCAGCGGATCATCGACAATGGTGATCCCCGCCTGGAACAGCTGCGCTCCATCACGATCGAGCAGGAAGCTAGCCCGCCGGGCAATGGCATTGCCCGAAATGGCCCCGGCCAGGTGACCGAGCAATGTCCCCCCGACCCGCGGATCGAAGACCACAGGCATGGGCCCGCTCTTTACCCGACCGGGATTGAGCCGGGCGATAGTGCGCTCTCCGGCCTGTTGACCGATTTCTTCAGGGGTCGGCAAGTCGGAGAGGTGGCGAGCGGTCCTCCAGCCATAGTCGCGCTGCATCTGGTCCCCCTCACCGGCGATCACGACAGCGCTCAGCCCGTGGCTCGTTCCGCCGTAAGCTCCGGCGAAGCCGTGGCTGGTGACCAGCGCCATCACCCGGCGGGCGGCACTGGCTGATCCGCCCTCGCTGTTGGTGACACCTGGCGTGGCGCGGGCCGCGTCTTCGGCAGCCCGGGCCCGCTCGCGCAGATGCTCCGGGCTGGGTTCCGCTTGGTCGGTCAGATCAAGCTCCGCCTGGGCAGCGCGGTGCAGCAATTCGTCAGGTGCGAGCCCGGCATAGGGGTCCTCGGGTGCGGCGCGGGCCATGTCGACGGCGCGGGCAGCCAGCTCAGCAAGTGCAGCGTCCGACAAATCGCTCGAACCGATCGAGGCCGAGCGGCTGCCGACAAAGACGCGCAGGTCCAGGTGCTCGCTTTCGCTGCGCTCAATATCCTCCAGCTGGCCCAGCCGGACCTGGACCGCTTCAGACGATGAGCCGGAATAGATCGCATCGGCTGCGTCGGCCCCGGCCTTGCGGGCAAGGTCGATCAGCGCAGCAGCGCGTTCCTGGGCAGCGGTGGGGGTCAGCATGGATCAGGTCACTCCGGAAACGGAGTGGCCGATCTAGGGATTCGCGCTGAGAAGGGCAATCAGCCGAAGGCGAAGGCCAGGAATTTGAAGAGGCAGGTCACGACCAACGGCAGGCTGATCGCCATGATCCACAGCCACATCCGGTCACGCCGATAATAGGGCGCAAGGGCCGGATCGGCAGCCTGAAGATCGGACAACCGGTTCCAGCGGCGCTCAAAGCTGCGGCAGGCCGGGATGATCGCCGCCACCAGCACGACCAAGGCGAAATAGGGCAGCATCGAGCCGCTTTTAGTGTTCAGCGCACTGATCGTGGCGAAAATCTGAAGGCCGGTATAGACCAGCAGGGCATAGGCAATGTGGTCGCTCATCCGCTTGCGCCAGTCGAGCGGCTGGGCTTCAGTCGCCCGGTGCCATACCTTGGCCATTGGCTATCCCCTTTAAGTCATCCCCAGTGCCGGAGCGTTCTTCCGACGCCATCCAGCCGGACGGAGTAAAACACCGAAGTACGGTGCGATCAACCCTCGTTTACCATTCATTCCGCAATGGGTGCCCGCAGGGCCATGCATGAAACCTGCCAAATGCAGTCATGGCCGCTTGCCGAGCGGACCGGTGCCGCCTAAACGGACAGTCGCAATGACTGACAGTGCAACGCTTTCTTCCACTGGCTCCGCGCCGGCAGTCCAGCCGCAGGGCGGGCTTGAGGTGATTTCAATCGCTAAGTCATATGACAAGCGGGCCGTGCTGACGGACATTTCGTTATCGGTTGCCAAGGGCGAGGTCCTGGGCCTGCTGGGTCCGAACGGCGCGGGCAAGACCACCTGTTTCTATTCGATCATGGGTCTGGTCCGCCCCGATTCGGGCCGCATCCTGATGGACGGGGTCGATGTGACCAACCTGCCGATGTATCGCCGGGCGATTCTGGGCCTGGGGTACCTGCCGCAGGAAACCAGCATCTTTCGCGGCATGACCGTGGAGCAAAACATCAACTGCGTGCTCGAACTGGTCGAGCCCGATCCTGCCGTTCGCGCGGAAGAGCTCGAGCGGCTGCTGGGCGAATTCGGGCTGACCCGGCTGCGCGAAAGTCCGGCCATGGCGTTGTCCGGGGGTGAGCGGCGCCGGGCGGAAATTGCCCGGGCGCTGGCGGCCAAGCCTTCGATCATGCTGCTGGACGAGCCCTTTGCCGGAATCGATCCGCTGTCGATCAGCGACATCCGCGATCTGGTGAAGGACCTCAAGCGGCGCGGAATCGGAGTGTTGATTACCGATCACAACGTGCGCGAAACCCTCGATATCTGTGACAAGGGCTGCATCATCTATGGCGGCCAGGTGCTGTTTGCCGGCACGCCTGAAGCCATGGTGGCGGACGAAAACGTCCGCCGGCTCTACTTGGGCGAGGGCTTCACGCTCTAGGCTGAAAATTCATGGCGCTCGGTCCCCGCCTCGATCTTCGGCAATCACAATCACTGGTGATGACGCCGCAATTGCAGCAAGCGATCAAGCTGCTGGCGCTGTCAAACCTGGAGATTGAGGCCTTCATCGGCGAGGCGCTTGAAAGCAATCCCCTGCTCGAGATCGGTGAGGCTGCACCCGGCGAAGCCGCACCGCCCCAGCCGGAGGACATCCGTCGGACCACTTTGGAAAGTTCGCCGGTCGATCAACTGGTCAGCGAAGGACGGGCTGCGGACGACCGCCCGCTCGATATCGATACGGCAGCGCTGGACCGCGACCGCGACACCGGCGACGGTGAATGGGGATCTTCGCTGCGGGTCGGCCCGATGGGCGAGGCAGGCCCGGACATCGACGAGCATGGCGAGGGCGACAAGGACCTCGCCACGCACCTCCATGACCAGCTTGGTGCCCAGACCCGCGATCCCAGGCTGGCTTTCATCGCGCGCTTCCTGATCGACCAGCTTGATGAGGCCGGGTATCTCACCGTGTTGCCGCGCGATGTGGCAAACGAACTGGGAGTTGCCCTGGCCGAAGTCGAGGCGGCGCTGGCGCTGGTCCAGTCACTTGATCCGACCGGCGTCGGCGCGCGCAATCTTTCGGAATGCCTGGCGCTGCAAGCCATTGAGGCTGATCGTCATGATCCCTGCATGGCCCGTCTGCTGGAGAATCTTGACCTGCTGGCCCGCGGCGAGATCCCCCGGCTCAAGCGGATGTGCGGGGTGGATGACGAGGACTTTGCCGAAATGCTGGCCGAGCTGCGCAGTTACGACCCCAAACCGGGCCTACGCTTCAACAAGGGTGGCGGCGATCCGGTGGTGCCAGATATCCTGCTGGTGCCGCGCGCCGACGGGGGCTGGGATGTATCGCTCAATCAGGCCACCCTGCCCCGCCTGATCGTCAACCGCAGCTATTATGTCGAAATGCGGGGTGCCTGCGATGACAAGGCCTCGCGCGGCTGGCTGTCCGACAAATTGGCCGATGCCAACTGGCTGCTGAAGGCGCTCGACCAGCGGCAGAAAACGATCCTGAAAGTGGCGAGCGAGATCGTGACACAACAGGATGGCTTCTTCCGCCACGGCGTATCACACCTGAGGCCGCTGACGCTGCGGGCCGTGGCCGAAACAATCGGCATGCACGAATCGACCGTCAGCCGGGTCACGTCCAACAAGTACTTGCACTGCCCGCGTGGCACGTTTGAGCTCAAGTACTTCTTCACTTCTGGCGTCGGGGCAGTGGATGGCGAGGGCGGTGCTTCGGCCGAAGCAGTCAAGGCAGCGATCAAGGCACTGATCGATGCCGAGGATCCGAAGGCGATCCTGTCCGACGACACTCTGGTCGATCTGCTGAAGGCCAAAGGCTTCGATCTGGCCCGCCGGACAGTTGCCAAGTACCGGGAGGCGATCGGCCTCGGTTCCTCGGTGCAGCGGCGCCGGCAGAAAGCACTGGCAGGAATTCGCTGAAGAACCAAAGCTAACTGCCCTTGGTCGATTGATGCTGGTTCTTGCTGGCTGGCTGACTAGGGTGCCGCCCAGATCAAGGGAGAGTTCAAACATGAAGCTTCGTCTGCTGGCCGCCGCTGCGCTTGCCACCGTTCTCGCCAGCCCCGCGCTGGCCCAGGCCCAGGAATATCGGGTACTGATACAGAACCGCGACATCGGCCACTTCAAGGTCGATCGCCAGGGACAGACGATCGCGGTCGATTACGATTTCAAGCAGAACGGCCGCGGGCCGACCATCAAGGAAAACGTGACGCTCGACAAGGACGGCGCGCCCGCCAGCTGGACAATCACCGGCCGTACGACCTTCGGAAACGCGGTTAACGAAAGCTTCCGCCGCACTGCAGCTGGCGTGCAGTGGCGCGATCTGTCCGGCCCCGGTTCGATCAAGGGCAAGGATGCCCCGCGCTTCTATGCCGCCCAGAACGGTTCACCGCTCGACATGGCCTTGCTGGCGAAGGCGCTGCTGGCCGATGCGGACCGGTCGATGGCCGTTGCGCCGGGTGGCACGGCCCGACTGACCGAACGGGCGCGCAACACCTTTGACGGGCCGGACGGCAAGCTGGAGGTGGTGACATACGAATTGTCCGGCCTGTCGCTCAACCCAACCTACATCACGCTGGACAGCAAGGGTGAATTCTTCGCCGTGGCCAGCGCGGGGTTCATCATCGCCCGCAAGGGCTACGAGAAAGCTGCGGACAAGCCGCTGCGCGACCTGTCCGAACGGCTCGCATCGGAACGTTTTGCCGAACTGCAGAAGGACGGGGCAAAGAAATTTGCCGGGCCGGTGCGGATCCGCAATGTCCGCGTGTTCGATCCCAAGACCAAGTCGCTCGGCGCACTCAGCGACGTAATCTTCGCGGGCAGCCGGATCAGCGGCATCCAGCCGGCCGGCAGTCCGGCCACCCCCGGCGAGACGACCATTGAGGGCGAAGGTGGGACGCTGGTACCCGGCCTTTATGAAATGCATGGCCACATGGGCCAGGAAGACGCGCTGATGAACGTGCTGGCCGGGATCACCTCGGTGCGCGACATGGGCAACCGTAACGATGTGCTCGATACGCTGATCGCCCGGATTGGTAGCGGTGAAGTGGCCGGGCCGCGGATCACCCGCTCCGGCTTCATCGAGGGCAAGAGCCCGTTCAGCTCAGCCACCGGCAAGCTGGTGGCAAGCGAGGCCGAGGCGATCGAAGCCGTGCGCTGGTATGCTGCGCGCGGGTATCAGCAGGCCAAGCTTTACAATTCGATGGACCCGAAATGGGCACCTGCCGTGGTCGCAGAGGCCAAGCGGCTTGGCCTCAAGGTGTCCGGTCACGTCCCGGCCTTTTCCAGCGCGGACGAAATGATCGCCGCCGGGTTCAATGAGATCACCCACGTCAACCAGCTGATGCTGGGCTGGGTGCTCAATCCGGGTGAAGACACCCGCACGCTGTTCCGTTTCACCGCCCAGGCGCGCTTCCCGCAACTTGATCTCAAGGCGGACAAGGTGACCAAGACGCTGGACGCAATGGTTGCCAGGAACGTGGCGCACGAGCCGACCATTGGGATCCACGAACTGGGCCTCACCGCGCTCGACGGCGTGCCCAATCCTGGCGCGGTCGATTACATTGCCCACATGCCGCCAGCCGAGCAGCGCCAGCTCAAGCAGGCACTGTTCGGGGCCGACACACCCAAGCAGCGGGCGGACTACATCGCCGCTTTCGCCAAGATCAAGGAAACCCTGGCAGAGATGCACCGGCGCGGGATCATGCTCATCCCCGGCACGGACCTGGGCGGCGGGTTTACCTATCACCGCGAGCTGGAACTGTTCGGCCAGCTGGGGATGAGCCCGGCCGACGTGCTGGCCCGCGCGACGCTGGAAATGGCACAGTACCTGGGTCAGGACCAGGCTCTGGGCAGCATCGAGCGCGGCAAGCTGGCCGATTTCTTCCTGGTTCCGGGCGACCCCACTAGGGACCTGAAGGCGATCAAAACCATCCGCATGGTCTCGCGCGGGGGCACGGTCTACTTCCCCGACGAGGTCTATACCAAGCTGGGCATCAAGCCGTTCTCCACCCCGCCCAAGGTTGAGGCAGCGAAATGAGCGGCTGGCTGATTTGGGGCGGCGCGGCCGCGCTCTACCTCGCCTTCCGGCTGTGGTACGATAACTGGCGCGGGCCGCTGACCCAGGCAGAGATCGACACCTTTATCGAGCAGGTCCACGGAAAGTATTCCGGTGGCAACGAAAGCGGGGTGCTGCGCAGCTTCCTCGAGGCGGACGACGGCAAGGAATTCGTCATGCTCAACCTCGTCAAGATCGAGGAGGGAATGGTGACCGATCCCGCCACCGGCCAGCAGATCGCGGGGCAGGCGGCGATGCGGCGCTATTCCGATCCATTCGTGCGCCGCCTGATCGCCAACGGCGGCCACCCCGGCATGGTCGGGCGCAAGGTGGGGCCATACGTGGACGCCTGGAACGTGCCGGGCGATCCGGGTTGGTCGATCTTTGGCCTGATGCGATATCGCAGCCGGCGCGACCTGATCCGGATGGTGGCCGATCCGCGCTTTGCCGAACACCATGCCTACAAGGCGCTCGGCATTCCCGTGACCTTCAGTTTCCCGACCCAGCGCGAGCTTTCGGTCTACATGGGGCCGCGGGTGTGGGTGGCGCTCGTGCTCACATTGGCCGCTGCACTCGTGCAGCTGGCCTTGGGTTAGCGCTTGATTGCCATCCACTGGCCGGTTGGCTGAGACAGGTCGCAAACGCCAATCTCGCGGCACGAAAGCTTGTCGCGGTCACACCAGTCCTGCGCCCGTTTGCGGGCGTTGTCCGCATTGACGCCATATTCGTACAGCGTTCCCCCGGCCTGATCGACAAAGGCGGCCATGAAAGGACCAAGGCCGTGATCAGCCTTGCCCAGCGAATCGATTGCGCAGGTCAGTGCCCCGCTGTTGCGGCATTTGGCCAGGGCGGCCGCTTCAGCCGCAGCGGGCTGCGAATGGCCGGTACTGATGGCAATGCCATCCGGCCCTTTGGTGGCGCGCGCCACGGCTGCAATGCCGCGCAGTGGCTTAGCGATCTTGGTCAGATCGATCACTTTCACGCCTGAACCCGATGTATCGATGGTACCGACCAGTGCGCAGCCCTCAACATCTTTCCAACAGATTCGCTCGATCCGTTCGCGCGGATCGCCAACGGGCGGCAAGGGCACGATCTGAACCCGGCCGACGCCGGTATAAACCAGGCCCAGTGGCCCGGCGGCGCTGCCGAGCAGGCCCTTGCACTGGCCGCCGGTGTCGCGTTCGCAGGCGGCAACCGCTTGCTGGTTGGCTGCGGCAAAGCCACTGCCGCCCAGGGCCAGCCAGTTCTTACCGGTCCAGGGCGCCGCAACCTTGCTATCAGGCACCGCTACTGCCGCCACCCGGTGCCGGGAGACAGCGCCTTCGGGCAGCCAGACTGCCGAAAAATCGCGATCGGGCGGCGTACCTGGCGGGATCAGGATGGGATTGAAGGTTCGCACGATCCGGCAGTCAAAGGAGTACTTCTGGCACCGCTCCAACGCCTCGGCCTTGGCTGCTTCGGGCGAACCTGCCTGGGTGCCGCCGAACAGGATTCCGCTCTCATCCCTGGCAATGGCCACATAGACCTCGTCGGTGCCCCCCACCCAGTGGCATTCGGAACCCATCTCCGCCTCGCAGGCCTGGCTGACAAAACCCTGCGCGGCCTCTGCACTGCGCTGGCCCGCGGTGGCCCAGATCGCGCTGCTATCCCAGTGAAAGGCGACCGCCATATATGCCTTTACCGGCGGCGGCCCCATCCGCCGTGGTGGCGCGCTGGGAGACGAGCCGGAGAAGCCGCCACCCGAATCCTGTGGTGCAGGCCCCATCGGAGCGCAGCCAACCCATCCCCCCGTACCGCCACCAATTGGGAAGTGGCCAGGTGGACAAATTCCTTCGGCACCGGCGGGGCTGGTCAGCCACAGCCATGTCCCCACGATGGTAAGGCACGAGCCAACAAGCGAGAAAATACGCATAGCAGATCGGGCAAAGTCTAGCCCATTCGCCGTCACTAGGCTTCCAGTTCGACGTCCCAGTACAACCAGTCCCGCCAGGTTTCGTGCAGGTGGTTCGGTGGAAAGCCGCGGCCGCGTTCCTGGAGTTGCCAGGAGGTCGGCCGGATCGGCTGGACCAAGAGTGGCATGCTGGCCTGTCGCGGCGTCCGTCCGCCCTTCTTGAGGTTACAGGGGGCACAGGCCGTGGCGACGTTTTCCCACGAGGTCCGCCCACCCAGCCGGCGCGGGACGACATGATCGAAGGTCAGCTGGTGGGGGCTGCCGCAATACTGGCAGGTGAACCGATCACGCAGGAACAGGTTGAAACGGGTGAAGGCCGGAAACTCGCTGGGCTTCACATACTGCCGCAGCGCAATGACGCTGGGGATCGGCATGGTCCAACTGGGCGAGTGCACCTCACGCGCATAGCTGGCGACAATATCCACCCGCTCCAGGAACACCGCCTTGATCGCAGTCTGCCAAGGCCACAGGCTGAGCGGGTAGTAGGATAACGGCGTATAATCGGCATTGAGCACCAGCGCCGGGCAATCGGACAGATTGCGTGAGGGATCCTCGGACGCGCTGCGGAACCGGGCCGCGCGCTCAATCAGATCTGCCTGAAGCATGGCCTCCGATAACAACCCGGCATGACGGTTCCGCTACATCCCATGAGCGCAAGAGAACATGGGGGCCTTTGCCCCGTCAAGCCTTGCTTCCGGACACAATCCACAGGCAAGAAGGTGGCCGTGAGCACGACTGCGCCTGTCACCCGCTTTGCCCCCAGTCCCAACGGGCTGCTTCATCTCGGCCATGCCTTTGCCGCCTTGGTGGCACATGATCTGGCACGTGACCGCGGCGGGGAATTCCGGCTCCGGATCGAAGATATCGATGGGACGCGCAGCCGGTCTGAACTGGTACCGGAGATCCTGGCCGATCTGGCATGGCTTGGGTTGACGTGGGACGAGCCGGTCGTGTTCCAGTCCAGCCGCCTCGCCAGTTATGCTGCCGCGGCAGAACGGCTCAAGGCACTGGGTCTGCTCTATCCGTGCCAGTGCACCCGGGCCGAAGTGCTTACTGCGACACAGCGGATTGGTCCTGAAGGACCGATCTATCCGGGCACTTGCCGGAACGGCAATGTGGCACCTGAAGGTGCCGCCTGG